>Ga0194055_10003362_pt1 | contig 12308 bp, 6 predicted proteins | sample SepL449m_MetaG_FD_155482 | JGI IMG/M metagenome (GOLD analysis project Ga0194055, IMG submission 155482) | Anoxic zone freshwater microbial communities from boreal shield lake in IISD Experimental Lakes Area, Ontario, Canada - Sep2016-L442-9m | ecosystem: Environmental > Aquatic > Freshwater >... | reverse complement strand
ATATTGTAAGATAACTTTCTCCATTTGATTAGGTATATTAGTATAATAATTTTTAGACACATCTATTAGAGTATCCATCACTTTCCCATATAACATCTCACCCGTTTCACCACCCGTCACTGGTGTATTAGTTTTTATGTCACCAATAGTATTACCACCTTTATTAGGTTGTTGGTTATTAATTGTACCATTTTTACCGTTGTTGGAATTTGCAACAATAGAGTCAAATATTTTTTTATCTAAAGCTTTAGTATCTTCAGTTGCGGTTGCCCTTTCATCGTATATCTCAGTATTGGCATAATAATTGAAAGATAACGCATTTTGTAATTGGTCAACAGGTCCTTTCAATCCCATACCACCAATTATGTTAAAACCTAAACTAACCTCAACTATCATTGGTTGAACTCCAATACCTTCAGGGTTCATATCAAATATTAAAGGGTCATATGTGAAACTAAGATTATTAGGTATAATTTTAGTATGATAGAAATCACCAATCCTAAGTACTAAGACAGGTGCTGAACCAAATGATGTATTTGTCGCATCATTATAAACAGGTTTCCCATCAGGACCTATCACAGGAATTGTATCACCAGGTCTAACACACTGATTTAAAAATGTTATACGTGAATTCAACCCTTCAGGTGTCATTGAGTGAAACGCTGGATTGAAGTATTTTATTTTTTCTTTAAATGAACTATAAACCATTGGGTCATTATCTTTAATCATCTCAAAATAATCACATTCAGATAATAACGCTCTCAATACTTTTTTACTTAAACCTTCTTTAAAAGTTTTACTAACACTAACTGTTGGTTGTGGTTTTATTGGTTTAACATCAGTGTCAATAGTTGTGGGTTTTTCAACTTTAGGTGGTTCGGGAGGTGGCATAGGTTCCGCGGTTATTTTTTGAATATTAACCCGTCTACACGCCATAGCACTTAATGCAAATGTTTGTGATACACCATTACTAACACCTGTACTTCCTGAGATATCTATATTACAATTAATTGATTCACCTGAACCACCACCACCTTTTGGTATTACCACGGTTTCAATTTCACCATTAGCGGTTGCCGAAGCAATTTTAAATTGTTCTTTACCCGCAACCATAAAGTCACCTAAATTAGCCTCACCTATTTTAGTGGTTTTAAAAAACTCTTTAACCGAACTAATTCTTCGTTCAGATAACGCTTTATTATAGTCAGGTGTTGCAACGGCTGACGCTGAACCAATCATAGTTATGGTAATAGATTTTAAAGTTTTACTTTTAAGTAAATTATAAGCTTCAACAATAAAACCATCAGTTCCTGTAATTGTTTCATAATTACTTTTAATTAAATTAAAAAATTCATTAGTATTACGATTGATATTACCAACCTCAAAAGTTGTTGAGGAGGTTCCTGAATATTTTTTAATATTATTGTCACTAGTATATAAGTCATAAGTTGATTTATAGTTCGCCCCTGACGTTTTTGGTACGTCATTTTCAAAGTAAAATGAAAAATCTTGATACTTTTCCTGAAACGCTTTTGATGTTGCATCTGAAGTTGTTGACACCTTTTGTGGGTCACTTGTACTAGCGGCACCACCACCCGTACTTGTATTTTCCGCAGGTATCGACTGTTTTAAGGTTGATAATTCTTCAGGTGTTAATCTTGGGTTGTTTAATGCGTTTTGTATTTGTTCTAATTCGGAAACAGGTACTTTGTTATATTTTAGTGCTAAAGTATATAAATCAAATTTAGCACAACCAGCAAAAAACGATTCAATTATAGAATTAGTTCGTTCTGAGCTAGCATCCTTTAATTGGTGATTCACAATTAAATTCAAAACCGATGGGTGGTCAACTACTATTTTCCAAGATAAACTACCCGTTCTACTCGTATCTTTATAAGTATAAATTGGTTCAGGTCTACCGATAAAACTAGTTGGATTCCAATTCGCCTGACTTGAATCATTAAACTTAATGTCATACGGTGGAAACCACATAACACGTCCACCATTTGGACCTCTTTCACATACAGGTAAATCACTTACTCGGAACCCATCACGTCCTGAAGTTCTCCAAGCTAAATTCTCAATTGAGAACATATATTTTTTAGCATAACCACCAGCCTCATTCCAACCCGTTCCTGCAACAATATTCGATGACCCAGGATTCTTTAACGGAGCAATATTAAGGTTAAACGTATTATCTAATACCGAATTATTAAATTGTCTACCTGAAGTAGTAATACCATCAGTTTTTTGTAAATCGGAGTAAGTATAATACGGAGTATCTTTAGCAAATACTCTACAATATTCAACACCCGCTTCAGCACCTGTAGTATTATCACTATATGATACAACTTGAGAACCTTTAGTCATTTCTTTGTAACCATCGTTAAAAACTTTGGAAACTTGATTAATAGCATTACCAACATGTTTTAATCTATTTGGACCCGTAACGTTATCGGCCGAATTAATTAATTTTTGTGTATTATCAAGTATTGAATCAGGTTTTAATTTTAAATTAGTCGATTCATCACTTTGATAATTAGAACTGATTAAATTAAATTGGTCATCTTTACTACCCGCACCACCACCAACTGTTGGACGAAATCCAGCGTTACCTTTATACTTCGGTGATGTCCAAACAAAATTCCCATCAATACTTTTACCATCACCATTTAAACCAAAATTTAAAGTACTAATGTTACCCTCATATAATTTAGAAATCTCATCAGGACCATAAACAGGGGCCAATACTTGTTTACCACTAGAGTTAACAGGGATTTGATTTGCTGGTGAAGTTATTTGAGACGGGTCTGAATTTGGACTACCGATATAAAAACTACTTGTTACCGTACCATTAGGATTTATTGCATTTGCAATACCATTAACTAACCCCGCTATCCCACCCATTTCTGAGTCATAATTAGGTTTATATCTATTATAATATAAATTAGCAAATAACGCCGATTTTTGACCATTACCCGTGTTCGCTAAAAATATTTGTGACGGATTTCTTTTCAGATTTAAAATTGGTCCAAGTAACCCACCCGTTAATAAATTAACAGTACTTAATGCACCTGCAGATTGTGATGTCGGTAAACCATTATTCGCATTTTCATTAAAATAATCACCAGGAATGAATGATACGGGCCAATAAGAACCTGAAATTCTTGTTGCGAAATCAACCGCTGCAAGAATAGGACTTTCAGGAATCGTAATACTCCAATTTCTATAAATTAGAGGTTCTTGTCCTGTAGCAATCAATGTTGCTTGGAATGGGTCTTGTAATGAGTTTAAATTAACAACACCAACCGTATTTTGATAAATTTGAAAATTTATTCTATCTTCAAACGCTTTCTTTAAAAAAGTTGCCCCTAATTTAGCAAGATAAGAATCTTGGGATAATGAACCATCAGAACCTGTTGGATTATTATTAAGTAATATTGAATATGGTGTATATTTTGAGGGTAAAAAACTTTCTAAATATAGACCTTGATTTGGTCCGTTATTTAACACCTGAAAATCATACATATTTAAATTGTACCCACCGTTAGGTCCAAAACCATTAATAACATAATAATTAGTCGGAGACAAAATATTAAGATTATTAGGGGAATCAATTACACTAAAATTACTTAAACTTGTTTCATAATTAATAGCACCACTTGGTGGACTATAAGTACCTGTAACACTATATGGACTTAAATTTTTTACAATTAAAGCATTTCTAAAACTTGTCGTAGATGCAAATGATAATGGACTTGGCATTTTTATTATTTTAATATAAATAGATTATCGAACTGTTTTTAAACACTTAATCCGTTGTTAGTTACCGTTTCTTTTAATTTTTTATTTAAGGCTTGTAATGTTTCTGTCTTATTTAATATTTCCATAACTTTACTTTCAGATATATTACCACCATCAATCTTAATTGTTAACGTAATATCGTGAGTATTTTTATTTTCATTTACAGTACCATTTGTTGAAGAATTCATAGGTTGGTTCAACATAGATAACTTTTCCAAAAATTCAGGTCCCTTAGTCATTGCGAATATCGAATCTTGAGGTAATGTTTTAACAGTTTTTCCTGGCATTTTTATCATATCATGAACCCCTTCCACAACATGTGTACTTTGAGGTTCAGGTTTTTTATCGTCTGTTGTTACCATATCAGCAGGATTACCTGTTTTAATACCGAATACATTACTAATTTGACCTTGAGCGACCTTCCAAGTTTCTTTAAATGAACCATCAACATAAAGCGCAAAATCATTCATTGTTTTTGTCATTTTATCAAAATTAAATTTACCATCTGTAAATGTCTCCTCTAACCCATCAGTCAATTTATCTAATTCTGTTCGTATCTTGTTAGGTTTCATCATATCATTATCGAATGTGTCCCCAATACCTTTATAACCTTTCTTAAATTCTCTTTGTATCTTATAATTAGCTTTAGACGATGCCACAGGATATGCGAATTTTCTTTCTATTGACATCAAAGATGCTAACATACTTTCACTAACACTTAATTGGTCTTCAGCTAATTTACTAATATCTTTAGGTTTTTGTGATTCAAAAAATTGAGCACGTTCTTCTTTACCCATTCGTTCAATCTCAGCCATGGCATCTTCCATACTTAATGTCTCTTTACCTTTGGCGGTTGTCATACTGACTTTGTATTCACCACCTTCACCCATTTCAGCCATATTCGCAAACATAGTCTTTTCCTCTTCGGTAAAGTCCCCTGCGAATCTAATTTTAGACATTTTATCACCAAGTTCCGCACTACTTAACGCCATCTTCGCTAAACTTCCGTTAGTCATACCTAAAGCCTGTTCAACCTCAGCCATTTGTCGTTTTGCACCTGGCATAATTTCAAATTGACCTGCGGCATTTAAAGTCGCAAATTGTTTAGACATTTGTACTATTTGATTTTGTAATTCCGCAGGGTCATTTTGAGCCAAATCCATTAAACGAAGTGGGTCTAATAAATCTGATTGAGCAACACCTAACCTTTGTAATGACGCCGCCATCTCAATTGCCGATTCAGGATTGAACGCCTTAGTCATTGTATTACTAATATCTCGAATATTAATTCTCATATTAACCGATTGAGCGGCCATTTTAGCAAGACCATCCACACCCCCTTGGAATGTGTATGTGTTCATCATACTAAGATTCTCGGAAACTTGTTGACCGACTTTTTCAGCACTTACACCAATTTCACGTGACCTATCCATAATTTTTTGGATTTGTCCACTAGATTGGTATAACGATATACCGACATCTTTTAAGTCTTTCACCAATGAGTCCGCCATTGGTCCCAACACTTTTTGAGCAGCATATAAATCCTTATAAGCTTCACTAGATATTACTAAATTTCTACCAAGTGTTTCAGAAACACTTTTTTGTATCCGAAGGATATCATCAAAACCACCACCTAATCGAGTAACCTCAATTACCGCATCGGTCATACTAGCCTTTAAATTCAGAATTTGGTCCCTACCTTGACCAAATTTCACAATTAATTCTGAAGCACCTTTATCAACCTCCTCAATTGCATTATTAATTACTACAGGGTCAATCGCCCTAGTAAACGCTAACGCAATTCGTTTACCAATGTCAGTTATACCATCAGTAATCTGTTTTGCTGAGTCACCAACACCATCACCTTTACCATCTGTTGTTCCCATAATTTATCAATATTATATAATAATAAATACCCCAAAGAATATTTTACTAATCCTTTGGGGTATTGTCTTCAATGATTTTATCAATCAAATATTTTCTTATATAAGTCGGGATATTTAGATAATCGGGATACGACATTCTCAAAAATCTCGCCAAAATATAAAATTCATCAATTAAATATTTTATGTAATTAGAAGAAAGGGCGAAAAAAGTCGGCCCCAAAGGTAACATTAAATGTTACCAATTCTCCTGACGGGGCCATTACTTTTCTCTTTAAATCCAAAGACGGTTGATTGTCACTAATAAATTTTCTGATATGTTTTGAATCCATAATAGGTAATGAATCAACAAATTTTGATATGTAACCTCTATCGGTATTACCATCAACCGACACAATTAACTTATTTAAACTCCAAGTTATTTTTGGTGCGACCATTCCTGAAGGATATTCTTCAGCTTGTCTATCTAACTCAACAATCTCTTGAAATGTCATTGGTTTTAATTGAACTGTGAGTTCACTCTTAGGTAATTTAGTTGTGTATACACCATTTTCATCTGGTTTATGCTCTGTTTGTCTAATATTAACAGATTCCAAATATTCGGTATGTGAAAAAATCTTATTAGTTACAGGGTCCAATAATTGAACTCCGTATTCAGGACCAAATGATGTGTTTCTTAAAAATATTAAGATTGCCTCAACATCGCCTTCTAATAATTCATCAGGTCTTAAATCAGGTTCATATATTTTATTCCTCAACAATCCAAGAACAATATTTTCTTTTGAATTTCGATTAGAATTCAATAAGTAATTTTCATCGTTCGCAGTTAAATAACCAACTTTAACCGATTTTTTCTTTGATTTATAAAAAATACCACCGCTAGGTAATGTTACCACATCATGTGGTAAGTTAAAATTTTCTTGACCAGCTTGCATTAAACTTTGTTCCATATATTTTACTTTTATTCTAAATATAATTGGTAACTGTTTTTAATAAATACAAAAAAATCCACGCAAACCAAATTACGTGGATTATTAAATTTAATATTTTTATCTTAGTATATTAAGACACATCTATCAGGACGTAGAGTCGCACTAATCTCAGCAACGCCATCTGTACTATATCCTAAAGTACCAAAGTCGACATCAGATAACCAAGACCCTTGAAGTAACCATTTTTCAACAACAACTCCCGTTGGGTCTAACATTTCTAAGTAAACGTCTTTTTTATAACCAGCTGCATATCCCATACGACCTGTAACAGACTCAGCACATAAACGTACCCACTCCATTAACGCTTGAGACGCTGAAGGTCCAATCGGGTCACGGAATTTAACACTGATTGTTCCCCAAGTAAATCTACCAGCAACATAAGTTGATGTATTTAAAAATTGGATTTCAGTTGTAGTAATAGTTAATTTAGGTCTAGCAGTTGATTCAACGAACCATTCATTAATACCTAGTGAAGAATCAAACCTTAATATAAACCTATTTTGTCTTTTCGGTTCATAAGGAAGCGGCATTTTCATTAGTAAATCAGCCATATTTATTTATTTTAATTTTTGTTTATGTTTTTATTTATAAATATCCCTTGAAAAATTTTTCTATTTACTTCGATAATTTAAAAAATTACTATTCTAGTATAAAAATTAGTTCTAGTTTATTATTTTAATATTGTTTTATTTATTAACATTTATTTAATAAATATATTAATAAGGCTTTTTAGTTCCTCCGTGCGTTGAAATTGTTTTAATTATATTTTCTGGGTCATCCCCAAAATGTGATTTTACCTTATCAAGATTTCTTAAATCGTCATCCGAAAACCCTATTTGAGGTACAAAATTATTACTAATTTCATTTTTAAGGTACGCTTTCTTTTTTAAGAATTTCGACATTTCTTTAATATAATTAACAAATTCCGTTAATGCGTCAATCTTACCCTGTTCAGGATTAGTTGCTGAACCACTACCATAAGTTACAGGATAAAATTTACATAAATCAAGATATTCCTCAATCATTTCTTTTTTTGACATATCACCATATCCCGCTAAATCACGATATTTTTCTAAATTTTTAACTAATTCATTTGAATTAATACCTTTATGATTACTAGCTATAAAATTATAAACACTATCTTTAATTACTGAAGGTGTATGTCCTCTAGCGGTAACTATTGAAAATATTGACCCATTATTAATTGCCTCAACAAAATCAGGCCATGCTGGCCCTAACTTCGCTAACATCGCATCAACCACAAAGTTTTTATCACCCTCTGTAGTGAAATATCTGAAAGGATTTGATGCAAAACCAACAATAGTATGTCCATCATACTCAAAAGGTTCCTTACTGTCTAAATTACCTCTATAATGAGCAAAATCTTCAGTGCTCATCGGTACTTCATTTCCGTTTTCATCTTTTAAAATGATTTTGGTTGGCATTTCTAAAATATTATCATCCCAATCGAATGCGTAGTATTTCATATCAGGTGTACCTGTATCGTCAAAACCTTCACGTAATCTTTTTCTATTCATTTTATTTTCTTTTTAATATAAATAAGCCGACACTTAAAAAAATGTCGGCTTATATTATTACTTCTTATTAAATATTCTCAAACGATGCTCCCGTCGGTGTAATATAGAATGTAATATCTATAAATTCTAACGACTTAGTTGGTTTGATGTAGATTTTACCTGTCATTTGGTTTCTATCTAAATCCGCAGAGTCTGAAGAAACTGTTACACGGAAATCGTATAAACCTCTATCTCTTCGGATACCGTCCAATATTGGATTCACCGCATTTAAGAAATCTTGTCTTACTTTATCATCGTTTTGTTCGAATAACAATCTCACCGAAACTGCTGAAATCAATTTACGAGCTTGTAATAACAATCTTCTTACGTTTATTCTGTCAAGTGCTGACTCTTTAATTTGAAGAGTTTTATTACCCCAAATTACCGTACCAACATCTGAGAAGGTAGCGATTGGGTTAATTCTTCCTTTGTAAAGAACGTCTCTATCTTCTTGAGTCAGTTTCTTACGTGCTTTGATTGAGCTAACTATACCTCTTGTGTAACCCGCCGCTGCGAACCAAGGGAACGCTACGTTATCGGTTAACGCTAAGTTTTTAGTTACTTCACCTGTTGGTGGTAAGTAGATTTGTGTATTATTAACAGTATCTCTTACTAAAATCCATGGGTAATAAGTAGCCGTGTAGTTAGAGTCAACTCCCGCAGTTTCTAAATTATCTACTGCCTCTTGTGGTAAAATCATATCAATTGGGTCACCTAATGATGGTGTGAACATGTTATAATCAGGTGTTGTTGTAATATATACAGAATCCGCTCTATTAAACTCAATCATTTCGACTGCACTTCCAACCAAGTCTGAGTTATTTACATAATCAATACCAGGTGTTACAAATACGTTGATGTTAACCGCTTCAGGATTAGAGAATGTTTGAATCCCTAATAAGTAAGCGTAGTAGTCAGTATTTGCATAATCAACTCTGTTTTGACCAACAGTAATTTGTTTAAATGCTCCCCAACCTGTTGCCGTAGGATATTTTAATGTTGGACAAGAACCTTTTAAGTAACCTGTTCTACCTAACACATATCTGTCAGAGTTTGTTCTATATTCTCTATAGATATCCCATCCGTCAAACCCTCCACTAACTAAGAAAGAGAATTTTCTAGCGTATAATCTGTAGTATGGGTTATCTTCATTATCAGGGTCTGAACTAAATTCAGCATCACCACAAACGAATTCAGGGGTACCACTTGTAGAAAATGCGTTTGGTATTGTTATAACATTAGCATTTTTATCCATATGGAATCCTTTAGTTCTATAAGACCATTCAGGACCTGTAACCGCATCACATAATGATGTTGATGGTATTTGTTTACCTTTATATTGGTAGAAATCAGTATCAATACCAACAGTATCTGAGATACCTAAGTAAGTTCTTCTAATATTATCACCAGGACTTGTAGAAACTGCGTTAGCACCTGTTGATAAACCAAATGGTGGGTCAAAAACAACTTCACCTGGGTAATCATATTTAGATTTAATTAATGGGAACGGTGAACGACTTCCAGCATATGTTCTAGTTGTAAATCCTAAGAACCCACATGGTAATGCGTCAATCGGTGCGTCTTCATTAAGTTCAATCATTACATATTTTGAGTTCAATTGGTATTCACCATCAGATGTACCAACTTTTTTACCAATGTAATTGTTATCACTTGGGTTCATATTACAGTTAGTGAATTTCTCAATGACAACAGGGTTATTATCAGTATCAAAGAAATCTCTAACTAATACGTCAAATGTTCCGTTGTTAAATGAGATATTCGCGATAGATATTTTTACTTCTGTATTAGCATCTTCACCATCAGAAATTGTGATAAATTTAAATAAGTTAAATACTTTAGAACCTCTCAACTCAGAAACAACCCATGGAGATACTGGTGATTGGTATTTCTCTAAATAGAAACCGATTGAACTAACACTTTCACTTCTTGCCGAATCTAATGCGTTTAATTCACAATTTAAACCTCTAATATAACCTTTTCTGTAAGCATTCGTTAATAAAACAGAATATGTCTCTTCAACAAATAATGGAATTGATTCTCTATCTTTACCGAAATTTGATTTACCAAATACTTTACTTAGGTATTTTGAATCTGAATTAGATAAAGAAGTTTCAAAAAATAGATTAGTTCCGTCAGCTTTAGTTACATTTAAACCAAACGTTGAGAATGGGTTTTTAGTAACACCTGAATAACCACCTGTACATACCATTTCAACATCAGTTAAACCTGATACTTCATAAGCCGCACCATCATTACCTGAACCATAAGTCGCTAAACCTCTTGAACGCATTGTTGCAATAACTAAATCATCGTAATCTGTGTAAGCAGTTCCTGAATAAACATAAACTCTACCCATTAAAGTACCTGTATAACAATGAACAGGTTTTGTGGTTGTAGTTGTTGTTGTTGTTGTTGGAACAGGTGTTACACAAGGATTAGTTGTAGTTGTTGTTGTTGAAGGAGAAATTGTTGTTGTTGTTGTAACAGGAATTAATGTTAAATCAGTAACAATTGACCAAAAAGAATAACCTGTATAAGCACCACTACCAATATTATCAAATAATGCGTAGTACCAAGAATCATTTTGAGGTGCAGTATAAACCGCACTTGATGAATCTACACCATCAACATCAAATACGTTAGTTGAACCAGTGAATGCTGATAAAGTAACATAGTCAGAATGAGGTATAGTACCATAATAATTAATTGAACTTAATTCTGTTGTAGGTTCATTTAATATATTAAAAATTTGTAGTTTAATATCGGTATTTAATGTTGAAATACTATTATCGAAATTTTCATACGGTAAATTAAGTTTAGACGCAATTTCATCAGGAAATTGTGTTGGGTCTAAGAACGTGATACCGTCAATACTATTATTACATCCTGAGAAATCAATTGCAAAATCAATCGTTTTGAAATCGACACATTCTGTAACACAATCAACTGTTGTTGCACTTTCACAAAAGAAATCAACTGTTGTTTTATCAACGTTTGCTTTGGTTGTTATAGACCATGAAGGTCCCGCGTCGTACCCCGATAATCCTAATATTCTAGTAACGAACAATTGATTAGATTGTTGTAAATAAGATTTCGCAATGTAAGACGCTTCATACTTAGGGATTTGTGTATTCACAAATTTTTCAGGAGATGTTCCCCCAAAGTAAGATGTAAACTCATCAAAGTTAGTGATAAAAATAGGTTCGAAAGCTGGACCTTTTAAAGTTTCACCTACGATACCTAATGTAGTAACACCAACACTTTGAGCTACAAAACTCAAATCGACCTCGGATGTGTAAACCCCAGGTGATACGAATACTTTACTGTTTGTCGCCATTATTTTTTGGTTTTTTTATTTGTTTAATTTATTTTATTGATAAATATTCTGAAAAAAACCAAAGTGCTTTACTTTGTGGCAAGTATTTATAAATTAGGTAGAATATATTCTGCCTTTTTTCTACTATGGAAAATGAAGGGAAAGAGATAAAAAATTTAAAGATTTCGAAAGAGGCACACGATGTCCTAAAGAAGTATTGTGAGAAACGTGGTATTAAAATTTACAGGTTTCTTGAAAAGTTAATAATGGATAAGTGTAAAGATTCTAAAGATATCTATGGGGAGAATTAAAGTAGTGTACTATTTAACTCAATAATACCTTCCTTAGTATCGTCGTATTTAACAACTTCAATTCGTAATCTATCACCTGTGTTTATTTGTATTACAGATAAATCACTACCGTAATAATCATCATTAATATAAACATCAAATGAGTCTATATTTGAAAGATTACCGATATTAATATCCACTCTATAATTAAATAATTCAGTTAATATATTATTACCAACAACAAATAATGCGTTAGTTGATAAACTATCAGGGTTTGTATTTTCGTGTTTAGCTTTTTTACTTTTATTAGTCGATATCTCTAATACTTGTAATACCCTCGATATACCAGGTGACACCTCAAACTCATCTTCATCAATTAAAAACCCTAACATTGTGAATTCATAACTTTGAACATAATACTTTCT
>Ga0194055_10003361_pt1 | contig 12310 bp, 8 predicted proteins | sample SepL449m_MetaG_FD_155482 | JGI IMG/M metagenome (GOLD analysis project Ga0194055, IMG submission 155482) | Anoxic zone freshwater microbial communities from boreal shield lake in IISD Experimental Lakes Area, Ontario, Canada - Sep2016-L442-9m | ecosystem: Environmental > Aquatic > Freshwater >... | reverse complement strand
GGGCCCGCAGTGACCGCGACGTCTTGTAGACGATCTCCCGCTGAATGCGGAGATCGTCGGTCCGATCGCTGCCGGCCGTGATCGCCTGGTCGTAGAGTTCCACGGCCTTGAAGCCCAACGCGGCGGAATCCTCGAGCCGTAGGCCGGCATCCTCGAACACCCAGGGATGCGCCTTGTGCTCTTCGGTGAGCATGAAGTTGCCCTTGCGGTTCGCCTTCCAGATCGGAGTGTCCCAGGTGCCGTTGGGGATGTTGACCGGCTCCCAGTCGTGGCCGCCGTCCCAGGGGCGGTCGAGCCCCATTGGGCCGATCAGGTAGGTGGTGTCCCACGGGTAGGCCTCCACGGAACGGGCCACGTACTCCCACGCTTGGATCACCAGCGGGGCTGCCTTCGCGCCGTACGGCGCTGCGATCTCCGCGAGCAGTGTGTCCATCGAAGCGTCTGGAGACCGCATCCAGGCCTTGAGCATCGCGGCATTGACGGAGAACGTCGTGGGGGCGAATCCGTAGTACTCCTTCACGCCGACGATTCCCTTCATTTCCTTCCAGCCGATCATCTGCTCGTAGATCAGGCGGGGAAAGAAGTCCTCGAAGAGGTAGAGCGGCTTGTAGAAGGTGTGGTCGAACTCGCCGAGCACCGGGATGCCGCGTTCCTCGGCCATCTGCACGAGCCGCCGCACGCCGAGGTCGGATTTGAACGAGCGGTCATTGAAGGGATAGACCTCGTTGCTGCTGGAGGGGTTGAGCACAAGTCCGAAGTGGGCGGGCTTCACATCGTCGAGGATCGCCACCACCTGCCCCTTGGAAAGCTCCCACGGCTTCCACCACAGCCGGGTGTTCGGCCTCACCGACTGCATCGTCTCGTTGAGCATGTTGAGAAAGGCCGGGAGGCGGGCGTCGAGCGGTATGCCGCTGCAACGAGGGCAGGGGCCGAACTCGCTGCACAGCCACGCCTGCTGGTCGAACGTGTAGACGAGCACGTCGTCGACCTCTGGGAACGAGACCATGAACTCCTTGAGGAGGTCCCGGTATTTCGTCTGCACGGCTTGATCGAGGATGCAGGCCGGCCGCACCGGGTTGAAGTTCACCATTCGGGGAATCCCGAAGTGGGCGATCGTCTTCAGTCCGTGCTTCTTCGCCTGCGCGATGCGGAACTTGAACTTCTCGCGTTGCTCGGCATTGAGGTCCTCGAGATTCAAAACCTCGCCCGCCGGCTTGCCGCCCCAGGCGATCGACAACTGCACCATGTTGACGCCGAGCTGCTTGATCTGCGTCAGCTCCTCATCACTCCAGGAAATGTCGGGCACCGAGGGGTTGCCGACGATGCCGACGAACAGGCGGTATCCGCCCGGGCCGGTGGCAGCCTGCTCGGAAGCAGCCGGCGGCTCATCCCCATGGAGCGCGGGCCCGAGGCAGGCGGCCGCGGCGAGCAGCGGTAGGGCGGTGAGAGCGGGTGAGATCCACCGCGTACGGCGGGCTGCGTCTTCGGGGGCTGGGTGGCGTGGCATGGGTTTCCTTCGGACGAATCTCAGGAGTTGATGATGCCGGTTCGTCGGGCTACGGCGACGGCTTCGAGTTTCGAGTGGGCGCCGAGCTTCTCGATCACTCGCTGCACGTGGGCGCGGGCGGTGTTGCGGGCGATGTGAAGCCGCTGGCCGATGGCCGCCGTGCTCGTGCCGCCTGCGAGGAGATAGAGCACCTCGCGCTCGCGGACCGTGAGTCGCAGCGACCGCCCCGTTGCGGCGATGGTGTTCGTCGCGTGGGCCGGAGCTGAGGCGGCGTCAGTGCGGGCGGCGAGCAGCGCCACCGCCAGGCTTTCGGCCGAACCGTCTTTCGCGACCAGCCCGTCGCACCCCGACGTGGCAGCCGCCTCCCTCGTCTCAGGAGTCGCGTTTTCGGCCAGGAGCAGGATCGTGGTGGTGGGCAGTCCAGCGCGGAGCGAGGCCACCATCGATGCCAGCGAGCCGTTGCCAGACTGCTGGTCCACGACCGCCACATCCGGAGCGAATGCAACGCATTGGGCCACGGGGCAGGAGTCGTGGCCCCCAATGAACGACGTCTCGATGCCCCGCTCGCTGGAGAGCCAGTGGGCCAACGGCTGGAAAAACATCGGTTGCTCGCCGATCAGGGCGGCCCGAACCTGACCACGCACCACGTCCATCTCGGAAACCCTCACACGTCCCGGCGGGCCGGTTGCCCCGGCGGCGATCCGGACACAGTAGCAGCGGTTTTTGCCGAGTGTTAGGATTCCAAAGATGAGCACTAGCACAAAATTGAAATACGGAGCCTCCAGGCCGGTGGCCGATCCGCCGCCGCATCAGCCGCTTTCGTGGAGGTCCTACCACCAGACCGTGCGGCGAATCGTGGCCAAGTGGAACCCCAACCACGGCAACTACGGCGTGCACGACCACGAGTTCGTGGAAATCGCCGTGATCGCCGCTGGCACGTGCCGGCATCAGACCATCCTCGGCGAGTTTCGGCCCACGGCCGGAGACGTCTATCTGTTCCGCCCAGGGGCGTGGCATGGCTATGCCGATGTGCAGGGATTGTCGCTCTACAACTGCTGCTTCGACACGGCGCTGCTCGGCAGGGAACTCGGGTGGATGGCCGACGAACCCTACCTCGGCAACCTTCTCTGGGCGTTGCCGCTCTCGCCCCGCCAGCGTGGCATGGTGGCGCTCCGCCTCCCTGCAGCAGAGTTCACGGCCTGCCGACGGCTTCTCGATGAGCTCTGCGAACTCGCGCGAAGCGACCATCACAGTCACTTCGGCGATCACGTTGGCTTATTGATCCAGACCCTTAGCCTTTTGGCCCGAAACACGCCGCGACCGTCCACGACATCCGTCGGAAACGTTCGTGCCCAGCGGGCGGTTTCGGTGGCGCTCAAGAGCATCGACGACGCTCCGGCAGACGAATGGACGTTGCCACTGCTTGCCGCGCGGGCGGCGGTCGAGCCGACGTATTTTTCGAGATTGTTTCGGGCTGCGGTGGGCCTGCCGCCGATGGCCTATCTGACGCGTCGCCGGCTGGAGGTCGCCACCACGCTCCTCCGCCGCAACGACCTCGCTATTGGGGATGTAGGGGCGATGGCCGGCTGGCCCGATGCCAACTACTTCAGTCGCAGCTTTCGCAAGCACTTCGGGATGACGCCGTCGCGGTATCGGCAGCGATTTTGCGAGGGGCAGAAGCGGAGCTGACGGTATGAACGGGTCGCACGCGATCGTCGCGCGGCGTGGGGTCACCGCAGCCGGCCGGAGACATGCTCGGCGCCGGCGGGACTTGTGAGTTCGCTGCTCAAACGCTTCGGAGCGACCGCCGTGGGGCACAAGTCGCACCGGCTTCTGCGCGTGCCTCCGGCCGGCTGCTCCCCCTTTCGAAATCACATGCGAGGGATGATGGTGCGAGCCCAGTGCGAACCAGGAACACACACACGTGGAAAACCTGTGCTACGGGGGACAGAGGACAACCACAGGTTGACAACCTGTGCTACGTGAGGCGGAGAGGGGCTGCCCGTGCTCCGGGAGCCGGCGTATGCCGCCAAGCGCAGCCAGGATGGCGAAGCGCAGGCGGCATCCGAGTGAGCGACGGGCAGGATGCCCGTCGCGAACGTCCGGCGACGGGGCACGGGCAGCCCCGAGCCCCCGCGAAAGGAGGCCCGCGGCCTTACGGCCGGTCGGCTTGTACGGGCAATACCGGAGCCTTACTCGTTGACGTAGGTCTCGAGGAACCGGGCGAGCTTGTGGAAGTCGCAGCCGCGTTCCACGTAGCGGACCACCGTCACGAGCGTGTTGGGATCGACCAGTTCCTCGAACGGCACGTAGTTGAGGTCGAGCTGGCCCGACACGCTCACCATCACGCCATTGAGACCCCGCTCCGCGAGCGCCCGGTATCCGCCCACGCCGAGCTGGCTGCCGAGCATCACGTCGAAGGCGTGAGGCTTGGCGCAGCGGGCCTCGTAGCCCAGCTGCAGCCCCACCACCTTGCGCGACCGGTTCGTCTGCTTCTTGAACTCGTCGCTCACGAGCTTGGCGAACATCTTGCCGAGCTGCACGTGCGAGATCGAGATATGGCCGTGGTCGTCGCGGGGGATCCCCTCGAGGGCCTTGGCGGGAAGGTATTCGGCGAGCCCTTCGGCCATCACGATCACGCCGTACTGCTTCCCCTCCTGCTCCTCGCGAACCCGCATCGTCTTCACGATCCGGCCTACGACGGCGTCGATGTCCATCACCGGCTTGATCTTGGTCTCCCCGTTTGGGCCGGTGACCGTCTCCTCGCCGCGGAACTTGCCGTGGATGTCCTCCACGCTGATCACGAGGCTGGCTTCGCCGGCGATGGCGGCCCCGTAGGAGAGCCAGCCGGCACTGCGGCCCATCGTCTCGCAGAGGAAGTAGGCACGACTCGCCTCGGCGTCGTAGAGCAGGTTGCGGATCTCGCCACCGAGCGTGTCGACCGCCGTGAAGTAGCCGAATGTAAAATCGATCCCCATATAGTCGTTGTCGATCGTCTTTGGCAGGTGGACGACCGGGATTCGCTTGGCATCGGCGGGGAGCCGATCCTGATAGAGCTTGAACTTGTTGGCCGTCTTCAGGGTGTCGTCTCCGCCGATCGAGATCAGGGCCTCAACCCCGAGGGACCGCAGCCCCTCGTAGGCGTTCTTCAGCTGCTGCACCCGCTCGGCGTCGTCGAGGTGGCTGGGGTGCGAGACATGCTTGCCCGGATTGGTGCGGGCGGTGCCGATCATGATGCCCTGGCCACTCCGCGTCCGCTTGAGGAACTCGGGCGTGATCTTGATGTAGTCGCGGCCCTCGACGAGCGGTTTCGCCGGCGAATAGTCGGCGAGCGACGAGTAGCCGTGCTTCATGCCGATCACTTCGGTCCCCTCGCGCATGAAGGAGGTGGCGGCGGTCGAGATCACGGCGTTGGCGCCCGGGGCGGGGCCGCCGGCGAAGAGAATCGCGACGCGACGGAAGTGGTGGGTGGCGCGGTCGGGGCGGGCGAGGGACTCGGGCATCGATGACTCCTGGAAAGATCAGCCGGTGAGCATGCGTTCTACAAAGGTGGTGTCGACCTGGGCTTCGTGGAAGGCGGTGTTGGCAAGGACTTTGAGGTGCAGCGGGACGGTCGTCTTGATCCCCTCGACCCGCAACTCCTTGAGGGCCCGGATCATCGTCTCGATCGCCTCCTTGCGGGTCGGCTGATGCACGATCAGTTTGCCGACGAGCGAGTCGTAGTAGGGGGGCACGACATAGCCGGTGGTGGCATGCGAATCCCAGCGGACGCCGAAGCCGCCCGGGGCGATGATGCGGTCGATCCGGCCCGGGCAGGGGCGGAAGTTGGCGTCGGGATCCTCGGCGTTGATCCGGCACTCGATGGCGTGCCCCCGCGGCTTGATGTCGGCCTGCTTCAGGTCGAGTTTCTCACCCGCAGCGACGCGGATCTGGGCCTTGAGCAAGTCGATGCCGGTCACCATCTCACTGACCGGGTGCTCCACCTGGATCCGGGCATTGACCTCGATGAAGTAGAAGTTGTCCTGCTGGTCGACGATGAACTCGACGGTGCCAGCCGAGTAGTAGCCGGCCGTCTTCGCCAGCCGCACGGCCGCGTCGGCCATTTTTTGGCGGATCGCCTGCGGCAGGCGGGGCGAGGGGCTCTCTTCGATGAGTTTCTGGTGCCGCCGCTGGGTGGAGCAGTCGCGCTCCCAGAGGTGAAACACGTTGCCGTGCTGGTCGCCAAGAATCTGGATCTCCACGTGCCGTGGCCGCTCGATGTATTTCTCGATGTAGATGCCTGCATTGCCGAACGCCGCCTGGGCCTCAGCCGAGGCCTGCTGCCAGGCGCTGGCGAGCGCGAGATCGTTGGCGGCCACCCGCATTCCCTTGCCGCCGCCGCCAGCCGTGGCCTTGAGCAGCACGGGAAACCCGATCTCCTTGGCGATCCGTACCGCCTCCTGCTCGTTGGCGATCAGACCGTCGCTGCCCGGCACGGTGGGCACGCCCGCCTCGCGAGCCAGCGCCCGGGCGGAGTTCTTGTCGCCGACGCTTAGCATCGCCTCGGGCGTGGGGCCGATGAAGCCGATGTCGCAGGAGCGGCAGACCTCGGCGAAGTGGGAGTTCTCCGAAAGAAAGCCGTAACCGGGATGGATCGCCTGCACGTTGCCGATTTCGGCGGCGCTGATCACGCGGTCGATCCGCAGGTAGCTGTCGGACGCCTTGGCGGTGCCCACGCAGATCGCCTCGTCGGCGAGTTCGAGGTAGGGGGCGCCGCGGTCTGCCTCGCTGTAGATTGCCACCGTCTCGACGCCGAGTTCGCGGCAGGCCCGTATCACCCGTAGGGCGATCTCACCGCGGTTCGCAATCAGGATCCGTTTGAACATGGAATCTCCACGGGTGGGCCGGAGCGTTCGAGGGCCGCATCGACCTTGGGGTTAGCCCTCGGGATCGACCTTGATCAGCGGCTGGCCGAACTCGACCGGGGCGCCGTTCTCGACGAGGATGGCGACCACCTGCCCCGACACGCCAGCCGGAATCTCGTTGAAGACCTTCATCGCCTCGATGATGCAGGCCGTCTTCTCGGGACCGATCCGGTCACCGACCTTCACAAAGGGAGGAGTGTCGGGCCCGCTCGCCTTGTAGAAGGTGCCGACCATCGGGCTCTTGATCACCACCGTCCGGTCCGGGGCCGCGGCCTCGCCGCCGCCGGCCGGCGCCGCAGCTGCTGGCCTGGCGACCGGTGCCGAGGGCGCCGAGTAGGCCACGACCTCGCCACCGCGGCGAATCCGCACCCGGTTGTCAGCCTGTTTGAGGTCGAGTTCGGAGAGATCGTGCTCCTTCATCAGTTCGATCAGCCGGCGGACCTTCTTGACGTCGAAGATGTCGACCGGGTTGGGGGCGTCTGCCATGGAATACGGTCTCCTGGGGGGCCGCCCGGGGGGGCGGCATCACGGGCCGGGGCCAGCGGCCCTGAAGCGGCCGAAAACCGGCGGATTTTGCGGCGAGGGTAGCCCTTGTTCGCCGCGGGCGTCAAGGTAATCACGGCGGCGGCGCGGGCCGTCGTCCAAGGGTAGCGGAAACGCCGCTGCTATCACGCGGCTTCCATTTCCGTCACACTCGTGAAACCGGCGGCCAGAATGGGCGTCAGCGTCAACGCTTGGAGTCTCGAGGGCATGCCGTCACCACCGCCCGATGACCTCCCCCGGATGCCAGCGCGGCCGCGCGAGGCGAGTAAGCGCGACTTCGGCCGCGTCGTCATTGTGGGGGGCTCTGCCGGGATGGCCGGGGCCCCGGCGCTTGCCGCGATGGCGGCGCTCCGCAGCGGTGCCGGGCTCGTGGAACTCGTCGTCCCCGAGCCGGTCGTGGCCATCGCCGCGGCGTTCGATCCCTGCGTCATGACGTGCGGCCTCCCGGCCGCTGACGGTGAGTTCTCGAGCGGCACGGCGGCATCCCTCGCAGCCCGCCTTGCCCGGGCGAGTGCGGTCGCCATCGGCCCCGGCATCGGTCGCTCGGACGCGGTGCGCGACCTGGTGGCGTCGCTGTGGCGGCACCTCGATCGCCCGGCCGTGTTCGATGCCGATGCGCTCTGGGCGCTGTCTCTGTGTGGTCCGCTCACCGAGCATGCAGGCCCGCGGCTGCTGACACCCCACGCGGGCGAGATGCTCCGGCTGCTGGGTCTCGATCCGGCGGGGCCGGAAGCCGACGATCGCTCATTCCTCGAGGCCGAGGCTCGCAGGATGGCGGCAGACACCGGCGCCGTGATCCTCCTCAAAGGATCGGGCACGCTCGTCACGGACGGTCGGTGCGAGGCCCGTAACACCACGGGCAACCCCGGCATGGCGACCGCCGGCACGGGCGATGTGCTCAGCGGCGTGGCAGCGGCTCTGCTCGCGCAGGGCATGTCGCCCTTCGAGGCAGCGCGGCTGGCGGCCTGGGTGCACGGCCGGGCGGGTGACGCTGCGGCTGCCGATCTCGGCGAGGTGTCGATGACCGCCCGCGACCTGCTCGACCGATTGCACGTCGCGTTTTGTGACGTCGTGCGGTAGTGCAGTGCGTGGCGAGAGAAAGCCGACCGGCCGTAAGGCCGCGGGCGTCCCCGCACACAGGAGCCTGTGTTCAAGCCGACCGGCCGTAAGGCCGCGGGCAAACCACGCTGGACGCGGTGTCGGTTGGTGGTTCGCCCCACGCCTCACGGCGTTGGGCTTGTACGGGAGAGGAATCAGTGCGGCTTCGCGGCGAATTCGGCCAGTTGCGTGACATCGACCACGCCGTCGTCGCGGGCGATCCAGAGCCGCAGGCCCTCCGCATGCCGCATCCGGTGGCCGCCGGTGAACGAGCCGAAAGCCGGCAGGATGAGCGTTGCCGCTTCCGCCACGAAGCAACGCTCCGTGATCCGGTCGCCGGATGGCGAGCCGATCGTTACCGTCGGATGCATGTGGCCCGCAATCGTGAAACAGGTACGGTCGGGTTCGGGAAGATCGGTGGCCGGCTCGTGCACGAAGTGAAACGGTGGTTCGTCATGCGTCCGTAGGCAGGAGTCGATGCCGAGCGACGGGGGGATTTTGCCGATCGCGCGGTCGTGGTTGCCGGCGATCAGCAGCACCTCCGTGTCGGGCATGCGGGATCGTGTGGCCGTGAACTCGTCGAACACCGCCTGCGTGCAACCACTTCGCGCGTGAAAGAGGGCGCCGAGCACGATCAGCCGGCGGGCCGCGGTGTCGCGGACGAGCCGCTCGAGCCGCGTGAGGTCGGCCTGGGCCGAGCCCTCGGGCACCGGAATGCCGGCGTTTCGGAACGTGGCCGCCTTGCCAAGGTGCACGTCGGCCACGAGCAGCGTGGCCGACCCCGGCAGAAACGCCGCCCGGCCCGGCAGGAGCAGGATATCGGCGGAGGTGTCGTTCGGGGGCAGCGATGCGGCGATGTCGATCTGCACAGAGGTTCTCCGCCATTCTTCTACAGCACGCGCCGAAATCCGGCGACCCTGCGTGCGTTTTGCAGGCTCGGGGCTACCCGTGCCAAGGAGCCGGCGTTGCTGGCCAGCGCAGGCAGGATGCCGTAGCGCAGTCAGCATCGAGTGAGCGCAGGCCCGGAGGGCCGCAGCGAACGTCCGGCGACGTGGCATGGGCGGCCCCGAGCCGCTGCGATGGACAGCCACAGGTTGAAAACCTGTGCTACGTGGGAGCCCCGAGCCGCCGCGGGAGCATGCATCACCGTCCGCCGGCTTCCTGCTCGAGCTCCCTCGCCATGTCGGCGATCCGCGAGAGCCAGTCCTTCGTCGTCAGCCGCGACTGGACAAACTCGGCCCAGATCGGGAAGGCCAGCGGGCTGATCCGCTGCGTGTCTACGATGCGGATGTCCTTGGTGGCGATCGCGTCGAGCGCTCCTGCGAGCCGGCGGAATTCGAACTGCTGTTCCAGCACCTCCCGGCGGGCCTGCGCGAGGAGCATGTTGCCGGCGTCATGCTCGGCGAGCACGTCGAAGATGAGCCCGGCCGAAGCCTGCGTCTGCCGGTCGCTCTTTCGGGCGCCCGACACGAGTCCCGCCACGCGGGCGATCTCGCGGAAGTGGCGGCGGGCCATTTCGGTGGTGTTGAGGCAGGCGAGGAGATCCTCGAGCAGGTTCGCCGGCGAGAGCAGCCGCCGCCATGTTCGCTCGTCGGCGATGTCGGCGTCGCGGCCGGCCAGTTCAAAGCCCCAGTCGGTGCAAGCGAACGTGAGCGTGGCGGGCTTTGCCCGGGCGATCCGCCAGGCGACGAGTGCCGCGAGCCCCTCGTGCACGAGCCGGCCCTCGAAGGGAAAGACGAAGGCGTGGTGGCCGTCGCGGCCGGTCCAGCGCTCGATGAGCAGCGTGTCGTGGTCCGGGAGCCGGCTCCACCGCGACTGAATCTGGAGCAGCGGTAGCACCGCGGCCACCTCCCGTGGCGCCGCGGGTCCGCCGCCGGGCTGTGACGCGTTGCCGATGAGGTCGAGCACGGCGGAGGAAAGCAGGGTGGAGAGGGGCATCCGCCCGCCGTTCCACCGCGGCACCTGCAGGAACGCCGTGACGCGGCTCCGTTTGACCCAGGCGGTGAGGCCGTCGAACCGGAAGAGCACGAGCGGCCGGCCGGCAAAGAGAAACCGGTCGCCTTCGCTCAGCCGCGAGACGAACGACTCCTCGACCGTGCCGAGCCTGCCGCCGCGGAGCCATTTGACTTCGACCGTCGCGTCGCCCGCGATCGTGCCGATGCTCATGCGGTGGCGACGCGCGATCGCCTTACTGGCGACGTACCAGCGGCCAAATCGCTCGACGATCTTCGCGTAGTCGGGATAGGCGGTGAGGGCCGGGCCACCGTGAGCCGCGAAGTCGATCGCCCACGTCCACGAGGCGTCGTCGAGGTCGGCGAAGGCCCGCGTGCGGCGGACCTCGGCGAGCAACTCGGCCTCGCGGAAGCCGCCGCTGCAGGCCACGGTCACGATGTGCTGGGCGAGGCAGTCGAGCGCGGAGGTGAGCGGGCGGCGGGCCTCGACGGTGCCCTCGGCTACGGCGGCTCTTGCGGCGGCGCATTCGATCAGTTCCAGCGCGTGCGTGGGAACGCAGACGAGCCGGCTGGTCGCTCCCGGGGCATGGCCGCTGCGGCCCGCCCGCTGCAGCAGCCGGGCGATGCCCTTCGGGCTGCCGACCTGCAGCACCTGCTCGACGGGCCCGAAATCGACGCCGAGATCGAGGCTCGACGTGGCCACCACGCACTTCATCACGCCTTTACGAAGGCCGGCCTCCGCCTGCGTGCGGAGTTCGCGATCGACCGAGCCGTGGTGGAGGGCCATCGTCTTCTTCCAGGCGGGCCGCACCGCCACGATGGCGTCGAACCACCGCTCCGCCTGCGAGCGGGTGTTCGTGAACACGAGCGTGGTCGCGGCCCGATCGATCGCCGCCACCACCTGCGGCAGCAGCCGCATCCCCATGTGGCCGGCCCACGGAAATCGCTCCATGGGCTCGGGGATCAGCGTCTCAATGTCGAGCTTTCGGGGAATCGCCGCCGACACAAGGCGGGCGTTGGCCGCACGGGATGGACCAACGAGTGCGGCGACGGCGTCGTCGAGGTTGGCGAGCGTGGCTGACAGCCCCCACGTCACGAGACTGGGCCGCAGCGACCGCAAGCGCTCGAGCGCGAGTTCCGTCTGCACACCCCGCTTCGTGGAGAGGAGTTCGTGCCACTCGTCCACGATCACGGTATCGAGCGAGGAAAAAACCTCGTGGGCATCGTCGAGGGAGAGCAGGATCGAGAGCGATTCGGGTGTGGTGACCAGCGCCGTCGGCCAGTTGGCGCGGAGCCGGCGACGGTCGGCGGCCGATGAGTCGCCGGTGCGGAGGCCGACCGACCAGCCGGGGGCGACGGGGTGTGGCTTCGCGAGCGGTTCTTCCAGGGCGCGGACGGTGTCGGCGGCGAGGGCGCGAAGCGGCGTGATCCACACGACGCGGAGGCCGGACGCCTCGCCGCCACTCTCGGCCGCGACTGCCGTCGAGCGGGCGACCGCCCCGAGCCACGCCGCAAGCGTCTTGCCCGTGCCGGTCGGCGCGTGGAGCACGCCGCTCGTGCCGGCGGCGACGGCCCGCCAGACCTCTTCCTGAAACGGAAACGGCTTCCAGCCGCGGGCTGCGAACCAGCCGCGGAACGAAGCCACGGCTTGGCCGTAGCCGGGGGCCGCGGGCGGTCGGCGTGATCGTGTTCGCGTGCCCACGGTACGGGCCATTCCGGCGGCTCCCCGATTCTCGAAACGAAGGGTCTTCCGCTAGTGTAGGCGGGCGACGAGCGCGAGACTCTTCCCCGTGACGCGTGGAGCCTGAAGGATGGACGATTCGCTGCGACGCTGCGTGGCCGAAGCGATTGGCACCTTCTGCCTCGTGTTCGCCGGCACGGCCGCGATCGTGGTGGATGCCGCCGGTGGCGGTGTGACGCACGTGGGCGTGTCGATGGTCTTTGGGTTGGTGGTGTTCGCGATGATCGCGGCCGTCGGCGACGTCTCGGGGGCCCACATCAATCCCGCGGTGACGTTTGGCTTCTGGCTCGCGGGCCGGTTTCCGGCGACTCGGATTACGGCCTATGTGGCTTCCCAGATCGTGGGCGGGTGCCTGGCGAGTGGCGTCGTCCACTTGCTGTTTCCGCTCGATGCAACGCTCGGGGCGACACGGCCGTCGGGACCTGTGGGCCAGGCATGGGCTCTGGAGGTGGTGCTGACCGCGATTCTGATGTACCTGATCCTCGCCGTCTCTTCGGGGAGCCGGGAGAAGGGGATCACGGCGGGGCTCGCGATCGGCGGCATGGTGACCCTCGGGGCGCTGCTG
>Ga0194055_10003357_pt1 | contig 12315 bp, 9 predicted proteins | sample SepL449m_MetaG_FD_155482 | JGI IMG/M metagenome (GOLD analysis project Ga0194055, IMG submission 155482) | Anoxic zone freshwater microbial communities from boreal shield lake in IISD Experimental Lakes Area, Ontario, Canada - Sep2016-L442-9m | ecosystem: Environmental > Aquatic > Freshwater >... | reverse complement strand
ACGTGCCAACTCCGGCGGAATTTCTCTTGAGGACGACATGCCGATGAATCTTGCAAATTCCTCGAAGTGCGCGAAGATCGATTCTCGAGTTCGGGGTGTGAACGGTTACGGTGATCCGCAAACGCCGAAAAGGCCTGAGAAGCCCTACCATCCGTAATTGAAACGGTGCCTCGATGTGAACACGCAACTGCCAGCAAAACCGACTCTAACGACAATGACGACTATTCGGGATAGGTGAACATGCGCACCATTACCGCTGGCCAATTTGTCAGCACGATGCGAAATCGCAACCTATGTTCCCAATATCCACATGATTCGTTGAGTGGCGCAGACGCACTGCGCCATTTGCGATGCCGCTTTACTTGGATATTGGTCTCGTGTTGTCAGCAAGGCTCCAACGCCGTCCCTCAAACCGGGTCATTTGCCTGGTTGTGACCGCCGCTGTCGCGGTGGCGGTGTTGGTGCGCGAACAGGAGACGATGCTGGCGGCAGAGCGAGTTCCCGGAGTTGCCGCTGAATACGACCGAAAGCTGGCTCGACTGTACGCGACCTCCAAATTCATCGCCTGGCCAGATGATGCCAAGTCTCAGACGGCACCGTTTGTCATCGGTGTCGTCGACCCAGATCCATTTCATGGTGGCCTGCAAAAGCTGGCCACTCGCAAGCTGAAAGATCGACCAATCCGGGTCGTTGTGATCAAGAGTGCTCAGGATTACCAACCGTGTCACCTGCTGTTCATTCCAACAGACGCCAAACCAGAGATTGTTGACGCCATTTTGAAGCGGACGGTCAATCAACCGGTACTCGTTTGGAGGGACGAAGCTGACCCACTGAATGCCACAGGCGTGGCCTGTTCTTTTGTTCGCCAGGGGGAATCCCTTCTGATCGAAGCCGATCCCGTCGAGTTGAAGCGGCGGAAACTGGAACCGGATGGACGGTTACTCAGCCTGAATCTCGTGCGAGTTGTCAAACAAGGCAAATAGCTGCCACCAGCATAAGAAGCTCATCATGACAGAGACGACATCAAAGACACCTGGAACCATCCGGCGCAAGCTGATGCTGCTGGCCACGTTTTCCGTGACGGTCGCACTGCTGCTGGCATGCTCTGTGTTTGCGGCCTATGGGGTGATCACTCTGCAGAATGCGAAATGGGATCAACTGGAATCCCAGGCAGAACTGCTGGCCCTGAACAGTGCCGCAGCCGTTGAATTCATCGACTCAGTTCAGGCCGACCGGCTCCTGGCGGCACTTCGTGCTGAATCCAGCGTCACTGTCGCTGCGATCTATTCGATTTCTGGAGAACTGGTCGGGGCTTATCCGAGTCGCCCTGCGGCCCATGAAGCTTTTGCAGATGCTGCTGCGCTCCCCAGCGGTCACTACATCCTGGAAACCCCGGTTCGCAGTGATGGTGAAGTCATTGGAAAACTGAAGTTTCAGGTCGATTTCACGACGGTCTGGCGAGCGATTCGGAAGTATGCCGTGCTAACGGCGCTCGTAGGACTTGGTTCGTGGATCGTTGCTGTCGGCGTCGCTCTGTTTCTGCAGCGCGGGATCGTGCAGCCGATTGATCGTCTGGCCAATGTCGCACGTCAGGTCGCCGACGAAGACAACTATGCTCTGCGCGTGGAAGGAACTGTCGACGGCGAACTGGGTGATCTGTTTCGCGATTTCAATCGAATGCTGGTTCAGATCCAAGCTTCCAAGCAGGAACTCCAGGATGCGAACGATCACCTCGAGGAACGCGTAGCCAGCCGGACTGCAGAGCTGGAAACAGCGTGTGAAGCGGCCGAAGCGGCCAGTCGTGCCAAGAGTGACTTTCTGGCGAATATGAGCCACGAAATCCGCACACCACTCAATGCCATTATGGGATATGCCGATCTGTTGCGGCGCGGTTGGGTCGATTCTCCAGAAGACCGCGACGAGATGCTGTCAACGCTCCATTCCAGCGGTAAGCATCTGATGACGGTCATCAACGATATTCTTGATCTTTCCAAGATTGAATCCGGACAGTTGCAACTGGAAACACGAGCAGAATCGCCGCATCAGTTGCTGGCGGAAGTTGTCTCGCTGATGCGAGTCGGGTTTCGCGAGAAAAACTTGAGCCTCGACTACAACTGGCAGGGACCAATCCCTGAGCAAGTCGATACCGATCCCGTTCGTCTACGCCAGATCTTGATCAATCTGCTGGGAAACGCCCGCAAGTTTACGGCGACTGGCGGAGTGCAACTGATCGCTCACGTTGAACCCAAGAGCCATCCCACGCAATTGGTGGTCAACGTCATCGACACCGGAATTGGGATACCTCCCGAAAAGCAGAAGCTGGTGTTCGACCCGTTTGTGCAGGCGGATACCACGGTGACTCGTAAATACGGTGGAACAGGCCTGGGCCTGTCAATCAGTCGTCGTCTGGCCCGGATGATGGGCGGAGATTTGACTGTTGAAAGCGAAATCGGACGCGGCAGCAATTTACAGTTAACGATTTCTGTTGGGGACCTGCAGAACGTACCGATGCTCTCTGCCGGGGCCGTCGGAGATATCGTTGATACTCACACGCCAGTCGTTCAGGAAGTAGACGCCCCGAAATTCCAGGGCCTGCGAGTGCTTGTCGTCGATGACGGCAGCGCAAATCGACGACTGATTTCGCTGGTTCTCTCACGGGCCGGAGCCGTGATGACTCAGGCCGAAAATGGTCTGCAGGCGTGCGAACTGGTTCTGGGGCGACGTGCGTTTGACGTCATCCTGCTTGATATACAGATGCCAGTCATGGATGGATACGCGGCCGCGACGAAGATGCGAGAGGGTGGTGTGATGGTTCCGATCATCGCGTTGACCGCTCACGCGATGAAGGGGGATCGTGACAAATGCATCGCCGCCGGATGCAGTGACTTCCTCAGCAAGCCTGTCAGTGCTGATGAACTTCTGCAGCGAATTTCGGTTATTTACAACGACTTGCATTCGAGTGTGGCAAAGGACAAGTCTCCTGACCTGAGCCGGATTCGTTCAAAACTTCCGACAAACGACCCCGAATTTGCAGAAATCGTTGTCGACTTCGTTGACTCATTACGTGTGAAGGTTCACGAGCTTGAGGTCGCGGTCACGGATCGAAATCCAGTCGACTCGCTCGTTGCGGCCCATTGGATCAAGGGATCGGCCGGCACCAGCGGATTTCCCTGCTTCACGAGCCCTGCGGCACAAATCTGCGCAGGAATTCGTACGAACGACTGGGCCAATATCGATCGACACGTCATCTCCATCAAAAGCTACTCGGACCGGATCGAGATCCCGGAAATTGTATCCGTCTGAACACGACACTTTGTACGCACGTCCATCTGGATCGATTTTTCCAGAACGACACTAAAGGACCAAGAATGCTCGCCGAATTGGAACCCGTCACAGAATCCTCTTTTTCAGATTTTGATCTGAAGGGATTCTCGTCGGCAAAGCTGGGATTCACAAAGACGGACTGGTCGATTCCTTATCAGGATCCCTCACTCCAGAAGATCTTTATCATCGACGACGAGGAATTGAATATCCGCGTTGCGAAGAAGTACCTACGGACCTGGGGATTTGAGAGTGTTGACTCCACGACTGATCCCGCCAATGCCGTTTATCGAATTCAGCAGGACCAGCCCGACCTGATCCTGCTCGATATCATGATGCCTGAAGTCAGCGGACTGGAGATTCTCAGAGAACTTCGATCCGACGAATCAACGCGTCATCTGCCCGTGATCATCCTGACGGCCCATGCTGAGGAAGAAATCAAACATGAGGCACTCGAACTGGGGGCAAACGATTTCCTGAGTAAACCAATTGACCCGATGGACATGCTGCCTCGTGTCCGTAACTTGCTCGCCTTGCGGGCTCAGCAGAATTTTCTGCTGCGATCATCGGAAATGCTTGAAGCGGAGGTTCGCCGACGAACGGCCGCTCTGGTGAAGGCCGAACAGAACATCATCAACTGCCTCGCACGTGCCGCGGAATACCGCGATAACGATACGGGACGACATGTCATCCGAGTCGGAGGCTATGCGGCACTGATTGCCGAAGCGATGGAGTTTGACGACACCTTCGTCAAGCTGATTCAGGATGCCGCCAAGCTGCATGATGTCGGCAAGATCGGGATTCCGGATTCCATTCTACTGAAGACGGGCAAACTCGATCCCGACGAATGCTCTCTGATGCGTAAGCATTGCAGCATGGGGATTCATGTTCTTCAGCAGTGTGACGAGACGGACTTCGAAGCCTTTCGTCGGCATGTGCAGATGGGCGCCAATATCTTGGACGAAATCGATTCGCCACTCTTGGCGTTAGCCTCACGGATTGCCCTGACACACCACGAAAAATGGGATGGCAGCGGATATCCGTTCGGCCTGGCGGGTGAGCAGATTCCAATGGAAGGACGGATCACCGCCGTTGCAGATGTGTTTGATGCTCTCAGTACGCGTCGCCCTTATAAACCCGCGTTCCCGCTGGAGAAGTGCTTTGCCATTCTTCTGGAAGGGCGAGGAACGCATTTTGATCCACAAGTGGTGGATGCATTCCTGGCGCGCAAGGACACGGTCGTCGCGATCCAGATGCGCTATTCAGAACCTGAGTAAAAGTCTTGTTTTTCGCACGGAACTCAACGTCAGTCAACGCCCGGATTTATGCCATGAAGACTCAACTTGTTCTCCAGTCAACGTCAACTCTCGCCAGTCAGACTGACAGCCTTGTGACGTCGTCAACGACATCACTCGGCGAACTGTTCCGAAACTGGGATCGAAGTGGACCTCCCCATCGACTTGTTCAGAACGAAGTCGGTGTGATCGATGGAATTGTTGACATGCGGTATGTCCAGAAGCTTCTGGCGACTACGAATCCTGTCGAACGAATTCGCTGGGAAGCTGTGACAGTCGGTTCGATTGCCGAAACGGTGTTCGCGCTACCATCTGATGCCGATGCGCGGTCCCAGGCGGTCGATGCAGCAACGGGGGAAGCCATTCAAGAAGCTCCGATCCTGATTCATGATAATGCGGGTTGTGCAGCCGTCATTATCGATGGTGAAACATTTGTCAGTTGGGGCCGGATTTCGACGGCGATGCATCAGAATCACCTTGATCCTGTGACGCTGCTTCCACCTCGCGTTTCTTTCAATCGAAGAATGCGCGAGGAACTCGACCGAGCTGCTCGATCACAACAGGCAATGGCCTTGTTACTGATCGACCTGGACAATTTCAAACTGGTCAATGATCGCTATGGTCATCGGGCGGGAGACACGATGCTGCGGAAGGTGGCCGACAGCCTTTGCGCTGGAGTTCGCTCGTACGACTTCGTCGCTCGCTTCGGTGGGGATGAGTTTACGGTGATCTGCTACAACTGCAGCCCTCAAGAGATTTCCCTGCCAGTGGCGCGATTGCAGCAGGTAGTTTCGGAGTTGCCTGCGATTGACGCTGATGCAACAACGCAAATTGGCTTGTCGATCGGGGCCGCCGTTCTGTCGCGTGTCGATGAACGCTGTCCACCGGAACTGATCGTGGAACAGGCGGATGCCTGCCTTTATCGTGCCAAGCATTCGGGACGTAGCACGGCTTTTGCTGTGGAACTCGATCCGTTTGGCATTCCGGTCTCTTCGCCCTATCGCCTTCGCAGCGAAATCAATCCGTAGATCCGCGACGTCAATTGCCGCTCGTACTGGTTGCCTGACGTGCGTCCACGGTCTAGAATCGGCGAGTGGTACTAAGGTGGGAGTCACGGCAAAGAAATCGGGTTGGGTCATCAGCCGCTGGGCGCTAGCCCACGGTTAGAACCGGAAGCTGGCGCGTCCCGGCTGATGGATCGAATTCGAAAAAACAAGTCGTGACGTGCTACCAGTGATTCGTCAGGCGTTAATTTTCAGAGGTTGTGTGGCCGGGCTGGGCTGAGGCTTTGCGAAGACTCTTCAACTCAGGCCACCTGCTATCAATCCCGAAACGACGCTTGAATGGGCACTGGATTCCCTGATCAAACTTGGCCGTCAGGTCTCATGTCCCGGACGATTCCGGGTGCGAACGGATAACTGCGAATGGACTTCGATCAGCGACTGGAACGAGCCATCGAACGAGGCCAGCGGAAGCGATCAGCGGAAGATCGTGAACGAGCTGAGCGTGCGATGACGGAAGATGAATTCAAGAACCTGCATTCCAAGGCTCGTCTGGAACTGTCGGAGCACATTGAAGCTTGCCTTCGCAAACTTCCGGAAGTTTTTCCCGGATTCGATTTTGTCACCGTGATGGAAACGGACGGTTGGGGTGCAAAGATTTCTCGCGATGATGTCGCCCCGGCTGCCGGAAAAGGGCTGACTCGCCTGTATAGCCGTCTCGAAATGGTGATCCGTCCCTACTCACCAAGTCATATCGTGGAACTTGTCGCACGCGGGGCAATCCGGAACAAGGAAGTCCTCAGCCGGTCGCATTTTCAGATGCTGGCACAAATCGATCTGGACTCCTTCAGTGAACTGATTGATCAATGGGTGCTTGAATATGCCGAAAAATTCTCGGCACGCACCTGACAAAATGTGTATCGCTGCCATGCGAATTCGGATCGTCGACGAGTTGTCCGTTTACTTTCAACATCTTTCCAGATTGAGCAAATTTTTATGAGTCGTCATGAAAACCTGCAGCGAGTTTTGGACCGGGGGCTGGTCGCAATTATCCGGGCATCTTCCAGTGAACAACTGGTGAATGTCGCGCGGGCGCTCCACGAAGGTGGAATCGATATCATCGAAGTGACATTTACGACGCCGGGTGTGGTTGAAGTGATATCGGCGTTGAAACGAGAACTCGGCAAGCAGGTTCTGATCGGCGCCGGTACCGTGCTGGATCCCGAGACCGCTCGGACGGCAATACTAGCCGGCGCAGAATTTTTGGTCTCACCAACCGTTAATCTGGATGTCATCAAACTCGCCCTGCGTTATGACAAGGGAATCATGCCGGGAGCCTATACCCCGACAGAAGTCCTGACGGCATGGGAAGCGGGAGCTGACATCGTCAAGCTGTTCCCCGCCGACATTGGCGGACCAGCCTATCTGAAAGCTCTGAAAGGGCCACTTCCTCAAATCCGCATCATGCCAACCGGCGGTGTTAATCTGCAGACGCTGAAGGATTTTGTGAAAGCTGGCGCCTGTGCCGTTGGCCTCGGCGGTCAACTCGTCGAAAAGGACGCGATTGAGCGCGGCGACTTTGCCCGGATCACATCGCTGGCCAGTCAATACGTTGAACAGATGAAGCAGGCACGTTCGTAATCAAGTCGATACCGACCAAATACCCTGGAGACCACATTCATGTTCTTTCGCGTGATGTTGACTGTTTGCTTCCTGGCGGCCACGGCCCTGTCTGCTCAAGCCCAAGAGAAATACCGCGTCTATTTCGGGACGTACACCGGGAAAGAGAGCAAGGGAATCTACCAGAGCGAATTAAATCTCAAGGATGGATCACTGACAGCGGCAACGCTGGCAGGTGAAACCAGCAGCCCTTCATTTCTGGCGTTTCACCCCAACCAGAAGTTTCTTTATGCCGTCAACGAAAGTGACGCCAAGGTCAGTGCGTTCGCCATTGATGCAAAGTCGGGACAACTGACGTTTCTCAATTCACAGCCGTCGCAAGGGGGGGCTCCATGCCATCTGGTCGTTGATCCTTCTGGAAAGAATGTTCTTGCCGCAAATTACAGCGGTGGAAGCTGCATCTGCTTCCCAGTCGGGGCCGATGGGACCCTCGGCCCAGCGTCATCGTTCCAGCAACATGTGGGGCCGAAGAAGAACGGACATTCGATTCACGTCGACAAAGCCAACAAGTTTGCACTCTGCTGCGATTTGGGCCTGGATCAAGTCATCATTTACGCATTCGATGCCAACAAGGGAACTCTTTCGCCGCACGGTGCGTTTGACACTCCCAAGGGGGCTGGTCCGCGTCATTTTGCCTGGCACCCCGATGGCAAAACGGCTTACGTCAATGGTGAGTCCGACATGACCGTCATTGCCTGCGAGTACAATGCAGACAAAGGTATTCTGACCCAGAAGCAGGTCCTTTCGACATTGCCGAAAGACGTTGTCAAAAAGGGAGGAAGCACTGCAGAGACCGTCGTACATCCGACCGGCAAGTTCGTTTATGTCTCCAATCGCGACCCTTACAACTCGATCGCGATTTTCTCAATTGACCCGCAAACCCGGGAATTGAAGGCCGCGGGGCACCAAAGCACAGGGGTCAAAACCCCTCGCAATTTCGCGATTGAACCGACCGGCAAATACATGCTCGTCGCCAATCAGTCGGGTGGAAATGTGATCGTGTTTCGCATCAATCCAGCGACCGGTGAACTGACGCCAACGGAGTCCAGCGTTTCGGTGGTCACCCCAGTTTGCGTTCGATTCATGGAAATCAAGTAGGCTGGCAGAACCGATCAGCGGACTCGTGTCTTGGCGCACTGGGGCGTCGGATTCAATTGACCCATCAGCCGGAACACGCTAGCGTCCGGTTCCGTCAGTCATTTCGGTCGGCCGTTTCGGCGGGGGGCAAGAGCCGCTCGCCGAAGACGCGTAACACAGGTGCGCTAGATGACGATTTCATCGAGAACACCTGATGGAGAGCCTGCGGCGTGTCCGCTCTGTCAGAAAATCGTTGTCGTCGAGCCCTCAATCTAGATTGGCGATGCAACGTGTCCGTGCTGCGGTCAGCTCCTGTGGTTCATCCAGTGGGTCGATCATGGTCAGCTATTTGATTCACAGCGAACGAGTGAGACGAGAGATCGAGTGATTCAAATCATCTCCGAGCGACTTGGTTTGGCGGCCCAAAGGTTTGTAAACGTACCGCGATTGCAACTCGACCAGCGCGTGGATTCGCTGGATATCGTGGAACTGATCATGAAGATCGAGGACGCGACCACGTAAGTGTCGGATACGACCGATTCAATGCGTATTCGGTGAGGAAGAGGAGACCTTCGGTCGGCCATTTCGGCGGGGTCGGGAGACCCGCGCCGAACGCGAACACGCGTGATAGCGATGGATGAAATTAAAAGCCTTTGGCGAGTAGGCCGCCGTCCACCAGCAAGGTCGTCCCGGTAATGTAGCTTCCTGCATCGCTGGCCAGCAGCAAGGCGGGGCCAGCGAGTTCTCGTGGGTCGGCCCAGCGGCCGACTGCGGTCCGTTCGGCAAAGCTGTCGAGTTCCGCCTGGCTCAGGACACTTGCCGGCAGATCCGTCAAAAAGGGGCCAGGGGCAATGCTGTTGACCGTGATTCCAAATTCACCGACATCCAGTGCCATGGCACGAGTCATGCCGATCAGCGCAGCTTTTGTGGCCGAATAGGAACTGCGCCCTGGCTTGGATGTCAGGCCCATCACTGATGAAATGTGGATCACGCGACCCCAATTTCTCGATTTCATCTGTGGCACAAGCGCTCGCGTCAGTCGCATGCACGATGTCAGGTTCAGTTCAATGATCCGATCCCACTTGTCATCTTCGATGGCGTCGACTGCCTGCGGGATGTTCGAACCGGCGTTATTCACCAGGATGTCGACTCGTCCCATCGCCGCCAGAGCATCGCGAGCCAGGCCATCAACGGCCGCGCGATCCGTCATGTCGGCCACAAACCACCGACCTTTCGATTTTGTCCCTGCCAGGATTTCGGTCAGTGCCGGTTCCAGTTCTTCCTGATGACGGCTGGAAATCACGATGTCCGCTCCCGCTTCGGCGAAGCCACGTGCCATCGCTTTGCCGAGTCCTTTGCTGCCACCAGTGATCAGAGCAACTTTGCCGGTCAAATCAAACAGAGGAGTTGTCATCGTTGAAGTTTCCTGGTGAATAGAGTCTGAGCGAATTGATGCTGTCGGTACGGTGCTGAAAGATCGGGTCAACTTTGGTGCGATCCTGTCTCGCCATAATCGCAGCTTGTCCGTATTCTTTCGTACGAAACACACTGGGTGACGCCACGTCACTCAAAGCCTGCGATTGCCACGCAACCAAATGGCCATTTGGGACTTATAGCCACGCATTTTCGAGCAAGCAAGTGATCTCCATGCCTACCGAACCACTCGACCTGAGAAAACTCAAGGTCTTGCCACTTTCACAACGACACAGTCTGACAACGGTGGATCAGATTCTGATCGATCCCGATTCGGCAACAAAGGCCTGTGATGACCGAATTTCCGCGCAGATTCATGAATGTGCAGACCGGATTCGCGATGCCCGGAAGCGTGATGCTTCGGTGATGTTGATCTACGGTGCCCATCTGCTGCGCAACGGCGCCGCTCGTATTCTGGAACGGATGATGGCCAACGACTGGCTGACGCATCTGGCGACCAACGGGGCCGGAACAATCCACGACTGGGAGTACGCCTGGTTTGGGGCATCGACCGAGAGTGTCGAGATGAATGTTAAAGACGGAACGTTTGGGACGTGGCACGAGACAGCGTCAAATATTCATCTGGCAATCATGGCCGGGGCACTCGACGGACTGGGCTATGGCAGGTCGCTGGGCCGAATGATCTGTGAGGATGGTGTGACACTCCCCTCCCCTGATGAACTGCGAAGCCTCATTTCTCAGGAACCCGATCATCCACTGACCTCTGCACGTGCAGACCTGTTGCGAGCGATTGGCGAGCAGGGTTGGCCTGCCGGTCGCATCGCTATTGATCATCGCTGGAAGCATGCCTCGATCATTGCTCAAGCCTGGAAGCATCAGATTCCGGTGTCGGTCCATCCCGGTATTGGCTACGACATCATTTCCAATCATTCGGTCTTCAGCGGATCAGCGATTGGTCGGGGTGGCGAATGGGACTTCAAATTGTTCGGTGGTGCGGTCGAAAGACTCGATGGCGGCGTCGTCTTGTCAGTCGGATCCGCAATCATGGGACCTCAGGTTTTTGAAAAGACGGCGAGTTGCGTCAACAACCTCCGATTGCAGTCAGGGCGCCCCGTTGTACACGACCACTCGATCTACGTAGTTGATCTACAGGATGGTGGAGGCTGGGATTGGACGCAGGGTGAACCGCCGAAAACCAACGCCGCTTATTACCTTCGCTTTTGCAAAAGCTATTCGCGTATGGGAGGGGCAATGCACTACCTGCAGTGTGACAACGCCACCTTTATCCACCGTTTACTCAAAGAACTGGAAGCCTGAACTGCGGCGAATGATCAGCCGTCGTCAAACGTGTCGCCCGCTGGTGGCCAGATCAACGTTCGTTCGACGATCTCCTGGATGACGACATCACACGGCTCATGCTGAACGACTCGCTCATCAAAATCATTTTGCCATACGAATACCGTCCTTCGAAAATGCTCGGCAATAAACGGGTGCAACGCTATGAAAAACGAATCCCGAAAGACGACGGCACGGGGGAGATCCGGGGCATCACATTCGGTGGCAAAGCATGGAAGTTGACCTGAATAGTCGTGATCTGCTAGTTGAGCGGCGAATGCACGTCGAGGGGTGGACGGACTGACTTGAATATCATCTTCTGCAAGGAGATCTCCGAGTCCGCTGAGATGCAGCAAATCACCGTGATAGGAATTGCGTTTTCGACTCACAACGAATTGATCAACCGAATAGGCGGGGACACTGGGGAACACCTCCCGAACTGCGTTGATGATCGACTCACATCCAACGCACGCGCCATAGGCGTTCCAGTGCGAGTCGGTCTTGTAGAACAGTGGAGTTGTTCCTTTGGCCGCCAGTAACGGTGGGCGAAGGTCAATAATCTTCACGTCAGAATGTTCCCGCATGTATTGCAAAAGTTGATCCAGTCTCGATTGGCGCGTGAGCCGCGTGTACCAGGCGGGAAGATACTCGGGATAGATCGATTCCTTGTTGGGAGCAACGGCAAAAATGTAGTGAATTCCACGTGCTTTAAGAGCGTCACGGCGGCGTTCCAGGATGTGTTTCCAGGTTCTCAGTTCATCAGCTGTGAATGGCCGCTGGTGTCGGGCATACTCTATGGAATCAAAGTATTTTCCCATGTAAAACCACCCCTGTTTTCCCAGCAGCACTTTGTCGTTGGAGGCAATTCCGAACATCTTGAACCTGGCGATCGCGTGCAGCCGTATCAGCCCCTTGCGAAACCCGAATTCCTCGTTGAATACGGTTCGAGATTTCAGCAGAAACCGACCCCACTCTGGGGGAGTAACACCAATTGCAGGGAGCCTTGTTCGCTTTGCCTTACTGTCGAGCTGACCGCCAGGGCCAGCGCGCACTCTGCGGCATCTTGGTAAGATAGGCGACTTGCGCTCTGCGGCGTAATCATGTACATCTTTTCCGTGTCTCGTTGAAAACGACGTGAGCGGGAGAACGACGATGAGCAAGGCGATGCGTTT
>Ga0194055_10003356_pt1 | contig 12318 bp, 11 predicted proteins | sample SepL449m_MetaG_FD_155482 | JGI IMG/M metagenome (GOLD analysis project Ga0194055, IMG submission 155482) | Anoxic zone freshwater microbial communities from boreal shield lake in IISD Experimental Lakes Area, Ontario, Canada - Sep2016-L442-9m | ecosystem: Environmental > Aquatic > Freshwater >... | reverse complement strand
GCGTGTGCCGGGCCCCACCGGAGACGGCCGGCTTCACGACCCCTTCCCTCCAGCCCTCGGCGGCGAGGATCCCGGCCAGGCCGGCGGTGGTGCCCTGCTCGAGAAACCGCGTCGGAACGACCGGCACGCCGCGGGCGGCGAGGTCGGCGAGATAGTGCTTGTCGAGATTCCAACGGACCGTCACGGCGTCGTTGATCAGCCGCGCCACCGGCCCGACCCGGTCGAGCCAGGCGGTGAACTCCCCCTGTCGGTCGTAGTAGTCCCATGTGGTGCGGAAGACGACCGCGCGGAAGGCCCCCCAGTCGATCCGTTCGTCAGCCCAGTCGAGGCGCGCGCTCGCCAGCCCCCGGGCCGAGGGCTGCGGCGAGGAGCCGATCGTCGGCGAGGATGTTGCCGAGATACCAGTCCCCCGTGGGGGCCTCGGAGGCCGTGTAGCGGCTGTCGGTGAGGAGGGCGATCTCGGCGCGCGATCCGGCCATCCGGGGCACTCCATCTGGGTCATTCCCGGCGGTCGGCCGGACCGCGCGTGGAACGGGATCACCAATCGCCGACAGCCTGACCGTCGGCCGGGTGGCAAACGCTCGCCCACGTGGCAGGGTTGATATCCCCCTGCACTGCTCGAACGCTGGCGTCACCGAGGGTCACGTTCATCCCGCCGTAATGCGGGGTCTGGGCCCGCGACGAATCACACGCTTTGATCCAGTGCGGCGCGGCCTGGAAGACGGCGCAGGCGGTGTAGCCGGCGGTCGATGGCGATTGCATCGTCTCATTGATGCAGAAGACGGGGCGCCAGCGGCTGTTGGAATCGCTCCACAGATTGCCGTTGGTGCTGGAATCGTCGGCATTGCCGCTCGAGCCGCAGGTGCCGTACTTCTCCGCCAAGAGGACAGTGCTCGTCGTCCCGTCGGGCATCGACTGCGAGATCCGCGAGCTCCCCTGGATGCGGGCCTCGGGGGTCGCGGCGGTGGGGTTGCCGAAGACGTTGTAGTTGACGGCATAGTTGCCGACGGCCCACTCCTTCGCCCCGCCGCTGGTGGTGGCACCCAGCCCTCCGGTGCTCGACATTTCCGTCGGGCAGAGATAGGTCGGGATCGAGACGGCGTAGATCGTGCCCGCCCCGGGGACCCCGGGCACCGGCGTGTAGACGGTCCGGTTGGCGAGATCGAAGAGGTTCCCTTGTTCGACGTAGGGGAGGAGCCACGTGAAGGCGGTAAATCCGGTCGACCCGCGATAGCCGTTGCCGGCCAGCGTGGCTAGATCCCGGCTCGACGGGGAGGCGACCGGCGGCAGGCCGCGCTTCGCGTCATTGATCGAATGGCAGGCAATGCCGAGCTGCTTGAGCTGGTTCTTGCACGACATGCTCCGGGCGGCCTCGCGGGCGGCCTGAACCGCCGGGAGGAGGAGGCCGACGAGGGTCCCGATGATCGCGATCACGACGAGCAATTCGACGAGCGTGAACCCGCTGGGGAGGCCCGGGGAGGTCTCCCGTGAAGACGCAACCGTGCGGGAACGGGGAGTGGAGGGAGTGAGGCCCATGGTTCGGTAGCTCCGGTGGGGAGCAGCGGGCCCTCGAGGCTGACGGGCCGCCTGACCCGACCGCTGCACGGGAACGCCGACGCGGCACGGAGCCCCATCGAGGGTCCGGGCCGCCATCAGAAGGGCGTTCCAGGTCGGGGCAGCCTATCTGGCCAGCAGGGTCGCCGCCATCGGGCCGGCGCCCAGCAGATTTCATGCCGTGAGCCCCTGCATGGGCCTTTTTAAAACCTATAAAACGAGGCCACGTCAAGACTTGCGCCGAGGTCTGAAGGCTTTTTTAGGGCCGCCGAGCCGGGCCGAAAAATTGCCTCAGCCACGGTCAGCGGGGAGACGGCTCCAGCCACAATCGGGCCGTTCGCGGCGAAGGGACCCCGTAGCGAACTTCGATCGGCAGCCCCTCAGCCCCAGTACCCGAGGAGATCCCGTCACCCTCTTTGTCGCCCGGGACCGGCTTCAAGGCGGTGACGGCTACCGGCCTGTCGACCTCCGCCGACTGCCGCGCCGCCACCGACCCCAGCACCACGCCGAGCGCCGCGAGGGGGATGATCGCCCAGCGAGGCCGAGGCCCCCAGAAACCGACCGGTAATCGAGACATGACACGCCCTCTCCAGGATCGGGCACCGGGCCCCGGCCGAGGAAACGTAGGCCATGGAACGCCCCTCGGCAAATCTCCTCCGTGACTTGGGGGGGCGATCGGGCGCCCGTTTCTCCGGCCTCTCCCTGTCTGGCCGCAGAACCGGAAAAAACCCCCGGGGCGAATGAACCGGGGGAAAACGGCTTATACTGCCGTTGTCACTTCCCCGCATGAACGGCCCCCCATGTTCCGCCACATCGAATCAACCCGCCACGGCACCGTCGATGTCGTGAGGATTCTCGAACGTCGGCTCGTCGACGGGGCCCCGCTTGACGACCTCCGGGAAGAGATCGGCCAGGTGGTGGGAGCCCCCCGGGGAATCCATCTCCTCCTCGACCTCAGCAACGTCGAGTTCCTCGCCAGCGCCATGCTCGATACCCTCTGCCAACTCTACCGGCGGATCCACGCCGCCGGCGGTCAACTCCGGCTCTGCGGGATGAGGCCCTCGATCGCGGAGGTCTTCCGGACCACCAACCTCGAACGGCTGTTCCCCATCCACGCCGACGTCGACGAGGCGATGGCGAACTTCTGACCGCCCCCGACGAGAACCGGGGCCGCGGCCTGGATATACTGCGGTCTTCCATCCCATTCCCATTTCTTCCCTTCTTCTCTTCCATCCGAGGTCCATCGTCCATGAGCGACGCCTTTCGCAGGATCGACGTTTCCAAGCAGGAAAAAGCGGAGATCGCCAAGTTCAAGGACAAAAAGATCCTCGACGAGACCGCCCTCGATGAGCTGCGCGTGGAATTGGTGCGGTTGATCAACGACCGGCAGGGGCTGAACCTGCTCCTCGACTTCTCCAACGTCGAGTTCATGTCGAGCGCCGTCCTCGGCCTCCTCGGTCAGATCCACCGCAAGATGGGGACGCTCAAGGGGAAGCTGAAGATGTGCAGCATCCATCCGCAGATCTATGAGGTCTTCAAGCTCACCAACCTCAACAAACTGTTCTCGATCCACAAAGATCAGGCCGAGTCGTTGGCGAAGTTCTGATCCCCCGACCAAGCTGTCCTCCAGGCTGTCGCTGTCAGCAAATCAGCAGGGATTCCCCTCCACTGGCCCCATGACACCTTCTCGGGGTCGCCTTTCCCACCCCGTGGTGCCATGAGCGAAACCCCGTCCCCAGGCAGCGCCCCGAGTCCCTACCGCCCGCGCCACCGCGTCGATGTCCTCATCGCCGAGGACAGCCGGATCCAGGCGAAGATGCTGGAGAAGCGCCTCGTCGATGCGGGCCACACGGTCCGCTGGGCGATCAACGGCGCCAAAGCGGTCGATCTCCTTAAAGAGAAGCGGCCCGATATCATCATCTCCGACATCGAGATGCCGGAGATGAACGGCTACGATTTCTGCAAGATCGCCAAGACCGATCCGTCGTGGCAGACGATTCCGCTGATTCTCCTCTCGTCGCTCTCCGACCCGGTCGACATCATCCGCGGCCTCGAGGCCGGGGCCGACAACTACGTCACCAAGCCCTACGATCCCAACTACCTCCTCGGGCGCATGGATTCGCTCCTCGACACGCCGCTGGAGGCGGAATCGCCGAGCCCTGGCAGCGGGATGGAGGTGACGATCGCCGGGCAGAAGTTCAAGGTTCAGGCGGGTCGGCAGCAGGTGCTCAACCTCCTCGTCTCGATCTTTGAAAACGCGGTGACGAAGAACAAGGAGTTGATCGTCACCAATCAATCGCTCTCCGTGGCGAAGGATTCGCTCCAGAAGGCCTACCTCGAACTGACGACCTTCAACGAGCAGATCGAGCGCAGCAACAAGCGGATGACGCGCGACCTCCACGCCGCCGCAAAGGTGCAGCAATCGCTGCTCCCGGCCAAGGCGATCGACGTCCCTTCTGCGACGGTCGCCTGGAAGTACGTCCCCTGCAACGAACTTGCCGGTGACTTCCTCAACGTCTTCCCGCTCGACGACGAGCATCTCGGGATGTTCGTCGTCGACGTCAGCGGCCACGGTGTGCCGTCATCGCTCCTGGCGGTGACTGTCGGTGCCTTCCTCACCAACCGCGTCTCCGACTCCTCGCTCCTCGTGCGCCCGGGGAAGGACGGCGGGCCGGCGGTGGTGGTGTCGCCGGCCGAGGTGGTGACGCAACTCAACAACCTCTTCCAGGCCGACAACCAGGTCGGCCTCTACTTCACGATCATCTACGGCGTGCTCCACGTCCCCACCGGAATGCTCCGCTTCACGTCGGGGGGTCATCCGCCGCTGCTCCACGTCCCCAAAGCAGGCCCCTTGAAGCTCTTCGAGGTGGAGAGCTTCCCGGTCGGCTTCGTGCCCGACGTCGAGTTCACCGAGGAGGCGCTCCAGTTGCAGCCCGGCGACCGCGTCTACTTCTACTCCGACGGCGTGCCAGAGGCGATGGACGAGAAGCTCGACCAGATGGGGAACGAGCGGATGACGGCGCTGGTCGAGTCGCTTCGCGGAGAGCCGGTGGAGACGAATGTCACGAAGCTCCTCGAATCGGTGCAGGCCTGGTGCCAGCCGAAGGGCCCGCTCGACGACGTCTCGATCCTCGGCGTCGAGTGGAAGGGCTAGCAGCCCCTCAAGGGCGCTTCGCCGCGGGGCCGCTCCGCGGCCGGTAGGCGCTGCAGCCGACCCCTTCGACGCGGTCATAGGTGTCGCAGACGCCGAGCATCGTCTCGGCGCCGCCGAGGAACAGCGCTCCGTCGGGGCGGACGGTCGATCGCATCTTCGCCAGGATCGCGGCGCGGGTCGGGATGTCGAAATAGATGAGGATGTTCCGCAGGAAGACCAGGTCGCACGGCGGCACCCCCTGCCAGGCCTCGAGGAGATTCATCCTCCGGAACTCGACGTACTTCCGGCAGTCGTGCCCGATGCTCCACTTCCCCTGGAGCCGGACGAAGTACTTGTTGCGAAGCTCCACCGGCAGGCCGCGGGCGACCTCGAAATCGCTGTAAAGCCCCTCCCGGGCCCGGGCCAAGACCGGCTCGGAGATGTCGGTGGCGAGGATCCGCACCGACCAGCCGACGAGTGCTTCGCGGAAGTGCTCGTTCAAGAGCATCGCCAGGCTATAGGCCTCCTGCCCCGACGACGCGGCCGCCGACCAGAGGACCAGATGCCTGGCGACCGTCCGACGTTTGAGGAGATCAGGGAGCAGTCGCTTCACCGTCTCAAACGGCGATCGATCGCGAAAGAACGACGTCTCGTGCGTCATCATCGCATTGAGGACGTCCTGCTCGAGCCCAGGATCACGGGCGCTGCGGAGGCGCTCGACGAGGCCCTCGAAATCGTCGAGGCCCCGCTGCCGCAGCACCGGCAGGAGCCGGGCCTCGACGAGGTAGGCCTTCGATGCGTCGATGACCACGCCGCTGCGCCGCTTGAGGAAGGTCGCCAGGAAAGCGAGCTGCTGGGGATTGACCTTCAAGGGTGCCGTCCTGTCTGGAGTCCGCCCGGCCGTGGAGCGACCGTCAGCCGCGCCGTCGCAACCGCATCCCGACCTCAACGCCGAGCTGCCGCAGGGGGAGGACCGCCTCAGCCAGGCCCGCCCGGGCGACATGCCCAGGCATCCCCCAGACGACGCTCGTGATCTCGTCCTGGGCGAGGATCGTGCCACCGGCGGCGTGGATCGCCTCGCTCCCCTTGAGGCCGTCCTTCCCCATCCCGGTGAGGACGACGGCGAGCGTCGCCCCCCCCCACACCGCCGCAGCGCTGCGGAAGAGAACGTCCGCCGCCGGCCGACAGGCATTTTCGGGGGGGCCGTCATCGATCTGCACGATCACCTTCGTGCCTTTGCTGGCCACCTTGAGATGCCGGCCGCCGGGGGCGAGGAGGATGTCGCCGGCGCCGAGCTCATGGCCGTCGGGCGCTTCCCGGACCGGCAGGCCGCAGACCTTCGTGAGTTGCTCGGCGAGGTGGGCGGTGAACACGGCCGGCATGTGCTGGACGATGAGCACCGGCACCCCGGCCGTTTTCACAAACGCGGGGAGGAAGTCTGACAGCGCCACCGGCCCGCCGGTCGACACTCCCACGACCACCGCCGCGACAGGGTCGGCACGGGGCCGGGGCGTGGACCTGGACTGGAGGGGAGAGGCGGCGCCCCCCGGCGCCGACACCTGCCGGCGGAACTGCTTCAGCTTGGGGATCACGTCCTCGCGGATCCGTGCCGCCACCTCCTCACTGCTGGCCCCCTTCGGCTTGGCGACGTAATCGTTGGCGCCGGCAACGAGGGCCTCGAGCGCCACTTTCGCGCCGCGCTCGGTGAGCGTCGAGAACATCACGACCGGCAAGCGCGGGTGGATCCGACGGAGCTCGCGGAGCATCGTCAGCCCGTCCATGACCGGCATCTCGACGTCGAGGAGAATGACATCGGGGCGGGATTCGGCGACACGGGCGAGCCCCTGGATGCCGTCGGCCGCCGTCCCCGTCACGCTCAGCTCCGGATCGGCCGAGAGCGTCGCCGACACGACGCCACGGATCGCCGCCGAATCATCGACAACGAGAATCCGCACCGGCGCGTGGCCGGGAGCGGCACCGGGGCGGGGAAAGGTCCGGGCGCCGACGGCGGCGATGGCGTCGCCGATCGCCGCCGGGGTGAAAGGCTTGGCGACGAAGACGCCGGCCCCCGCCCGGATCGCCCGGTCGACCACGTCCGGAGCCCTGTCGGACGACATCGCCACGATCGGCAGGCTTTTTAACAGGGCCTGGCCACGGATCCGCTCGATGAGCGCAAAGCCGTCCATGACCGGCATGTGGAGATTGACCGTCACCACGTCCGGCCGGCCGCTGCGGGCGAGGATCGCCAGCGCCTCCTCGCCGTCGGCCGCCTGCTCGCACGCGTACCCGAGGTCGCCGAGCATCTTCGCGAGGATGCTCCGCACCGGCTTGGAATCATCAACGATCAGGGCACGCATGGAATCAGCCATCGGGTCAGCGTGAACCGGGGCCCCCCGGCCCCGGCGTCACTTCTGGTATTCCTCCACGAGCCGCTGGAGGTTCTGGGCCATCCGCGCCAGCTCCTGGCTCGAGAGCTGGGCGTTGCTCGCCCCCTCGGCGGTATTCTGCGCCGCTTGCGCCACCTGGCCGATGTTTTGGGCGATCTCCGTCGATCCGATCGTCGCCTCACCGATGTTGCGGCTGATCTCGCTGGTGGTGACGCTCTGCTCCTCGACCGCGGCGGCGATCTTCGTCTGCAGCCCATCGATCTTCTCGATCACCGCCACGATCTCGCCGATCGCCCGGACAGCCTTGGAGGTGTCGGCCTGCATCGCCTCGATCTTCGACCCGATATCCTCGGTGGCCTTGGCGGTCTCGCGCGCGAGGTCCTTGACCTCGTTGGCGACGACGGCGAAGCCCTTCCCCGCCTCGCCGGCCCGCGCCGCCTCGATCGTGGCATTGAGAGCGAGGAGGTTGGTCTGCTCGGCGATCGAGGTGATCACCTTCACCACCTGGCCGATCTCCGCGCTCGACGTCCCGAGCTTGTCCATCGTCTTTGACGTCGCCCGCGCCATGTCGACCGACTGCCGGGCGACGCCGGCAGCATCCTGGGCGGAGCGGGCGATCTCGTAGATGCTCTGGACGAGGTTCTCGACCGAGCCCGACACCGTCTTCGTGTTGGCGCTGACCTCCTCGGCGGCCGCGGAGACGAGGTTTGCCTGAGCGGTCGTCTCCTCCGCCGCAGCGCTCATCTGCTGGCTGACGCTCGTCAGCTCCTCGGAGGCGCTGGCGAGGGTGTGGGTGTTGTCCTTGATGCCGTCGACGAGCTTCGCTTGGCGACGCGCTGAGCGACTGAACGACGATGCGATCCGCGCCGAGAGGAGGGCCACGCCGAGGGTCGTGAGGCCGAAGATCCAGCCGGCGAAGCGCTTCAGGGCATTAATCGGGGCCGACACCTCCGTCTGATCGATTTTTGACACGATCGCCCATCGCACCGCGTCGTTGCCCGGGCCATCGGCCGGGTGGATGACCGCCGGCCCCCAGGAGGAGAGGACGGGCTCATCCCGGTAGTCGAGCGCCGGGCCGGTGCCGCTGCCCCCCTGCTCGAAGACATCTCTCACCGGCGCGGTGTCGACTTTGTATTTCGGGTTACAGATCGTCGTCTTCACACCGAGCCGCTCGAGAAACCTGGAATCGGTGCGGAACATTTTGTCGGGCCCGATGGCGAAGGTCTCGCCGGTGGCGCCGAGGCCGAGGACCTCGCCGACGATCGCGTTGATCCGGTCGAGGGGCAACTGAAAGGCGACCACGCCCACCACCTTCCGGCCGTCGAGGATCGGCGCTGCGATGAACCCGGCGGGCTTTTCATAGGAGGGGAGATAGGGGCCGAAAGCACCAAAATAGACGACATCCCCGCGCCCGGCAGCGGCCGCTTGGCGGAACACCTTCCCGAGGCCCGTCTCGGCAAAGGCGCCGTTCTTGAGCGACGTGGCGAAGTCGATTTCCTTGAAGACGCTGTAGACGATCTCGCCGCTTTCGGCATCGATAAGGAAGATGTCGTAGAGCCCGTAGCTCCGCTGCACCTTGCGGAGCCGCGGGTGATGCAGGGCATGGGCCCGGCTGTAGGCCGAGGTGTCGGGGGCGGCATCGAGGAGATCCTTCGATCCGGTCGGGTTGGCATTGCGGACGAGATAGAGATCCTGGAGCCAACTCGAGGCATCGCCGAGGACGGCCGTCAGCCCCTCGGTCTTGATCTCTTTGTCATGCTCCGCCTTGTAGCGCGGGGCGAACTCATTGGCATACCACGTCCCCAGATCGCGCCGGGCCTGGAACTGCTCCGGCTCGGTCACGGCGCCGTCTTGGAGAACGGTGCGGAAGCCCTCGCGGAAATCGGCAAGCGCTCCGCGCGTGGAGGGATCGTCGGCGAGCACGCGGAGTTGGTCGTGGAGGCCGGCGAAGTAGCGTTCCACCTGTTTGACGGTGATCTCGCGGACGACCGTGAGCTTCCCCCGCGCCTCCACCTCGAGCGTCTGCGAGGCGCTGCGGTAGGTGGCGTAGCCCATCAGGGCCAGGGGCACCAGCGACACCAGCAAGAGCGCGAGGAGGAGGGGATTGGTGGCGAATGCCACCAGCTCCCAGAGCCACCCGCGCCGGTCATTCCGCACGTCTGCCTGCACGCTCATCGGATCTTCCTTTCGACGGTCGGTTCAACTAATCCTGCCAGAATCGCCTCGATCCCGAGGAGGTGCACCAGGCCGTCCCGGGCGGCAACCACCCCCACGATGCACTCTCCCAGGCTCCCCTCCGCCCCGACCGTCGACGTCTCGATCAATGCCACGGGGATGTCGACGACGTCGGTGAGGGCGTCAACGATGAGGCTGTGCGTCTCGCCGCCGGCCGTCAGCACGACATGGATCCCCTCACCTGCGATCGGCTCAAATCCCATCCGGCGGCGCATGTCGATCGCCGGCACGATCCGGCCACGGAGGTTGAGGAGCCCGCGGATTGCCGCCGGCCCCCGCGGCACCGGTGTTGTCACGGTTCCGCGGAACACCTCCTGCACAGCGCTGGCATCGACCGCGAAGGCCCGGCCGGCGACAACGAACGTGCAGAAGCGACGCGTCATGGCCTGATTTCCGGGGTCGATCATCTCCGCGGCACGCGTCATGGGGTCACCCCCGGGGTGGCCGTGGTGGGAAGGGCACCGGGGAGGGCGTGCCGGACATCAATCACCTCGGTGGCCCGACCGGCCACGGCGATCGTGCCGAGCACGCCACGGGCACGCAGTCCGTGGTTGATCGGCGCCTCGGGAGTGACGACCTCGAGGATCCGTTGGACGCGAAGGGCCACCTCGCCGCGCGTCGCCGCAAGGATCACGGCGGTCATCGCCGGCAAATCGACCGGTTGCGGCGTACCGGCGAGAACATCGTCGATATCGGCGATCGATGTCAGCCTCCCCTCCCGATGGACCACCATGTGCCCAGCCGCGTGCTGGAGCCGGTCGCGTGGAAACGTCTCGAGCCGGGCGACCTCCTCCAGCGGCACGGCAACAACGCGCCCCGCCGGCGATTCGCAGATGAGGTAGCGCTCGAGCGGGGCTGCGTCGGCGCTGGTCGCCTCCGCCGCACAATCCAGCGCGGGGCGGGGGGGCATCTTCGCCGCTTGGGCGATGCCGCGCGGGTCGAGGATCAGCACCACCGCGCCATCGCCGCGGACCGTCGCGCCGGCATACAACCCCAGCGCCACAAGCACCGCCACGATCGGCTTGACGACGATGTCCTCGCTGACAGTGACGCCGTCGACGACGAGGCCATATTCGACCTCATCGCTGCGGAGCACGACGACGGTCCCACGCGGGGGATGGCCGGGGGTGCCGGGCATGGCACTGGCCTCGATCCCGAGCAGTTCACCGAGGAATACCAATGGCAGGAGCCTGCCGCGGAGGCGCATTACCGGTGCCCCCTCGAGCCCCTCGACCGACACCGCCGCGCCATTGGTGCCGGCGCGGAGCGCGATCAATTCGCGGACGGCGGCCTGGGGGATCGCGAACCGGTGGCTGCCAGAGGAGACGATTAACGCCGGGATGATCGCCAGGGTGAGCGGGATCCGCACCCGGACGGTGGTGCCCGTGCCGGGGACGCTCCCGATGTCGACCGCCCCGCCGATCGCCTCGATGTTTGTCCGCACGACGTCCATGCCGACGCCACGCCCCGACACATCGGTGACCGTGGCGGCGGTCGAGAACCCCGGCTCGAAGATGTAGTGGAGGACGCGTTCATCGGGGAGGAGTGCGGCCTGTTCGGCACTCACCAGCCCCTTGGCAACCGCCTTCTTCCGCACCGCATCGACGGGAATCCCGCCGCCGTCGTCACGGATCTCGACCATCACCTGACCACTCTCGTGGTAGGCCCGGAGCGACAGCCGGCCGGCCGCCGGCTTTCCCCGGGCCACGCGCACTTCGGGGGGCTCGATGCCATGGTCGACGGCGTTGCGGACAAGGTGCGTGAGCGGGTCGCGGATCGTCTCGATGAGCGAACGATCGAGCTCGGTGTCGGCCCCGTCGATCTCGAGCGTCACCTCCTTCCCGCAGGTCACGGCGAGATCGCGGACGATCCGCGGAAACTTGCTGAACACGTGCTCGATCGGCTGCATCCGCGTCTTCATCGCTGTCGCCTGGAGCGACGCGGTGACGGTGTCGATGCGGTGCACGACCTTGAGGAGCTCGGGGTGATCGTCCCCCCGGGCGGCCGTCGTGTGGCGGACGGTCGACTCGAGCTGGTTGCGGGCAAGAACGAGCTCGCCGACGAGCTCGACGAGCGTCCCCAGGAGGCCGAGGTCGACACGGATCGATTGCTCGGCCACCGCCGGCCGCTTGGTCCGCGGCGTGGCCGGCTGCGGCGGGGGCGAGGCGGACAATCCCGCCGGAACGACCTCCACCGCTTCCGCACAAGCCGGCAGGTCTGGCACAGCGGGCGCGTCGGGGATCACCGCGGTGCAGATCTCCGCCACGGTGGAGATCGCCGTCAGCGCGCAGATCTCCGGGAGTGGCGCGTCGACCGGAGCCGTTTCGTCAGCCGCGGCCGGGGGGAGCTCTGGTTCGGCCGGGATCGCTGCCACGACCGGCTCCGTCAGCGGCGCAGCCGGGGTGGGCGGCGGCGTCAGGCGGGTGACGACAACGCCGCCATTCTCGCGGCGCTTGGCGGCCTCGAAGCCGACCCGGTCGAGCGACTGGGAGAGATCGTGGAAATCGCTCTCCCCCTCTCCGCCGGTTTTTTCGATCCGCTCGAGGATCGAGCGGACGGCGTCGACGAGCGTGAGGAGGACACCGGTGACGTCGTTGTCGAGATCGATCTTTCCGTCCCGCAGCTGGCCGAGGAGATGCTCGCCGCTGTGCGTGATCGCCCCGAGCTTGGCGAACCCGAAGAACCCGCTTGTCCCCTTGATCGTGTGGACGGTGCGAAAGATGCTCGCCAGCCGCTGGGTATCGCGCGGGTTCTCCTCGAGGGCAACGAGGTCCTGGTCGAGTTGGTCGAGATTCTCGGCCGATTCGACGAGGAACTCCCGCACGAATTCTTCGTTGTCGTTCATAGCCCCACCATCCGGGCGGGGGACCGACGGCACGCCCATCCCCACTCCGATACCATACACAGGGGTTTCGGCGGATTGGCATGCCCACCGTTTCTCCCCCGACGGTCGCGACGCTCGCACCGATAGCAACGGTTTCCCGGAGGCTCCCGCGGCATCCCCGCCCG
>Ga0194055_10003355_pt1 | contig 12320 bp, 16 predicted proteins | sample SepL449m_MetaG_FD_155482 | JGI IMG/M metagenome (GOLD analysis project Ga0194055, IMG submission 155482) | Anoxic zone freshwater microbial communities from boreal shield lake in IISD Experimental Lakes Area, Ontario, Canada - Sep2016-L442-9m | ecosystem: Environmental > Aquatic > Freshwater >... | reverse complement strand
GATGTCGGCGACGAGAGCCGCGAGTCGCGCCGATTCAATGCGCATGCGACGAGCAAAGTGAAGTACTTGGGCGGGGTCGTCGCTTGCCACCTCAACAGCTTCGGCGAGCAGTCCGAGCGCACCCACCGGAGTCTTCAGTTCATGGCTGACATTGGCGACAAAGTCGCGGCGCACCGCTTCAATGCGGCGAGATTCCGATAGGTCTTCAATGAGGATCAACGTGACATCGGATGTGAGCGGCGCTACCCGAAAGCGCATTTCTCTCGGCGAGCGTCCCGACGATGACCGATTGAGATCGAGGTCGCGCTCCAGTGAAATTCCGGTGCGGGCTACCTCACTGAGTAGGCGGGCAACTTCGCTATTGCCAATTCGGTTGCCCACCACGACGCCGAGCGCCTGCGCCTCGGCCGTCGACTGCACCACCAACCCCGAAGAGTCGACCAGCACCGTACTCTGCGGCAACACCTCGAGCAGGGCTGTCAGACTACGAGGAATCGCCCCTGCGGAGCGGTCGATGACGGGTGCCGGAGGGTCAACGGATCGCAGACGCATCAGCAGGGCCAGGGTGCCGGCACCGAGTCCCGCTCCGATGAGAAGGGCCACAAGGGCAACAATCCAAGAGCTCACAGCACAAGAATAGGAGCATTTTCAACGACCCAACGCCTGCGCCGTGCCGAAGGGCTGATCGTTAGGTCAGATTTCAGCGTGGGGAACTTGGTGTTCATCAATCTGTTGTGTCCCATTCATGTTGCGGTATGCCTCCGGTACTCGACCGATCTATTGTGGAGGGATGAGGGCTAACTACCGAGAGCAACTTGACACCATTTCGGCCGAACTCATTGAGATGAGTAACCTCGTGGGCACCGCGATGGCGCTTGCGACTCAGTCTCTCCTTGATGCAGATATCTCACTCGCAGAGCAGGTCATCAACAACGACGAGGCAGTCGATCACCTCAATCAAGAACTCGAGGACAAGTGCTTTAACGTCACGGCACTCCAGCAACCGGTCGCCACTGATCTGCGCACCACGATGAGCGGGCTGCGCATCTCGGCCTCCCTCGAACGCATGGGTGACCTTGCCGCGCACGTGGCCAAGCAGGCGCGACTGCGTTACCCGAACCAGTCAGTTCCTGCCGAACTGCGTGCCACGTTCGCGCGGCTAGGAAGTTTGTGTCAGGAAGTGGTGGCCAAGGTCGCTGCGGTCATCGAGACCCGCGATGTCACCCTCGCCGCTGACATCCGGCGATACGACGACGAAATCGATCGACTCCACCGCGAACTCTTCACCGTGGTTCTTTCTCCCACCTGGAGTCACGGAGTTGAGGCTGCCATCGACGTCACGCTCCTGTCGCGCTACTACGAGCGATTCGCCGACCACGGAGTCACCATCTCTCGCCGCGTGATTCACATCGTGACGGGCGAGCCCTACGGAACAATCGACACTGACTCTCTGTAGATCCCTGTAGGCTCTGCAAGTCCGCAGCCAGCCCGCGGGCAGGCTCAACGTCGCAGTTCAGCGCTCCATGAGGCACACTCAAGGCATGTCAGAGCGGCAACTTCCCCATCGGGTTGCCTTGCTCTCAGTGCACACATCCCCCCTCGATCAGCCAGGTACCGGCGATGCCGGAGGCCTGAATGTATACGTCGTTGAGACCTCACGCCGTCTGGCGGAGGCAGGTGTTGAGGTTGAGATCTTCACGCGCGCCACGTCAAGCGACCAGCCACTCACGGTCGAACTTCACCCGGGTGTGCTCGTGCGGCACGTCACTGCCGGCCCCTTCGAGGGCATGTTGAAAGAGGATCTTCCCGCTCAACTGTGTGCTGTCACCGCAGGCGTGATGCGCACCGAAGCAAGTCGCGACGAGGGTTGGTACGACCTCGTGCATTCGCACTACTGGCTTTCGGGCCAAGTCGGGTGGCTCGCAGCAGATCGCTGGGACGTTCCGTTGGTGCACACGATGCACACCATGGCGCGCGTCAAGAATCTTTCGCTGGCCGCCGACGACACCGCAGAACCCGAGTTGCGCATCATCGGCGAACAGCAGGTTGTCGAAGCGGCCTCACGGCTCATCGCCAACACCGATACTGAGGCGACCGAGTTGATCACGATGTACGGCGCCGATCCCGAGCGCGTGCGCGTGGTGCATCCAGGAGTCGATCTCGACGTCTTCCGCCCCGGCGACAAGAGTGCAGCACGTCGCGAACTCGGAGTCGCTGACGACGCCGTCGTACTGCTGTTCGTGGGCCGTATCCAGCCACTCAAGGCTCCCGATGTCCTGGTACGGGCGGCCGCCGAGATGGTGTCTGCCGACCCTGCGCTGCGCGCACGACTCGTCGTGGTCATTAACGGCGGTCCCTCCGGAAACGGAATGGCACGGCCGGACGCTCTCGTCGAACTGGCGGCCGAACTTGGCATCGTCGATCTCGTGCGTTTTGAGCCTCCGAGCAATCGCGCGCGATTGACGCTGTGGTACACGGCCGCCGACCTGTCGGTCGTCCCCTCGTATTCTGAATCCTTCGGACTGGTCGCCATTGAAGCCCAAGCGTGCGGAACCCCAGTGGTGGCCGCCGCAGTTGGCGGACTTCCCACAGCTGTAGCTGACGGAATCAGCGGAGTACTTGTCGAGGGACACAACCCGCGAGCCTGGTCACACGCCATTGCACGACTGCTGGGCGACCCCGACGAACTCGCGCGGCTGACAGTCGGCGCGCGTCGGCATGCTGAGAACTTCGGTTGGCAGGCAACGACTGACCAGATGCTCGAGGTGTACGGCGAGGCCATGAGCGCCTACCAACACTGGCGGCGCGTCGGAAGTGCGATATGACTGACACCGCTGACAGTGCTGCTGGCAATGTTCGTGAATGGCTCGATGAATCGGGCCTCGAATGGGAACAGACATCACCTCACGCCTTCGTCGTGGTCTTGCCGGGCGAACGCAAACAGCGCACCACCACCTCGATCTCCATCGGAACTCACTACGTCACGATCCAGGCCTTCGTCGCGCGACACCCTGACGAGAATGCCGCTGGCTTGCACCGGTGGCTACTCGAACGCAATCGCCGCATGTACGCAGTCGCTTACTGCATCGATCCTCTGGGTGACATCTACCTGTCCGGACGCCTGCCGCTGAGTTCCATCACACCCGATGAACTCGATCGAATTCTCGGGTCAGTGCTCGACAACGCCGACGGTTCGTTCAACACCATTCTTGAACTCGGTTTCTCGTCAGCCATCTCACGCGAGTGGGCATGGCGACTCTCGCGAGGCGAGCCCACGGGCAATCTGCAGGCGTTCCGTCACCTCGCCGACCCCGAAGCACTGGGCAGGTCAGAGGCTGGCAGCGAACCGGGCACCTGATCGGGCAGGATGGACCCATGAGCGATGCACCTCACACCCTGATCCTGCTCCGCCACGGCGAGAGCGAGTGGAACGCGATGAACCTTTTCACCGGCTGGGTCGATGTCGACCTCACGGCCAAGGGTGAAGAAGAAGCGCGCCGAGGTGGACAGTTGATGGCCGAGAACGGTCTACTTCCCGATGTCGTGCACACGTCGCTTTTGCGTCGGGCGATTCGTACGGCGAATCTGGCACTCGATGAGTGCGACCGCCACTGGATTCCTGTGGTGCGCAACTGGCGCCTCAATGAGCGTCACTACGGAGCATTGCAGGGAAAGAACAAGAAGCAGACGCTCGCCGAGTACGGAGAAGAGCAGTTCATGCTGTGGCGCCGTTCGTACGACACGCCTCCTCCGCCCATCGATCCCGACGACGAGTGGGCGCAGACGTACGACGTGCGCTACGCACCTCTACCTCCGCAAGCACGCCCTGCCACTGAGTGTCTCGCTGACGTTGTGCGTCGCCTCATTCCGTATTGGGAAGATGTGATCGTCAGTGAAAGTCTGCGAGCCGGTCGCACCACTCTGGTTGCCGCACACGGCAACTCGTTGCGGGCGCTCGTCAAGCACCTCGACGCAATCTCCGACGACGACATCGCCGGCCTGAACATCCCCACCGGTATTCCGCTGGTTTACCGGCTCGACGACTCGATGCGACCCCTCGTACCGGGTGGCGAGTACCTCGACCCCGACGCCGCTGCAACCGCGGCCGCGGCCGTGGCCAATCAAGGACGCTGATGTCGACCCAGCGACTTGAACTCGCTGACTCCTCACTGCGCGAGTGGGACGCCACCGTACTCGCAGCTTTCGGCCCTCCCGACGACGAGCCCGGCATCATTCTCGACCGATCGGCCTTCTATCCCGGCGGCGGCGGTCAGCCTCCCGATCACGGAGTGCTGCTCTGGGGCGGAGTACGAACGCGCATCGTCGGCGTGCGTCGCGGTGATGACCCGGTGCTGATCCCGGCTGAGGGAGACCCGATTCCCCCGGTCGGAACGGCCCTACGCGGCGCAATCGAAGACGGCCGTCGAACCGCGCTCATGCGCACACATTCGGCTCTGCACTTGCTCTCGGGAGTCGTGTTTCGCGACTTTGGTGCACTGGTCACGGGCTCAAATATGGAACCGCTGGAAGGACGACTCGATTTCAATCTCGAGTCAGTTCCCGAGGGTTTCAAGGAGGCGATCGAGGCTGCCTGCAATGTCGAGGTCGTGGCAGATCGCGCCATCGAGGCCTACGAGTTAGGTCGCGAAGAGGCCTTCGCCATCCCCGACGTCATTCGTACGGCTACCAACCTGCTGCCACCCGAGATCGAAATTGTGCGCATTGTCGATATTCGCGGGCTTGATGTGCAGGCTGATGGTGGAACTCACGTCGCTGCAACGGCAATGATCGGCGACATGCGAGTAGTGAAGGTCGAGAACAAGGGCAAGGGTTTCCGACGCGTGCGCATCGCCCTGAGTTAGTCGCTGAGTTAGTCAGCGCTTGCCGGTGATTTCGCGAATCTTGGGCCGAACATCAACCAGGTACATCAGCACCGCGACGGCTGCGAAGAGTCCGAACAGGCCAAGCACCCCGAAACCCACCCCGATCACCAGAAAACACAGCCCCAAGATGATCAACCAGAACACCTTGGTCTGGCGATCGATCGCTGGGAAGGCCTGACTCGGGCGGATGGCTGCGTCGATGAAGCAGAACAACGCGCTGAACGCGATCACGAGGTTCAGGCCCGACACGAGGGTTGCGATCAGCGGCGGCATGGGCACAGCCTAGGCGACGTTCGGGTTCGCACCTGTCGGCAGACATGAAACTGGCCCGCCCGCGGATCGCGCGGACGGGCCAGTAAGTCAGGCGATCAGACGCCAACGGCCTCACGTACGAGGGTGACACTGTGGTTCACCGAGGAGTACGCCTCTGAACCACGCTTGGCCAGATCGGTTGCCACGTCAGTCGCAAACTCAGTGACCATGCCCGACGCCTTGGCCGGCAACGCGACCACATCGGCGAACACCTTGTGCATGTCGAATTCGGCAACGGCCTTCTGCACATCGAAGCCGGGGATCTCCACTGCCGGGAGGTTGAGTTCGCGCAGGTCGAACTTGCCGAGGTCCTCCACCAACGAGGCGAGGAATGACGGAGCAGCAGCCACAACGGCCGGGGCCACCGCGAACGTGCGGTTACCGGTGACCTTGCGTGCGCCTGAGGTCTTGGACGCAACAGGCTTGCGCGTGGTCGCGGTCTTCTTGGGAGCTGCCTTCTTCGCCGTCGTCTTACTCGTGGCAGTCTTCTTGGGAGCGGTCTTCTTGGGAGCGGTCTTCTTCGCCGTCGTCTTACTCGTGGCGGTCTTCTTGGGGGTGGCGGTAGCCATGGGCATTCCTTTCACGTGGGCCAGCCGGGTTGCTGGCTGGGCGGGTGTGTAACCCGGCCCTACTTGGCCTCAGCGGACGTTGTGGTCCGCCGAGGTGTTGACCGTCGCTTCGGGGTTTCCGTCGCAAGGCTTGCTGCATTTTCGGCCTGGAACGAGCTATATATCTCCAACAACACACCGCGTTGACGATCAGTGAGCAGCGGGTCGGCAACAATCGCCTCACCCACGGAGATAGTGGCGGGATGCTCTTCGAGGAGTCCCGCCCGAACATAGAGAGTCTCGGCGGAGATGCGCAGCGCCTTCGCGATCTGACCGAGAATCTCGGCGCTGGGATTGCGCAGGCCCCGCTCGACCTGTGACAGATAAGGGTTCGAAACCCCGCTTGTCTTGGCCAACTGTCGCAGCGACACCTCGGCCGCCTCCCGCTGTTCGCGGATATAGGCACCGAGGGTGGCAACGTCGATTCGTGAACTCACACCTCAATGATAACCGCGAGTGCTTGCAATTGCAAACGCGGTGCTTGCTGCAGCGAGCAGGCTACCGAGGCGTCGGGGGTTGCACTCGCGCCAGTACGTCGTCAACGGACACGAGTCCCTCGCGGTAGCGACGAGCCAATTCGGCCGCGCAGGCATCGGCAACCTGTTGAACGTCGCGCCGAACGTCAGACACCTCGGCCTCGTGCACCCTCAACGCGGCGAGCGATTCAACAAGTTCCTCGTCACTGCGATTGCTCACATCAGAAACCACCGCATCGGCAATTGCTTGCTCAACCTGACGGCGGTGCTCATCGACGCGACTGGGCTGCACCGTGATGTGTCGTCCAGCACCGCGCGTCGTGCGCGTGGGATCGGCCAAGATTTCGGCCAAACGGCTGACCAGATCACCCTCACCGGGAGTGGCCCGCCGCTCGATTTCGGCCCGCACGATGTCCATACGGCCGTGCAACATTCGCCGCAGATACGACAAGTCGGCCTCTTCTTGCTCGGCCTCATGGCGTCGTGCGCGAAGTTCCTCGATGGGTAGGTCGGTTAATTCGTTGAGGAAGTCGTCGGCGAGTACTTTGTCGACGCGGCGCTGACCACCGGACTGTGGGCGGGTCATCGCGAACGATCTACACGACGATCGACGATGCCGAGCATGGCTCGTGCCTCCTCGGGAGTCAGGGCCGGCCTCATGGCCGTGTCAGCAAGGCTAGCCGCTCGAGCAACCAATTCGGAGTTATCGACCACCGGCCGCCCCGGCGCAAACGTGAGCGTGTCTTCCATACCGACTCGCAGGTGCCCACCCGCGGCGAGCGAACCGAGCATCACGGGCATGCTCCAACGGCCCACACCGGTGGCCGACCACGTGGCCCCTTCGGGAAGCGCTTGAACGGCTGCCACCATGGCCTCAACCGTGGCCGGCATCCCGCCGGGAACGCCCATGACGAGGTCCGCATGCACCGAGCCGCCCGCTGGCGGACCGTACTTGTCGAGTAACCGCTTCATTGAGGTGACCTGACCAAGGTCGAAGATCTCGAACTCAGGCACGATCTGCCGCTGCTGGGTCTGCTGGTACAGCTCAACCATGAAGGGCCACGGATTGAGAAAGACATCATCGCCAAAATTCACCGTGCCACACGACAGCGAGCACGAGTCAGGATTGGCCTCAAGAACTGCAAGTCGCGCCTCGAGAGAATCATGAACCGAGCCGCCCGTCGACACCTGAACTACCAGATCCGTGGCCTCACGCAGGCCCTCAACCGCGGCAGTCACTCGTCCCAGATCAAGCGTTGGCTGACCCTGGCCGTCACGAACGTGCACGTGGATCAGGCCCGCTCCGGCCGTTTGGCAGGAGCGTCCGGTCTCGATGAGCGATTCAACGGTGACCGGAAGGCCAGGAGCCTGCGCAGGGTCGCTCTCTGCCCCTGTGGGGGCTACCGTGATGAGGGTGCCTTTCGCCATGGGCCCATCGTGTCACGAGTGGGCCCGAGCGCAAGGGGTGGGCATTAACCTGTGATTGTTGACGGATTACCCCACGGGGAAGATTCTCAGGGTGATGGACTTAACTCCCTGCCATGGGGTGCCGAAAGACTGTATGACGGGGTTTTGCGTCGGCAGACGGAGTCACGATGAAGGAGGGACGGTGCGGTGTTCGAACCTCAGGCTCGAGCCGCGCCGTGGCCAGAAGACGAGCAACTGATGAGCGATTCTCCTGTGGGGCCTACTGCTGGTGATGCTGCTCAGTCTTCCGCCGGGCAGTCTGACGCCCCCGACCCTGGTTTCGATGGCGTCACAGTTGACGCTCCCCAAGCGCACCCGGCCCCCTCGGATGCTGAGGGAATCATCCTCGGATTTGCTGCTCAAGAAGCCAGCGGCTGCCTGACCATCACGAACGCCTCCGGTGACGAAGGTCTGGTCTGGTTCCGCGATGGACAGGTCTATGCAGCCTCGGTACCCGGCCGCCGCCCCCTCTTGGGCGTGCGACTCGTCACGGCTGGAGCCATCAGCCCCGATCAACTCAACGCCGCCCTTGAATTGCAGCGCAGCGAAATGCATACCGCCCGCCTCGGCGAAGTACTTGTGCATCTGCGCCTAGTCAATCGGCGGGTCATTGAAGCATTCGCACTCGAACAACAGCGCGACATGCTCGCCGACCTCTTAGGCTGGGCCGTCACGAACCACTGGTTCCGCAATGGGGCCCGCACCCGCACCGATCTCGCACCCTTCACCGACGTAGCCGATTTGATCGAACAGGCGCACGCGCGCCAACGCCAATGGCCGATAGTGGTCGACGAAATCGGCGGAGCTGACGTTGTGCCGCTGCCCACAGGAACTGTGCCGCACGCCACCCTCAGTTCCAGCGAACGCACCGTACTTGGCTACGTCGACGGACTGCGCACCTTGGTCGACATCGCCGACGACTGCGGCTACACCCTGTTTGAAGCCGCTGACATCATTCTCGGCTTGGCGGCAGAGGGACTCGTGACGACGGCCACTGATCTTCTGCACGACCCCCGACCGACGGGTTTCCCCTCGCTGGTCGATGACCCCTTCGAGCCGTTGGCTGAAGTACTTCCGCTGCACTTGGTCACGGAGGACTCCGAGGAATCTGCACCGGTCTACGACGATTCCCCACGCTTCGATTCCCCGAGTTTCGATTCTCCCAGCTTCACTGAGGTCGAGCCGGCTGCCTTCATCGAAGCGCCTGTTATCGAAGCGCTTGAATACGAGGCACCGTACGAACCGATCGTCGAGTCGATTCCGCTGACTGCTGAGCCGGCCTTGACCTTCGAACCTGCAGTCACCGACGAGCCGCTGCCCTCGACGTTTAGCCAATTGCCGCCGCCGAGTGCCGAGCCCTTCCAATCGACCGACGGTGAGCAGAACGTCGAACCCGCCGACACTGCGGCCCTCATGCGCGAACTCACCAGTCTGGGTCTGCGCGACGACAAATGACGTCAGCCGATAATGATCGGCTGCTGCGATGCGCTAATTCCGTCGGCCAGAAGTACAGCGTCGATCGCAACTGACCTCTTGACCAGCGCCAAGGCGATGGGTCCGAGTTCGTGGTGTCGCGCTGCAGAGCCCACGGTGCCCACGGTCTTGTCGTCGAGAGTCACCAACGTTCCGTGCGCTGGCAGGCGTTCCTCGGTGCCGTCGAGGTGCAGGAGCACCAGTCTGCGAGGAGGCCGGCCGAGGTTATGCGTGCGGGCCACCGTTTCCTGTCCTCGGTAGCACCCTTTGCTTAAGTGCACCGCGGAACCGAGCCAGCCCACCTCGTTTGGAATGGTGCGCGTGTCTGTATCGAGTCCCACTCGCGGAACTCCGGCCGCAATGCGCAACGCTTCGAGCGCCCACGTGCCGGCAGGTTGCCCCGCACTGTCGAGAAACGTATCGAGTTCAGCGCGCGAGACGATCACTTCGCGGCCCACAAGCAGCGCAGGACGCTCGGCCAACAAGCGGTTCCACTCACCTCCCGCATCGGGGGCCGGCAGGCCCGCGAATGCTTCAGGAACAAGCCACGTGGGGAAGTTGTCGTCGACGACACGGACCGGTTGCCACACCACCGCGTAGGCATCAGAGACATCGGCAATTTCAACGCGCAGCATGAAGCGCATGGAGTCAAGGAAAGTGCGCACTTGCTCTGTGGCTGTCGACTCGGTCGTGATCCAGGTGACCTCGCCGTCATCAATGATGTGCAGTTCGTGCTCAACGCGACCATGCGGATCAAGAAGCAACGACAGGGCCGACTCACCAGGCTGCAGGTGTTCAATCGACTGACTCAGTAACGAGTGCAGCCAGGTAAGGCGATCAGGGCCAGTAACAGTGAGCACTCCGCGTTGAGACAGATCGACGTAACCACCACCCCCCTCCAATCGGCGCTGTTCACCGTGAGGATCGCCGTAATGCCAGGCCACTCCGGAATCAGGGTGGTTTAGGTCCGGATGCGGAACACCCTGACTTCGCAGAGCGGTCATGACAGCGTCGTCGCCGCGCGACACTCAGCGCACCGACCGTGTACTGAGAAGTGGGTGATGTCGGTGTCGAAGCCGACCTGCTCATTCAGTACTCGCACGAATGGCTCAGCAACATCGACGTGAATGCTGATGACTTCGCCACACCCATCGCACACCAAGTGAATATGCGCTTCGTCTTCGACTGCGTGGTAGGTCGGAGCACCATGACCGATGTGTGCGTGGCTCACAAGGCCGACTTCTTCAAGCACTTCAAGTGTTCGGTAGATCGTGGAGAGATTGACGCCGGCAGCAGTGCGCTGCACTTCGACAAGAAGTTCATCTGGTGTCGCGTGACGCAGCGTTTCAACTGCTTCGAGCACCAGCTGCCGTTGCGGGGTGATGCGGTAACCGCGTGCACGCAGACGTCGCTCCCACTCGCCCGAGTCGGTCGAGGATCGCGCACGGTCGTGAGTGTGCACGTGCTCTGTCATGACACCGCCTTGAGTTTCGCCGAAAGATGCGAGGTGAGAGGGTGACCGACCGCAGCCATGTCGAAAGCCCACAGCAAGTCACCATCGACCAACCCGTACAGTCGCTGACCGGCCGTGTAGTCCTTCGCCGTCGCAGTGCGCGCCACGACATCGCTGCGCAACTCTGCTTTGGCGCCCGTGATGCGCGCATCCTGAATCGAATTGACGGTGACCTCGCCGACCCACACTTCCGCGTAACCGGTGGGGTGCGCGAGCAACAGTTCAACTCGGTGATCAGGTGCTGGGCGCCAGAAGCCGGTCTCAGTCGCCAGTGGGCGCACCTTGTTGCCGTCGTCGTCAAGCAACCACGAGCGCGACCAGTACGTCAGGAAAGGACGGCCGTCGTGAGTGACGATGATCTCTTGGCCGAATCGAAATTCAGGAACCGTCGGGTAACCGCCCACACCGGCTCCCTCCCAGCGGCCAATCAGCCACGACAGCGGGACGAGCGACTCTGCGACCTTGGGCGCTGCGTCTTCAGTCATTCCCACAGGGTACCGACCTCACCCTCACGTGACTCGTTAGTAGATAAGTGATTGCGCACCTTCGGCCAGTGCTTCCTCAACGAACGTGGGGGCACCAGCAATGCGCACTCCCTCGATGAGGTCAGACTGTTCAAGCTTGCGACGCATCGCGCACTGAGTGCACACCGTGAGACTTCCTAGTGCGAGAACAGCGTCGCGGAGTTCGGCGAACGGGGCGCCACCTTCGAGCACCACTTCCTCAGCCCGGCCCGGCACTGCAAGCCACACCGCATCACCGGTAAGCCACACCGAGACGGGTGCTCCAGCCGTTGCTGCGGTGACAGCCACCGTGAACGCCTGCGATGCGCGCTCGACATTCTCGTCGGTGCCAGTGGTGCACTTAATAACAAGGGATCGGGTCATGAACGCAATCTACGCGCTACGAGGTAGATCTCACACCCGAGGCAGAAGTTGAAAGCAGCATTGAGGAAAGCGGCCGCGAGGGCGAGCCCGATTGCTACCTGGCCAACAACTGTGGCACCCAGCAGATACGAGATCAGACCGACGACAGCGAAGAGGAAGCCGACGAGCTGTGCGAATCGCGGCGGTGCCGGGTCTTCGAGTTCGGCAGGCGGGCCCAGACGCGGCCGCACCACCTTGCGGTAGAGCACTCCGTACGGCTGCGCACTCAGGCCGACGAACGCACCGAGGGCGAAGACCAGAGTTTGCCAGGTGATGACCGCCGTGCCCAGAACACTGGATCCGGCCAGCAGTGCGATCACGAGGGCGATGACGGTGAGAGCGGCACCGAATCGAGGGCCGCGGGGATCGATTCCAGACGGCGTGGTCGGCGAAACGTGGGTTTGAGGGGTTGCGGTAGTCATGAGGTCTCCTGTCAGGGGCACGAACGACAAACCCACCGATCGGTGGGCACGCGGTCAGCGCATGTGACAGGAGCCGGACGCAAGGCGTCCAAAGTCGACAGTGCGGCGCTTGGTAAGCGCAGGCTGTCGACTGGTCATGAGCAAAACGATAGGTGGGAATGACTCGGTCTCACAGCCCTGTCCACATTGTGGACAAGGGCTGCGTCGGTCACGCAAGTGCAGGGCATTGCCAGCCGGCGG
>Ga0194055_10003352_pt1 | contig 12324 bp, 9 predicted proteins | sample SepL449m_MetaG_FD_155482 | JGI IMG/M metagenome (GOLD analysis project Ga0194055, IMG submission 155482) | Anoxic zone freshwater microbial communities from boreal shield lake in IISD Experimental Lakes Area, Ontario, Canada - Sep2016-L442-9m | ecosystem: Environmental > Aquatic > Freshwater >... | reverse complement strand
CAAACGAACTGGTGCAGTTCGCAGCATGATCCCTACTTACTTCACCCCAATCGTGGGAACGATTTTAGGAAAAGTATTCAACAATGAGCCAATCATGTGGCTTTCGATAGCCGGAATGATCGTTGTGATTGTCGGGGCTTGGCTAACGAGTCTTCCAGAGAGGAAAAAATAAAACGTGGATTCAAAATATAGAGGTGATATTCAAGGACTGAGAGGGATTTCAGTTCTACTCGTTGTCTTCTACCACACCAATCTGCTTTTTAAAGGGGGCTTCATTGGGGTAGATGTATTTTTTGTCATCAGCGGGTATGTGATTATGTCCTCGTTGCTCAATGAATACCAGAATCACAATGCAATATCTTTGAAAAATTTTGTTTCTCGGCGAATCAATCGACTTCTTCCTGCTTCAACGATTGTCGTCGTTTTCACATTACTCGCATCAATATTTATATTTTCGCCATTTTCTGAACAGGGACAAATTGCAAGAACTTCAATAAGTTCTACATTTTTTTCTGCCAATTTGTATTTTGTTCTGCAAAATTCCTATTCAGCCCTTATCAATAATCCATTCCGACACATGTGGTCGCTGGGAGTTGAAGAGCAATTTTATATATTCCTCATACTCTCAATCACATTAATTTTTCGTTTTTCACGTAACAAAAAATCAATTCCAAATCGAATTCTTAGATTTGCCATTGCAACTTGTTTGATCTCGTTTGCGGCAAACCTAATTTTTGCTGCAGGTATTCGGATACTCCCACTTCCAACACGTATTGCATTCTTTAGTCCGCTAACACGCATTTGGGAACTTCAAATTGGAGTAATCGCCGCTTTTGTATCAACTAAATATTTACACCAAATCAAACAGAGTCTGACAGCAGAGATTTTTGTTGTTTGCGGAATCGCTTTAATTTTCTTCAGTGCTCTTACATTCAATTCATTCACTGCATTTCCAGGACCATACGCACTTGGTCCAACTCTCGGTGGTTTAGGAGTCGTCCTTTTTGCAAATCGCACTCGCATTATCTCACCATTACTATCTTCAAAACCACTGAGATATCTCGGTGATGTCTCTTACAGTTGGTATTTGTGGCATTGGCCACTCATTGTTTTTTGTCAAGTACTCGCACCAGGAAACAAGCCCGTACTTGTTCTCTCTGGATTTTTGTCAGTTATTCCAGCATCGATTTCGTACCACTTCATCGAAAATCACTTCCGAAAACGAAACCGTCAAAATCCCACTTTTCCATTCAAGACGCTTTCGGTTTCGATAGCTTCCCAGGTTCTCATTGCTTGTCTAGTGTTTGTTGGTGCGTCTACCGCATACGGATTAAAGCTCCAAACCTTGACTGGTGCTACTGGCTCATGGGCTTACCAAGCAGGTTGTCAAGCAACCGACCCAATCTTCCCTTTGGACAAATGCCTTGTCAAAAGTCCTAATGCAACCAAAACCATCCTGCTCATTGGTGATAGCCAAGCAGGGTCAATAAGCGATGGCATCAAAGCAGCAAGTGAATCATTAGGTGTCAATTTTGCGGTTTGGTATAACGATGGGTGTCCGGTTTTCCCTCGTCCAACACTTGAACGAGGAGACTGTGAACCGTACTTAAACGCACTGCCAAACTTAATTGCGCGTCTAAACCCTTCGGTGATCATTGTCGCTAATAAATCCACGCTGTACACAACCGGCGGTGCCCAGCGAGGTGGACTCACCATTGCTAAACCAGATGGCCAGCTTCCAAAAACTTACTCCGAATCAATTGATATGTGGATCAAAGGTCTACAAATACAATTTAGTTCCGCACCGTTTAAGAGCGAACAAATTCTGTTGGTGCAACAAGTTCCACCGTCGAAACCTGTAAGCCCAACACTTATCAATCGAAATCGAAACAATTACACATTTAATATAAATTCAGATCAAGATAGAAATCAATTGATCAAAGATGAATTTTCTTCGCTTTCCGGTTTCACAAACATGACCTTCCTTGATCCAGCACAAACCATTTGCCCCAAAGGTTCATGCGTTATTGCTGAAAACGGTCAAACGATATATAGCGATGAGTTTCATCTCTCACCAATCGGTGCACTGCGCTTAAAAGATCAACTCGTAAAAACTTTATCGAAAGTGATTTCTACCCCTTAGTTGAAATCACAAACAGGCCATCAATCTTGTACGCATCAGCATTCGCTGCATTGGCTCGTGAAACTCTTTCCCAAATAGTTTCATTTGCTAACACGTAGATAGTTTTCGGTTGCAACTTTCCGTTACCCATTTCGTTGAGAATTTGAGAGTTCTGAGCTGCTATGTAATCAGTCAACGGCCGAGGAACATAGCCAAAATTTGTTGATAAATCATGATCAACCGCGAACTTGGCTAAATCAAACCAACGACTAACCCAAACTTTTGCATCTCCCGTTACCTCCCCAACCTGAAGGTCAAAGTTCGGATAGATGACCAATTTGGAATGATTCGCTGAAATTTCATTCCACTTCAGATCGCTAATTGAACTTACGTATGGCTTTGAAGTTGAGAATTCTCTATGTACATAAGCGATTCCAGATGATGACTCAGCAACCATCACCACCATAGCGATGGTCACACCAAATTTCAGTTTCCTTACAGAGACGAATCGACTTATTTGCACCACAGCAAACAAAGTCACAAGATAATACGCTGGCCACCCAAATCTAGTTGCACCCCTAAACACCTGGCGCAAATTGAACAACGATGATGGCCACCAATAGTTGAACTCTTGGTGCAAAATCACAATATGGTTAGAAAGCGCAAAAGTAAACAACGCACAGGCAGCAATAGCTATTGGTGCATACTCTCGCCAGTTTCGAAGAATCCGAGTATTTCGCAAATTCACTAGGCCAAGTAAAGCACCAGCAGCCACAACTGTTCCTAAGTATTGGAATCCTTCCCACTCCTCTGAAAACAATTGCCGCAAACGAGAATTGCCGACGGTGTTTAACACCATCGAAAATGAGCCTCGATCGCTATACCCAGGATTGAACCACGCAAGTGCATTTAGTCTAAAGAAATTTGATCCGGTTATTGAGCTGCTCATTGATAGATAACCCATAACCCAAAATCCACACGCAGATGCAACCAGCGGAAGTACGAACGTCGTGATGCGCACCTTTTTGGCCTGCAGGTAAATCTTCAGTTGATGGGCAACGAATACGACCACCAGCATTGCCGATATATAAATCGAGGTGAGCATTGCAAAAAATAGCAGAGTCCCCCATGCACGCGTTCTGAACTCGGTTCCAAAATATAGAAACAGGGCCACCAAAATCATCCAGTGACTACCAAGGCTGTAGTGATTCATTACGCCAACTCGATATATCAGCGCTGGTGAGAGTACGAAAAAGAGTGAACCAAACAATTGCGTAATTCCAGAATCTATGAAACGGCTTAGCAACTTTGCGCCGAAGTAACCCTGAAGAGCGAAGCAAAATACAATCCATAAACCAACAAATTGGAAATTTCCAGGAATAAATTCACCAACCAATTTTCCAAAAATATTAGTTACTGCATTCTCGGTAGGAAGAATCATATTTGACCCAACAACATATTTTGGAACAGCTGCTAACGGCCACTGAAAAAGTGGTGCCTTTCGAAAGAACTCGAACCCTAATTGAGTGAGTGCACCATCCCCTTTTGAATACAGCCAGGAATAATTCCACGGAGCCAAATTTCTCAGCCCAACAAGAAAAACACCAAACAATCCCCCAATTAGTAACGAACTAGTTGCCCATCCTGATTTAGGTTCAATTCTTCTCACCAGGACAACATTACCCGTGTCGTGTGATCTCAAGGACCGAAAACGAACCAAACCCATCGCGGTCGGTAAGTGCTTCTGCCTCGTTTGCACGACTTCGCATTTTCATTGCTGCAATATCTGGAGAGGATTTATGAGCTTCCCAATACTCCATTCCTTCGGAAACTAGTTCGCCAATTCCATATGAATTCAGCCATTCTGACTGGTTAGCAACAGACAAAGAAGGAACCACCTGCATCAACTGATCGATCATTACTTGCGTTGTGATGTCTTGCGAGCCTGGGTCAAGCAAATAGTGCACTCCGCACTCGTGTTCTTTGTAGGTGCGTAACCATTCACGCCATGGAGTGACCGCAATTTCGCCTGTTGATTCACTGCAATAGTCAAAGACCAATACTCGTCCACGGCTTAACTTCTGAGACACACCAAGCAGCCACTGTGCGGCAGCTGTTTGAATTGGCGCGCGCGACCCAAGCGGTGCATTTTTGGGCAACACCTCAGGAACATTCTCAACAGTTCGCAATACTTCAACGAACTTGCCGCCATCACCTAGAGCAACAAAAGCTTCTTTCCATGCACCGTCGAACACAAACAGCTTGAATGGCAAATTGTCCAACAGTTCGTTTGCAAGCACTACCCCATGAATCGTCCTGTCTGGGAAATCTGCCTTTGACTCCACAAAACTTGGATGTAATGCGCGCTGTGCTTCAGAGATTTCTACAGCCACATATTTCAGCGCAGATATGCACTTGGGTTGCGCATCAAAAATTCCTCGCGCCAATGTGCCTGGCCCAGCGCCAACTTCAACAACATCAAATGAACTGGGGCGACCCATCTCATTCCAACATTCATCTAGGTAGCGAGCAATTACCGCTGCAAACAGTGGCCCGACTTCAGGGGATGTTAAGAAATCTCCACGCCTGCCAGCCTTGCCACCATCTTGGTAGAAGCCGCCTTCGCCATACAAGGCAAGGCCCATGTACCGCTCAAATGAAATTGCACCACCTGCTGCCACTATGGCAGCGGTAATCGACTCAGCCGCCGAAGGCACCGGTGATACGTGCAATGTCTCCGAAGTGTGTCGCAACTCCGGGCAGGACACCAAGAACCAACGTGGCAACACAAGTGATGCCGAGCGCTAGGGAAAGTGAACCAGGAACAACAACTCGAGTGGTGTCACCGTCTGGAACTGGCTTCATCCACATTTCGCGCATAATCGTTCCGTAGTAACCAAATGCAACAACAGAGTTCACTGCGCCAATGAGTGCAAGTGCATAACCCCATCCTGAGCCCGAGCTCAACAAAGACTGAAACGCGGTGAACTTCCCGATCCAACCACCAAGTGGTGGAATACCTGCAAGTGACGCGAGGAAAATGGTGGCAAGTGTTGCCAATCCAGGTGCGTACGAGAACAAGCCACCCCAACTGGAAATTTGTCCGCTTCGGGTCTTACGTGAGACCGCAATGATGACGGCAAACATTCCAAGGTTTGTTGCTGCATACACCAGCAAATACACCACTACTGAGCGCAATGCAGAAGATGAAACACCCGCCATTCCTGCAACAGCCAATGGCATGAGTACGAATCCGCCTTGGCTGATGGATGAATAGGCCATCATGCGAACAATGTTGGTTTGACGTAATGCGACTACGTTTCCAGCTGTCATGGTGAGTGCTGACAACACCCAAATGAACGGTTGCCACACACCAGAGGCCTGAGGAAAGGCCACAAATAGCAACGTCACCAATGCAACAAAACCTGCAGCCTTAGACCCGACGGAAAGGAACGCTGTAATCGGGCTTGGAGCGCCTTCATAGGTGTCTGGCGCCCAACTGTGAAATGGAACTGCCGAAACTTTAAAGGCAAAGCCAACGATGACGAACACAATGCCAAGCGCATGAAGTGAGCTCAAGCCGCCCGTTGCAGTGATGCTCTTGCCAAGATCGACAAGCAAGGTGCTGTTCGCTGCACCAAACAACAACGACATTCCGTACAACATGACTGCGCTGGCAAATACTCCCAACAAGAAGTACTTCATACCGGCTTCATTGCTCTTGATGTCGCGCTTACGCCATGCAGCGAGCATGTATGCAGGAATTGAAAGGAATTCAAGCGCTACGAAAATGGAAACCAAATCGCGAGCTGAAGTCATCATGACCATGCCAAGAATGCTGGACAGCAAAAGGAACCAATATTCGCCTTGCCAGTATTCGTCCTCTTCAACATGTTTTGTCGACAACAGAACTACGACGTAACCAGCAATGAGGAACATCGCTTTCATGACGATGCTGAATTCGTCAATCACATATCGGCCGCCAAACATTGAGCGCACGGATACGTCACTGAGGCCAAGAGTAAGTACGGGAAGCATTGCGCCGAGCAGAGTGAACCCAGCAAGCGAAGAGATAATCCACTTGCGTGACTCATCCAAGAACAGGTCTGCTAGCAAAACCACGCACAAGCCTGTTGCCAGAATGATTTCTGGCGCAAGTGCGTGGTAGTCAACGTGCGGGCTTGCCCACACAGATGCAGCGGCGAATACGGAGTGAATCACGTGATTAGCCCTTGAATCCTGTCAGCACTACTTGAACTGCTGGGTCGAGAACTTTAAACATGAGGTTCGGCATAACACCAAACACCAATATTGCGATTAACAACGGAGTCCATGCAAACCACTCGAACTTGTTTACGTCGTGGAATGCGTGATCGTCACGGCCGTGTCCGTCACCTGCAAATTCTGGCTTTGGCTCGCCGAACGCAACACGTTGGAACAGCCACAGCAAGTACGCAGCAGCTAATACTGTGCCCAGTGCCGCAATCACCATGTACACATGGAACACGCCACTGTTCAGTCCTGCAGCAGGCTTATACGCCGAAAGGATTGCCGGGAATTCACCCCAGAAGCCAGCTAGACCAGGCAAACCGAGTGACGCCATGCAAGAGAATCCAAGGATCCATCCGAGGTGAGGCATCTGCTTCAAAATGCCGCCGAGGCGAGCAATTTCAAGTGTGTGATAACGCTCTTTTACACTTCCTGCAACAAAGAACAGCATTCCAGTGATGAGACCGTGTGCAACCATTCCAAACATTGCAGCAGTCATACCGAAACTGGTGAGCGTTGAAATTCCAAGCATCACGAAACCCATGTGAGCAACCGATGAGAATGCGATCAATCGCTTCATGTCGGTTTGCGCCAAACAACCAAGTGCTCCATAAATAATTCCGACTACAGCGAGCGCACCAATGTATGGCGCCCAAGCTTTCGCAGCTATCGGAAGAACTGGAATTGCGATTCGCACAAAACCGTATGTACCCAACTTCAACAAAATTGCAGCCAAGATGACTGATCCTTGAGTCGGCGCTTGTGTGTGCGCATCTGGCAACCAGGTATGGAATGGGAACATCGGAACCTTCACCGCAAAGCCAACGAACATTCCTGCAAAGATCCAGATTTGAACATTCTTCGCCAATGCCCCACCGTGTTCAACGAGGTACGGAATTGCAAAACTTTCTGCGCCTGTTTTGAAGAATAGGGCAAGGAAGGCAACCAGCATGAGTGCTGAACCGAACATGGTGTACAAGAAGAACTTCAACGATGCGTACTGGCGATTTTCGCCACCCCACACGCCGATCATGAAGTACATCGGCAACAGCACCAGTTCGAAGAACACGAAGAACAAAATAAGGTCTTGCGAAATAAATGTTCCCGCCATACCAGTTTGCAGAACCAACATCAGCGAGAAGAACGCCTTTGGGTTTCCTGGTGAAGGAATGTGATCAAGGCTGTAGATAACGACGAGCAATGTGATGACCATCGACAAGAAATACAGCGGAAGGCTGATGCCATCAATACCGATGTAGTAACTGCTCTTAATGAGCGGTATCCACGTCTTTTCATCGACGAACTGCATCGTTCCGGAATGACCGAAGTCAAAGCGGAACAATGTCCATACGCCAACTGCAACCGTTGCAATTGAGGTGAACAGTGCAACCCTTTTAATCAGTTGCTCATTTGCCTTTGGTACAACCAACAGCAACAGCACACCGAGAAGCGGCAAAAATGTGCCGACACTCAGCATCCAGTTGTGGTCACGGAGCATTTCCATGTTGTTGTCTCCCTTGATTCTTTCTTGTTACGAATTGATAATGACGAGTACGAGAGCGGCAACGGCAGCAGCGCTAAATAGCAACGCGCCATATTGGCTCACTTTTCCTGATTGGGTCGGCGCAAGCACGCCACCAAAGCCCTTGGTGGCTTTGCCGGAATTGTTCACCGTTCCATCAACCACACGTTGGTCGATGTTGCGATACATCCAGCCTGCAACTACACGGCTTGTGCGGGCAACTGCGTGCAGGATGCCGTCTAGAACGTTCTGGTTGAACCAATACGCTGCAGCCGCAATTGGGCCGGCAATGGCCTTCACAATGACCTTTTCATACAGTGCATCGAGGTAGTACTTGTTCATCAGGAAGTTATAGCCAACCCGCAGAGCACTGTTGCGCTCGGTTAGGCCAACGAGGCGCTTGTCTTTGCGCGTGTACAGCATGGTGGAAATACCCCAACTGAGTGCGATGCCGACAAACACGATCGCTAGCGAAAGACCAGCCTTTGACCAAGTAAACGGCGCGTGGTGGAGTTCAGGAGCAAACTCGCTGTGGCGCGGCTCTACCCATTTCGTAATGCGCTCCCATTTCTCACCAAAAGGAACCGCGTTCAAGAACCCAGAGCCGAGGGCAAGAATGGCTAGCAATACGAGCGGCAACGTAATGCGCCAGCCGCTTTCATGTGGACCATGGTCAGCATGATCTGTTGCGTGTGCGTCATGCGCATCGTGCGAATCATGGGCGTCATGAGCAGATGCGTGCGCATCGTTGTGCTCGTCATGGTGAATCCCAGCCGATGCACCGCGTGCTTCACCAAAGAAGGTGAGATAGGTCGCGCGCGTCATGTACGCAGCAGTCATGAATGCACCGATTAAACCAATCACCATGAATAGCTGGTATCCGTTGTGACCAACGTTGTCAATGATTTCATCTTTTGAAAAGAACCCAGAAAATGGGAACACGCCACACAGCGCAAGTGTGGAAATTATCCAAGTTGCAAAGGTGATCGGCATTACTTTGCGCAAACCACCCATGTCCTTCTTCATATCAAACGAGTGATGCGACGCGCTGTGGCTAATTGATCCGGCACCGAGGAACAAACATGCTTTAAAGAATGCGTGCGTGAAAATGTGGAACACCGCAGGCATCCATGCACCAGCGCCAAGCCCCAGCATCATGTAGCCCAACTGACTCACGGTTGAATACGCAAGCACTTTCTTGATGTCGTTTTGCACGAACGCAAGTGCTGCGGCAATCACGATGGTGATTCCACCGATAATGGTGATGAAGTTGCCGCCTGATCCCATGATGTGGAAACCAGTAAAGAACACTGGATACAAACGCGAAACTAAGAACACACCAGCCACAACCATCGTCGATGAGTGCAACAGTGAGCTAACCGGAGTTGGGCCTGCCATCGCGTCTGGCAACCACGTATGTAGTGGGAACTGGCCACTCTTGCCAATTGCAGCGATAAACAGCGCAACTGCGGCAATCAAAATGACTCGGCTATTCGCTTCACCGGAAAGCGCCCATGCGCTAATTCCGCGAATGGAAAACCCAGAAACACCCAAATGCTTTGTTGTCCATTCATTGGAGGCGAAATACAGCATGGAAATTCCGATGAGCAGGCCCATATCGCCAGTGCGCACGGTGAAGAAGGCCTTCAACGCGGCACGACTATTTGCTCCGTCTTCCCACCAGTGTCCAATGAGCATGAAGCTGCAAAGGCCCATGATCTCCCAACCGAGCAGGAACAAGATGGTGTCCTCTGCAACGACCATTGCCAACATTCCAGCCGAGAACAGCGTGAGCGCCGCGAAGAAGTGTGTGTAGCGACGATCGCCTTTCAAATATTCGGTCGAGTACAACTGCACCAATGTTGAAATAAACGCAACGACTACAAGGACAATGACCGCCAGTCCATCGATGGATTGGCCAATCGTGAACTTCATTCCACCTATTTGCCACCAGTTCCACGTACGCACAACTGGAGCAATGAACTGCCCTTCGGCACCGCTATTTACACGACTAATCCATTGAGCTGCTGCGCCACCTGAAAGCACCAGGCTTGAAAGCATGCTGAGCAGGCCAATTTCGCTGCCCTTCATTGGCAACTTCTTGCCAAACAAAATAATGATGGCGAATCCGATTGCTGGAACGATCGGAATGAGCCAGGCGTGTTCGAGGAACCAGCCCGAGGAAAGTTCGCTCATGACTTCAGATGTTGCGATCATGATCAGCCTTTCATCTCGGAAAGGTCATCGAGTGAAATAGTTCTGCGGTTGCGGAAAATAAGCAATACCAAACCAAGGCCAACACCAACTTCTGCAGCAGCAATCGCAATGATGTACAACGCAAAGGTGTGACCGTCTGCGTTTCCATTGCGTAATGCGAAGGCAACGAAATTCAAGTTGACCGCATTCAAAATAAGTTCAATTGACATCAATACAAGGACCGCGTTCTTGCGGGCAATAACTCCATATACACCGATGCAGAACAGCAGTGCAGCAAGGAAAAGGAACTGATTCACCAACATGTAATCAATCCTTCCTAGCCAAGACAATTGCGCCAATTACGGCAGCGAGTAACACAAACGAGAGTGCCCAGAATGGAAGTAGGTATGGCCCAAAAATTTGATCTGAAATCTGCTGAGTCGAAACCAATGATCCATCAGTAGGCAGTTTTTCAGTTCCAAATGACCTGCTCAAAGCAAGTGCCACGGTTGCAAACAGCACTATGGCAACGGGAATGCCCAACTTGGCGTACGAATTATTAAGCCCACTATCGCGACCGATTCGCGAACGCGTGAGCATGGTTCCAAAGAGGAACAACACCATGACTGCACCGATGTATACGAGCACCTGTGTAATAGCCACGAATTCTGCTGCAAGCAAGATGTATTGAGCTGCAGCACCGGCAAGCACTACAACCAACCACAGCGCTGCGTGCACCACGTTGCTCGTGGTCACGACGCGAATAGCACCGATAACCATTAACGCTGCGATGATTGCAAATCCGATGTTTTGAGCGACCATATCTGCCTTATTTCTTCTTCTTATCGGCGCCGACTTCAAGCTCTGGCGCTGCAGGAACGGTTTCCATCCACTCACCCAGCTTCGACTTATCGTGCAATAAGTCAGCGATGCTTGGCTCGGAGTACTCGTACTCAGGGCTCCAGAACAGCGCATCAAACGGGCACACCTCAACACAAATTCCGCAGTACATGCACAACGCGTAGTCAATGTCGAAACGATCGAGTTTGTTTACCGCGCGCGGTTTTCCACCTTCGCGACGCGGCGGAGCAAGTTCTTTATGGGCTTCGATGTAGATGCACCAGTCCGGACATGAACGTGAGCACAACATGCACGAGGTGCAGTTGTCTTCATGCAACGCAATAACGCCACGTGCACGAATTGGCGGAGCTTCCTTTTCGTGCGGATACTGCACCGTGTTCGATCCGTTTTTGAACGTGCGCATCATGGTGTTGAATGTGACCGCAAGGCCCTTGATCATTCCTGGAATTTGAGCCATTAGAAAGCCACCTTTAACACTGCGGTCACCATGATGTTTGCGAGCGAAATTGGAATGAGTACCTTCCAAGCAAAACGCTGCAATTGGTCTTCACGGAAACGTGGGTACGAGAAGCGAATCCACATGATAAGGAAAACCAACACCATCATTTTTGTGAACACCACGAGCGGTCCAACAATATTCATCCAGTTTGAAACGCTGTCCATAGACGTCCAGCCAAACCATGAGAACGGAACGCCCCAACCACCAAGGAACAGGGTGCTTGCAATCATGGCAAACACGCCGGCAGTAGCGAATTCACCAATGAAGAAGATAAGGAATCGGAAGCCTGAGTATTCAGTCATGTAACCCGACACCAATTCTGACTCTGCAATTGGCATGTCGAACGGGGCTTGGGTCAGTTCGGCCTGTACGGCAATCATGAACACCACGAAACCAACAAACTGAGTAAGTACATATGGATTACCAACAATGTCGGTACCAAAAATTGATCCAGCATTTTGCGCAAGAACGATCTGCTGCAAGTTCATTGTTCCCGCTTGAATAACCACGCCCATCACTGCAAGCACCATTGGTAGTTCGTATGCAATAAGCTGACCAGCAGCGCGCAATCCACCGAGCAGTGAATACTTGTTTGCCGACGACCATCCAGCCATCAAAATTCCGAGAACCGAAATTGATGAAACTGCTAAGGCATAAAACACGCCAGTTTCAAAATTGGTAAACCATGCGTCAGGGCCAAACGGCACAACAACAACAAGCAGGAATGTGCTCATCAAAACAACAATTGGTGCCATACGGAAAATGCGCTTGTCTGCATTGTCTGGCTGAATGTCTTCCTTCTGCAACCACTTGCCTACTTCAGCGAACAACTGCATCGAGCCATACGGACCTGCT
>Ga0194055_10003350_pt1 | contig 12329 bp, 13 predicted proteins | sample SepL449m_MetaG_FD_155482 | JGI IMG/M metagenome (GOLD analysis project Ga0194055, IMG submission 155482) | Anoxic zone freshwater microbial communities from boreal shield lake in IISD Experimental Lakes Area, Ontario, Canada - Sep2016-L442-9m | ecosystem: Environmental > Aquatic > Freshwater >... | reverse complement strand
CGAGTTGAGGATCGTGGCGGCCATTAGCGGCGATGTGAATATGTGTGAGTCTTTCCGCACCGGAAAAGATATCCATACAGCTACAGCGGCAAAAGTGTTCAATGTAGAGGAGTCGGCGGTAACCAAAGAAATGCGGTATAAAGCAAAGAGTGTGAATTTCGGGATCATTTATGGGCAGGGGGCATTCGGACTGGCCGAGAATCTGGGCATACCGAGGGCCGAGGCAAAAGAGATCATTGATAATTATAAGAAGCAGTTCCCGAATATCCAGAAGTACATGGACGATACCATCAATTTTGCGAAGGAGAACGGTTATGTTGAAACGCTGATGGGTCGTAAGCGTTGGTTAAAAGATATTCAATCGGCTAATTTTACCGTGCGCGGTTTTGCCGAGCGCAATGCTATAAATTCGCCGATACAGGGTTCGGCAGCTGATATGATCAAGCTGGCGATGATAAAAATTCAGGAAGAATTCACGCGGCTGAAACTTCGCTCAAAGATGTTGTTGCAGGTACATGATGAATTGGTATTTGATGCGCATAAAGATGAAGTGGAGCAGATCAAACCTATTATATTGAATTGTATGCAATCGGCGCTTGCCTTACCCAATGGGGTACCTACTGATGCCGAGATTGGGGTTGGAGAGAATTGGTTGCTGGCGCATTAAGGGAAATACATGTTCATAGTTTATAGTTCACAGTTCCTTCACTCCGATGGACCCACTCGCTGTTTTGTCGTTTAAGACGTTTAATGGTTCAAGTCGTTTAAGGTTGAGTGAGACCCTACAAATTAATATAGCATCCTAATCTGAGGCACCCGTGTTCTTTGATTGGTTAATTTACACAACGTTCATTTCCTGAAACGTTACAGAAGACTACTCCGGTTTTTTATTTCAATTTCTTATACACGGCCAAAAACAAGATCGTTCCTGCTTTTGTTTCAAATGAAGTTGGATAGCTGTTACCGGCAAGGTTATAACAAATGGTCAGCTGATCTTTTTCAAGGGTATAGATGGCCATAAAATGTTTCCCGGCATTAACGCCTACCCTGCCATAAATATCCATTTTACCATCTTTGTATTGCAGATCTCCTTTGTCGATGCTTTCGGCCGTGAGGGTGAATTGAAGCCCATTGATAACGAGTTGTTGTTTTTCATAGATCATGCTGGGTAAGGGTTTTCCACCCATTTCCTGTTTGATGGGTAACCAAGCGCCATTAAGTGTATTTACTTTCCCCGACATATTATTATGACCGGCACAACCCAGCATCGTGAGTACGACGCACATGAATAGTAATGATCGCATAATGCTTAACTGGTTTTAATTTTAGCAATGATCGTTAGGTCGGTAGTGGTTTCTGAATGGTGCTGATATGTTATTCTGTCTGTATGTAAAATACTAAAATTATTTTTAACCAACAAGGGTTCAAGATAATGTGCAGGATAATAATGCATAAAGATATCATCGCCACCGCTCCCTTTTTTGAATTGAGATCTTTCGTATTCATCTTCAATCACACTTAAGTACAAGAGTCCGCCGGGTGCTAAAAGTTTGGCCGCATCGCTGATCAATTGTTCACAATCTTCTTTGGGAAGATAGGGAAAACAAAATCCGCAAACAATGCCGTCATATCGTTCGGTGAGTGTCCCTAATTGCCGGCAATCCAAAATCTGAAAACGGGCTTCGGGATTATTTTTTTTGGCCAGCTCGAGCATATTGGGCGATAGATCAGTGGCCAGTATGTTCAAGTGGGGCCGTTGGTTGAGCAGGTAGCGGGTAATATTACCGGGCCCGCAGGCCAGTTCGAGTATGTTCAGTTGGTTTTTATCAAGCGATGTACAAAACTGATCAAGCGATGACTTGTATATGCTTACATCCATGAATTTATCCTGGTAGGATTGTGCCAGTTTATCGAATACGCTTACGGCGAAAAGGTTTTTGTCCATGAGTCGTTCAGGGATTGATTGTTGTTTACGAACGGTCCATTTAAGGATTCCATGCTTGAACGATGGAATTCATATTCTCATTTTTGTTGACTAAACCCTGGATTTCTTTTCATCAATAACAATCGTGTCTGTCCATTTATCTTGCCAGGGATTACAAGGGCTTCCTAATGCACTAAACACGCAAAAAGGGACGGCACGGCTAAATCCTCTGCTAAATGCGGTAGAAGCCGTGATCTTACTGCCATCCAGGTTGACTGCCCTTGTTCCGGTGATCAACTTGCCCAATGTTTTACCTTTCAACACGGCTTCAGCAAACCCCAAATAAACTGCGTATAGTAATAATGAAATTAAGCGATCGATCAATTGAAATCCGCCAGTGTCGGTATCCATATTTTCAATCGTGGAAGGAGATACCAGGGCAATGATAATTCCGAGAATGATAAATAGCGCATAAAAGGAAGCGATATCAATAAGATAGTTTGCCAATCTTTGGCCACCAGTTGCCCTTACCAGTGTACTCTCGAAATTTAGTAGATCGTTTGTTTCAGTTGTTTCAGATTGCATAGTGTGTATTGAGTTTGTATGTAGTTTAAAATTAAAACAAATCGAGAACAACAAATAGTTTGCAACAACGTCGCTTGGTGAAGTTGTTGTTATAAAGTGTTATGTAAGGAAAGTAATAATATAAATTTATATAAATTATCATTATATTAGCTCTAATAAACAACATATAAACTTAATCACATGGAATTATTTTTTATTTTCTATTTTGCTTTGGTCATATTCATTATTGCCGGTATCTGGAAAACCTTTGAAAAAGCAAACCAACCTGGCTGGGCCTGCATCATTCCAATTTACAATTATTATATTATGGGAAAAATAGGCGGAGTAAAAAACTGGTGGTTAATTTTTATTCCAATTATTAATATCTATATCATATTTGTAATTATGATCGCAATTGCAAAATCCTTCGGAAAGGATACCGCTTTTGGAATTGGATTGGCCTTGCTGGGCTTCATCTTTTTCCCTGTACTCGGATTTGGTAATGCTACTTATATAGGCCCCAATGGAGAAAATGTATTACAAAATGATGTGAATAGCCTAGGTCAAAACTAGTCGGAACCATCATTTACTACAAGGTATTGAGAAGATGCACACGAAGTCATTAAAAATCATCTGATCTGCAGAAAAGCTATGCTGTAAGCTGGCCTTATTCAATCTTTTCCATTTCATCCGTTTCTTGCAAGTCTCTGAAAATCGTCTTATAGATCATTTGCGTTTGACCTATGTTTAAGATTTCAACGCTTAATGACTCTCCAATTTTTATGACAGCAGGATGAGGGCTATTCGTCCCTAAGTAGGTCAACTGGTATTTGCAATTATTCAGCCACTTAATTTTAAATTCGTAATAGTATTTTCCTTTTGTATTATACTCTATTTGTTTCTCTAATGTCCGCATAACATATATAGAGTCTTTGGGGATATTTTTATATTTCCATTTCCCTTTAAAATATTTCTTGCAATCATTGTCTGTCCAAGAAAAGGATATCATGGAAATAAAAACTAATAGCAGGAGTAGTAAGATCTTTTTCATGAAATATGATTAAAGTATTCAAATATACAAAACGTGGATTGATGATTTGGTTTCAATGAAACAGAAAATTTAACCGCTGCCAATCCCCTTCCTATTATCTTTGTAGCAAATAGTCAAATTTATTTATGGATAAACCCGCACTGATATATTGTTATGATGCCTATTGTGGATGGTGCTATGGGTTTAGTCCGGTGATAAAGCAAATAGCCGCCGATTTTGAAGACCGGCTTGATGTGGAAGTATTGAGTGGCGGCATGCTGATCGGTGAGCAGGTAGTATCCATTGAAAAAACGGCGCCATTTATCCAAGGGGCTTATAAAAATGTGGAGGAACTCACAGGAATAAAATTTGGCGAGGATTTTTTATGGCATATCAATAACCCCGAGCAGAGCGACTGGTATATGAATTCCGAAAAACCAGCCATAGCCTTATCAGTATTCAAATCGTACTATCCTTTCCGGCAACTGGAATTTGCTACTGACCTGCAGTATGCACTCAACTATGAGGGCCGCGACCTGGATGATGATGAGGCCTATCGTCACTTACTGGAAAAATACAGCATTGTGCCCGAGGCTTTTTATGCCAAACTGAAAGACCCTGAATTTAAAGAACAGGCCTACTACGAATTTGCCCTCTGCAAACAATTGCAGGTGACCGGATTTCCACAACTCTTTTTGCAAGAAAGCGATAGTAAATTTTATCTGATCGCCAAAGGATATACTGCCTATGGGGACTTGAAGGCGAGGATCTTGCATTTGTTGGAGGAGGGGGCTGGTTAGGGGGTTTAGTCGTTTAGGTGTTTAGAGGTTTAGTTGTTTAAGGAGTTCAATTCAATTGAAGCGTTCGTTTTATTTTGTTGAATCGGTTAATCGTTGAACTGTTGAATCGTGTCTTCAATTCGGGGCTTAATTTATAAATGAATCAGCTTTAACAACAGCATGTTTTTGGTCTCTACGAAATCATTAATTTAAACGTGTTGCCAACTGCTAACTGCTAACTGCCAGCCTTTGGCTTCCAATCTCTAACAAAAAAAACCTGTTGCCAACCAAAGCAACAGGGTGTTAACTCAACCAAAAACATACTAAAACTATTGTCCGCCATTGCCTTGTCCGGCTGGTCTTTGCGGCCTTAAAGCTGGTTCAATTTCGTCTTTCCATTTTTTCATCTGGTCTTCCGTCCAAATCAATTTTAATTTTCCGTCACGTTCGTCGCTCATTTTTTGCATACTTGCCCTCATGGCATCTCTGTCAACGGTACCACCACCGGCCATCATCTCTTCACGCATTTTCTGCTGCGCCTGATAATAATGTAAAAAGATGCTGTCGGTAAGATCAGCTTTCTCTTTATCCAGTTTCCAATCGGCCAGTTTTTCCATCACGGTGGTAGTTCTTTCTTCCGGTGTACGGCGCTGAAATCCACCCTGTGCTTGTATGGTGCTAAAGCCAATCAATGCAGCAGCAACCATTAATACGATTTGTTTTTTCATTGTTGTTTTTAATTATAGTGTTAGACAATTTATTAGACGACGGACTATTAAAAAACCGTCGCTTTATTTTTTTTCTTCCGGCTTAGTCTTTTTTTCATCATGCCTGTTCCAGATCTTATAGAAGCCCGAATCAAATTTGGGCAACTGGTCGGGGGTACAGAGTTTACGGATATCGTCGATCTGCAGGATCAGGTTCAATTCCATCTTACCCTGCATTTCGGCAGATTCATTGGCCGCTTTACTCATGGCAGTATCGCTGAATCCGTTGCGGCCCAGCGCTCTGAACTGTTCCATTTTAATCTTACGCATTTCATCGAAACGATTCTTGATGTTTTCGCGGTTTTTCTTACTCAGGGAATCATACAGGCTGATCTGACTTGCACTAAAGCCAACTTCTTTTTGCAAAAATTCTTTCATCACACCATCTCTTCCGCCATGGAATTGTTTTCTGCCAGGCCCTTTGCAGCAAAGAAAGAATACGAGAACGGCAATATTAGTGAGCAGCAGAAATATTACGGCGGCTACCAGGGCCCTTGTTTTAGATGTAGTACTCATGGTTCGTTATTTTCAAAGTCATATAATGTGGCCACCGTATTGGATAGTTCATCCGGTGTTGATATCTGTTCGGCTACTGATGTTGTAGCAGCATTATTATTGTTTATAATGAGCAGTACATTCGTGCCAATGATCAGGAACAGTCCTAGTGCGAAAACCCATGGCCGGGCAATGAACCTACCTGCCTGTTCCCAAACCGAGTTTTGTTCATTCGCCATACGGGCGCGAATGCGGGTTAGCAGGTATGCCGATGTGCTGGCACGCTGGGCACCATCGAAACTGTCGAGTGCCTCATTCACTTGCTGATTGATATTTTCCTTCTTGTTCATACCCTTTATTTTTTGGGTCATTGATTATTGTTACTATAATATTTATTCAATTGTTTTTTCAGATTAGCTTTTGCCCTACTCATCAGTGATTCCACCGCGTATAAACTGGTATTCATGATCTCGGCAATCTCCAGATAACTCTGTCCTTCCAGTTTGTGCAGCGTAAATGCGATGCGCTGGTTATCCGGTATCTGCTTCAGTGCTTTGAACAAGGCCTGGGCCGATTCTTTTTTCTCCATCAAAATGCCCGGATGCTCAAACTCTATGGATTGTACCAACTCTTCTCCCTGGTTGCCAAATAACTGTTGAACAAAGGCAAATCTTTTTTTGCGTTTCTTTTTTTTCTCCTGATCCAATGCCTTCGACAACGTGATCCGGTAAAGCCAGGTAGAGAATTTGGATTCTCCTTTAAAAGAACTGATGGACTGGTAAACCTGCATAAACACTTCCTGTGTAATATCGTCTGCGTCTTGCGGGTTTTGTACTATACCGATCGCGGTATTGTACACCATATCCTGCCACTCATCAACCAGCTTGCTGAAAGCCGACTCATTTCCTTGCTGCAGTTGCTCCACTAATTCCGGTTGATTCAAAACATTTTTCTTTTTGTCCAGTCTAAATTACCTAAAACCCGGGAGTAAAACCGCCCCCTGGCCTTGGACCCTCAAAATGATTATTGTTATTGGTATTTACTTTAGCCGTACCGAAATTCTTCAGCTTATAGGTGAACGTAAGCAGGAAATACTGTTGTAATACCTGATTGCGCACATCTTCAATAAAAGACGGATCCACCGTTCTGGTAATACTCTGATTTTGTTTCAACAGATCGAACACAGATAATTTCAATTCTCCGGCCTGGTTCTTTAAGAATTTTTTACCGATACCGGCATTCCACAACACAAATTGTTGATTATATCCTGCACCCAAACCACTGTAACCGGTATAGCTTAGATCATTTTGTACAAACCATCCTTTCTTGCTCAACAGGTTTAATTGAAGGGCGGCGCTCTGTGTGGTGTAATTGGTATTGTTGCTGGCATCTGCACTATTCTTAGTGTTGGTTACACTGGCATTATACGACACATTGAAATCAATGTACTGACTGATATTGCTTGAAATACCCAGTCCACCATTATAAGTATAATTGTTGGAGGTAGTGGATACCTTATTGTTCAATCCGGGTAGTTTTGAATAGGTCATGCCTGCATTCAGGTTCAAATTCGATTTGATGAATTTTACCGGCATGGCATAAGTTAATAATGAACGAACACTTACAAACCCATCCAGGTTCACTGGTTTGGTCAGCTGCGAACCACGGTGAAGGGTAATTGCAGGACTAAGTGCCGAATCAGATTTAGCGATATAAGTTGCATTGGCTACATAATTACTGGCTTGTTGTAAGAACAGGTTGGCAAAAAAGCTTCTGCTGGTTTTCGTATTGGTAAATGTATATCGGGTACTGAGGGTATTGCTCACCTGTTGTTTCAGGTCGGGATTACCGCTCGTTACCATCAACGTATTGGAGTTATCGATCACATTCTGCAACTGGCTGATGGAAGGTGGGTTGGTAGATGCCCGGTACATGATATTGATGGTGTTCTTGGCCGAGATCTTCTTACGCCACATCAGGTTGGGCAGAAAATTATTGAAAGGCTTATTCACTGATACTGCCATCGGGAACAGTTGATCACTGGTCAGCTTCAGGTATTTATATGTACCTCCCACAGAGAACATATTGTCGCGATCACCCACACGATAACTAACCCCTACACTTTGTGAAGCCTGGGTGCTGTTGAATTTATTAGAATAGCCGGTATCGAATAAACTATACTTGTTATTGGAATGATCGTAGTTAAAGGTTTCCAGATCTGATTTATTCTTCGACACAGATGGATTATAATTCAATTGCAGTTGTCCTTTTTTTCCAATGGGTTCTGTATACACCACGGAAGCTGAAAAAGTATTTCCGTTCACCAGCTGGTCTTTCAATTGATCTGTGGCGATCACGCGTACTCCACTGGTATCGTAATAATCGTTCACGGAATTCAGATATGTGTTTCCGGATTTATGATTGAGGCCTGCACTCAGGTTCAATGAAATGGTCCTGCCTTTTTTGGCAAAACTATGCCTGAACAACAGGTTATTATTGCTATTGTATCCCGAAGTGGAAGCACTGGTGGTGCTGCGCTGAGTACTGATAGGACTGGTTTTTATGAAATAGCTGGCCCCGTCCAATTCATTGAATGAATTGTTCTTTTGAAAACTGAAACTGGGGGTAAACATCAATGAATTCTTTTCATCTATTTTATATTCCATCCGTAGGTTAAAACGGTTATTGTAATTCTTTGAAGTAGAGATCACCGACTGGTCGTTGAATTGATTGTTCACCAGCGACTGGGTATTGGAACTTTGGTCATTACCGGTATTGCTGTTGTTGAAGAAATATGATCCGGATACATCCAGTTTCTTCCCCCATTTATCAGAATAGTTGATACCAAATGCATTGGTAGAACTGATGCCGGTTTGCTGGCCTACCATAAAATTATTACCGCCACCGCCTCTTCCACCACCGCCTCTGTTGCCGCCACCGCGGTTTCCACCACCACTGCTGGTAACACCCAACAGGTCCTCAGAAGAAAAATTCTGTTGGTTCACATTATTAAAAAGGCCTACCAGGGATATCCTTCTGTCTTTTTTAAAGAAGCTCATATTGCCCCCGGCAGCATATCGGTTATCGGTGCCATATCCGGCATAGATCCTTCCAAACTGACCGTTACGCATACCCGCTTTTGTAACGATATTGATGGCCTTGGTACTGTTGCCATCATCAAAGCCGGTGAATGCGGCCTGATCGCTCAGTTTATCAAATACCTGAATCTTATCGATCACATCTGCAGGAAGATTTTTCAGGGCTGCTGTAGCATCATCTCCAAAAAAATCACGCCCGTCTACCGTTACTTTTTTCACCTGTTCGCCCATGGTGGTTACATTGCCCGATTTATCGATCACGATACCGGGTAATTTTTTGATCAGGTCTTCGGCCGTAGCATCGGGGTTAACCTTGAACTGACTGGCACTGAATTCGGTGGTATCAACTTTCATTCTTACCGGAGCGGCCTTGGAAATAACCGTTACACCCGTTAGATCGGTAGGCAATTTGCTGAGGGAAAACGGAATGGCTGTATTGTTGCTGGCCTGAATATTGACCTTTTGTTGAATTTTTTCGTATCCGCTATGGGTAATAAATAAGGTATATGCTCCTGCTTCGAGGTTATTGAAAGCAAAGTTTCCGGATTTATCGGTGATCACCATCCTTGTATTGTTGCTATCTTTTTGTAAGGTCAGTTTGATGGTAGCTGCAGAAAGTGAAGATTTATCGGCTTTATCGCTCAGTTTGCCTTTTAAAGTGATCGATTGGCCATGAGCAAAAGCGGCGAAAAGGGTACAGATCAGAAAAATAGAGATAAGTCGTAACATAGGTTTCGTATTGTATGCAGGATTAGACGACACAGGGGGATAAAACAGTCGGGGTTCGGTGAATTAACCCGCTTTTTCATAAATATCCACCCGGGTGCAGCCTGTGGGGCAAAAATATGGTCTTCAGGATATTAACTTTTTCTATGTAAACAGGGGAAACGCATATTTGCAATTTTACGCTAACTTGCAGCCCTAAAAAATAAATTGGTATTTATGGACTATAACAAACTTGTTTCTGTAACCGGCCTCAGTGGCTTATTTGAATTACTATCGTCTAAAGCTGATGGTGGGGTAGTGCGTTCCCTGGAAGATAAGAGCACAAAATTTGTGAGCACACGTATCCATAATTTTTCTCATTTGGAAAGTATTGAAGTATTCACAGTAAAGGACAATGTGAATCTGGTAGACGTGTTTACGGCAATGAAGAGCAGCACGGAAAAATTACCCGATGAAAAAGACGCGGCAGCCATTAAAAAATATTTCGGAAAAGTTTATCCCGATATGGATTTTTCAAGGGTATATGCCAGCGATATGAAGAAAATGATAAAATGGTATAGCATTCTTACTGAAAATGGAGTGGAGATCAAACTGTCGGAAGCTCAGGACGGCGAAACCGCTGCACCGGAAGCGGCTACTGCTAAAGCAAAACCTACGTCTTCAAAAGCAGCAGCTGTAAAAGATGCTCCTGCCAGGAAGATCAATACGCCAAGGAAAATGGCTTAGTAGCATTTGATTGAAAAAATTGTTTTTAATATACAATACCAACAACCGTAGTTTAAACAGCTACGGTTGTTGTGCTAAACTACCCACCCATGTATAGTGCCGATATAAAAAAACTTCCCCGTCATTTTTTGCCTGCTGATTTTATAGTGACCGACTGGCCCTCCCTGGAACCTTATTTTAAACAACTGACGGAAAGGGATATTGATACCATGCCGGCTTTGGAACAATGGCTGAAAGACCAGAGTGAACTGGAAGCGGTGGTAAATGAAGATGCCTGCTGGCGACAGATTAAAATGACCTGCGATACAGAGAACAAAGACCTGGAAGCGGCATTTAATTTTTTCTGCACCGATATACAACCGCATATTCAACCTTATGCCGATGCACTGAATAAAAAACTGGTGAACCATCCGCTGGCCCAACAACTCGACACAAAAAAATATTTTACTTACCTGCGTAGCATCAAGCAACGCATTGAATTATTTCGGGAAGCCAATATTCCTTTGCAGGCCGAATTGTCGGTGATGCAACAACAGTTTGGGGTGATCTCAGGTAAGATGACGGTTACTGTTAACGGTACCGAATACACGCTGCAGCAAGCCACTAAGTTTCTGGAGAGTCCCGATCGTTCGGTGCGCGAAGAAGTATACCGGAAGATCAATGAAAGAAGGATGCAGGATGTGGATGCCCTGAATGAATTATACGATCAGCTGGTCAGCAAACGCAACCAGGAAGCGAAGAATGCAGATTTTGCCAATTACCGCGATTATCGCTTCAAGGAATTAGGTCGTTTTGATTATGGCAAGGAAGATTGCTTTGCTTTTCATGATGCGGTAAAACTGCATGTGCTGCCCTTGGTAAATATGATCTATCAGAAAAAAAAGGAGAAGCTTGGGTTAACCGAACTGCGTCCCTGGGATATTGAAGCCGAACCCGCAGGAACGCAAGCTTTGCGCCCGTTTCAAACCGCTGATGAACTGGTTGAAAAATCAGTAGCCTGTTTTACCAAACTGCGTCCCTTCTTTGGCGATTGCCTGAGTAAGATGAAACAAATGCAGCACCTCGACCTGAACAGCAGGATGGGAAAGGCTCCGGGCGGATATAATTGTCCGCTGGCAGAAAGCGGCGCACCCTTTATTTTTATGAATGCCGCAGGGCAGATGCATGATGTTACCACGATGGTACATGAAGGAGGGCATGCCATTCATTCTTTTCTGGCCCATCATCTTGAATTGAATGGTTTCAAAGAATATCCGATGGAGATCGCAGAAGTGGCGAGCATGGCCATGGAACTATTCAGCATGGATGAGTGGGAAACATTTTTTGAATCGGAAGATGATCTGAAACGCGCCAGGGCCCATCAACTCGAAAGGGGGATCACCATTTTTCCCTGGATCGCCATCATTGATAAATTTCAACACTGGGTGTATGAAAACCCTTCGCATACACATACACAGCGTACCGAAACATGGAACGCTATTTTACTTGAGTTTCAGGATGGGGTGATCGATTATTCCGGACTTGAAAATTACCGAAGTCAAGCCTGGCAGCGCCAACTGCATTTATTTGAAGTGCCTTTTTATTATATCGAATATGGTATTGCTCAACTGGGTGCCATTGGCATGTGGCAACAATATAAAAAAGATAAGCAGCAGGCATTGGATAATTATTGCCGGGCATTGAGTTTGGGTGGTACGCAAACCTTGCCTCAGTTATTTGAAACAGCAGGACTCAAATTCGATTTTAGTCCGGCTACCATTCAATACCTGATGGAATTTGTGAAGGATGAGATGTTGAAATAAACGTGTTGGCTATTGTTTAGCCTGACAGGCAGCACATATTCCCTTCACCACCATTTCAGAAAATTGCGGACGAAATCCTTTTGGAAGTTTTACTTCAGGGATGGTTACTTCGTCGAGGCAGGTGGTTTGCCCACAAGTATCACAGATAAAATGAACATGGTTATCGTGGTGATGTCCATCGGCACATTCCTCTTTACATAGGGCGTATAAAATAGCATTGTCACTTGTTGGGATATTGTGGATGATGCCTTTGTCTACAAATGTTTGTAGTGTACGGTACACCGTTACCCTATCGAATGCAGCATCCGTATGTTTTTCAATATCGGCATGGGCCAGGGCGCCCGGTGTTTTTAAGAACAACTCCAGGATCTTTTTTCTTCCATCGGTTACGCTGAGCCGGTTCTTTTTCAATATGTCT
>Ga0194055_10003348_pt1 | contig 12334 bp, 6 predicted proteins | sample SepL449m_MetaG_FD_155482 | JGI IMG/M metagenome (GOLD analysis project Ga0194055, IMG submission 155482) | Anoxic zone freshwater microbial communities from boreal shield lake in IISD Experimental Lakes Area, Ontario, Canada - Sep2016-L442-9m | ecosystem: Environmental > Aquatic > Freshwater >... | reverse complement strand
CCTAGCCCTGCCCCTAGCCCTGGCCTTACCCCAACGCCTACGCCACCACGAATAATGACTGCATCAAGTTCTTCATTTATAGCTGGTGTAAGTAGTACGGTAAATTTAATCGACCAAGACACTGGAAAAGAAATAAATTCAGTTACACCATTTCCCGGGTTTTCGGGGGAACTTCGAATCGCAATGGTAGACATGAACCATGATGGAAAAATGGAAACAATCATAGCTGCGGGGCCGGGAGGCGGACCAGCAATAATGGTAATGGATTCCAAAACAGGCGCGGTGTTAAAAACATTCTTTGCATTTGATCCAGCATTTAGAGGAGGTGTTTTTGTAACAATAGCTGATGTTAACATGGATGGGATTATGGACATTATTGTGGCAGCAGGAAGCGGAGGCGGGCCACATATTAAATTTTTTGATGGGCTAACGCAAAATGTATTACGATCCTTTTTTGCCTATCAAGAAAACTTTAGTGGGGGAGTAACTGTCGCTGCAAATGATATCAATGGGGATGGTTTTGCAGAATTAGTAACAGGAACTGGTGCTGAGGGAAATTCGCATGTAAAGGTATTCGATGGAAAAACATTTGAAATAATCAGCCAATGGTATGCCTATCCTTCAGATTTTAAAGGTGGAATTTTTGTTGCAATTGGCGATATCGGAAATGATGGAAAATTCGAAGTAGCAACAGGCGCTGGTGAAGGAGGTGGGCCGGTGGTTGCAATTTGGGACCCTTACACATGTGCGTTGCTAAATCAATTTTTAGCTTATGATGAAAACTTCAGAGGAGGGGCGAGAGTAGGAATTAGCGATGGGAATGGAGATGGTATTGCAGACTTGCTCACCGGGGCAGGCCCAGGCGGCGGCCCTCAAGTAAACGGCTACGGTTTCCCCACTTTGGATCTGCTCTTTTCATTTTATAGCGGCAATCCCAACAACGGCGGCGGAGTATTTGTAAGTTAATGAAGATTTCAAACTAGTAGAAATTGAACACTTTAGATGCAGCGCGCCTATTTCTTAAGCAAGACCTTAAAAAACACTTTCCAACCTAAATAAAAAAACAAATAATTTTAGACCAATTCCTGCACAAAACAGGGTACCAATAAAAATACTCAGAGGATTGGCACGCAATATGCAATAGTAATATTATCAAAGATTAGAGTTTAAAAAGAACAGGGGGGAACAATCAAAGAACTATGGATAGATACTTTTATTATGCCAAGAGTGCAAATAAAACTAATTAGTTGCTTGGATTTAATGATTCCAAATTTTAATAGAGAACAATCTTTAGGAGGACACAATATAAATAAGAAATCAAATAGTTGCATCTTGGAGAAAGAGTTGGATGTTATTAATGTTCAACAAAACCAACAACAGCAACAATAATATTTATGAATATAGGCATTCGCACTGGGTTTAATTTACACTTAAAAAAGCATTCCGATTGATGTAGTCTATTTTTTAGCATGACTTTTATAAAACCAGTGTGAATGGCCTATTTTAATATGACAATTCAACTAACAAAAATTCAATGTTTAATCTCGCGTTATTATTTAGACGATAAAGCCTTGGGTACTAACTCGAGTCTTAACTTTGCTTCATGAGAGGAATTGGTTTGCTTCAGGTTAGAATTTATGAAGACAGGGAATGCTTCATAAAAATCTGAAGGAATCGGAACTTCAATTGACACTTTGCTTGTTTCTGTTTTAACAATTGATGTAATATTTTTTATACCGGTCCAATCTGGAAATACAGTTTCAAGTGAAACATCTCCTATTAATCCTGGTGCACGAAAAATTTCGAGATGAATTAAAATTGTTTTTCCGGACTCATAGCCAATATTAGGCGATGCAGATGAAACATCTAGTTTACCTGATTCCAGCACTGCAATCATTTGTTCGTTAGGGTTGACAGAGCAGTAACTCACTATGTGATCAACGCCTTGATCTTTAATAGTAGTAACTCCCGCAACGCATATTCTACTTGTTCGACCTATTTCCATCCATGGGCCAAGTTGAACTGCATATTCAAATTCTACAGCACCTGCAGGAATAACTTTAGGTACGCCATGAACTCCCTGAAGATGTCTTGCTTGCTTATCAGCAACATCAACAATAATAGGACCATCATAACCTAAGCGCTCAAGTTTGTAATTACGAGAAAGGGTACCACCACGGCTGCCCCACTTCATGTTGTATTCGCCCACGATTTTAAATGGGCAAGGTAAAGCAACTGCAACCCGCAGTTTATCCACAGGGAAATCATTGGGCTTTGTTTGGACATTGGCAATTACGGGTGTTTGGTCTGAAATGGTTGCTGTAACACCAAGGAGAAAAGAATCGATTTTAGCTTCAGGGTTAGCTTTAATTTTAACTGCAACTTGACTGACGCCTTTCGCAAAGAAGGGAACCGGCGGGACAACAACAACCCCCTGTGGTAATGTGCTAAAAGAAAGATCAACTTTAGAATCAAACCCTGGAGGTCGTTCAATTTTCAAATTAAGGGTAGATTCTCCTGCTCTTAGAATGGTAATTGAATTTTCAATGAAAGTAATGCTGGCTTTTTTGCTGGTTTCTGTATGAACCAGAATTCGGTAAGCAAAGGCAACCCCCGCACGAGCAGGGATTTCCTCCGCTATTTTGAAAATGTATTTCCCCTTGGCAGTGGGATTAAAAAGTAAAACAGGATCAAGTTCTGCAATTGAAACAGCAGAAGCCAATTCTTTTCCCGTGGCATCTATAATTGAAATTTTAGGCCTGCAAGGGGACCCAAGAGCGATCCCTCGTGATTCAAATTGAAGTTTTTGCCCTGCTTCTAACTCTAAATGCCAGGAATCAACTTCATCAAGTTTTAGAATTCTACCATTAATAGCACAGGGAAAATCTGTAATGCCAGAAGAATTACCACCTGAAGGATTTTCGAGATACTCCATGGCATTACCAACATCAAACAAAAGATCAGAATTGGGGAAAGCCTGATAACCAATGCGTTCGGAGACTTTAAGTTCAACAGTCGGTAGGCTAAGGTTAGAACCAATGACTTCAAATTTGGTGGTGGAACCAATTTTAGCACCCATGGGATAGGCATATCTGATGATTGAATTTTTGGAAACAGAAAGCCTGTAAACATGGGCTGGGCTACCTTTACCCGAAGATTCCCTAATGCGAACAAGGTAAAGATCATCAATTGGAGCGGTAAAAACAAGGGCGGGATCTACACCAGAAGCATCATCATTATCAGCAATGATTTCACCCTTTGAATTTAAAATTTCTAATCTTGCATCAAGAGGTGAACCAAATCTTTCAGCAGAAACAAAGGCATCGATAGTCTCACCTTTATTTAGTTTAATCTGATAATCATCAAAATCATTTTTGGGATAGATTCTGCCATTGATGGTGATTGGAAGCGAAATTGGGGTTGGAAGGTGATAATGCTCGGATTCTTTTTCGATGATTTCGGGAAAGTCGCCTAGTTCAAATTTCCACCCACCGTTAACTCCCTCGGAATTCCAAACCCTAGCAAGCCTTTTAGAAATTAGTGCATCTTTATCGATGCGAACGAATGTCGAAAGTTCTTTGGGATAATCTTCAGCTTGTTGGGATTCGGTAAGAGTTAAAAGAGGGCCATCAAACCAAAGGAAAGGATTGCGCTTCAAAGGTGCCTGAATAGAAACACCTGGCCCAAGGATTTCAAACTGCGAATTGGCATGTAGAAAAAGGCCGCCCACCCGTACTTGAACATCCGTCCCACGCTGGCCTCCCGAGGGAAAAAGATACGAAAGCGTTGGAGGATTAGCATCAGCCATCGAGGGTATGGCAGAGAAAATAAAGGCAAAAAAAATATATCTGCTGATAGGAAAAGGCATAGTTTAACTTTCAAAACAAGGGGTCAATCTTCCTGCCTTGGTTCACCGCCATGATGGGCCTGCCATCGGGAGTGATAAATTCATGCTCAGGATTCATGCCCATCGTATGGCAAATAGTGGCAAAAAGATCTTCAGGGCCATAGGGATCGGAAGCAGGTTTTTCAGCTTTGGCATCGCTTTTCCCAACTACAACACCGCCTTTTATACCACCACCGCCAAGGGCAACAGTGAACACAGGGCCCCAATGATCACGGCCTGCATTTTTGTTAATTTTGGGAGTACGTCCAAATTCACCAGTAACTACAACAAGTGTATTTTCGAGCATTCCCCGTTCGCTCAAATCTTTGAACAAGGAAGCGATCGCCCTGTCAAAAAGAGGAAGAAGATCCTGTTTTAGAGTACTGAAATTATTATCGTGGGTATCCCAATTACTATGGTCGATAGTGACACAGCGAACGCCCGATTCAACCAACCTTCTTGCAAGCAGGCAAGATTGGCCAAGGGTGTTTCTGCCATATTCATCCCGGAGAGAATCTTTTTCTTTCTGTAATTGAAAAGCAGTTCGTGTTTCGGGGGAAGTCATCAGATCGAAAGCTTTTTGCTGGAACGTGGAAACGCTCTTGGCCCCTTGATTAGCCTTCATTTCGCCTGTGGCCCTAAAACGATCAAGTCTTTCGAGTATATGCTTTCGAGAATCAAGCCGATCCGCACGAATTTCAATTGGTGGGGAAAGATCAGGTACTTGAAAGGAAGGCGAGTTGGGATCGCTTTCAACAACAAAGGGGGAAGCTGTGGGGCCAAGGTATGCAGGGCCACAACTTGAGTGCATTTTGGGAACACAAACATAGGGGGGTACGCCCTGATTAGCAGGAGCAAGCTTAGAAATAATCGAACCAATCGAAGGCCTATGATTATTGGGGCTTAGACCACCATTAAATCCAGCCTGAGGAAAATACCCGGTTAGCATGTAATGATCTGCGGGGCCATGATCAGAATTATTATGGCGAAACGACCGGATCAAACTCAATTTATTCATCTGCTTGCCAATCGATGGCAACTGATCACAGATTCTAATGCCCGGAACTGCGGTATCACCCTGTTTAAATTCTCCCCGATATTCAGCAGGGGCATCGGGCTTCATATCGAAGGTATCGATAGTGCTTAACCCACCATGAAGAAAAACATAGATGAGTGATTTCTGCGACTTGGAGGACTGATCGTTGGCAAGGAGTTTAGGAAGCGAAAAGGAGTGACCAAGCACGCCAGCAACTCCAAGACGCAAAATATCTCGTCTGGTTTTTCCATCACAATAACTTTTATTATTCATGTATGCACCATGTTCTTAATGATTAAACAGGAACTCGAGGGAATTCATCATGCCCCAGGCAAGATCTTCCAAAGCTTCCCGTTTTGATGTTGCGTCTTTTGCTTTTGCGAGAACTTCGTTTGCAAGATCAAGCTCATCCTTACTGGGAAATCTTGAGAAATAAGAAAGAAACAATTCTTCAACGATTTCTTTTTGTGAGGCTTTAACCGCCACCAATCTAGCTATTTTGCCTTGTTCATGGTTTAACTTTCGATGCAACTCAGGGGAGTTTAGCTCATGAAGAACTTGGGCAATGCCTGGTTCTTTCTGCCTTTCACAAGAGCAGGAAGATACTCGCAAGGGTCTGCCATGAACTTTCAAGAAGTAATCCTGATATCTGGAATCCCACAATTGAATTGCTCGTGTTCCAGCGGGATAGCCTTCAAAATCTCCTGGGAGACCGGTGGTTTGCGAGATGGCATCAAACAAAACTTCCGCAGGCATGGATTTCAACAGAAATCGGGAATAGTTCCATTCATCGGATTCATTTCCTACTACGGGAGCAGAGGATCGTTGGTAGGTTTCGGATGCTGCAATCAACTTGATCAACGATTTAGCATCGTACTTATTTTGAATTAAGTAGTTAGCAAGTTTAACAAGAAGTTCGGGATGGCTTGCGGGATTGGTATCACGAAAATCATCAATAGGTTCCACAAGGCCATGGCCAAACAAATGCGCCCAGATTCGATTTGCAGCATTCCTAGCAAACCACTGATTTTCAGGGCTTATCACCCATTGAGCAAACAATTGCCTAGCATCACCCTTGGGCTGCACTTCAGGAAGGGGTTGGCCCAAGGCATGGGCAAAAACTTTATCTTTGTAACGGGCATTACTACCAGGCGAGGTATTATCACCAACCAAGATTTCCCGTTTACCTGCGTTTTTCGAATGCACCCCAGTAAAGAAAGATTGCATACCTAGATAATCAGCCTGAGTCCATTTATCAAAGGGATGGTGATGGCATTCAGCACAAGCAATTCTAACGCCCAAAAAGATCTGGGCAAAGGAACTCGAAAGCTCACCGGGGCTTTTTACCACTTTATAAAACGAACCCTCTGGATGTTCATCCAAGTATCCTTGTGCAGAAAGAAGCTCGAATGCCAACTTATCTAAGGGCTTGTTTTCACTGAACGAATTCTTGAGCCAGCGGTAATAAGCATAAGCCTGTTTAGTACCAAGCGCTTGTCGATCAACCCGAAGAAGATCACTCCAAACGAGAGCGCTATAATCCGAGTAAGTTGGCCTATTAAGAAGATCCTCAACTAGTTTGCTTCTTTTATTCGCATTCTTATTAGCAAGAAAATCTTTCAACTCTGAAGAATTAGGTAGAGTGCCTGCAATGTCAAGAAACACCCGCCTAGCGAATTCCTCGTCCTTAGAAAGTGGGGAGGCCGGTATTCGAAGCGTATCTAATTTGTTTTGAATCAACTGATCTACCCAATTTTCATCAGAATACTTTTTGCCAGGCGTGTAGGGATGAACCGCAGGAAGAATTGCCCTAAAGACCGACGTTTTATTGCGGTAAGTAATAAGAATCACTGCTTCACCGGGGATTTCGTTAGTGGAAACAGTGCCATGAATATCAACTGAAGCAAGAGCTTCGTGGTTTGAAAAGAATCGGGCATGTGCAGTCACTTCTTTTCGTGAACCATCTTTTAAAGTTGCAAAAACAGTCAGCTTTTGTTTGGATCCACCTTTTATAATTCGAAAGGGTGGTTGCACTTCGATACCAACAACATCGGGGATCGCATCATTAGTTCTAAGTGCACCACCTTTGATCCAACTGATCACCGTTTGATAATCAGGATTATTATCGGGAATACGGGCCCCACCACCATGCGAAATCATCCCAGACATTTTCTTTACAAACAAACTATTTGAGGGAGATTCGGTCATCACCCTTCGCCCGCGACTTTCCAGAAATATGGAACCGAAATCAAATTCCGGATCAGAGCCAAACACTGAAAGCTTAAACCCGTTTTGGCCTTCCGCCTTACCATGGCAACCAGAAGAATTACATTGATGTCGGGAAAGGATCGGCTCAAGGTCATGATTGAAAGTTGGTGAAATTTTCAGAGATGATGGCTGGTAAGAAACAGGAACAATTAGCTGTTTACCTTGTACATCAACAAGCAAACGAGTGGTACCTGCTTTTTTCCCATACACCCGGCCTTGAAAAAGCATAGCAATTTCAGGGTTTTCGATACGGGCAGAAACTTCATCGGTTAGATCTGTGATCAAACCATTTATGTTCTTACTTTCCACAATAAGAGTGGCATATGAACCAGTTGTGGTAAGGCTGATTGAATCTGGAATTGAGTAGACAACATCACCTTGTTGTGAAGTCAAAGAAACCAATAACAGATAAAGGACTGGGTACAAAACGGCCCCCTAACGACTATTCAAGGCGGGATTAAAAGGAAGGCTACACTATATCGATAACACAGGGAATGAATCAGGGCAACTGTTTTCCGCTAAATACTAGGCCCAAATCGAGGTGAAAACCATAATAAACATCTGATAAACAGCTTTAATCTTACCCATCCCTCTGGATTGTTAAAATCCTCACTTATTTAACTGTAGGCAAAGGCATAGCTAGGTGATTTGAAGAAACTTCAAAATCTCGCTCATCAATCAGAGAAATATAATACACGAGTGGTTTACCCATGGGCAACTTGGCACTTACAATATCGTTTGAAATAGTCGCAGGAATAGTTTCCCACAATCGTTTTTGCCAAGGCCCCTGATTGGTTGCATAATGAAGCATGGCTTTTTTAATCGGCACGGTTGGGTAAACCTTAACAAAAGCTATGCCATCTTTTGTTTCCAGAGCATCAACTTTGGCAAGAGACTTAGTAGCATTCAAATTACTGTCAATAAAAGAGTCCACCTCTTTAAAAGTCCAGATATGCCCATGAGGCATTCGCACTTTTATAGAAAGTGTTTTCTTCTCCTTAACCAGATCGTAGCACTTTTTATAGCTATCTAACGGGTAGGCAAAATCATTGGTGCCGTTAATAAACATGATCGGGCAAGTCACACCCGGTAAGTAAGAGGAAGGATCGAAATTACGAACCCACTTTTCTCTTCTTGCAGCGTCCATTTTGTCTAATCGATTTTCTTTCCAAACACTATTTTCGTGCAGGTAGCCACAACCATAAACAGGGACTGCAGCTTTCAATCGATCATCCAAACCAGCAATGATACAGGTTAAATAACCACCCCAACTTATTCCCGTAACCGCAACTTTATTTCGATCAACCTCAGGAAAGGAAGCGATCATCGTATGACCACGAAGAACCGCAGCAACGGCATGGTAAGTCCACATATCTTTAAGATTGTCCGCTGTGAAATCTTGAAATTTTTCTTCATCACCTTGACCCGGTCCACCATCAGGCAACCTACCATTAGGACCATTTCCTGCAAGATCCATTGCTAAAGCGCAATAACCACGACTATTCCAATGTTTAACCCAGTCAGGAAAAGCCTTGCCTCCCCCGCCATGTACCAAAAGAACCGCAGGAAAAGGCCCCTGGCCTTCTGGTTTGCCGTAGTAGGCAAAAACCTTAGTAGGTTTACCCTTATAGCTTTCCCCCGGGTAATAAACTTGCTTAACCCCATTACTAGCCTCAGCCCACGAGGGTTCAACCTTTGTCTTTTGCAAAGCAGGAACATCCCATGGGCCAGTAAATTTTGCTGATTCAAATCCAACAGGGGATAAAGCGAGTAACAGCAAGAAAGAAAGTTGCAACATAGTGAACCTCGATAAATAATTCGTAACTAATCAACTTGCACTAGATTACCTTTAAAAGGTAATCCATGAAAGAAAATATCAAAATCGTGCTTAAAAGGTTGTACTTTTGGCTTATAAAAGCCATAATTAGAAAGATTAATAAAAGGCTACTTTAGGTTGACCACTCCAATGCTTTCAGTTTTAGAAATTGTTATTTTCGCCTTGGTCTTAGAAACAGAAACTCCGCAACGGGTGACTTTTGAAGAAGATATAAGGCCAATTTTCAAGGCGTACTGTTTTGATTGTCATGGTGCGACAGAAAAACCCAAAGGTGGCTTAGATTTAAGGCTGAAGAAATTCGCACAAAAAGGTGGAAAGTCCGGATCATCATTAAAAGAAAATACCCCGGAGCAAAGCCATTTATTACAAAGAATCAAATCGGGCGAGATGCCCCCAAGCGAAAAAAAGGTTCCCCCAGAAAAAATCGCCCTTATCGAAAGATGGCTTAAAAACGGGGCACCAACTCTTAGGGCCGAACCTGATACATTACCCCCAGGTATTGGCATTACCGAGGAGGAACGCAACTACTGGTTCTTTAAGGCACTTTTAGAACCAAAGGTGCCTGACATCACCCTTGATCAAAAAAAACTGCACCCCATAGATGCATTCATCCTTACAAAGCTCCAACAAAAAAAACTAGGTTTCAACCCAGAGGCATCCAAGCGAACACTGATTCGCAGGGCTTATCTAGACCTGACGGGTTTGCCTCCTACTATTGATCAAGTAGATCGCTTCGAGAAAAACACCGCACCAAATGCCTACGAAACACTTATAGATGAACTACTTGCATCTCCAGCGTATGGCGAAAGATGGGCCAGGCATTGGCTGGATGTTGCAGGTTATGCAGACACCGAGGGTGATTCCCCTAATGATTCCCTCAGGCCCCACATTTACAAATATCGCGACTATGTGATCCGAGCACTTAACAGCGACAAACCCTTCAATCAGTTTATCATCGAACAACTTGCGGGTGATGAACTAGCGCCAAAACCATGGGACGAACTTTCGATTCAACAAAGGGAACTTTTGGCTGCCACGGGTTTTTTGCGTTGTGGCCCAGACATCACTGCGGGCGGTGGCGCTATCGCAGAAGCGGAACAAACATTCACCGAATCCATCAAGATCATCAGTTCGGGATTATTGGGTTTGTCGGTGGGTTGCGCACAATGCCATGATCATCGATACGACCCAATTAGCCAGGTGGATTATTTCCGCTTTCGGGCAATATTTGAACCCGCATTCAATCCATCACAATGGCGCAAGCCTGCAGAACGAACAGCAGCATTAATGCCCAAACCTGATAGAGAAAAAAGTGCCCAAATTGAAAAAGTCGCTCAAGAACTTGCAAATAAACTGCAAGCAGACACGAACAGTACCATCAAAGTGATTTTCGAAAAAGAACTACAAAAGATTCCAACAGAGTTGCATGAACAAGTAAGAAAAGCATTCGAAACTGCAGAAGCAAAACGCACACCAGAACAAAAAACACTATTCGAAAAATATCCGAAGATCAATGTCCGGGCAGGAATCATTGAGCAATACGACCCCAAAGCCATGGATGAATTAAAGAAGGCGCAGGCAACCATCGATGCCAAGCGTGCAGAAAAGCCCAAGGAAGACTTCTACGCAATTATGTCGGAAGTTCCCAGTAAAATACCTGCCACCAAACTTTTTTATCGGGGCGATTACCGCCAACCTTTGCAGGATATCATTCCGGGTGATTTATCGATTGCCACGGTTCATGAACCAAAACTCTGGGATTGCACCACCATTACCAAAGGCGAAAGCTCTGGAAGAAGGCTGGCGTTCGCCCAGCATCTCACCTCGGGCAAGCATCCTCAATTCAACAGAACGATGGCAAACCGCATTTGGGTTTATCATTTTGGGCAGGGAATAGTTGACACTCCAGGCGAGTTTGGGAAACTTGGAACTGCTCCATCGCAACCGGAATTACTTGACTGGTTAGCTTTACAACTCCCCAAAAACAACTGGAGCCTCAAAGCTTTCCACAAAATGATCATGACATCTACAACCTATCGCCAAAGCTCGGCTCATCGCCCAGAGCAAGATGCTGTTGATATCAACAACCAACTCTATGGCAGATTTCCTCTGCGAAGATTGGAAGCCGAGAGCATCAGGGATTCCATACTTAAAGTGAACAATAGGCTGGACTCCACTTTGTATGGCGCAGCTATTCCGCTTAAAGAAGATGTCGCAGGTGTGATGCATTACCCCGATGAGTCGCCCCGAAAAACTATTTACATGCAGGTTCGCAGGCACAAACCCTCTGCATTCCTTTTAACATTCGATGGCCCAAGCCTATCACCCAACTGCGATAAGCGAACGCCATCCGCAGGCACACCCCAAGCACTGGCCCTTATGAACAGCGAATTCATCCGCAGCGAATCAAACCATCTTGCAACTTTGATACTAAAGAACCAAACCAACGATACTAACACACTTGTCATCCATGCTTGGAAAATCGTCTACCAGCGCCAACCCAATGCAAAGGAACTTACTCTGGCAGCAAACTTTCTTACAGAAAGCAAAGCAACTTATACCGCAACCAAAAGCAAAGACCCAAATCAAATGGCTTGGACCGACCTTTGCCAGCAACTACTGGCATCCAACGAATTCATTTACCTGGAATAATCTCATGATCACACGAAGAAAAGCACTGTTTAATTTGGCAGGAGGAATAGGCGGAGTCGCGCTATCCGATATGCTTGCCCGCGAAGGATTACTCGCTGCCGATGGGCCGTCTAAACCTGGGGAAAATTTCCCCATGGGCATGGCTTCCAGAGAGCCCCACTTCCAACCACGCGCAAAGGCCATGATTTCCATGTTCATGCATGGTGGCCCATCTCATGTTGACTTATTCGACCCCAAACCCGAGTTGCAAAAAAATCATGGCAAAGAATATGCAGGCAATATCGCCTACAGCTTCGTAGGTAGGGCCAATAAAAAGCTTATGGCTAGCCCATTCAAATTCTTAAAGCATGGCCAATCTGGAACTGAACTTTCCGAAATCCTACCACATACAGGCATGATCGCTGATGATATTTGCGTGATTCGATCTATGCATACAGGCCACAATGGCCACGAGGTCTCGATCCGCTTTTTCCACGGCGGCATTGCTGGGGTGCTTGGCCGCCCGACCATGGGTAGCTGGCTCACCTATGCCTTGGGGAATGAATCAAAAAATCTTCCTTCCTACATGGTGCTTTCGGATGAGGGTGGGTTACCTGTTGATGGAACCAATAATTGGTCTAGTGGGTTTATGCCTGCGTATTATCAGGGAACCGTT
>Ga0194055_10003347_pt1 | contig 12335 bp, 9 predicted proteins | sample SepL449m_MetaG_FD_155482 | JGI IMG/M metagenome (GOLD analysis project Ga0194055, IMG submission 155482) | Anoxic zone freshwater microbial communities from boreal shield lake in IISD Experimental Lakes Area, Ontario, Canada - Sep2016-L442-9m | ecosystem: Environmental > Aquatic > Freshwater >... | reverse complement strand
CGACAACAGGTTCGCCCAGTCACCCCTCTGAAGTCGCTTCCTTTTCCGCAATCTCCACCCCTCAACGCCTCTCCTTGGATCAATCCAAGGCCGACGAAGATCAAAAACAAAAAGCGAAGCATCAGCGCCCTGTTTCAATCGCACTCCCCTTACCCCCGATCAAGCAAAACCTCTCAGACCCGAAGAAGTCTCTTGCCCAAAACAAACCTTCAGGTGCCTCAACAACACACTAATCCCCTCTCCCCCAACCCACTCCCTCCCAACGGTTCGACTAACCCTCAGCGGTCGTTGGATCAATAATCGCCTTAATTTCGCTAATCCGGTTCACCGGAAATCCGCCTTCCGCAGCATGCGCCCGAATCAATTCCTCGCTAGGGGCAATGTAGATGCAGTGCACATGATTCGCCGTCACATAACTCTGAACCCACTGAATTTGCGGTCCCAGTTGACGAAGCACAGAACAGGACTTTTGGGAAATCCCTTCGAGTTGCTCAACCGTTAAAGATCCCGCATTGGGAATTTCACGCTCAATTAAATATTTTGGCATCGGATGGTCTTAGTTAAATGAATGAATTAGATCATCTCCGCATGGCGATCAAGGAATCATCTCCCCGATCAAGTCGTAGACCTGCGTCCCCGTAATCTTTACATTGATAAACTCTCCCACAGGCGCAGGGCGAGAAAGAAGAATCCGCCCATCAATATCCGGGGCATCGGCAGCTCCTCGCGCAATCAACGGTTGATCAACCAACGCCCGAATTGTCCTCCCCACTTGAGCCACGCTGATCTCCCGGGCGATCCGTTGTTGCAGTTTCATCGCTTTTTTATAACGGGCGTCCTTCACTTTCTTCGAAAGTTGCCCCTCCATTTTCGCCGCCCGCGATCCTTCTTCCTGCGAATAACAAAAAACCCCCAACCGCTCAAAACGCGTCCGCTCGATGAAATCAAGCAAATACTGAAACTCCTCCGCCGTCTCCCCAGGAAATCCCACAATAAAGGTCGTCCGAATCGCAATCCCCGGAATCCCCGCCCGAATCCGCGCCAACAAGGTCTCAATGTGCTCGCTCGTCGTCTCTCGCTTCATCAGCTGAAGCATCCGCGGATGAATATGTTGAAGCGGGATGTCGATGTAGCGAACCACATGCTCACTCGCAGCGATGGCCGCGATCAACTCGTCACTCCAATGAGCAGGATGCGTATAAAGCAGCCGAATCCAAAACTCCCCTTCGATCTCGTCCAAAGCCTCAATCAATCGCGTAAGCGTTGGCCCTTTACTCGAGTCCACTTCCTGACGCGGCCCCGCTTTCTCCTCCCACAAATCCATCCCAAAATAAGTCGTGTCTTGGGAGATTAAATTAATCTCCTTCACCCCTTCAGCCACCAATGCCCGAACCTCCGCAACCACGCTGGCGATCGTGCGAGAACGATGCCGTCCACGCATCTGCGGAATCACGCAGAAGCTACAAGGGTGGTTGCACCCTTCAGCAATCTTCGTGAACGCCGTATGCCCAGGCGTCAACCGAAAGCGCGGCGTATCAAAGTCAGGAATGTAAACCGGCTTCCGCGTCACAAAATTCAACGGCTCCCACTCCGCATCCGTTAAAACATCCGCAGTCGTCTCCGCCTTCGTCGCCGGACGCGCAAAAATCTGCTCAATAATCTCCCCAACTTCCGCAACCTGATCCAGCCCAATAAATGCGTCCACTTCAGGAATCGAAGTCGCCAGATCGTTGGAAAATCGCTGCGCCATACAACCAGACACAATCAACTTTTGCCCCGCTCGCTTCTTTAACCCACGAGCTTGATGCGCCTCCAAAATTGCCTCAATCGACTCCTCCTTTGCCGTGTCGATAAACGCACAAGTATTGACGATTAAAACGTCCGCCTCTTCCGCATCACTGGTGATCTCCATCCCACGGGCCAGAATGCCCCCCAGCATCAACTCGGCGTCCACGAGGTTTTTCGCGCATCCAAGCGAAATCATCCCGACTTTTTTAGGGACATGAGTCTGAGAAAGAGAACGCGAAGATGTGGCAACAGGCATAGAAAAAGAAGGCGAAATGATTCGAGGGCGCTTAACGAGTCAAGCAGAACCCTTCACTGAATAGGCAGGCGAGGTGATTGATAGGCGATCGGCAACCCATTCTTGGTGATCTTAATCGATGCCGGATCAACCGTTTCAACGTAAAAACAAGTCCCTCGAAGCTTCAAAGGGGGAGCGGTTGGATAAATGTAGTCCGAGAAAATCGGCGAAGCCTTTGGATCATCTCGACGCACTGATACCCAAGTTTTTTTGATACTCGCCACCAAAATTTCCGTCCGCACACTATGCGCACTCACCGAGACCACTGGCTCCGGTGTCGCAATGTAAACGGGCGTGACGACGTCGTGATCAGCCGGATCACCAGTAATTGCCCCCTGAAGAGCTTCCCGATCTGCAACCGCTTGGGAAACAGATGTTTGGGCATTCCCCGGTCCAGAAGCATTCGAGTGCGGTGTCTCAAGAGCGAGGCCAATCGGTTCCGCAATCTCCGCCGTGACCGCCGGAAGAACTGGCGTGTTCACCAATTCGCCACGAACAGTGCGCGAAGATTTTTTGGGCTCTTCAAAAATGCGATTAGCAATGCTTTGCACCCACAAAAAAACCAACCCACCAGCGATCAACACCGCAACCACCAAAAGGGGCACAACTGAAGGAGCACGCATCGGTCGGCGGACTGGTTCCTCGACAACCGACTGGTCCGGTGAGTTCAGTAAATATTGATAGTCCGCCGTGCTAATCAAAAAGGTCGAGTCCAAAGATTGAAGGTCATCCGTGATGTCGACTTTCAAATAGGCCGCATAATTTTTAAGAAATCCTTTAGCGTAGGCGTTGCTCGGGAATGCCGCGTATTGATTGCTTTCCAGTGCCAGAATTTTTTCAGGACGCAACTTAATCACCCGAGCGACTTCATCAATCGATAAACCCCGTTCCACACGGATCTGAGCAAGTCTTTTACCAACGGATTCGGACATAATAATCGGGAGAGTCTAAACTTCGCTAATCAAAGGAAAAATACGCGCCACAGTGGATGATTTTAAAAAAGAGCAGAGCCTCAGCAATCGTGTCATCGGTCAACTCAAGCAACCGAATCCAGATCAACGAGAATCTCTCTCGGCTTCGCCCCATCGCCAGACCCAACATATCCTCGCCTCTCCAAGATATCGAGAATCCGCGCAGCCCGCGTGTACCCGAGCCGAAGCCGACGCTGAAAAAGTGAGGTGCTCGCTTTTTTCTCTTGTTGCATCACCTCAATACACTTTTCCACAAGGTCCTCATCTTCGTCGCTAATCTCATCCCCCTCCTCCCCTTCACCATCCCCTTGCAGGCGACGATGAATTGCCGGCTCAAAAGTCGGGGAACTTTGCGCAGAAGCGTATTCAACCACCTTGCGAATTTCCTCGTCCGTCACGTAAACACCCTGCGCCCGAATCATTTTTGAACCTCCAGGCGGACGATACATCATGTCCCCCTGACCAAGAAGACGCTCCGCTCCGTTCTCATCCAAAATCACCCGCGAATCCAGCCCCGAAGCCACTTGAAAGGCTATCCGACAAGGCACATTCGCCTTGATCACCCCCGTAATCACATCCGCCCGTGGTGTTTGGGTAGCGATAATCATATGGATTCCTGCCGCCCGTGCCTTTTGCGTGATCCGGGCAATCGCATTCTCCACATCCGCTGGAGCCGTCTGCATCAGGTCCGCCAACTCATCGACAATGATCACAATAAATGGCATCCGATCAGGAATGATCAGGTCATGGTCACGGATGTTTTTCACGGTGGTCATCTTCGTGATTCGCTCCTCACTGGTAAGGGTTTCAGGATCAACCTCATCGCCATCTCCGAGAGTCGCTTCAGATGCACCATCAAGGTCGACCATCAAAGACTCTCCAGAAACGACCGGCTGGACAAACAACGGAAGCTCCCCCTCTTTGACACCCGCGAGGGCATCAAGCTCCGCTTGCGTTTTCGGCAAAGGTCGATCGTTAAATGCCCCAATATTTCGTACCCCAGTTTTTGCGAAAATCGCATAGCGCTTTTCCATCTCATCAATCGCCCACCGCAACGCCAGAAGGACTTTCTTCGGATCGGTCACCACGGGAACGATCAGGTGCGGCAAAGTATTGTAAATCTGCATCTCCACGACCTTCGGATCGATCATAATGAATCGAAGGTCTTCTGGCGTAAATCGATAGAGAATCGACGCAATAATCGAGTTGATGCAGACGCTTTTCCCTGAACCCGTCGTTCCTGCAACCAATCCGTGCGGCATCGCCGCCAGATCCGCAATGATCGTTTTCCCATAAACATCCTTCCCAAGGGCGATGGGAATCCGTGCTTTGGCATGCATAAAATCGTCGCTCTCCAAGAGCTCACGAAGAGTCACTTTTTGCTTCTTAGAATTGGCAATCTCAATCCCCACGGTGTCTCTCCCAGGGATCGGCGCGAGAATCGTAATCCGCTCCGCACTCGTCGCCCGTGCGATGTCCCGCTCAAGCGCGGTGATCTTATCCACCCGCACTCCGCTGGCTGGATAAACCTCATACCGGGTGATCGTCGGCCCACGGGTGATGTCGCCAGGCGAAACATTAATTCCAAACTCGGCCAAGGTGTTGATAATCTTCTGGCGTATCCCTTCCAATTCCGCGGGATCTGCAACCTCCCTCGAATTCGGATCCGGTTCATCCAGCAAATCAAAGGGCGGGAGGTCGTAATTCTCACACGAAACCGCACTCAACGGCTCAAATTTGTCCTTCTTGTTCTTGTCCCGTTTCGGGGGCGGGGGCAACGAACTATCAATAATTTGCGGCAAGGGCCGCACCGCATCCACCCCTCCAATCCCCAACTCGAGATCCGCTTGCCCATTCACCACCAGTCCGGAGGCCCCGTCCGCCACCAAAGCTGGGACGGCCCGCCGACCAGAAGCTTTTTCAGTTTTTCGCTTTTCTTGCTCCACTCGCTCCGTCTCCGCTTTTTTTACCTGCTTCGCCGCCGCCCTTTTCGCTCGGTATCCAATCCACATCTTCCTCCAACGAGACGGAAGAACCGCGATCGCCTGCAATGTCGCCAGCGGATGCACCCCCATCAACAAAATCAAACTCAAAGAGTAAAGTAGGATAAAAAGCAACGGAGCTCCCACAGGCCCAAAGAGCTTTCCCAAAAAAGAATGCCCCACCGAAGCCCCAATCCATCCCCCTTGTCCCGCAATATTCAGCCTCGAAATATCCATCGCCGACCACGGCAGCGACTGCACCAAACACGCCCCAGAAATAATCAGGGGCAGACTCCAAAAAAGACGCTTCGTCGGTGGTGACTCCGGACTAAAAAGGGCGATCGCCCCATAACCCATTAAGAGAGAAGGCAAAATGTAGGAGGCCGCCCCCAGAAATGCGTAAATCGTACACGCTACCATCGCTCCCGTTGTCCCCAGAAAATTCAAGGTCGGTCCCCTCGACTTCGCGACACTACTCAGCCAAAACCAACCAGGGACATCCGTCGGCGTATAAGAAATCAACGCAAGAAAAAGCAGGGTTCCAAATCCAAGAAGAGTGAGGCTGAGAATCCCCTGAATTGAGTAGGTAGTTTCGGCTTGGGCGCGGGCCATGGATCGGGGATCGTAAACAGATTTTCAACACTTTCAACAAACGAACGCTCCAATCCGCAAATAAGTCTGCCCCCACCGCTGAAGCTTTCCTCCAAAATTTTATCCCGCCATTTCCTCTGGTTTCCCGAGGATTTTCTAAGTAAATCCTCCGTTCCTGTTTTAATTCTCATCTATGAAACGATCCCAATTGCTCTCGGTTGTCGCTTTTTCTCTCCTCTCCCGACCACTCCTCAGCGCCGATCTCCCCCCACCACTCACCCCACCAGAGGAAATTTTAAAAAAGGTCTCTTTTCCCCCAGAATTTGATGCCACCGTCTTCGCCGCCCCACCCAATATCTCCTACCCCATTTTCATCAGCGCCGCCCTCGACGGCACGCTCTTTGTCGGTTGCGACGAAAATGGCTCCCTCGACCGGAAACCCGAACGCGGCAAGGTCGTGATGTGTCGCGACACCGATGGCGATGGCCGCGCTGATCTCTTCACGACCTTTGCAAAAATGGACAGCCCACGCGGCGTCATCTGGGACGGAAGCACCCGGACGCTCTATTGTATGCACCCCCCAAATCTCACCGCCTATCAAGACGCCGACGGGGATGGCGTGGCGGAAAAACAAACCGACTTAATCACAGGACTCGGCTTCGGACTAGATTTCCGAGGCGCCGATCACACCACCAATGGCTGCCGAATGGGAATCGATGGCTGGATTTATATTGCCGTCGGCGATTACGGCGCGGTCAAAGCCACCGGACGAGATGGAAGAACGATGATGCTTCGAGGAGGCGGAATCGTCCGCGTTCGACCAGACGGATCAGGAATGGAATTGGCCGTCAAAGGCACCCGCAATATCTTGGCCGTCGCCGTCAGTCCAACTCTGGAACTTTTCACCCGCGACAATACCAACGACGGCGGTGGCTGGAATGATCGTCTCAGTTTCAATCCTTTTGGCGCTCAAATGGGTTATCCCTCCCGCTACAAAAACTTCATCGACGAAATGATCCCCACGATGATCGACACCGGCGGAGGCTCTCCGATGGGCTCGATTTTTCTCGATGAACCAAGCTTACCCGAACCTTGGGGCCGAGGCTTTTACTCGGTTGAATGGGGCCAAAGCGAAATCGATCTTCACCCCCTCACCCCCATGGGCGCCACCTACAAGGCCGAGACTAAGCGCTTCATGAAAATCCCCCGAGGGACGGACCTCGACGTCGACGGCTCCAACCACCTCTACGCCTCCAGTTGGGACGGCGCCACCTTCACCTACGCTGGCCCCAAGGTCGGTTTCATCCTTCGCCTCACCCCGAAATCCAACCCTCCAGCTGTCCTGCCCGATCTAAAAAAGCTCTCCCCCACCGAGCTCGTCGCGGGAATCGGCTCTGCTAGTGGAGTTTGGCGGATGGCATCTTCCCGGGAACTCCTCCAACAAGGGATCAAACCCGGCGTTCAACAAGCCCTCGAATCCCTGATCGGCAATTCCAAAAATCTCGGCGCTCAAGTTGCCGCCATCTTTACTCTCAAACAACTGCTCGCTGCCCAATCTACCCCATTTCTCGTCACCCTCACCAAACGCGACGACCTCCGCGAATACGCCCTCAAGGCCCTCGCAGATGACCCTCGAATCGCCACCGAAATCCCCACCGCACCCTTCATCGCAGGCTTAACCGACCCCAATCCCCGCGTCCGTCTCCAAGCCGTCACCGGCCTCGGTCATCTCGGAAAAACCGACGCCGCTTCGCAAATCCTCCCCCTCACCGCTGACCCCGATTACACCGTCGCCCACCTCGCCGTCCAAGCACTCCAGTGGCTGAAGGCCACCGATGTCTGCCTCCAAGCGTTGGATTCCACTGACTCCAAATTCGCCCCAGGGGCTCTCCGGGTTCTTGACTCCATCCACGATGCCGCCACCGCCAACGGTTTGCTCACCCGCCTCCCCCAAGCCAAAGGAAATCTCCTTCGCGGAATCTATCGCGCTCTCTGCCGACTCAACTTTGACGAAGCGCCCTACACCGATCCCAAAATGTGGTGGGGCACCCGGCCCGATACCAGTGGACCACTTTTCAAAACCATCGCCTGGTCCGAAACCGAAACAATTCAAGCCGCTCTCAAAGCCCAACTCTCCAACGCCGACAGCGACGATGCCGCCTTCTTTGTCGCCAATCTCACCAAACACAAAATCACCTTTCCAGGCCTCGACGAACTGATGATCGCCAAAGTGGGCAAGGATACCACCTCCCGACTCGACCTCATCCAACCAATGCTCGGAGCCAAAGGCGCACCCCCAGAGTCCGCGATCAAAGCCTTAGCCCTGATCGCTTCTTCCACCACCGAACCACCCGAAATCCGCGCCCGTGCCTTGCGCACCTTGGCCGGCGTCAGCGACCGCTCCCCCGAACCAGTCGCCGAAATCTTCGCCAAACTCCCTCCCGCAGATCACCTTGGCGTCATCGGCGCAGTCTGGGAGGAGTTCACCCGCGACGCCCGCCAATCCAAACAAGTCGCCATCTTCACCCGATTCGCCCACGACAAAGATCTCGGAAAACGCGTTCTCGGTTCCACCGTCCTCGTCCATATCGCCACCAATAATCTGGGCAAAGACGCCAACGCCAAAATCGCCGCCGAAAAGGAACTCGCCACCATGTGGGAAAACCCCGAACAAGCCGCCACCCTCCTCGGGGTCATCGGCACCACTGGCGCCAAATCCTTTGGTCCACAGGTTCGCCAGCAACTAAATAACCCAAGTAGCGTCGTTGCCGAAGCCGCGGAGTTTGCCCTCACCAAACTCGGACTCGACAAAGTCAGCGCCCCAGGAGCGAAGACGATCGCCGACATGAAATACGAGGATGTCCTCAAAATCACCCTCGCCACCAAAGGCGACCCCGCCGCTGGCCAAGCCCTCTTCCTCAAGCAAGCCTGCGTCGCCTGCCACACGGTCTCCGACCAAGAACCACCCAAAGGCCCCATGCTCGGTGGCATCACCACCCGCTACTCCCGCGCCGATCTTTGTGAGTCCATTCTCAAGCCCAGCGCCAAGATCTCTCAAGGCTTCGAGTCCGTCGGCTTTAAGGTGAAAAATCAGGCCGACGTCGAGGGGTTCGTCGTCAAAGAAAGCGGCGACTCTGTCGAGGTCCGCAACATCGCCGGCGTCACCGTCACCCTCGCTAAAGCCAATATCCTCGAACGCCAAAAACGCGAAAAGTCGATCATGCCCGAAGGTCTGCTCAATGCCCTCACCCCCGAAGATTTAGCCTCCATCCTCGCCTACCTCGAAGGCACCAAAGGAAAGTAATTTTCCCAGCCGACCTTACTTTTTCTTCGGAAACTCCCTCGCCAAGCGACGCCGAATTCGCCAGAGATCGCCGATCATTCTGAGGCTATCACGAATAATCCGCACCTTGCTTTCCGGGGAGTTCCGCCACTCCACCGGAAGCCCGCGAACCTTATACCCAAGACGCTCCGCCAGCAGCAACACCTCAACGTCAAAGGCAAATCCATCCAGTTTTTGCTCGGAAAAAATCGCCCGACCCGCCACTCGACGAAAGGCCTTAAATCCACACTGCGTGTCCAAATGTGGACTCAGACCATAGCACTGAAGCAACCAATTAAATGTCTGCCCCATCCGCCTCCGCAACCAAGTTTGCTTCCGAGTAATCCGACTCCCCTCGTGTTGACGATCACCAAACAATCCGTCCACTTCCCCGTCTCTCTCAAACTCTCTCAAAAAAAACCGCACCTCACCCAGAGGGACACTCAAATCCGCATCCATATAAATCAGCACCTCCCCACGAGCCCGAAGCATTCCCGATCGCACCGCGTAACCTTTGCCCCGGTGAACCAAGTTGTCCACCGCCTGAAAATGAGCTTGTTCCTCAGCCCAGCGGGTGGCTATTTCCAAGGTCCCATCTGTACTCCGCTCCACGATGATTAGCACCTCAAACGACCGCCCGAATTCCCCCAAAAACTCTCTCAGTCGTTCCAATGTTGCTGGCAACCTTTTCGCCTCATTGTAAGCGGGCAAAATAATCGAAATGTATGGGTGATCCGACATCGGGCGAGCCTCCACTCTATCAGCCATCTCCCCCCACGGTCAAAACCCCCCTCTATCTCTCCCGATGGTTTTCTCCCGCCATCCTCCTCCTCGCCTTTCTCCTCCGCATCCTCTGGCTCGGCGATAAACCCGCTCACTTTGATGAAGGCGTCAACGGATCGTTCGTCGATACCCTCACCCAAACTGGCTTCTATCACTACGACCCCACCAACTTTCACGGCCCCCTTCACTTCTATCTCCTCTTTCTCGCCCAAACCCTCCTCGGCCACGATCTCTGGGTCCTCCGCCTCCCCACCGCTCTCCTCAGCACCGCCTGCGTCGGCCTCGCCCTCGCCTATCGACGCTTCCTCAATCCTCACGCCTGCCAAATCGCCGCCCTCGCCATCGCCATCTCCCCCGCCATGGTCTTTTATGGTCGCTACGCCATCCACGAATCCCTCCTCCTTTTTTTCCTCCTCCTCACAGGACTCGGCCTCGCGGGCCTCAGCCAAAACGCCCAACCCCGCGACCTCTGGCGCACCGCTCTCGGGATCACGGGACTGATCCTCACCAAAGAAACGTACCTCATCCACCTCGCCACTTTCGCCATCGCCATCCCTTGCCTCCTCCTCTACGAACGCTTTTCCCCATCCACTCTCCCTCCTTTCTCTCAGAAAAATCTTCGCCCCTCTGACTTCGTCCGCGTCACTCTCGTGTCCGTTGCCCTCCTCCTCTTTTTCTACTCGGGTGGATTCCTCGACTGGCCAGCCCAGCCTCTCCCCGATCCCGACGGCCTCACCCCGCCACGCGGCGCTCTCGCAGGTCTTTACGAATGTTGGCGCCCGTGGATCCAAACCAGCAACCTCTCCGCCCATCACCTCACCGGCCACGAAAAACCCCCGCTCTATTGGCTACAACTCCTCGGCGGATTCCAACCCATCACCCCAGAAAACCTCACCCACTTCACCCCCACCATCGCCAACGAATGGCCCGCCGCCCTCGGCCTGCTCGGCTCCCTCGCCCTCCTCGCCCCACACCACTCTCGCCTCTCCAGATTCCTCGCCATCTCTGGCCTCGGCACGCTCCTCGCTTATAGCATCATCGCCTACAAAACCCCCTGGTGCTTGATCTCCATCATCTGGCCCTTCTATTTCATCCTCGGTCTCGGGATCGTTTGGTCCGCCAAAAATCTCGGGCGCCCCCTCACCGCCGTCCTCGCCAGTTTACTCGCCGCCTCCTCTCTCCACGCCACTTGGCAACTCAACTTCCACCACCCCTGCGACGAATCCGAACCCTATGTCTATGTGCAATCTCGCGAGGATGTCTCCGAACTCCTCATCCCCCTCCAACGCCTCCTCACCCAAAATCCCCTCCACCGCTATCTCACCGGCCACATCCTCGTCCCCGAACAACACCCCTGGATTTGGCTCCTCGCCGATTTCCCCAAAGTCGACTTCCCTCCACTCTTTCCACTCCCCCAACCCCTCGATGCCGATTTTCTCCTCGTCGATGACCCCCTCGTCCCCGATGTGGAACCCCGCCTCCATGACGTTTACTTCAAATCACACCTCAAAATCCGGGGCGGATCCGTCGATTCCTCCACCCTTTATTTAAGAAAACACCGCTTCCAGTCTCTCTTCCCCAACCGCTTACCTGAATTCCAACCCCACCCCACCAACCCCGAAGATTCCCCCAAATAACTCGACCCGCTCCCCGAGTTTTTCCACCTCATGCACTTCGCTCTCGCTCTCCTTTACGCCACCTCCGCCTCCTCCCTCCTTGCGGTTTTTCTCGCCTTCCTCCACGGTGGCCTCAACCCCCTCATCGCCGCCACCTCCCTAGCTTTCGGCGCTCTCGTCGCCATCCGACACCTCTGGATCTCTCGACATTCCCCCACCGTTTCCACCCCGCCAAACCCTTGGGAATGGATGGCCATCGCCAGCTTCACCCTCGTCTCCGCTCGGATTTTTCTCTGGCTCGTTTTCACCGAAAAAGATTCCATCAAAGTCCTCTCCCCCAATAACCTCGGCGATCTCTCTCTCCACATCACTTACATCAAATATCTCGCCAGCGGTGTCCCGTTTTGGCCAGAAAATCCCATCTTCACCGGCGGATCGCTCACCTACCCCATCGGCGTGGATCTCCTCAATAGTCTCCTCATCCTCGTCGGCGTCGATCTCTTCCGCAGCCTCATCTGGGTCGGCCTCGTCGGAGCCGCTCTCACCGGCATGGCCCTCTGGCACTCCGGTCGCGCCTTCTCTCTCTTCGGCTTCCTCGCCAACGGTGGCCTCTTCGCTTTTCCCATTTTCTTCACCGCCCAACTCGCCGACTTCCAAAGCATCTTCGCTTGGAAAAGCCTCGCCCTCGCCCTCCTCGCCACCCAACGCGGACTCCTCTTCGCCCTCCCCGCAGGCCTCCTCCTCCTCATCAGTTGGCGCCTCCGCTGGTTCATCACCACCTCCTCCCCACTGCTCTCTCGACCCGGTCAACTCCTCCTCTACTCCTCCCTTCCCCTCTTTCATCTCCACACTTTTCTTTTTCTTTCTTTCCTCCTCGCCTGCTGGTTCATCTGCTTCCCCTCCATCCGTCGCGATCTCCTCCAATTCGTCGCCCTCGCCCTCATCCCAGCCTCCACCCTCGTCCTCCTCGTCACCGGCCATCTCCAC
>Ga0194055_10003344_pt1 | contig 12340 bp, 10 predicted proteins | sample SepL449m_MetaG_FD_155482 | JGI IMG/M metagenome (GOLD analysis project Ga0194055, IMG submission 155482) | Anoxic zone freshwater microbial communities from boreal shield lake in IISD Experimental Lakes Area, Ontario, Canada - Sep2016-L442-9m | ecosystem: Environmental > Aquatic > Freshwater >... | reverse complement strand
CGATTAGTCTGTGCCGCGATGCGAGCCCCCCAACTCGAACGACGGCGCTTCCGCATCCGCGGCTGGATGATCGCCCTGGTCGTCGTCCTGATCGTCCTGCTCCTGAGCGTCCGGGGTCTTGCCGGCTTTTGGACCGACTTCTTGTGGTTCCAGTCCCTCGGGCAGGCGGGCACCTGGACCCAGCTCCTGGGAGCCAAGGTGCTGCCGGCCGTGGTGTTCATGGTCGTGTTCTTCGTGATCATGCTCGCCAGCCTCGTGATCGCCGACCGGCTCACCCCGCACCTGCGCACCGGCCCGGTCACCGCTGAAGACGAGATGGTCACGCGCTACCGCACCGCGACCGCCCGGTTCACGGGTCGGATCCGGGTCGCGATCGCGCTGTTCTTCGCGTTCATCGCGGGGCTCGGCGTGTCGGCCCAGTGGAAGGAGTGGATCCTCTTCACCCACCGCGTCGACTTCGGCGTCAAGGATCCCCAGTTCCACCGCGACATCGGCTTCTACGTCTTCCAGCTCCCGTTCATCCGCTTCATCGCCGACTGGCTCTTCGCTGGCCTGGTGATCGTGCTGCTGGTCACCGCGGTCGCGTATTACCTCAACGGCGGGATCCGGTTCCAGAGCCCGATCCAGCGGGTGTCGCCGCAAGTCAAGGCGCACCTCTCCGTCATCTTGGCGGTGATGGCGCTGGTCAAGACGGCGCAGTACTGGTTCGGTCGATTCGAGTTGGACTACTCGACCCGGGGAGCCGTCGACGGTGCCGGGTACACGGCGGTGAAGGCCGAGTTGCCCGCCCTCAACCTGCTCGTGTTCATCTCGGTCGTGGCGGCGCTGCTGTTCCTCTGGAACATCCGGCGCCGGGGTTGGGTGCTGCCGATCATCGCGGTGGGCCTGTGGGGCTTCGTCTCGATCGTGGTCGGGGCGATCTACCCGGCGCTCATCCAGCAGTTCCAGGTCAACCCCAACGAGTTCGCCAAGGAACGGCCCTACATCAAGCGCAACATCGAGGCCACGCGTCAGGCGTTCGGCCTGTCGCAGGTCAAGCCGACCAATTACGACTTCAGCCAGGAGTTGACCGCCGACCAGGTGGCGGCGAACAAGTCGACCATCGACAACGCGCGCCTCTGGGACCCGGGTGTGCTGGCCGCCACCTACGCCCAGATCCAGCAGTTCCAGTCGTACTACAAGGTCGACGGTGTCGACGTCGACCGGTACACGGTCGACGGGCAGACGGTCCAGACCGCCGTCTCGCTCCGCGAGATCGACAGCAACGCCCTGCCCACGCAGTCGTGGATCAACCAGCGGATCCTCTACACCCATGGCTACGGCGTGATCGCGTCCCCCACCAACCAGCAGACCGACGGCCAGCCGAACTTCTACCTGAGCAACATCCCGATCGTTCAGCAGGGGCTGAGCGTCGATACTCGCGGCACCCAGATCTACTTCGGCGAGCAGGAGAGCAACTACATCGTCACGGGTGCGCGGCAGCCCGAGTTCAACTACCCGCGCCAGGGGGTGTCCGACTCCCTCACCCGCTACCGCGGTCCCGACGGTGTGCAGTTCTCGAACTTCTGGCGCAAGGCCGCGTTCGCCCTCCGCTTCAACGACATCAACCTGTTGGTGTCGGGGCAGATTGAGGCGAAGTCGAAGATCATGCTCTACCGGTCGATCCGGTCGCGTGTCGAGAAACTGGCGCCGTTCCTCGGTTTCGACTCCAACCCCTACCCCGTGGTGGAGAACGGCCACACGCTCTGGGTGATCGACGCTTACACGTCGACCTCGAAGTACCCCTACGCGCAGTCGATCGAAGGCGCCAGCGGGCTGGCCGGGTCGTTCAACTACGCCCGCAACGCCGTCAAGGCCACCGTCGACGCCTACTCGGGGCGGGTCCACTTCTACGTGGTCGACGCCAAGGACCCGATCATCCGGTCATGGCGCAGCGCCTTCCCCAAGTTGTTCTCCTCGTTCGACGCCATGCCCGACGCCCTCAAGGACCACCTGCGCTACCCCGAAGACCTGTTCCGGGTCCAGACCGAGGTCTACGCCCGCTACCACGTGACCGAACCGCGCCGGTTCTTCCAGGGCTCCGAGCGGTGGTTGATCTCCCCCGACCCCACGGAAGCGCTCTCCGGGGTGGGCATCACCACGTCGGGTACGTCGGCGCGCACCAATCAGCGCGCGCCGGAGATCAAGGCCACGTCCAAGCGGGCCGATCCGTACTACCTCTACATCCGGCTCCCGGGCGACGACCGTGAGAGCTTCCTGATGCTCCAGTCGTTCGTGCCGGTCTCCCAGGACAACCAGCAGTTGCGGCTGGTCTCGTTCTTCACCGCCAAGGCCGACCGACGCAACTACGGCGAGTTGCAGTCGTTCGTGATGCCCCAGGGACAGCTCGTCGACGGTCCGGTGCAGGCGGCGCTGAAGATCAACCAGGACCCGAACATCTCGGCGACCTTCACGTTGCTCGACCAGAAGGGGTCGCAGGTCGTCAAGGGCAACATGCAGCTGATCCCGGTCGGTGACTCCATCGTCTACGTCCAGCCCGTCTACATCGAGGGCGACGGCGCGTCGAGCTTCCCCGTGTACCAGTACGTGGCCGTCTTCGCTCAGGGGCGTGACCCGGTGCTCGCCAACACGGTCAACGAGGCCCTGGCCAAGCTCTTCCCGGGAGTCTCAGGTGCGACTCCGGGCACCGCGGTCCCGCCGAGCACGTCCACGCCGAGCACCCCCTCCACGCCGAACAACTCGTCGGGCCAGTCGCCAGCGGGCTCGGGCACCGTCGAGTCGATCCTGGCCCAGGCGGCCCAGAAGTTCAACGACGCCGGGGCGGCGCTGAGGGCGGGCGATCTCGGCCGGTATCAGACGCTGGTCCAGGAGGCGCAGGCCCTCGTGGCCCAGGCCCAGCAGCTCCTCTCCGCCGGCGCGAGCGCGGCGCCGACGACCTCCACCACGGCCGCCCGGGCCACCAGTACCGCCGCCCGCTGACCCGCCCGACCGGAATCGGTCGACCACCGAGGGCGGACGACTGCCGCGGGTGGGAAACGAGGTCGGGGATTGTTACTATCGCCGTAGTGTTAATTCCCGTCGGCCCCGCCGACGGTGGTCCGCCTCGACCCCAACGGGAGTCCGCGATGTCCGTCAAAGGTCTCGATCTCGGCAACTACAAGCTCGGTTGGTCCGACACCGAGGACTACGTCTACAAGCCCAAGAAGGGCGTCAACGAGACCGTGGTCCGCGACATCTCCCACTACAAGAGCGAGCCCGAATGGATGACTCGGTTCCGGGTCAACGCGCTCGCCCGGTTCGAGCGCAAGCCGATGCTCGACTGGTTTGCGAGCAACATGCCCGACATCGACTTCGACGACATCTTTTACTACATCAAGCCCATCGAGAAGCAGGTCTCCGACTGGGACATGCTGCCGGAAGGGATGAAGACCACCTACGAGCGGCTCGGGATCCCCGAGGCGGAACGTAAGTTCCTCGCCGGCGTCACCGCGCAGTACGAGAGCGAGGTCGTCTACCACAAGAACCGTGACGACCTCGAGAAGCTCGGCGTGCTGTTCACCGACATGGACAGCGCCGTGCGCGACCACCCCGAGATCGTCCAGAAGTACCTCGGCACGGTCATCCCGCCGGGCGACAACAAGTTCGCGGCGCTCAACTCCGCGGTGTGGAGCGGCGGCTCGTTCATCTACGTGCCACCGGGTGTGCACGTCGACATGCCGCTGCAGGCCTACTTCCGCATCAATGCCGAGAACGCTGGGCAGTTCGAGCGGACGCTGATCATCGCAGACGAGGGATCGTCGGTGCACTACGTGGAGGGTTGCTCGGCGCCGGTCTACAGCACTGACTCGCTGCACTCCGCCGTGGTCGAGCTCATCGCCCGCCCGGGTGCGCGCATCCGTTACACCACGATTCAGAACTGGTCGCCCAACGTCTACAACCTCGTGACCAAGCGGGCCCGGGCCGAGACCGAGGCGACGGTCGAGTGGATCGACGGCAACCTCGGATCGAAGCTCACCATGAAGTACCCGGCCGTGGTCATGGCCGGTCCGAAGGCCCACGGTGAGGTCCTGTCGGTCGCCTACGCCGGCGCGGGCCAGCACCAGGACGCCGGCGCCAAGATGACCCACGCGGCGCCGGAGACCACGTCGATCATCGACTCCAAGTCGATCTCCAAGGACGGTGGCCGCACGACCTACCGCGGTCTCGTGCGGGTCGAGGACGGCGCTTACGGGGTGAAGAGCCACGTTCGCTGCGACGCCCTCATCCTCGATCCCGACAGCCGGTCCGACACCTACCCGTACATGGAGGTCGAGGAGGCCGACGCCCGCATCGGCCACGAGGCGACCGTCTCGAAGGTCGGCGACGACCAGCTCTTCTACCTCATGAGTCGCGGACTCGACGAGCAACAGGCGACCGCCATGATCGTCAACGGGTTCATCGAGCCCATCACCAAGACCCTGCCGATGGAGTACGCCGTGGAGTTGTCGCGGCTTATCGAGCTCAACATGGAGGGCGCGGTCGGCTGATCGCGCGCCAACAGATCATGACGACCTTCACCCCAGACGCCGCTCGCGCGCTCGGTGGCCCGCAGTGGCTCGTCGATCGACGGCTCGCCGCCGCCGAGTCGCTGGCCGACCTCACCTGGCCGACGGCCGGCGAGGAGATCTGGCGCTACTCGCGGGTCGACGCCTTTGACCTCGACCGCTTCACCCCCGTACCCGCGGAGGAGCTCGGCGCCCCGGGCGACGAGCCGGCGCCGGGTGGCGGGCTCCTGGCCGCCGAGGCTGGAGAGCGCTCGGGCCTGGTCGTGGTGCGGAACGGGCGGGTGGTCCACCATGAGCTCGATCCCGCGCTGGAGGTGAAGGGCGTGCAGGTCTGCGGCCTGGCGACCGGAGCGGCCCGTGGGGTCGAGCAATGGCTCGGTCGGGGCTCCGACGCCTCTCCCGATGCCTTCACGACCCTGCACGACGCCTTCCTCGCCGGTGGCGCGTTCATCGACGTGCCCGCGGGGGTGGTGGTCGAGCGACCCATCGTGGTCCTGCACTGGTCGGTCGGAGCAGGGCAGGCGAGCTTCCCCCACACACTCGTCGTGGCCGGTGACGACAGTGAGGTGGCCGTCGTCGACCGGCACGCCTCCACGGGTGGCGACCACCTGGTCGACGCGGTGGTCGAACTGATGGTGGGGGAGCGGGCCCGAGTCCGGTACCTCTCGGTCCAGGAGCACGGTCCCCACACCTGGCAGGTCGCGCTGCAGCGGGCTCATGTCGGTGCCGGCGCTACGCTGCGGTCGTCGGCGGTGGCCCTCGGTGGCGACTACGCCCGACTGCGCAGCGAGGCCCGGCTCGAGGGGCGCGGCGCCGAGAGCGACCAACTGGCGGTCTACTTCGGCGACGGCACCCAGATGCACGACTTCCGGACCCTCCAGGATCACGCCGCTCCCGAGACCCACAGCACGTTGCTCTTCAAGGGCGCGGTCGAGGACGAAGCCCACTCCGTGTATTCGGGCCTCGTGCACCTGCGTCCGGAGGCCCAGCGCTCAGAGGCCCACCAGACCAACCGCAACCTCGTGCTCTCCGACGGAGCCGTTGCGGAGTCGATCCCCAACCTCGAGATCGAGGCCGACGACGTGCGCTGCTCGCACGCCAGCACCGTGGGCACCGTCGACGACGACCAGCGGTACTACCTCGCCACCCGCGGCATCCCGCCCGAAGAGGCCGACCGCCTGATCGTGCTCGGGTTCTTCGATGACGTGCTGTCCCGGCTTCCGGTGCGTTCGCTGGCGGCGCCGCTGCGCGACGCCGTGACCCGCAAGATCGAGCACCGGGGGCATCACCATGATTGACGGCACCCGCGTCTGCTCGGTGGCCGACGTCGCTCCCGGCACCGCCCGGAGGGTCGAGGTGGACGGGACCGCGGTCTGCCTCGTGCACCTCGACGACGCCTGGTACGCGATCGGCGACGCCTGCTCCCACGGTGAGTTCTCCCTGAGCGACGGCCTGGTTTGGGCCGACGAATGCACCGTGGAGTGCCCGAAGCACGGGTCGGCGTTCTCGTTGACGTCCGGCGAGCCGCAGTCGCTGCCGGCGTTGCAGCCGGTGGCGGTCTGGTCGGTGCACCTCGACGGTGACGACGTGGTGGTGACGCGGTGAGCGAACTGGTGGTCGAAGGCCTGCGGGCGTCGGTCGAGGGGTTCGAGATCCTGCGCGGGGTCGACCTGACGGTCGCCTCGGGCGAGGTCCACGTGATCATGGGACCCAATGGCTCGGGGAAGTCCACGTTGTCGCACGTGCTGCTGGGCCGGGGTGACTACGAGGTCACCGCCGGGTCGGTCACCCTCGACGGCGAGGACCTGCTTGCCCTGCCCACCTGGCAGCGCGCCGCTCGGGGACTGCTCCTGGCGATGCAGTATCCGGTCGCGGTCCCCGGTGTGCCCGTGGGGGACCTGGTGGCGGCCGCGGTCCGGGCCGCCGGCGGCGACGAGGCTGCCGCCGCGGCGCGCGTGGCGGCCGAAGCGGTCCGCCTCGGGGTCGGGGCCGAGTTCCTCACCCGTGGGGTCAACGATGAGTTCTCAGGTGGTGAGCAGAAGCGCATGGAGACGCTGCAGTTGGCGGTGCTCGAGCCGCGCATCGCGATTCTCGACGAGATCGACTCCGGCCTCGACGTCGATGCGCTCCGGGTGGTCGCCCGGCGGGTCGAGGAGCTCACCGAGTCTCACGGGCTCGGCGTGCTCGCCGTCACCCATTACGCCCGGCTGCTCGAGGAGCTGCGGGCCGACCGTATCCACGTGATGATGGGTGGCCGGATCGTCGCCACCGGTGGCCCCGAGCTCGCCGAGAGCCTCGAGGGCACCGGCTACGAGGGGTTGGCCTCGGAGCTCGGCGTCGAGGAGATCTCCCTGGTTCGACCGAGCGCCCCGGACCCCTTCGCCGAACCCGGTTTCTAGACGGTGGCGTCCGGCCCTCAGAGCCGGGCGGGCACCTCGACCTGGACGGACTCGACCGTCGCGCTCATCGCCGCCCGCGACGACTCCCGCTCGCCGAGGGTGGTCGAGGTCACGAGGAAGAGCGAGTGACCGTCGGACCCGCCGATGGCGCAGGCGATGCCGTGACGCCCCGGGACGTCGACGATGTCGGTGACCCGACCGCCCTCGACCACGCGCACGAAGCGGTCGGAGACGGGACCGGCACACCACACGCCGTCGCGGGCGTCGATGCAGATGCCGTCGGGGGCGTCGGGGAGGTCGGCCCAGATCCGGCGGTTGGCAAGCCGGCCGTCGGGGGCGATGTCGAAGGCGGTGAGGGCCTTGCCGGCGCTCTCCGCAACGATCAGGGTGGTGTCGTCGGCGGCGATGACCATGCCGTTGGCCATGCGCAGGTCGGGGGCGGCCTCGTGCACCGATCCGTCGGGATCGACCCGGAGGAGGGCGGCGGGAGCGGACGTGCCACCGCCGCGCAGGTCGTACCCGAACTGGCCCACGAAGGCGTGCCCGGCCCGGTCGACGACCATGTCGTTGATCTCGAAGGGCGCCAGGCCGGTGAGGTCGCCGTGGACGGTGAGGTCCGTGCCGTCGAAGCGCAGGACCCGACGGGTGGTCATCGACACGACCAGGAGTGAGCCGTCGGGCAGCCAGCCGAGACCGGACGGCTGGTCGACCTCCACGACGACGGACACCGTGCCGCTGGGGTCGGTGCGCAACACGGCGTCGCCGTGCATGTCGGAGCACCAAAGGGCGCCGTCGTGCCAACGGGGGCCCTCGAGGAACGAGCGTCCGGAGAGGACGGCTGCGAGATCGGTCATGGCCGCAGCCTAGGCCCGAGGGACGGGACCGCGTCGGGGTCGCCCGGAGATCAGGTGATGATCACCGGGGTACCGAGGGGCACTGTGGTCGCGATCTTGACGATGGTGTCGTTGTCGACGCGGATGCAGCCGTTCGAGACGTTCTGGCCGATGAGCTCAGGCTGGTTGGTGCCGTGGAGCGCGATCTGCCCGGGGCCGCCGTTGAACGACAACAGCACCTCGCTGTAGCCCGAGAGGCCGAGCGCGAACGTGCCGTAGGCCCCGCCCGAGCGGGTGCGGAGGTCGACGGGGTCGGTGACGTAGAAGGTGCCGAGGGGGGTCGGCGTGCGGTCGGTCCCGACGGCCACGGGAGCGGTGAGCACCTGCTGACCGGCGTTGTAGAGGGTGACGGTGTGGTCGGCGGTGCTCACCCGGATCTCGTAGGGGGTGTCGGAGAGCGTGACGTCGGCTTTCTTGACCCAGCCGACGGAGTCGTTGGGCCGCATCGGGAGCAGGGTCTTGAGCCAGTCGCCCTGCTGGTCGGTCACGAGGAGCGTGCGGGGCTGCTTGTACTCGGTGAGGGCGGAGAAGGTCGTGACGACCTTCTGGCCGTCGGGAGCCTCGTACACCGAGAGCTGGGGCACCTTGGTGGTGGCGATGACCGCCTTGGGCGGAGCCGTGGTGGTGGTGGTCCCCGGCAGGGTGCTGACGGTGCTGGGGACGGGTGTGGCCTGGGCGACCTTGTTCGAGCCGCCTCCGCCCAACAGTGCGAACCCGGCGACGATGATCGCCACGGCCACGGCGACGCCACTCCCGATCAGGAGGCGTTTGCGCCGCTGCTCGGCGGTTCGGGGGGCGCGCGCCGAGGAACCTTGCGGATTCGACGGTGCCGGAGGGTTCGGCGTCGTCTCGTCGGTCATGTGGTCAGGATACCGAGCCGACCAGCCCCGGAGTCATCGCGAGACCCCGACGGGGTCGCGGGCGGATCGGACCCGCCGACGCGAGGGCCTAGTTCGGGACGGGCTCGGACTCCTCGGCGGCGAGGAGCATGAGCCGGAGGTCGAGGAGGAAGTCGACGACCTCGGCACCGGCCACCAACTCGCGTGCCGTGAACTCACGGAGGGCCTCGTCGATCCGGATGGTGAGTGCCTGCTCGTCCATGTCGCTCCTCCTTGCCACTTCTCTCGGATGGTTCCCTGCAGGTGGTGCGTGTGCTGGTGGTGCCAGCCCCCGGAGGGGTACTCACAAGAACGTACCGCGGGGCCGGGACGTTCCCGGGTCACTTTCCGTGACGATTTCGATTCGATTGCTCAAGGGGCCGTTTCGTCGAGACCCTGGACCAAGACGTTCCAACCCAGGGTGGCGCACTTGATCCGCACCGGGAACTTCACGACCCCCTGAAGGGCCTCCAGGTCACCCAGGCGGACTCCGGCGAGGTCGTCGGCCAGGTCGGAGCCGTCGCCACCCTCGAGCTTGGACTCGTGGATCGACATGAGCGCCTTGAACGCCCGGATCAGCGTGCGGGCCTCGTCGACGGTCCGCCCCTTGACGGCGGCGCTCATCATCGAGGTCGACGCCTGGCTGATGGAGCAGCCCTGACCACCGGTGCGCACGTCGGCGACCACGCCGTCGACGACCTCGAGGTACAGCACGACCTCGTCGCCGCAGAGCGGGTTGAATCCCTCGACCTTGAGGGCCGGCGGCACCGGAAGCTCGCCACGGTTCCTCGGGGCCCGGTAGTGGTCGAGGATGATCTCTCGGTACAGGTCCTGCAACCCGGACATGGGTCTCTCCCGGTTCGGTGGTGGAGGGTCAGAGGGCGAAGAACCGCTCGGCGCGCCCGAGCGCCTCGACGAGCGCGTCGACGTCGTCGCGGTCGTTGTACACCCCGAACGACACGCGACTGGTGGCGGGGACGCCGAGGACCCGCATGAGGGGCTTGGCGCAGTGGTGCCCGGCGCGCACGCACACGCCGGCTTCGTCGACGACCTGCGAGACGTCGTGGGCGTGGATGTCGCCGAACAGGAACGAGATCACGCCACCGCGGTCGTCGGGGTCCGGAGGTCCGTAGAGGGTGATGCGGTCGGCGAAGCGGTCGCGCAGCGCATCGAGCGCGTAGGCGGTGAGGGCACGCTCGTGTTCGCGCACGGCACGCATGCCGATCGCGGTGAGGTAGTCGACGGCGGCACCCATGCCGACGGCCTCGGCGATGGCCGGGGTCCCGGCCTCGAACTTCCAGGGGACGTCGTTGGTGGTGAAGCCCTCGGTGCTGACGTCGCGGATCATCTCGCCGCCGCCGAGGAAGGGCGGCATGGCGTCGAGCAGCTCGCGCCGGGCCCAGAGGGCGCCGATCCCGCTGGGGCCGTAGATCTTGTGGGAGGAGAAGGTCACGAAGTCGGCACCCCAGGCGGTGACGTCGAGGGGCATCTGCGCCACGGCCTGGCAGGCGTCGACGAGCACGTGGGCGCCCACCGCTCGGGCGGCAGCCACCAGGTGGGGCACGTCGACGATGGTGCCGGTGACGTTGGACATCGCCGTGACCGACAGCAACGTGGCGCCGCTCAGGAGTTGGTCGAGCCCGGAGAGGTCGAGGTGGTGGTCGGGGGTGAGGGGGATCCAGCGCAACTCGATGCCCCGCTCGGCGGCGAGCATGTGCCACGGGACGATGTTGGCGTGGTGCTCGAGGTGGGAGAGCACCACGACGTCGCCGGCCTGGAGGTTGGCGCGGCCCCACGTGTGCGCGACGAGGTTGATGGCCTCGGTGGCGTTGCGGGTGAAGACGACCTGGTGGGGATCGGGGGATCCGATGAAGCCCGCGACCTTGGTGCGGGCGGCCTCGAAGGCCGTGGTGGCCTCCTCGGCGATGGTGTAGACGCCGCGGTGGACGTTGGCGTACGACTGCCGGTACAGCTGGTCCATGGCGTCGAGGACGACCGTGGGCTTCTGCGCCGACGACGCGGTGTCGAGGTAGACGAGGCGGTGGCCGTCGATCTCGCGGCGCAGGATGGGGAAGTCGGCCCGGAGGCGGGCCACGTCGAGGGTCATGCCGCCGCCCCGCTCCGGAAGGCGTCGAAGCCGCGCTCTTCCACCGTGGCGACCAGCTCGCCGCCACCGTCGGCCACGATCAGGCCGTCGAGCAGCACGTGGACCCGGTCGGGGGGGAGGTGCTCGAGCAGGCGCTGGTAGTGCGTGATCACGAGGATCCCGAGGTCGGGCCGGGCCGCGCGCACCTCGGCGATGCCCTGGGCCACTTCCACGAGCGCGTCGATGTCGAGGCCGGAGTCGGCTTCGTCGAGGATGGCGAAGTCGGGCTCGAGCAGGGCCATCTGGAGGATCTCGTTCTTCTTGCGCTCGCCCCCCGAGAAGCCCTCGTTGAGGTAGCGCGAGACGAAGCGGCCGTCCATGCCGAGGCGGGCCGACCACGACATGATCTCCATCCGGACCTCGAGCACGGAGAAGTCCTGGATTCCCTTGCGGTTGGCCATTGCCTGGCGGAGGAAGTTGGTGACGCTGACGCCCGGGATCGACTCGGGGTGCTGAAAGCACAAAAACATGCCCCGGGCCGCGCGGTCGCCGGGTCCGAGGTTGGTGACGTCGTCGCCCCGGAAGCGGATGCGGCCACTGGTAACGGTGTAGCCGGGGGCGGCGAGCAGGCTCTTGGCGAGGGTCGACTTGCCCGAGCCGTTGGGGCCCATGAGGGCGTGGACCTCGCCCTCGGCCACGGTGAGGCTCACACCCCGCAGGATCTCGGCGTCACCGACGGCGACGTGCAGGTCTTCGAGCTCGAGCAGGGCGGTCATGGCCTCCGAGTGTAATTCCTACTATCGGCGTAGTGGAAATGGTCGAGCGGCCCGTGGGGGGCGTCAGCGGACCGGGCGGGCCCGGGAAGCGACCCGGCGGAACTCCTCGACGAACCGGGGGGGCTCCGGGGCGCGCAGGACCGGTCGCCGGCGGCGGGTGTCCGCCGAGCGGTCGTCGGGGCCCAAGCGGCTGGCCACGGCGCCGGCCAGGCGGGCGGCGTCGGAGGGAGCGACGAGGTCGGCGGCGCCGGGGGTGGCGGCGCGGGCGATCTCGCGGGGTCCGCCGGCGTCGGTCATCACCACCGGCACCCCGCTGGCGAGGGCCTCGACCGCCACGAGGCCGTAGGGCTCGGGCTCGGTCGACGGCATCACGAACAGGTCGAGGTCGGCCAGGAGATCGGGCACGTCGGTGCGGGGGCCGAGCCAGTGCACCCCGGGGAGCGCGGCGGCCCGGGCGGCGAGCGAGCGGTAGTACGGCTCCTTGCCCGCCACCGGTCCACCCGCCACCACGAGGTGGGCTCCGGGGACGCGGGCCGTCACGTCGGGCCAGGCGTCGAGCAGGACGTCGACGCCCTTCCAGGTGTCGATGCGTCCGGCGAACCCGACCAGGGGGGCGTCGTCGGGGATGTCGGCCCCGGCGCGGAACCGTCCGGCGCGCCCGGGCGAGAACTCGGAGGGGTCGACGGTCTCGTGGATCACGACGACGTCGGCACCGGGGAGCTGGTCGGCGATCGCCTGTGACATCGCGATCACCCGGGTGGCGC
>Ga0194055_10003341_pt1 | contig 12344 bp, 11 predicted proteins | sample SepL449m_MetaG_FD_155482 | JGI IMG/M metagenome (GOLD analysis project Ga0194055, IMG submission 155482) | Anoxic zone freshwater microbial communities from boreal shield lake in IISD Experimental Lakes Area, Ontario, Canada - Sep2016-L442-9m | ecosystem: Environmental > Aquatic > Freshwater >... | reverse complement strand
CGAATGCAAGCCCGAGCGCGAGTCCGATCACGATCGCGAATATCGACCTCACACGCCGGCGAGAGGACAGTCGATATGGGCTCATGGTGATTTCTCCTCAGTTTCGGTACCAGCGCTAGAGGAAGTATGCAATACGAATGTGCGATTGTCAGGGGATCCTAGTGGCCAGGAGTCCATTCCGGGGGAGTCAATGTGCCCAACGAGAGCGGCGCCCCACCAGCGGAACTCCGGCGAACGTTGCCTTGACCGGCATCTCCACGCCCCCGTCGATCACGTCGATGGCAGAAGCACCGTACTGGCCGGGCGGTGTCAACGCCGTACCCTGACTGGGACGGCCATCACCGGCTAGTCCCGAACGCTTGGGTATCGTCGCATCGTCTCCTTGGAATGGCCCAGCAGCATTGAGGAGAGCGGTGAAAGAACGCGGATGACGTATCCACGGCTGCATCGTATCCGTCCCGATGCCTAGTCAGGACGACCCGACGTCTACCACGCGTACCAAGTGCTACTGATGCCTCGCGGACGCCTAGGTGTTTCCGTCATGGCCGTGGCTCAATCGCTGTAGTTGATCGGTCTGAATTGCACCGATGATGCGCGAGGAGACAAGGAACCTGCACCCCGCGACTGAGGTGGACTCCCGGGACGGCCAGCGGGCTTCGCCGTCGGATTGGACGCTATCTTGACAGCGTCATTGACCCTGACGAATGGAGGTGCACGATGATCGCGCAGACTCGTGCAGCGTTGTCGTTTGAAACCTTTGTGGCAGCAGCAGATCACTGTCCCCGCTACTAAAGAAAAGGTCCCAGGGTTGATCCCCTGGGACCTTTTCTTTTGTTTCAGAGTGAGGCCAGGGTGTGGGAGGAGGATCGCCGAGGGGCGATCTGACGGTTCGCTGACCCCGTTACTCGTTTTACCCTGCGGGACAAGGCCCTCGGCGATCACTCGTGGGAAGCCTTGTCCCGTTTGTCATTAATGTGCCATCAGAACCCCGCCCGCAAGAGCAAAGACCGGGGGAGTCCGCGACCGCTTCTGTGACAGCGGCACTGGCTAGGACCTTGACGGTGATGGTCATGCGATTTAGCATGTGACATTGTATAAAGATTCTCGTAGGCGGTTGGCCATTCAATGCGTAGTCGTGACCGACAAGGCAAGACCCGCTCGCAGACAAGTGGTTAGGCCTAAGGGGCTTCGATGTTGGCGATGCAATGATCGGCGACCGACCCACTGCGTTGGTCGCTCTGGAGACAGAGCGTCTGCGGGTGCAGGTGCAGCGAGCCCTAGAGGCCGCCTTGATCTCGGGGGAACTAGTGCCGAGAGACATCTACTCGGCTCCCTCTCTTGCCCAGAAGTTTGGAGTGTCCGCGACACCGGTACGTGAGGCTATGCTCGCGTTGGTGCGGAAAGGATACGTCGAAACTGTGCCCAACAAGGGCTTTCGCATCACCGAGGTTTCCGAGGCAGATCTGGACAACATCGCGCGCATTCGACAATTGATTGAAGTACCCATCATCGCCGATATTGCGACACAACTACCTCGCCTCGATGTGGTTGCGCTTGGAAACATGGCGAACCTTATTGAGGCCGCTGCCGCCGAAGGTGACTTGATCTCGTACGTAGAACACGATCAGTCCTTCCACTTGGCTCTCGTCCGCAGTCTCGAGAATCCACAGCTCACCGAGCTCATTGCCGACTTGCGTGCGCACACCCGCCTCTTTGGCTTGGAACATCTGGCCGAACAGGGAGAGTTGGTCAGTTCGGCTCGCGAGCACCATGAGTTGCTGCGGCTCCTTGTTGCTGGCAGCGTCGATGCCGCTATGAACCTCATGCGTGTCCATATCAGTCACACCCGCGGCAAATGGGCAGGGCAGGTTGACAGAGCGTCAGGCGGTCGGAGCTCGTCAGCGTCTAGGGAATCCGACGCGCGGGCACGAGGCAGTTCTAAGCGCTCAAAGCAAGCCCAATCTGTCGGGCCACAGTGAGCCTGGCACATCGACAATGAGGATCACCGAAGGAACGAGGCGAACGTGAGTTCCATGACAGGAGACAGATCAGTGGCTGATGAGACGTGGCGTCACGTGCCTGCTACTGATGCCAAGTACGTCTACAGTCCGGCGCACACTCCGGTGCAGACTGTGGAACCCGGGGAGACGTTTACGGTCGACACTCTAGATTGCTTTACGGGTCGCTACACGGATCCAGCCAACTTTAGCCCCGAGACGTCAGCATGGGTCGAAGAGAATCTCAACCCAGTTACCGGTCCAATCGCGGTGCGAGGGGCTCGAGTCGGCGACGTCGTCGAGATCAGCATTATCGACATCGAACTCACCGGCCCAGCGCTGGTCGTCGTGAGCCGCTGTCAGGCACCTTCGCCAGCGGACTGGTGGGGGGAGGAGGACCACGTCATGGCGCTGGCTGTGATCGATGGAGAGATCCGCGTGGGCGATGACATCGCGGTGCGATCAAAGCCCCTCGTCGGCTGTGTCGGAGTCGCGCCAGCCCGCGAGACGATCCTGAGCCGCCGTGAGGGCGATGATTTTGGTGGGAACCTCGATGCTTCCATGATAGGTCCGGGGGCGACGCTCACGCTCCCGGTCAATGTCGACGGTGCGTTCCTGTATTTCGGTGACGCGAAGGCCGCTATCGGACATGGCGAGGTTGTTTGCGCCCCGGAGATCGGCACTCGGATTACCGCCAGCGCGGTTGTGCGTCCGAAGCCGCCAGGGATGCGGGTTCCGCGCGTTCGCTCAGGAAGCGTACTTACGTGTGTTGCGTCTGACATCGACCTTGCGCAGGCCTGTCGTCGGGCCTTCGCCGATCTCTTGGTGTGGTTCGGTGACGAACTCGACCTCGATCGCTTCACTGCGGCTGCTTTACTCGGCATGATCGGGCACTGCGGCGTTGCACAGGTGAGTAACCATCTGCATACGGGGACGGCGAGTGTGGATCTGACTGACGTCCTAGTGAGGAGTGCACGATGAGACCGTTGACTGATCAGGTCGCTGTAGTCACAGGTGCGGGTGCCGGCATAGGGGCTGGCATTGCGGACGTACTCAGTAGTGAGGGTGCACGTGTTGCCGTATTCGATGTCGATCTCGACGCGGCGAATCGAACAGCGAGCGCACTGCAGGCGCAAGGAAGGCTGGCCCTGGCGCTTGCGGCTGATGTCAGTGATTCGGGATCACTCGTGTCCGCCGTTTCGCAGGTGCTCGTCGCGTGGGGTCGGGTAGACATACTCGCCGCAAACGCGGGGATCTACCCGCAGATCCCGCTGACCGAACTCACCGAAAGTGACTGGGACCGGACCATAGACATCAACTTGCGGGGCGCCTGGGCCAGTATTGCCGCAGTTATGACGCCTATGCGTCAGGCGGGATACGGGCGGATCGTCCTCACCAGCAGCATCACCGGACCGGTCACCGGACAGGCGGGATACGCCCACTATGGAGCCTCCAAAGCCGGGATGCTGGGGCTGATGCGAAGCGCAGCGATCGAATTGGCTGACGCGGGCGTCACCGTCAATGCGGTGCTTCCGGGAAACATCGCAACGCCCGGCTTTGCTGACCTCGGCTCCGATCATGAAGCGCGAATGCTGGCGGCGATACCGCTCGGGACTTTCGGTACTCCGTCGGACGTGGGTTGGGCTGTCCGCTTTCTCGCCTCCGCGGAGGCCCGCTACATCACGGGACAGACTCTGATCGTCGACGGTGGTCAGGTGCTCCCCGAAAGCGCTCCACCACAGGCGGCGGAGTCCGGGCCAACTTCATGACGATCTACGACCAGCTGGGAGTCCGACGGGTCCTCAACGCTGCGGGAGCACTCACCGCGGTGGGGGGCGGACTACTTCCGGACGAAGTCATCGACGCGATGCGCGATGCTGGTCGCTCGTACGTCGACATGCATGAGTTCCACGCTGCCGTGGGAAAGCACCTCGCCGAGTTGACTCACAATGAGGCCGCGTTTGTCACCTCCGGATGCGCTGCCGCAGTTGCCCTCGGCACGCTTGCTGCCATCACCGAAGGTGATCCCCGATTGATAGTGAAGATGCCCGAGGGGGAGGGCCTGCGCACCGAGGTTGTGATACACCACGCGCATCGAACCCCCTACGACGCCGCCGTTCGTATGGCCGGCGGTCGTCTAGTCCAGATCGGCAACTCCTATCAGACGTTCGAATGGGAACTTGAAGCAGCAATCACCCCTCGAACTGCATTGGTGCTCTGGCTTGATGGCACTGACATGGGCCACGGGGGCCTAGACCTCGCCACGACCGTTCGCATTGCCCACGCGCGTGGGGTCCCAGTCCTTGTCGATGCCGCCGCGCAGTTGCCACCCCACACGAACCTTTGGCGCTATACCCGTGACACGGGCGCCGATGCCGCGGTCTTCAGCGGTGGCAAACATCTGCGTGGGCCCCAATCCAGCGGCCTGATGGTGGGGACGGAGGCCTTCATCGCGGCGGCTCGCGCCAATGCATCCCCGTATCAGCGTCTTGCCAGGGCCCTGAAGCCAGGTAAGGAAAACATCGCCGGCTTGGTCCGAGCAGTCGAGTTGTTCCTCGCGCGCGATCACGGCGCCGTTGAACAGCGATGGGAAGCGGAGGTAAGTGAGTGGGCCGAAGGGTTGACCGCCGTTCCGGGCGTGGTGGCGCGTCGCTCGTGGCCGAATGAGGCTGGTCAAGCGATTCCCCGCCTGCGTGTCAGCGTCCGCGATGCGGGGCGCCGCGACGCGGTCGTGGCCGCTCTCTGGGAGCGCACTCCGCGGGTTCACGTGCTTCGCGGAAGTGATCCCTTCGACTTCTACCTGACGCCTGAAACGCTGGCCGAAGGCGAGCACGGAGTGGTCTTGGAGGCAGTAGTGAGCGAACTGGTTGCCCACGCGTAGCCATCTCCGGCAACTACTTTCCAATACCGGCGGTCAAGCCTTTGACAAAGGATCGTTGACTAAAGAGGTAGAACAAGGCCACAGGGATCACCGATAGCATCGCGGCGGCCAATAAAAGCGGCTGATTCGTGGTGTAGCGACCTTGAAGCAACGATAGTCCAGCCATGAGGGTGCGCTGGTTCTCATCCTGAAGAAAGACCAACGAAATGAGCAGTTCGTTCCATGCCCAGATCAGATTCACCGTCGCCACTGTCAGCAGGGCAGCGCGGGACAGTGGCAAGACCACGGACACAAGACTCCGAAGGGGACCTGCACCGTCGACGACCGCGGCCTCGAGGAGCTCGGCAGGAATCGTCCGAAAGAACGTAACGAGAAAGAAAATTGCGAAGGGCACAAGCAAGCACGAGTAGAAGATGGTCACGGATGCAAGGTTGTTCACCAGTTTCACGTTGACCATAAAGACGAACATGGGTAGCAATAGCACGACCGGCGGCACCATGATGAAGCCAATACTGCCTCCCAACAGCACCGACCTGCCTCTAAACCGGCCGAAGGTAATCGCAAAGGCCGCCAGGGTTGCTATGGCTGTCGAGACGGCAACGCTGGTAGCGCTGACTAGGAAGCTATTGAGCGCCCAGCGCAGCGTCGGCAGGTCAGTCAGTGCCGCAATGTAGTTGTCCCAGGTCAACGCACCCGGGAGGCCAGCTGGATTGAGCGCGTAGTCACTGGTGGTCCGAAGGCTCGTGGCCGCCATGAAAGCCAGTGGACCGAGACTGATCAGCGTGAGAGCGAGCAGGACGATTTGACCGCTGATGGTGGTGGCACCACGTCGCACAACGTTCATCAACGTAGTGCGGGGTCGTCGTCGCGTAATCGTAGGCGCATGTAGATGGCGATCAGCACGCCGGCTAGCGCAAGCAGCACGACGGCGGCTGCGTTAGCCAGACCGACCGATCCTTGCGCGAAGCCGCTTCGCCAGATATAGAATTCCATCACCGAGCTCGAGTTGCTTGGTCCGCCTGTGGTCAGAATGTAAACATAGGTGAAGACCAAACTAAGCACGGTGATTGCCTGAAGGACAACGAAAAACTCTATCGTGCCTCGAATCTGTGGTAAGTGCACGCGCGTCTGGATTCGCCACCACGAAGCCCCGTCCATGCGGGCGGCCTCAGTAACTTCAACCGGAAGCGATAGGAGCGCGGCCAAAAACACGACGACGCCAAAACCGAGTTGTTGCCAGACTACGACCGCACCTACAGACCAGATTGCGAGGTTGGGTGACCCAAGCCAATCGTAGGCAAGGCCACCCATGCCAACCGCCCGCAGTGACTGATTGAGTCCGCCATTGAATTGCAGGAAGACGCTGAAACCTAAGCCGATACCAGCGGCCGGCAGGATGTACGGCAGGAATACCGCTGCTCGATAGAACACACCCCCGCGCACTCCGCTGTGAAGAATTGCGGCGACCGCCAAAGCGAGCACGGTCATGACTGGAACCGTCAGTAGCAACCTCAGGTTGTTAGCGATCGACGTCCGGAAAATGGGATCCTCAAAAAGGGTCTTGAAGTTCCCGATTCCAACAAAGTTTAGTTCATAGACTGTGCCCGCATAAAAGCTATTGCGAACGACTGAAATCAGCGGGTAAATGAATCCGAAGACTAGAGCAGCGCAAGCTGGTGCTATGAACAGATATGGCCATAAAGGACGGGGCCTCCTAGGTCGTGGAGTGGCAGGTGAGCCGCCTGGAGTGGCATGCGCGGCCGTTGCCACAAGGGTCACCTGCCAGCCCAGGCAGTGTAGGCCTCGACCTCGACGGGGTTCTGCGTACGCCACTTCTCTGCGGCGGCGACGAACGTCGCTACTGCCTCAGCCGGAGTCCCACCGCTGGTTATGGTTTGGCCAGCCGCAAGGTCACCATCACCATCAACTGCGGGTGGCAAGAAGTTCTCCAACCACACGGCATCGGGCAGGGAGGTAAGCGCCCATTGGGACTTCACCAGATCGGTCGACATCAGCGACTTGTCGAAGGTTGTGTCAGCGGGGAAGACTCCAGTTGCCTTGTACCAGGAGGTCACGTTAGCGGGATCATGGAGCCAGGTCAGGAACTGTGCCGCGGCGCGCGGGTGCTTGCTCCAAGACGTCACGAACGCTGATGATGACTGCGTGGTGTTGTAGACGTCGGCGAGTTTACCTGTTCCCCACTTCGGTGTGGGAGCCACCCCGATCTTGTCCGCACCCAGAGTTTTTGCCCAGTTGGAGATCATGCCGTCAGTACCCCACGACATTGCGGACTTGCCACTGCCGAACACTGCACTGCCTTGGTCGAGATTCAGCGACGCGATGTCGTCGTTGAAGCACTTGCGATCACGAAGCTGTGCCATCGCGGTGTAGAAGCCGGTGTACTTGGAGGAACTTAGGTCATTCGTCCCAATCACCGCCTGCTTCAACTCTGACACTGTGTCAAGGTTCTGCTTGCCGAAGTTGGAGAAGAACCAAGCTCCGAAGAATCCGTCCTTGTTGCCCCCTCCGATGGGAGTTACACCGGCGGCACGAAGTGAATCGCAGGCAGAGAGCAGCTCATCGAATGTTGCCGGTGGCTTCGCAATGCCAGCCTTGGTGAGGAGATCCTTGTTGTAGGCCAGAGGAATGCCAATGATGTAGAGGGGCACACCCCATACTTTGCCCTGGTCGGTATTCTCCGAGGCATTGATCCAGCTACTGCGCTGCGCTTCAGTCGTGAGGTCGCTGATCGGTGTGATAGCGCCTGCCCATGCCTGCGACAAGACGGGGATAGTGGCCCACTGAGTCCCGATGTCAGGACCGCTCTTTGTCTGCGCGGCGGTCGTGAAGGCGCCGATTAGGGTGTCGGTGGCTTGCGGAACGAGCGAGATTTTCACGCCCGGGTACTTCGTCTGATACTCGGTGATCCGGGACTTCATCCAGTCGTTGGCCCCGGGGGCGTCACTCTCGGCCCAGTACCAGTATGTGAGCTCGGCGTTGTTCGGGTCGTCGGTGTAGGCGCCTGTCGTTGGGGCGTCGCTGGGTGTCTGGGACGAGGCAGTACATCCAGCCACGAGCGAACTGGCCGCAAGCACTGCAGCACAGATCTGGAGTCTCGGTAGTGCTCTCATGTGAACTCTTTTCGACGGGCGGAGCGTGGGTGCCCCCGCATGGACTCTGTCGGCCAGGGAACCTGGACGCCGACCGATCTGTGATGTCACTGGCGCCATGGGCAGCGCCAGTACGATGTAATATTGCACTGCGAGATGTCGCGGTCAAGAGACCCGCGTATCGAACATGTAACGAAGATCCGCAGGCGACCGGCGAGACATCTGGATACGTGTTCTGCGGATGCCCACCTCGAATGTCGAGGTTGAGACATGTTCGTTCGTGGCCGGCTGTTAGTGCTTTTCGAGGTTTCCACTGTCGAGTGTCACATTGATTTCCTCGTCGTTGAGAACATTTTCGGTGACATCGACGCGAGTTGACGTGAGATAGACGACGAGGGCCAGGATTGCGGCTAGGAAGATGAAACTCGTCGTCACTGTTCCGAGGCCGAGGCCACCGTCATCCTTGGACTGGGCTAGTGAATCACCGATCGAGGCGCCGAGGGGACGCGTCAGGATGTAGATAGCCCAGAAGGACAACACCTCGTTGAGCCCGAGCTTCCACGCAACCGCAATCACAGCGATCAAGCCAGCAAAGATCGCAGTCGCAACGAAGTAGCCGAGGCTGAACTTCTCCGACACGAGGTCACCGGCTGCGGTACCGAGGGCAAAGGTGAACAGGATGGCCAGCCAGTAGAACGCTTCGCGGCGAGGTGTGACGATCGAGTGAATCGACAGTGTGCGTTCGCTGGCGTACCACGCGGCGAAAACAAGAGCCAGAACGACCGCGAACACGAGGGTCGTTGTCTCAAGACTTACCCCAAAGTTGTCGGTGAGGTTGTCTGTGATCAGGGTGCCGACGATGCTCACAAGAACAACCGCAAGCCAGTAGATCGCGGGAATGTAGCGCTTGGAGTAGAACTGCGCTGCGAGAACCGCGATGAGGATCGCACCGATGACATACGTCGTGTTCGTGAGCCCGAGATTGAGGTTCGTGTTCAAGAAGTCAGCGAACGTCTCACCCACCGTCGTGCACAAGACCTTGATGATCCAGAAGAAGATCGTGACTTCCGGAACCTTGTTAGCGAGGTAGCGGGAATCAGGGGGAACGGCAATGGCACGACTGGAAACGGTTTGAGTCATGGACAAGACGTTAGAGGGCCGACTCTGTGAAATCGTGTACGTGATGTATGAGTTCGCTGAGCGGGCGTAGCGTGATGAAGCGCCGCACTATGGCGATGAAGGGCGCGCGTCCCGTGCGCGATCATCGAGGCTTCGGAGTCCGGGTTTAGGGCAGGGAGATTTGGTTCGCTGCTTGTGCTTCCTCCATGGTGGAGTCGTTCGTCATCTTTAGCCGGGCCAAGGCATCGCGTACGCGAGAAACGGGCCGTCCAAAACGAGCGGTTGCCCAGCCGCCAACAACAACTGCCACCTCAGGCGATGCGGTAGCAACACAAGCCAAGCACATACTGTGAGCGTACACCCGCGGCAGGCTCCGAGCGGGCTCGCGTAATGCAGTCCGCTGGTGCGAGAACAGCCATGTCTTTAGACATGAATGGTTTGTGGCCGATGGCATTCACATATACACACGCACCACACCTGGGCGGACGACGACTCTATCCACACGAGTACCACGATCCCTTCATCTACTGCGCGCGGTATCGCAAGGACTTTATCGCCTCGCTCCTGCACTGATCACCTGCGCGCCGGGTGGTTTGTGACGTGCATCTAACGGTTCGGTACTGCTCGGCTGCGGTGATGGTGGCCCCACAACGTACAAGGTCCCCGCGCGCGTAAGCGTTGCGGGGACCTTGCGTAATCACATGTCGCGAACTGCGACGGATCGATCCGTTACAGCATGCTCACGTCGACGTCCGGCGGAAGCAGGACCTTGTCGATGACATGGATGACACCGTTGCTCGCCACGATGTCCGTCTTCACGACAGTGGCGTCGTTAACTTTGACCCCATTGGCCGTGGTGATGTCGATCGTGGAGCCCTCAAGCGTGGCGACCTTGCCGGGCATGACATCGGCGGCCATAACCATCGAGCCCAGCACGTGGTACGTGAGGATCTTTGTCAGGACGGCCTTGTTTTCCGGCTTGAGAAGCTTGTCGACGAGACCAGCAGGTAGGGCTGCGAATGCCTCGTTTGTGGGAGCGAAGACCGTGAACGGTCCCGGTCCGCTGAGCGTGTCCGCCAGTCCGGCGGCCTTCACTGCTGCGACGACAGTCGAAAAGTCAGGGTTAGTTGCAGCGACATCAACGATGGTTCCAGCAGCGGCGGGAGCCGAGACCGCGGGTGAGCTCGGAGCCATTGAGCTTTCGGTTGGAGTGGGCGAGCTGGCGGCCGTCGTACTTGAACTACCGCACGCGGTCAAACTCACAGCGGTCAGCACTGCGATAGCAGCAGCCGCAATCTTCAGGTGGCGCATTGTTCTCCTTGAATGGTGGGATCTGTCTTCTTCACCGCAAGCGAGTTAGTGAAAATCGGCATGCTCAAAGATCGGACCGTCGGATTCGCGACGCCCTGCCCGCATCTGCGCAACATGATCACGCGAGGCTTTCATCGATGACGGCCAACGCTTCTTCAAGCTGATGCTCGGTTGTGAATAGTTGGTTGTGGCGCTGCTGCGAGCTCCTTCGTGGAAACCTACCGAGATCCGAACCTCGTCCTAGTGATCTTGGGCGACCACCAGCCCGCGACGATCGTCTCGGGATCAGGTGCCAGCCATGATGTGCCCGTGACAATCGTCGCCCACGACCCGCGCGTTTTGGCGCGCATCGATAGTTGGGGTTGGCAGGACGGTATGCGACCAAGTCCAAGTGCTCCGGTGACGGCGATGGATGCGTTCCGTGACCGCTTCATCAAGGCCTTCAGTGACGCAGCACCTGTGAGCCAGACTCCGTGAGGGCAGTCCGCACGGGCGTGACGGCGTCGCTGCGTTTTTAGTAACCGCAGTCACGCGGCTCGACGGAACGTAGACGCTGGTTAGTGGCGATGCATTTAGGGATGACGAACTTCTAATGCGCGAATTCGGCGCTTCCCACGGCCTTCTTCGGTAGGAAGAAGGTGATGATCAAGAAGATACAAACAAGCCCGACTTGAAGAAGTAGCGCATTCTTGAATCCGGTGTCGATGTTCCCGGTCGCTACTTGGTTGAAGAAGATGGTTCCGAAGATCGCGACTCCGACTGACGAGGCAATCGATTGGACGGAAGCCAAGACGCCAGACGCAGAGCTGACCAAATCATCTTTGATTGCAAGCAAGATTGCGTCGAAGAGCGCAGCCACCACGAGGCCGGTTCCGAAGCCAGAGATGAACATCCCGGGGGCGATGTGCCAGAAGTTGAACGACTGCATATCCGGTAGAGCGAAGAAGATAAGCAGAGCGCCAGTAATTTGAGCCAGGCCACCGAATTGAAGCACCCGGGTGCCGAACTTTTCGGCAAGAACTGCGCCGCTTAGCGCGCCACCGACAGCAGTGCCGAGCGCAATCGCAATGTTTGCGATGCCAGCACCGCGGGCCGTGTACCCCTGACCAATCTGCAAGAAGAGCGTGATGATCAGATACACGCCGGTAAAGCCGGCGAAGAAGGTGAAGATTCCAGCAAGCCCCAAGTTGTACGTCGTCGACTTGAAGATGTCTGGGTCAACGAGCGGGGTCTTGTTTCGCGAAATGACCCATCGTTGCTGAAACGTGAAAATCACGAAGCCTAGGAGCGAGACGATAAGTGAGACGAATGTCCAAAGCGGCCATCCGGCTTGCTGTCCCTGAATTAGCGGCAACAGCAGAAGACCGGACGACGCAATAATCAACAAACAACCCACGAGATCGATCTTTATCGAATGATCGGAATCTCTCTTGGGTAAGTAAATCCATGCGAGCGCAATGACGGCTATGCCGATCGGGATGTTCACCAAGAACACCGCGCGCCAACCGGTCGAGGCTATGTCGCCATCGATGATGAAGCCACCAATGACTGGTCCGAGAATTCCGCCCAGTCCGAAAACGGGACCGAAGATCGCGAAGGCTTTACCGATCTCTTCTGGTGGAAAGACATCCCGAATGAATCCAATGACGTGTGGAAGAACAAGAGCTCCAGCGAACCCCTGAATCAACCGAAAGGCAATGAGAGCGCCAACAGTTGGTGCGATTGCGCACAACAGCGAAGCTATCGTGAAGGCGACAATGCCGACAAGGAACACATTCCGCCGAGAGTAGCGATCGGCCAAACGACCGCCGATTACCAGGCCAGCCCCCAGAGTGAGCGTGTAACCACCGATCACCCACTGCAAGGCGGACGGAGATGCTCCGAGTTCGCGTTGAAGGGACGGTCCCGCCACATTCACGATTGTGG
>Ga0194055_10003339_pt1 | contig 12348 bp, 7 predicted proteins | sample SepL449m_MetaG_FD_155482 | JGI IMG/M metagenome (GOLD analysis project Ga0194055, IMG submission 155482) | Anoxic zone freshwater microbial communities from boreal shield lake in IISD Experimental Lakes Area, Ontario, Canada - Sep2016-L442-9m | ecosystem: Environmental > Aquatic > Freshwater >... | reverse complement strand
AGGTTCTCGGCTAGCGCCTCAGGCTCACTCTTATCGGTCGTTTCCAGACGGCCTTCCGCCGAGCTTACCTCGGCGGAAGGCGACAATTGGTAGCTACGATTATCTTTTTCGCTTCAGCTCCTTTCTAAGAGAAACTGGACTGCCGAGCGGCTCAGTTCGGCCGCGTTCTTCAAACCCAATTTGCGTTTGATGTTTTCTCGGTGCGTGTCGATCGTATGGGGACTCAGCAACAATTCCTCGGCAATTGCACCGCTGGCCCTCCCCGATCCAATCATGCGGAATATCTCCAATTCGCGATCCGATAGCTGATCGAGCGGGTTCGTCGACTCAATCCGATTTCCTAGTGCTTGAGATACCAGTTTTTGTGTGATCTCAGGGCTGACATACCGTTCGCCACGAAGAACCGTCCGAACGGCTTCGATCACATTTTCACCTGCATCCTGCTTGTTCAAATACCCAAGAGCACCAGCTCGTAAGGCCCGCTCCGCATAGAGAGATTCCTGGAACCCGGAGGAAACAAGGATCTTGATTGTTGGCGAAAAATCCCGAATGCGTTTAATCAATTCGATGCCATGACCACTCTTTAGGGAGATATCGACAATCACCAATCCGGGATTGGTCGTCTTGACTAACCCCATTGCTTCATCTTCCGATGTGGCTTCGCCGCAAATTTCCAGTTCAGGGAATGCGGACAATCGCAAGATCAAGCCTTCCCTGACCAGCGAGTGATCATCCACAATCAAAATCTTCGTTCTCGACAATACTTCAGTCATCGCTTGGTACCTCGTGGAGAATTAAACATTTCATCATCGTCCCACCTTCTGGCCTTGGTAGTATTTGGATCACTCCCCCAATCAAGCTGGCTCGGTATTCCATGGTGCGCATCCCCATTCCGCGTTTAGACGAATCCGCAACTGCAAGGCTGGCGGATTCGATACCGATCCCGTTGTCCGATACCTCCATCGTAATGCGTTCTCCTTTTTGCGCTAGAGAAATCCAGATTTCGTTTGCTAGACCATGATGGATGGCGTTGTTCACCGCTTCCTGGGCGATGCGATAGAGGTGCGTTGCTGTGGTGTTATGAATAAAATTCAGATCGCCTTGAAATGCGACATGGCATTTCAATTGAACCGAATCCATCGACCCGGCCAGTTCCGACAGGGCGGATCGCAGCCCCTCGGTATCGATCTGGACAGGCATAATCCCATGCGCTAAATCGCGAACATGATTGTTGGCTTCTCGGAGCCGCTGCGCCATCAACTTCGCCGTGGATATCATCTTGCGATAATCGGTATCGGTAAACTGCCAATGTTCCAACCCATCCGCCCCGACTCCCGATGGCTTCGCACCCTTCCCCTCGATCGTTTCGATCAAGGCGTTTGCGTACAAGGTGAGGCCGGTGAGTTCTTGTTGGGTTCCATCGTGCAATTCTAGCCCGATGCGCCGCTGTTCATTTGCGGCCAATTCCAATGCGTATTTTTGCATTTCCTTGCGACTGGAAATATCGCGCAAGATACCCGTGAACAGTCCCGTATGGTCGACTTGGCTAATGGCTAAATCGGCAGGGAAGATGCTGCCATCTTTTCGACGGCATACGATCTCTCGTCCGATCCCGATGACTTTCCCTTCCCCCATTCTGAGAAATCGCTGGATATATTGGTCGTGTTCATCGCGAAAGGGTGGTGGCATCAATATGCTTACATTTTCCCCCAGCAATTCGAGCAGTGAATATCCAAACATGGATTCGGTTGCCTTGTTCACATGGTCAATGAGACCATCTTCGTCGATCGTGATGATTGCATCCGAGGCAGTGTTCAAAATCGCATTCAAGCGTTCGTTCGTTTCATGCGTTTTCGTCTCAGCTATTTTCCGTTCCGTGATGTCGATGGATACGCTTAGAACCACGGGCTCTTTTGAACTGGGTAATCGGAATTGTTGCTTGCTCGTCTGCACGAAATGCGTGTCTCCCTTCCAGTCGGTAACCACTTCTTCCATATTGAAAATGGGGATTCCCGAAGCGATAACCTCGGAGTCCAATTGACTGGACAAAAGAGATTGGGCTTTGGCGGTTGCGGAACCGGGTTCGCATTGCCCCACCATTTCCGTTGGGGACTCGCATCCGCACTGGTCCGCAGTGTATTGGTTGACAAAGAGAAATTCTTCTTGTTTGTTTTTGGCGTAGATATAGTGCGGAACGGTGTCCACTACCAATTGGAGGAGTTCTTGATTCTCTTTCAGTTTCAATTCGGACAGGACCCTGTCGGTGATGTCTTGATGAGAGATTACAGCACCACCCCGATCATGCTGGAGTGGATTTGCTTGAAGTACGTACCACGATTTGGTGTTCTGAAAATGGTATGGATATTCAATCCGAAACCCATCGATCTTGCCGGATAGGACGTCCTTCACCCCGGAGATCACTTGGGCTGAATTGTTCGTTGAACCCGATAGGCCAAGAACGGATTCGAGGACTTCGAAGTAATTGGTTCCGATACCGCTGCGGTACCGAGTGTCACTTCTTTCCTTGTCAATCCGATCCCATGCTGGATTCGTGGCAACGATCACGCCGTTGCGGTCGATGACGGCGATCTGGGAAGAGAGAGCCCCTAAAATTGCACGGTTCTCCTCTTCGCTATGCCGGAGTTCTCGAACGGAATTGACCCGTTCCGATATGTCCGTGAAAAGGACAATCATCTTGGGTGATTCGCCGTTTGCTGCTGGAAGGAGTGAAAAGAACTTACTAATCCAAACCTCCTTTCCGTCCTTCCGAAGACAGCGATTCTCGATTTCGAACGAGGTCTTCTTACCGAGCAGCAGTCGTTGGATACCCTCCTTTTCTCGATCTTGATCGTCTGGGTGGACAAACGATCCGCGCTGCATTCCTTGGAGCTCGTGTTCGGAGTAACCAAGGATCTTGCAGTAGGCGGGATTGCACTGTTCGATCTCGCCATTCGTATTGGTGATCACGATTCCAGAAGCCACATTGTTGTAGATTTCACGGAAGCGAGCGTCTTGCTCCCGTTGCTCGTTCTCGTGCCTCTTCCGTTCCGAGATGTCGACGAATGTGATCACCACTCCTTCGGATCTGTTACCCCCGACGCGGAATGGGGATACACGGCGAAGGAAACACCTCCCATCTTCCGCTAGAATCTCCTCTTCCTTTGGCTCAGCTCTAGCAAGAACGGCATTGCAATCCTCGATCATCTTGGGCTGGATGAACGGTGACTGGACTGCCGATAGAAGATCATTTTCTTTTAGCGAAACGGGTTGAAAGAGAGCTGTGGCGGGACGGGTGACGCGTTTGATTCGCAATAGCTTGTCTAGGAACAGAGTTGCGATTTCCGTACTGGCCATCACATTGGTGAGCTCGTCGTTGGAGCGATCGAGCTCGGAGACTTTTTCCAATAGCTGCGCATTAACGGTGTTCAACTCTTCATTGAGCGATTGGAGTTCCTCTTTCGAGGATTCCAATTCTTCGTTCGAGGATTGGAGTTCTTCGATAAAGCTCCGAGTTTGTTCCGCAGAGTTCTGAAGTTCTTCGCGTGTGGCTTTCAGTTCAGCTTCCAACAAATCGATAACGGAAGATTCCGTGGATTCCATCGATGAATCAGGTGAGTCCGTTTGGGACCCTGAAGGAGAAGTTTGTGCAATCGTGTCGCTGGTTGACTGCATGTCTTGAAAGAGGACCAACATGCATCCTTCTAGTAACTTCAGATTGCGAATCGGCCGGACGGTAATCGAGCACTGATAATTGCGCCCGTCCCGCCTGACTCGGGCATGGTCAATCGTGACCTCTTTGGCTTCGAGTTTGGCTTGATAGCAGGCGGCGCGCAGTTTACTTCGCAAGCCAGGTCTGGCCATAGTCAGTAAGTTCTTCGTCATTTCGCCAGAAGGGAATTCTAGAAAGTCAATCAATGGTCCGGTGACATTGAGGATTTCGTGGCCGGGATTGATCAGAGCAGAAGCGGGCGCATACTCATTGAGCACTAAACTCTCAGCGAGTTCTTTGTAGGTCTTACGAGGTGTGATAATAGGAATCGTTTGCAACACCGCCGTTGGTGAGAAATGTTTGACGACCGATAGGCTGGATTGAATAGCACTAGCGGTGCCCAGTCGACGGAAGACACGCCACTTTTTGTCGATAGATTCAAATCGGGCTTCGTCTTTCCCTAGCGTTTCGGATGGCCCAAGAATTAAGTATCCATTTTCATTCAATGCAAAATGGAGTAGAGTGATCAAACGTTGCTGAACCTCCGGTTCGAAATAGATCAATACGTTGCGACAGGAAACTAAATCCATCTTCGAGAAGGGAGCATCTTGAAGCAGATTTTGAACGGAGAACACCAGGTAGTCGCGTAGTCGCTTGTTCACACGAAAGTGCGACTGGTCTTCCGTGCTGAAGAATTGTCGGAGTCGGGATTTCGTAAGATCGTTCGCGATACTGCCGGAGTACACGCCGCGCCGCGCGAAGTCGACGGAATGTTCGTTGATGTCGTTGGCAAAGACCTGAAAGTTGGCAGGCTTTCCAGCAGCTTCAAACGCTTCCAGAAATAACATCGCAATCGAGTAGGCTTCTTCTCCCGTCCCACAACTGGGAACCCAGATACGAAGGGGAATGTCGGTGGAGTGATTGGCGAGCAATGCAGGAATGACGACTTTTTCGAGAACGAGGAAGGCATCCGTATCACGAAAGAATTGAGTCACGCCGATCAAAAAATCATTGCACAGCAACTGCACTTCGCTCGGCTGGTTTTTTAGTAACTCTAGATAGTCCGCAAAGCCTGCAAACTGCAACAGACCCATTCGCCGCTCCACTCGGCGCAACAACATACTCTTCCGGTAGCATTGAAAATCGTATTGGGTATGCCCGCGAATCCACAGGACAATCTGGTTTAACTGTTCTAGTGTGGCTTCGTCTGGACGGGTGACGCGAAGCGACGATCGGAAATAGGGTTGCTTGACAATTTTTTGCAGCGCCTCGGGCATTTGCTCAGGCGAGAGAACCAAATCAACGAGCCCCGTTTCGATGACGCTGCGCGGCATCTGGTCAAACTCGGCCGAATCCGGAGATTGCGACATGACGAGTCCGCCACATCGCTTGACTTCACGACTACCCAACGTGCCATGGCTTCCGGTCCCAGACAGGACAACCGCAATGGCTCGCGGGCCCTGATCTTCCGCCAGGGATCTCAAGAAAAAATCGATTGCTGTTTGCGTGCCGATTTGATTGGGCAGTGGGCTCAAATGCAATTGGCTGTTGGAAACCGTCAAGAGATAGTTGGGTGGGATGACATAAACGTGATCGACTACGATCGTCATTCCATCTGTGACCTCCACCACGGGCATCGATGTTTGCCGGCTCAGCAATTCCACCATCATGCTTTTGTGGGTCGCGTCCAGGTGAGGCACAACGACAAAGGCCGCTCCCAATTCGACGCGGATCGCTTCGAAGAAGAGCTTCAGCGCTTTGACGCCCCCGGCGGAGGCGACCATTCCCACGACAGGAAAACGATCCTCATTCTGTTTTTCTACGCCGGAATCCGACATAGATGGATCAGGCGTCGACTGGTTAGGTACCTCATCAGACGGCGCCGAACTGCGGGAGAGACCGTCCTGAGGATGATTTTGCACGCTCTGATCCTCATCGAGTTACTGAAAGACACGCCACCTCTATGGATTCTATCAGAAGCCACGGACTACGACAGGGTTGACTTGGGACCTGCCAACTTCCATGACGAAAGATCCATGGCGGAATCCACCATGGATCGAATGGTTTTGCATTCGATTGGATTGTATGGGCGGATAAGCACAATGGCGCGGAATGGCTGAATTTGCCCTCGAATGGAATCTCACGACAAGCAAAGGCGAATGGAATGAAACTATCTCCGGTACCGTGCGATAAGGATCTAACAACTACCTCCGAATCACAATGGCTTGACTCAAAACCGCAAACAGAGATTGTGGCAATCGAGGCCCAATGGTCCAACCCCGTCAACACGATTCATTTCGATAACAATTTGTTTCCTGAGAGATCGCTGGATCGAGCGACCATGTCGACTATGGCGGAGTCAACGCCATCGCGTCTCATCGAGGAGATGGGCTGCAGGGTGACCTGCACGGCGACTCAACGCTTTCAACGCAGCCACTATTTCGAGATCAATCGTATTGAGTGCGAGTTGCGTGACGGCCAGCTATGCCTTCATGGACGAGTGTCGTCGTACTTCATGAAACAATTAGCCCAGGAATTGGTGCGATCCATTGACGGAGTTTGTAGTATCCAAAACCACATCGAAGTCGTTCCTGCGAATGCGTTTCTTTCCGCTCGTTCAGGGTGGTCGACAAAGGAGTCAGAGATGCCCGAAGTATTTTTTCCAGATCTGTCTACTGCGCTGGGAACGCTCCCAGTAGGCCGAACGCTCAATGGTGGCACTATCGTCGACAACAACGAGTCTAAGACTTCCGTTCGTCGCTAGGCCAAGAGGTTTGGGTATTTCTCGCGGATACCACGCCGAATGGCATCGATTCTGTTGTTCAAGCCATGCAGCGCATTCCCTGCAGCCACCAGATCGTATTCGATGGGATTGTCGCGCTGCGATTGGCGGCTATTCAACACCCCCACGTTGTGCTTTTGCAAATGGAGTTGCCATGGATGAACGGATTCCAATTGGCATCCCATCTCCGCCAGGATTTTCCACGAAGTGGAATGCTTATTGTCGTGCTTGCAATGATCAAGCGGCCCGAAACGAGACGACTGTCGAGCCGTTCTGGGATCGATATTTTGGTTGGGGAACGCGATCGGTGAGCGGTGTTGGAAACGATCATGATGCTCGAGTGCGTGCATTTGGGATCGGGTGGGCAGAAGGAGTAAAACGTGGCGAGGAACATGCCAGCGAAAAGGAGCGACTAGCGATTTAACAATTCGCTGTCTCTTGGCATTGACAAGAATTTCCGAAAGCCAACGTACCCTCGGGCGATAGGACTCTGCGTTGGCAGCAGCAGGAATGCCGTTAAAATTCTAATGGGTTGACATGAACCTGATGGAAAATACGATTAGTTAATTGGCTTCATCGACGCCTCGGCGCTACCTGTCCACGTACTGCATAGGTCCCCGTCTGCCCAAGTACCGAGACCTGCGCGTTTTTGGCAGGATGATGCCCACCGGGAGTTTTAGGTCCACCGGGAGTTTTGGCGCTCGACAGGTTTTTCTTTTTCCGTTGAACGTGAGTATTGAATCCATGGTTCGTTTCGGTCGATTTACGTTATTGAAGACACTCGTATCGCTGGGCGTGGGTGCAGTCATTCTTGGCGGCTTGATGCTCGACGTCCGAGCGCAAGAACCCGAGCAACCGACGATTCATAAAGCGATGCGATCGTCTCAGCTGCCCGGCGATTGGATCGGTACTTGGCGGGGTACCGTGCGCAATTTTCGTCCAGATGGTGAGCCAAACGCATTCGAGATGGAACTCACCATCGCTCCCACCGGCTCTTCCAACGAACTTCAATGGAAGATCGTTTACGAAGGCCCTCAGGGGAAAAGTGAACGAGACTATCGAATCTACTCAGGCGAATCGGAGGGGCGTTTTGTCATCGACGAGCAAAACGGCATTCGTATCGACGCTGTGCTCTTCGAGAACACTCTATTGAGTCACTTTAGCAATCAATCACAAACGCTGTGGACCAAATACGAACGCTCAGCTAGTTCGGAACCCCCTGAGATTCGATTCGAACTCGTTGCAGCGGATAATCAAAATAAAACCGTGACTAAAGCAAAAGGGCTCGATATCGCGGTCGAGAGCGTGCAGGCCTCAAGTCACCAGACAGCCATTCTCAAGCGAGTCGAATCACCCACCCGCGAATCCCGGAGTGCCGGGATACCAGCTTGGCGAAAGCTGGAGACGGATGCATACCGTGGCAAGCAAGACGACATTTACTTCGTCGATGAAAATATCGGTTGGTATGTCAATGGTGAAGGAAAAATCTATAAGTCCGTTGACGGTGGAGAGAATTGGACCCTCCAATGGCATCATCCTGGTGCTTACTTTCGATGCATTGCGTTTCTGGACCAGCAACACGGATTCGCGGGAAATATTGGCCCAGGATATTTCCCAAACGTTTCCGATCCCATTCCACTCTATGAGACAAAAGATGGGGGTAGCAACTGGACTCCAGTCGAGACTATCGAAGGAGCCCCGGTCGTCGGCCTTTGTGCTTTGCAAGTTTTGCGAGAACCGTACGTGAATGCTGGGCAACTGGAAACGCGCACTCGACTTCTTGGTGTCGGACGTGTCGGCGGTCCTGCCGCGATGATTGTTTCGGATGATATGGGGGCATCGTGGCAACAACTCGATATTGCCTCTCACGCCGCAATGGCCTTTCGACGTTCACTTCTGGAATCGCAACGAGGGATTGATTGCAGCAGCAAGCCACGCAGATGTATCGCAGTCCCATGCTCTCATTCTCGCAACTTCGGATGGGGGAAAAACCTGGCGCGAATCATGGCGATCCAATCGCCCGTACGAGCTCACTTGGAAAATCTCTTTCCCAACGCGCGACACCGGATATGTGACGATTCAGTCGTACGATCCAGATCCCGCAGTGAGGGAAAGATTTGTAGCGAAAACGACGGACGGTGGATCGACATGGACGGAAATACGATTGAGCGATGATCCTCGCGTGCGCGAGTTTGGTATTGCGTTTCTCAATCCATCGATCGGTTGGGTCGGTGCGGTGCCCCATGGCTTTCAGACGACCGATGGAGGTGCTTCATGGGCCAAAGTCGATATGGGGAACGCAGTGAACAAAATTCGATTGATACCCAGTTCCAAAGGATACGCTGGCTTTGCCATCGGCACTCAAGTCCATCGGATCGATTTGCCTAAGTCGAACTAGGGACGTAGGTGCGTTGGATTCGATCGACAAAGACATCCGCGTATCATCAGATCAACAAAGTGTAGAATCGATCGTGAGCTTAGAGAGATAAGGTCAATTCGTCTGAAACCAAGGTCGCCTGTCTCGCGATGCCCGAATGGACGAAATAGAGACGAAATAGACTCGAATGCCATGCGAAGGGAGTGCAGATTGTTGATTGAGTTTCCATCTAGAGGTTCTAACGATTCGTGAACACTCCCTTCGGCCAGTTGCTGCATGCGTTTGAGATCCATTCGATCGAGGGGATTCGCGAGATTTTGTCTACGGGTTTCGATGTTACGAAGCCAGTGGATGGGAAAGCACCGATTACGTACCTGACAGAGATGTACTTTCGATCCAACAGGTTTCCCGATTGTCTTCGCCTATTGCTCGAGCGGGGCGCGGTATTGGACGACCCGAAGATCGCCCCGGTCCTCTTGAACGATCCGATGGCACTGGAAAGTGCTCTACAGACCGACAAAGCGTTGATCGACCACCGAACTTCGATGGTGAGTACTTTTACACCACTTCTTGGCGCATCGTTGCTGCATGTTGCTGCGGAGTATGGCAACTTGGCCGTTGCGGAGAAGCTTATCGAACTGGGAGCCGACGTGGATGCCCGAGCTGCATTGGATGCATCGGGATTGAATGGCCACACGCCCCTTTTTCATACCGTCAATTCCAACGCCAATCGCTCACTTCCGGTCATGGAGCTTCTCTTAAACGCGGGTGCACGAACGGACATTTTGTTGAAGGGGATCACCTGGGGCAAAGGCTTTGAATGGGAAACGACTTGTTTCGATGTAACACCCATCTCGTATGCGCAGTTTGGTCTTTTGCCACAGATGCATCGGTTGGAGCAAGATTGTTATGGGAACATAAGGACACTGCTGCAGACGGCGGGGCGAACTGTGCCACCCCTAGATAATGTCCCAAACCGCTACTTAGCCTAGCAACCCATCGAACATACTGGGCCTTTCCACGTTTGGTGGAAAGAGAGTCGCTGTCAGGATATCCACGACCAGAAATTGTTTCGCGCCAAAGGGACGTTCGTTGTACACTAAGTTCAATCTTGGGTCAGGAAAATACGCTCGAAGAACGATTGCCCCTTAGTCAAGTGGCCAGCGGTCCTCAGTGGTTCCAAGTGCAGAAAAATGTGTCAATGCTTAACCTCCTATGCCCTGCCATTGGCAGCCAGTTAAAGAAAGAATCATGAAGCGATCCAAAGCAGAAATGGCAGGCTGGGCCTTGAGTCTATTGCTTGCCGTGTTTCTCGGTTTAGCAAGTGCCTTCGGTAAGTTTTTCGACTTCCCGAACAAGGAAGAAATGTTCGCAAAGTTGGGCTGGTCACCGAACATCATGGTCTACGTTGGTATGGTTGAAGTAGCCATCGCCATTTTGTTTCTCATCCCGCGAACGGCGTTCTTTGCAGCCATTTTGATAACAGCTTACCTCGGCGGTGCTGCAGCCGCCCACATTCGCATAAGCGAAGCGTTCTTCGTTCCGATCCTCCTGGGAGTGATCGCATGGGTTGCCTTGGGCTTGCGCGATCCAAGGATCTTCCAGCTAGCAGTCGAAACGGCCAAGCCATCATCGGTCTAGCCCAATCAACGCATTGGTAGGGAGGGCGACGCTCCTGCGGAGCCAGAACAGCCAAAGCTCGGCAGGAGCCTCGCCCTCCCTTTGTGTTCTAGACGGTTCTTCGTCCTGAAGGATGTTTAGAGCTGTGGCTTCACCCTTGCATTTATTCGTCGATAGGATGGTAGTGCAATGAACGGCAACGCATTTGCTTGTTCTCTCGTTGCCACCACACACTTCCCTTTCGGTCACAAAAGCAACTTAGATGGTTGCTCTGTTTTGATGTTGCGATTTAAGAGAGACCCTCCATCAACATCGTAAGTTGTCCGGCCAGTTCGGTAACGTGGGGTGGATGCCAGATCGTCTCGTGGTTGCCCGGGATATGCCGTATGTCCAGGTTGGATGCGAATCGGCTCCAGCCGAGATCCTGCGAGCGGCCGCGCAAAAGTGGCCCGGTTTGAGCACGAATGAGAGTCAGTTTGCCAGAGTAAGGACGTGGGATATAGTCCCGAAAACCATTGTACAGAGCTTGGGCCAGTTCGCGATTTTGCATCGGTATTCGACCTAGATCGAATACGTCGTCCAGCTCTTTTTTGGCGATTCCCCAGGATGCGAAGAAGCGAAAGAATTGTCGTAGTTTGCGAATGCTTCGCTCGGTAAATTGGCTTGCCGAAAACGTGCGAAGTTCCTCTCGTAGCCAAGATGGCAAATTCATTGCGATTCCGGGCAGGCTTTTCCAACGAGCATTCCACTGCGGATTGAGTCCACGGCGACCCGGCCCCGTGTCGATCACTGCCAATAGATCCACTTTTTCTCCCATTTCGTGGAGCAGACACGCGACCTCGAAGGCCATCATTCCACCATACGAGAAACCTGCAAGAGTATAGGGACCGTGTGGCTGAAACTTACGTAATGCCGTGACCAAGCAGCTTGCGGTTTTGCGGAAGTCCTTGAATTGCTCTTGGTTTTGCGGAGCCAGGGCAAGCTGAAGTCCGAAAATTGGAAAGCGTCCGCCTAGGCGCTCAAACAAGGCTCGGGACACCATCGCCCCACCTCCGACCGATGGCATCATGAACAATGGGCGGCCGTCACCATCGGGCTGCAAGGTCAAGACGGTGGCGATATCCGTCTCGGGAGTTAACTCCACCAGAAGCCCGGCCAAATGACCGATCGTGCCGTACTGGAACAGCACCGCCAAAGGCAATCTCCGACCAAACGATTTCTCGATGCGCGCGAACAATCGAACGGCCAGCAGCGAGTGTCCACCGAGTGCAAAGAAGTTGTCATGGATACCGATTTCCTGGATCCCTAGGACTTCGCTCCAGATGGACGCGAGTTGCTGTTCAATAGGGTTGCGGGGGTTGGCATAGCCTGTCTCCAGCTCCGGCCTCGAATCATCGGGAACGGGCAGGGAGCTTCGCTTAACTTTGCCACTGGATGTGATTGGAAGCTTGTCGATTTCGACAAAGGCCGCAGGCAGCATGTAGTCGGGAAGGCGGTTCTGCAGATGGTTTCTTAGGTGGGAGGTATTCAGTCGGGTGCCCGACGTGGGAACACAATAAGCGACTAAGCGTTTGTTCCCTGGGCGATCTTCGCGCAAGATAACCACGCATTGCGCAACTTCCGGAAACTCGTTGAGAACACTTTCGATTTCGCCTAGCTCGATGCGAAAGCCACGCAGCTTGACTTGATCATCTATGCGACCGAGGAATTCGAGGTTCCCGTCAGCTCGCCATCGTACTAGGTCGCCTGTCCTGTAGAGTCTCGATTGGGTGTCGTCGCAGAAGGGATTTGGGACAAACTTTTCAGCCGTTAGGTCAGGTCGGTTCAGGTAACCCCGAGCCAAACCAGCGCCACCAATGG
>Ga0194055_10003338_pt1 | contig 12355 bp, 8 predicted proteins | sample SepL449m_MetaG_FD_155482 | JGI IMG/M metagenome (GOLD analysis project Ga0194055, IMG submission 155482) | Anoxic zone freshwater microbial communities from boreal shield lake in IISD Experimental Lakes Area, Ontario, Canada - Sep2016-L442-9m | ecosystem: Environmental > Aquatic > Freshwater >... | reverse complement strand
CGCTGACCCGCTTGGCCGGGCTCCCCCACCGCGAACCCCTCCCCTGCCCCATGCTGCGCTACTGGACCGCCGGCGAATCGCACGGCCCCGCCCTCCTCGCCCTCGTCGACGGTTTCCCGGCGGGGCTGGCCGTCGACCTCCCGGCGATTGATGCTGAGCTGGTGCGCCGACAGGGGGGCTATGGTCGTGGTGGACGGCAGCGGATCGAGACCGACAGCGTCCGATTCCTGTCGGGACTGTGGCGGGGAACGACGCTCGGCAGCCCGTTGGCAATGGAGATCGTCAACCGCGACGCCAAGCTCGAACGGCTCGACGACGTCGACCGTCCGCGGCCCGGCCATGCCGACCTGCCCGGCGCCGTCAAACATCTCGGCAGCGTCCGCGCGGTGCTCGAACGCGCCAGCGCTCGCGAGACGGCAGCGCGGGTGGCGGCCGGAGCCCTCGCCCGCCAACTCCTTGCCACCTTCGGGATCGAGGTCGGCGGCTGGGTGACGGCGCTTGGCGGCATCGAGCTGGGGCCCCGTGAGGGGACGCTTCCCGAGCTGCGGGGCTTGAGGGATTCCAGCGCCATCTATTCGCTCCACCCCGAGCGAGATGAGGAAGTCACCGAGCTCATCGACCGGGTCGGCAAGGAGGGGGACACCCTCGGGGGCGTGGTCGAGGTCCGCGTCGACGGTCTGCCGATCGGCCTCGGGACCCACGCCCAGTGGGATCGCAAGCTCGATGGCCGACTCGCTCAGGCGGTGATGGCCGTGCAGGCGATCAAAGGGGTCGAGATCGGGCTCGGCTTCGAGGCAGCCAAGCGCCGTGGCTCGCAGGTTCACGACCCGATTCATTACGACGCGGCGCGGCGTGATCAGACCGATCTCGGCTTCACCCGGCCGACGAACAACGCCGGCGGCCTCGAGGCGGGGATGACCAACGGGCAGCCGCTGGTGATCCGGGCCGCGATGAAGCCGATCAGCACCCTCCGCAAGCCGCTGGAGAGCGTGAATCTGCGGACGAAACAGACCGAGGAAGCGGCCTACGAGCGGAGCGACGTCTGCGCGGTGAGCGCTGCGGCGGTGATTGTCGAGCATGTCGTCGCCTTCGAAATGGCGGCGGCACTCGTCGACAAGTTCGGCGGCGACAGCGTCGAGGAGATGCTGGCGCGCTGGAAGCTCTACCACGATCTGGCCCGCGCCCGTTGACGAAGACGATGACGGAAAGCCGCCGGGGGACGGATTCCCCGGAAATCCGCGAGGGACATGGATGTTCGTCGCCCAGCAAGCCGCCCGCAGCCGTGTCGTCCGCACGACGTTCGTCGTCGCCTGCCTGATCCCCTGCGCGGTGCTCGTCGCCTGGGCCGGGTGGCGCCGCACCGGGGGCCACCGCGACCAGCTCGTTCGGGAGTGGGAGAGAACTCTCGGCATGCCGCTGGCGGTCGGGCGCGTCGAACATCTTCGCCCCGGAGCGCTCCGGCTGGTGGATGTCGCCCTGCCCGACGGCCGTGGGGGGGAGTCGGTTCGGGTGCCGCGGATCGATGTGGAGTCGTCCGCGACGGAAGTCCGCATCCGTCTGTCGGAGCTTACCGGCACCCCGACGGCGATCGCTGCCGCGGTGCGCCTGGCGCGCGCCTGGCTCGATGAACCGACCCGATTCAATCGCAACGTCGTCATCGATATCGGTCGGTTCGGCTTCGGCACGGCGGAGACTCCTGGCCGTGTCGGAACGCGGATCGAGTGTGTCGGGGCCGAGGCCGGCCGGGCGATCCGCCTCCGCGCGGAGCCGGAGAACGGGGAGTGGCTCGTCGTCCAAGCTCTCACGGTGGCCGGAGTGCCGGGGAAACGCCGCTCGGTGCGGGGGCAGGTGGCGACGCCCGTTCCGATCAGCGCCGTCGCAGCGGCCCTCGGCTGGTCGGCTGGCGCAGCCGAGGGAGCGGGCCTTGCAACTCTCGCCGGTGCGATCGATGCCGAAGTGGGGGCGAGCGGCTGGGACGGATCGTTCAGCGCAGCCCTTGCCGACGTCGATCTCGCCGCCGTCACGACGGCCATCCCCTGGCATGCCACCGGCATGGCACGCGTCGACATCGCCGAATGTCGGATGGTGGCGGGGCGGGTCGACTCGGTCCGGGGGCGCGTGGTGACCGGTGCCGGTGAGATCGAGCAGGAGGGCCTCGAGGCCCTCGTGACGACGCTCGGATGCCGCGTCGGCCCCGGGTGGAGGCCAGCCCCGCGCGGCACCGACATCCGCTTCGAGCGCGGCGCGGCCAGCGTCGAGATTGATGAACGGGGGATGCGGATCACCGCCGCCGACCAATCGGCCCTGCTGGTGGGGACCGACGGTTCGCTCCTCGAGCCGCCGGTCGCCGCGGTGAGCCTCTCTTCCGTGGCACGGGCCCTCTCACCGACCACCGCGCCGGCGGTGCCGGCCACGCCGATGAGCGGATGGCTTCTCTCGATCTTCCCCTTTCCCGCGCGGGCCGCAGCGCCAGACCCTCTTCTCCCACTCCAACGGAGGGGAGTTAGGGGAAATTGACGAAGTCTTGACGGTGAATCGACTGGGGTCTGACCCGCCGACGCTGGCAAGCCCGGGGAAATGCATCAAAGTAAGGACCTGCTCGATGATGGCAGTTGCCATCGCAGGCCAGCGCCCCCGTGGCGATTCCCTCCCCTCCCTCCGAGGCCCGTCCCGACATGACGTCGAAGACCAGTCACTTCCCCAAGCAGTCCCGGCCCCCCAAGGCCGGCAAGCCCGTTTCGACCGCCTCCGGCCATTCCACGGCCCAGCTGGCCAATGACGGTCGCCATGCGCAGATCGACGTCGACGCCGACGAGTTCGCCTTCGGGCGGTCGGCAATCGGCGGCCCCCAGAGTCAGGTCGAGCGGCACGACCACGTCGGCGGGGAGACGGCACTGACCAACGATGCCGATCCGCACCATCAACACACCGGCCAGCACTGGAGCGACCTCGATTGGCCGGTCGTCATCTGGATCGGGCTGATCCATGCCGCCGCCCTGGTGGCCCCCTTCTTCTTCAGCTGGTCGGGGCTGGCGATCTGCGTGGTCTTGAGCTGGGCCACTGGGAGCCTCGGCGTCTGTCTCGGCTACCACCGCCTGCTGACGCACGGGAGCTTCTCGACCACCCGGGCCGTGAAGATGTTTTACGCTTGGATGGGGGGGGTGTCCGGTGAGGGCTCGGCGCTCCACTGGGTCGCCAATCACCGCAAGCACCACGCCTTCAGCGATCTCGAGGGTGATCCGCACACACCGTACGACGGTGGCGTCTGGAGCCACATCACCTGGATGTTTCCGCGGCGCAACGCCGCCGAGCTCGACGCCCACTGCCGTCGCTGGGCCCCCGATCTCTACAAGGATCCGGGGATCCTCTTTCTCCACAAGACGTTCCTGCTGTGGCACGTTGTCATCGGCGCGGCTCTCCTCTTTTCCGGGGCGGCGATCTACGACTGGCGGACCGGAGTCTCGTGGCTCCTGTGGGGGCTGGCCGTGCGGATGGTCTACGTGTTTCATGTGACGTGGTTCGTCAATTCGGCGACCCACATCTGGGGCTACCGCAACTACGAGACGAACGACAACTCGCGGAATCTGTGGTGGGTCGGGCTGCTGGCGTTCGGTGAGGGGTGGCACAACAACCACCACGCTTTTCAACGGATGGCCAAGCACGGCCACCGGTGGTGGGAGTTCGACACCACCTACTGGATGATCCTGGTCATGGAAAAGCTCGGGCTGGCCTGGAATGTCGTCAAAACCCCCCGTGGCGGCAGGACTACGGTCGCCTGATGCCCGGGGGCCTGCGTCGGTTTTTTTCTGCTGGTCCCGGGCGGGAGGCATTCCCCCCCGGGACCACCCCGGCTAAGCCAATTGGGCCGGGGGATGCCGGTGGGGGCGGATGCTGTTGCAAATCGGCCCCCCGCCGATACACTTTTTGGTTCCTCAATAGACATGGTTTGTCGCGGTGAATGCCGCGGTTGATTTGGTTTCCGTGGTAGGCGTGCCGGTGGTACATGGAGTGGGATGCAACGTGCATCCTCGGAGTGCCGCGCACGGCTTGCCCGTCACGTTTCAGGTCGCCTGCAAGAGGGCGGTTTTCGGCTGATGTCGCTCACGAAAGATCGTAAAACGGAACTCATCGGTGCGTATCGGCGAGGGAATGCCGACACCGGCTCGGCGGAGATCCAGATCGCCCTGCTCTCGGGCCGGATCACCCATCTGACCGGGCATTTCAAAACGCACTCAAAAGACTTCGCCAGCCGGCGTGGTCTGCTGCAAATGGTCAGTCGCCGCCGTCGCCTGCTCGACTATCTCAAGCGGGTCGAACCGCAGCGGTACCTCGACATCATCCAGCGACTCGAGATCCGCAAGTAATCGCCGAGGTTTGGTTGGGCCCGTCGCCGACGCCCGAGGCAAACCCTCGTCGCGGCGAACGTCAGCGGCTTGCTTCTGGCTGGCCGCGGGCCCTTGAAGTGAAGGGTTCACACGGTCCGCTCTCCTTGCGTGGCACTGCGGTGCTCGGTCTCGGCGGCGGTTCGGGGAGAGATTCTGGTCCATTGGGGGTGGGGCGTCGTGAGGGCAATGATCCTCAGGCCTGCATTCCCCGTCCACTTGATGCTTCCGGCGGTTCGTTGCTGCCGGGAGCGTGCCACCGGGAACTGTTCCCCTGATTGCGGGGGGCGTTGAAGTCGGTCGGCAGAGGCGGTGGTGGAGTCCTGGAGGTTCGGCACGTGGCCGAGCCTCGGACGTCTCGCCGCCTTGGTTCGGTATCGGGGGGGGTGAGCTCAGCTCCATCGCCCCTCGTGACGACGGCGTGCACAGGGCGCGCGGTCGGGCGGGCAGGGAAGAAAGAAGAGTTTTTATGAAAACGGTTGTCGAACGAAAAATCGGAAATCACACCCTCTCCATCGAGACGGGACAGTTGGCGAAGCAGGCGGCCGGAGCCGTTCTCGTGCGCTACGCGGAGACGGCGGTCATCGTGGCCGCAGCGACCGGCGCACCACGCACCGGCATCGATTTCTTTCCGCTCACCTGCGATTACCGCGAGCGTTCTGCGGCGGCGGGCAAGTTTCCCGGTGGCTTCCTCAAGCGCGAGGGGCGCCCGACGATGAAGGAGACGCTCACGAGCCGTCTCATGGATCGTCCCATTCGCCCGTTGTTCCCCGACGGGTTCTTCGACGAGGTCCAAATCCAGGCCTCGGTCCTCTCCAGCGACAAGCAAAACGACGGCGACGTCTTGGCGATGAACGGTGCTTCGGCGGCACTGTCGATCTCCCCGCTTCCCTTCCGCGGGCCGCTTGGGAGCGTCCGGTTGGCGCAGGTCGACGGGGTGTTTGTTCCGTTCCCGACCCAGGATCAGCTCGAGGAGAGCGATCTCGACCTGATCGTCTCCGGAAGCGAGACGGCGGTGCTGATGATCGAGGGCTTCGCCCGCGAGATGCCCGAAGCCCGCATGCTCGAGGCGATCGTCGAGTGCCACCGGATCATCCGCGAGCTGTGCTCGATGCAGCATGAGCTCGTCCGGCTCGCCGGGAAGCCGAAGAAGGAGTATGTCCTCGCCGACTACACCAACCTCCGCGAGCGGCTCACTCGCGACTACCTCCACGACCTGAAGGCCGCCAAGGCGACCGCCGTCAAGGCCGAGCGTGGTCAGGCGGTGAAGGCCCTCAAGGAGAAGGCGAAGGCGGCGATTGTCCCCCTCGAGCCGGCCGGTACTGCCAAGTCGGGTGATGCCGGTGGCGTCAGCGAGGCCGATTTCTCCCATGTTTGGCACGCGCTCGAGGAGCGTGCCGTTCGGGACCTGATCTACGAAGGAAAGCGTCCCGACGGTCGTGACTACACGACCCTCCGTCCGATCTCCTGTGAGGTCGATCTGCTCCCACGCGTTCACGGTTCCGCGGTCTTCCAGCGCGGCGAGACCCAGGCGTTGGTGACGATCACCCTCGGGACAGGCAAGGACGAGCAGCGCGTTGACGGCCTCCTCGACGAGTATTCGAAGAAGTTCATGCTCGACTACTACTTCCCGTCGTTCTCCGTCGGCGAGGTCCGCCCAATCCGCGGCCCCGGCCGGCGCGAGATCGGCCACGGTGCCCTTGCCGAGCGGAGCGTCAAGCCGGTGCTCCCAGCTCCCGATGTTTTCCCCTACACAATCCGGGTGCTCTCCGACATCCTCGAGTCGAACGGCTCGAGCTCGATGGCCTCGGTGTGCGGTGCGACCCTCGCCCTCATGGCCGCCGGCGTGCCGATCACGAGCCCCGTCGCGGGGATCTCTGTCGGGCTCGTTAAGCAGTCGGAGCACGAGTGGAAGCTCCTCACCGACATCATCGGTGACGAGGACCACTACGGCGACATGGACTTCAAGATCGCCGGGACCCCGGCCGGGATCACGGGCATTCAGCTCGATCTGAAGATCGACGGCATCTCGCCGGCGATCATCGAGGCGACGCTGAAGCAGTCCCGCGTGGCCCGCCTCGAGATCCTCCGTGCAATGCTCTCGACGATCAGTCGTCCGCGTCAGGAAATCTCCCCGTGGGCTCCGCGGCTCCTGCGGACGCAGATCAACCCCGAGAAGATCGGCCTCCTCATCGGCCCGGGCGGAAAGACGATCCGTGCCATCCAGGAATCGACCGGCGCGAGCATCGAGGTCGAGGACGACGGCACGGTGACGGTGGCCAGCCATGACGCCGAGGGGGCGATGGCGGCCATGGCGAAGATCGAGGCGCTGACCGCCTCGATCCAGGTCGGCCGAATCTACGAGGGTCGGGTCACGAGCATCAAGGACTTCGGTGCGTTCGTCGAACTCGTTCCCGGCAAGGATGGTCTGTGCCACATCAGCGAGTTGTCGGACGACTATGTCTCGAGCGTCGGCGACGTCTGCCGCGTTGGCGACATGATGCGGGTCAAGGTGATCGCTGTCGACGATCAGGATCGGGTGAAGCTCAGCCGGAAGGTGGCGATGCGTGAACTCGCCGATGGTGGCAATGGCGGGAGCGCCGGCAACGCCGGCAACGCCGGCTCCTGACCCGTCGAGCGACCAAGCGGGATCTCCCGGGCGCCGCACCAGCGTGGCGGCGCCCGGGACTCCGCGCGGAGGGGGGAGCATGTCTGCGGCAGACGAATCGGTCCATCCCCGGGCGGAGACGTATGCCGAGTTTGCGGCGCTGGTCGGGGCCCTCGCCCACGAGATCCGCAATCCACTCTCCACGATCCGGCTCAATATGGAGCTGTTGGCGGAGGATTTCGAGAACACCGATCCTCAGTCGCCGACGAAGCAGCGCGACCGGCGGGCCAAGGCGAAGATCGAATTGGTTCGCGAGGAGTGCGACCGTCTCCAGAAACTCCTCGGCGACTTCCTCGACTTCGCCCGGCAGGAATCGCTGACGCTCGAGCCGGGCAATCTCAACGTCGAATTCGACCAGCTTCTCGACTTCTTCACGCCCCGGGCCAACGAGGCGCAGGTCGAAATCGTCCGCTATCTCGATCCCGAACTGCCGATGGTTCGCCTCGATCGCGAGACCTTCCGCTCGGCGCTGCTCAATCTCCTCATCAATGCCGTCCAGGCGATGGATCCCGGCGGGCAACTCGTCGTTCGCACCCGTCCTTCCGGACTGGGAGTGGCGATCGAGCTGATCGACACCGGCCAGGGGATGTCGGAGGAGACTCTCGCCAAGGTGTTCCGCGCTTTTTACACGACGAAACAGGGGGGAAGCGGCCTGGGGCTGCCAACCTCGCGGAAGATCGTCGAGGCCCACGGCGGGACGATCGACATCGAGAGTGCGCCCGGGCGGGGCACGAAGGTGACGATCTGGCTGCCGGCCCCCCCCCGGCTCCCCCCGGCCGGGGCCGGTCCCCGGGCGGCGCTGTGAGTTCTGCTTGCCCCGCCCCGGGTTCCGTGTCGCGACGGCTGCAGGGAACTGGACGGGGCAGGCCCACCCCTCGTACTCTTCTAACATGACCGGATCCTGTGAATCGCCGCCGTCCCCTGCACCGGTCCTCCCCAATCCCGGGACGCAAAAACTCGTGCGCGTGCTCGTCGTCGACAATGACATCGTCCATGCGCGGACGATGGGGGAGGGATTGAGCCGCCTCGGATACCAATGCTCAATCGTCGGCAGCGGCACCGAGGGGGCGCGGAAGATCGAGCAGGAATCGTTCGATGTCGTCGTCACCGACCTGATGATGAACGACATCGGCGGCCTGGAGATCCTCTCCCGGGCCAAGCAGGCCTCCCCCGAGACAGAAGTGATCGTCGTCACCGGCCATGGCACCGTCCCCTCGGCGGTCGCGGCGATGCAGCAGGGCGCCTTCACCTACCTCCAGAAGCCACTCGATCTTTCCCACCTCCGCACGGCCGTCGACCGGGCGAGCGAGGGGGTGAGGCTGAAGCGGCAGAACCTCGAGCTCCACCAGCGACTCGACGAGAAGTTCGGCTTCGAGGGGGTCGTCGGATCGAGCCCACAGATGATCGGCCTCATCGAGCGCCTGAAGCGGATCGCCCCCACCGATGCCACGCTCCTGATTCAAGGGGAGACCGGCACCGGCAAGGAGCTCGTCGCCCAGGCCGTTCACCAGAACAGCCCGCGGAAGAACAAGACCTTCGTCGCTCTCAACTGCGCCGCGTTGAGTGAGAACATCCTCGAGAGCGAGTTGTTCGGGCATGTCCGCGGCGCCTTCACCGACGCCTCGAGCGACCGGGTGGGGAAGTTCGAGTATGCCAACGGCGGCACGCTGTTCCTCGACGAGGTCGGCGACATGCCGATGGCGACGCAGATCAAGCTCCTGCGGGTGCTCGAATCGGGTGAGATTACCCGGGTGGGCTCAAACACCCCCGTGCGCGTCAACGTCCGCATCCTCTCGGCCACCAACCGCAACCTCGAGGACGCGATCACCGCCGGGGCCTTCCGCAGTGATCTCTACCACCGACTCAAGGTCGTGACGATCGCCATCCCCTCGCTGCAGGAACGGTCGGCCGACATCCCGCTCCTCATCGAGCACTTCATCCGGTTGTTTGCCAAGCGGCACGGGAAGTCGATCAAGGGGATGTCGTTACCGGCGCGGATGAAGCTCGCTGCTTTCGCCTGGCCTGGCAACGTGCGGCAGTTGCGGAACGTCATCGAGAGCATGGTCGTCGTCGACTGCGACGAGACCCTCGACGTCGACGACCTGCCGATCGAGCTCAATCCGGCGGGCGCGACAGGCACGGCGCCGGCCGGTGAACCCGGCGGCACGGCCGGGCTCCCGGGTCTCGCCGGGATGGTCGGGCGGCCGCTGGAGGAGATCGAGCGGTTGTTCATCGCCGAGACGCTGAAAGTGACCGGTGGCAACCGCGAGCAGGCGTCCGAGATGCTCGGGATCGGCGAGCGGACGCTGTACCGCAAGATCAAGGAGTTTCAGCTGTCGTGACCCTGTCCGTGGCGGCGCCGCCACGGAGGTCCGATCGCGCTGCCATGGGCCGCATCCACACCCTGCCGATGTCGGTCGTGAATCGGATCGCCGCCGGCGAGGTGGTCGAACGCCCGGCGAGCGTCGTCAAGGAGCTCCTCGAGAACGCGCTCGATGCCGGGCCGTCGCGGATCGCCGTCACGCTCGAGCAGGGGGGCGTGGGGCTGGTGCGCGTGGTCGACGATGGGGCGGGGATCGACGCCGAGGATCTCCCTCTGGCCGTGTCTCCGCATGCGACGAGCAAGCTCCGGGTCGCCGAGGATCTCGAGCGGATCGGGACGCTCGGCTTCCGCGGTGAGGCCCTCGCCTCGATCTCCGAGGTGGCGAGGGTCGTGATCCGTTCCCGCACGCCGACGGGGGAGCACGGCGCCCGCCTCGAGGTCGATGGCGGCGTGATGGGGGAGGTGGTGCCGGAGGGATGTCCGGTCGGCACGACCGTCGAGGTCCATCAGCTGTTCTCGAAGGTCCCCGCTCGGCGGGCCTTTCTCCGTGCCCCCGCGACCGAGTGGTCGCATGCCTCGGAGGCCTTCGTGCGCACCGCCCTGGCCCATCCGGCCGTGGCGATGACGCTCGATCACAACGCTCGGCGCGTCCACGATCTTCCCGCAGCCGATCGGTGGCGGACGCGGATCGGCGACCTGTTCGGGACGCCGTTGGCGGAGCGCCTCATCGAGGTCGAGGCCTCCGACGACGGGATCTCGGTCCACGGGCTGGTCGGTCGTCCCGAGGACGACATGGCCGGCACCCGGCTCCAGCACCTGTTCGTATCGGGGCGGCCGTTCCGTGACCGGTCGATCCTCCATGCGGTCCAGGAAGGCTACCGGGGCGTGCTCCTCACCGGTCGGCAGCCGATCGCCTTCCTCCGCTTCGAGATCCCGCCCGACCTCGTCGACGTCAACGTCCACCCGGCGAAGATGGAGGTGCGATTCCGTGATCCCTCGCGGCTCTACCGGCTCGTCCTCTCGGCTCTGCGGACGAAGTTCCTCACGCTCGATCTCCGCGCCCCGCTATCACCGCCGACCGACGCCGGTCGGAACGGGCCCGCCCGCGCGGCGATCTGGCCGCCGACCGGTCACCGGGAAGGGGAGGATCCGCGCGTCCTGACCGCCCCGGAGGGACGGTGGCCGTCCCCCTCTGCGGAGCCCTGGTTCGCCCCTCCAACACTCCCGGCGTGGAAGCCGCAGACGCCGTTGGCCCCGTCCCATCCGAGCATGCCGGCGCTCCTCCCCGGATGGGACGAGGAGCCCACTGATGGGAGGACGGTGTCGGCGGCGGGCGTCGAGCGGGCGGTCCAGATGCACGACCGCTACCTCGTCGTCGAGAGCCGCGAGGGGATCGAGGTCATTGACCAGCACGCCCTCCATGAACGGGTCCTCTACGAGCGGTTCAAAGAGGCAATCGCGGCTGGGTGTCTCGAGGTGCAGCCCCTGCTGATCCCCGAGCGTGTCGACCTCCCGCCGGCCGAACTGGAGGTCGTGACGGAGCATGCGGAGGCGCTGGCTGCGGCGGGCTTGCGGGTCGAGCCATTCGGCGGGGCGACCGTCATCGTCACGGCGAAGCCGGTCCTCGCCGGCGGGGCCTCGGCGGCCGAACTGCTCCAGGAGGTGATCGGCCGCATCGCGTCGCTGCCCTCGTCCGCGTCCCCCGGGGGCGGGAACGCCTCGTCGATGCTCGTCGACGAGGTGCTCCACGGCCTGGCCTGCAAAGCGGCGATCAAGGCGGGGGACCCGCTCTCGCAACCCGAGATCGATGCCCTCGTCCGTGACCGCCACCTCGTTACCGATGCCCACCACTGCCCCCACGGCCGACCGACCTCCCTGACCCTCTCCCGTCACGAGCTCGACCGCCAGTTCCGGCGGATATGAGCTCCTCTCCATCCTTCCCGCACCCCTTGGAACCCCGCGACGGGGAACAGACACCATGATCTGCGTGGGAATTGCCCGCGGCCGCCACCGGCACATGATCGCGGAGCACAAGTTCCTGGCCGACAACGGTATCGGGCTGGTGGAACTGCGGCTCGACTTCATCCAGGGGAAGGTGCAGGTCAAGCGGCTCTTGCGATCGCGCCCCTGCCCTGCGATCGCCACCTGCCGCCGCGCCGCCGACGGCGGTCACTGGGCCGGCAGCGAGGAGGAGCGGCAACTCGTCCTCCGCACGGCGATCGTGGAGGGGACTGAGTATGTCGACCTCGAGGACGACATCGCCCCTCAGATCCGCCGCTACGGCCCGACGAAGCGGATCATCAGCCACCACGACTTCCACAAGACCCCCGCCGATCTCGCGTTGCTCCATAAACGTCTGGCCGATCTCGATGCCGACATCGTCAAGATCGCCACGATGTCCAACCATCCCAGCGACAACCTGCGAATGCTCGAGATGGTGCAGGCGGCGACGGTGCCGACGATCGGGATCTGCATGGGCGACATCGGGATGCCGACACGGGTGCTGACGGGGCGGTGCGGTGCCCCGTTCACCTATGCGACGTTCCACGAGGATCGGCTCCTCGCCCCGGGGCAGATCGGCTGGCGACAGATGCGCGACGTCTACCGCTACGACCAGATCAGCGCGGCGACGCGGATCTACGGCGTCGTGGCCGATCCTGTCGGCCATTCGCTTTCGCCGGTCGTCCACAACGCGGCGCTGGCGGCCGCCGGGATCGACGCGGTGTACCTCCCCTTCCGAGTCCCCGCGGAGCAGCTGGATGAGTTCGTCTGGGAGGCGGGGCGCTGGCCCCTCTCGGGCTTGAGCGTGACGATCCCCCACAAGGAGGCGATTCTGCGGCATGTGACCGCCAAGGACGACCTCGTGACGGCGATCGGAGCGACCAACACGCTGACGTTCTCCGCCGACGGTGTCATGGCCCACAACACCGACGCCATCGCGGCCGTCGAGAGCCTCGAGTCGGCGCTCCGCGAGCAGGGGGG
>Ga0194055_10003337_pt1 | contig 12356 bp, 9 predicted proteins | sample SepL449m_MetaG_FD_155482 | JGI IMG/M metagenome (GOLD analysis project Ga0194055, IMG submission 155482) | Anoxic zone freshwater microbial communities from boreal shield lake in IISD Experimental Lakes Area, Ontario, Canada - Sep2016-L442-9m | ecosystem: Environmental > Aquatic > Freshwater >... | reverse complement strand
CCTTGGACAGCGTCTTTGAATGCCAAGTGCAGACCGGCTTCGAGGTCCGCTCCCCGCTGTGGGCCACGAGGTCGGCGTTGGCGTCCTCGCCCGAACATCCCACCGAAGAGATCGCCGAGGTCCTCGGTCCGATACGAGCCCGGATCGAAGCCGCCACCTCCGAATCCCCCGCCACCGGGTCCTCCGAAACCGCCACCCACCGGACCGAGCCGGCGAACCTCGTCGTATTCCTTGCGCTTCGCCGCGTCACCGAGAACGTCGTAGGCGGCCGAGATTTCCTTAAAGCGGTCCTCGGAGCCGGGGTTGGCATCAGGGTGATGCTCCTTGGCCAACTTTCGATAGGCGCGCGTGATCTCCTTGTCCGTGGCCGACTCGGCCACGCCGAGCGCCTTGTAGTAGTCCTTCTCGAACCACTCGCGCTGCGCCGTCATCGATTCCTCAGCCCTTGACCCGCACCATCGCCGGACGGAGCACCGTCCCGCGCCATGACCAGCCAGCGCGCAAGACCTCGTCGACGATGGGGCCAGCAGCCTCATGGTCATCGTCGGCCGGGGCGTGCATGACTGCGTCGTGGACCTGAGGGTCGAATGGCTCCCCCGCACCGGACACCGCCTCAAGACCCTGCTTGGTCAGGGTGTCAAGAAGCAGGCTCCGAGCCTGCGAGAGTGCCGCCGCCTCATCAGAGGGGTCGGTCGCCTCAGCCAAATGTGCCTGCGCGAGGTCGAAAGCATCAAGGACTGGCAGCAGGCTGGTCACGATCTCGGCGGTCTGCCGAGCAGCGGTGTCCTCGGCCTGGCGAGCAGCTCGCTTGCGGTAGTTCTCGAAGTCAGCCTGAAGCCGCTGGGCAAGTTCGCGCATTTCATCGCGCTCTTTGGCCACGAGGCCGAGCTGGTCGAGATCCTCCTCGACCAGTTCGGCACCGTCATCGGCGACCGTTGCATCGGCCACGATGGCCTCCGCCTCGATCACGACCTCGTCCTCGGGCGTTGGCTCGGAGTCGGGCGAGCCCTCTTCGTTGGGGCTCACTTGTCCTCCACGATCTCGGCATCGACGACCTCGTCGTCGTGCTCGCCTGCGTCCGAGGTCGCCTGGGTGTCGCCCTGCGCTGCAGCAGCGGCCTCGTAGAGCTTCTGCGAGAAGGTCTGCGACGCCGTCATGAGGGTTTCAGTGGCCGTCTTGATCGCCTCAATGTCATCGGAGGCCAGTGCTGTCTTGACCCCTGCGAGAGCCGACTCAACGTCAGCTTTCTCGGCAGCATCAATGCTCTCGCCCTGGTCGGCCAGCAATTTCTCCGTCTGATACACCAGGGTGTCCGCGGTGTTGCGGACCTCCGCCTCTTCCTTACGACGGCGGTCGTCCTCGGCGTGAGCCTCGGCGTCCTTGACCATCTGATCGATGTCGTCCTTGGCCAGCGATGACTGTCCCGTGATCGTCATCGACTGCATCTTGCCGGTGGCTCGGTCGGTGGCCGAGACATGCACGATGCCATTGGCATCGATGTCGAACTTCACTTCGATCTGAGGGATACCTCGAGCAGATGGCGGCAAGTCGACCAGCTGGAACTTGCCCAGGGTCTTGTTGTACATCGCCATCTCACGCTCACCTTGGAGCACGTGGATCTCCACTGAGGGCTGGTTGTCGTCCGCCGTCGTGAAGACCTCCGACCGCTGGGTTGGGATCGTGGTGTTGCGCTCGATGAGGCGATGCATCACGCCACCCTTGGTCTCGATGCCAAGGCTCAGAGGCGTCACGTCGAGCAGCAGGACATCTTTGACCTCGCCCTTCAAGACACCGGCCTGAACGGCGGCGCCAATGGCCACCACCTCGTCTGGGTTGACACCCTTGTGAGGGTCGCTCCCTGTCATGGTGTGGACAAGTTCCTGGACGGCGGGGATCCGGGTGGATCCGCCGACCATGACCACGTGGTCGATCTGGCCGAGGGTCAGTCCAGCATCTTTAATTGCCGCCTCGAAGGGGACCTTGCAGGCCGCCACCAGATCAGCAGTGATCTCGTTGAACTTGGCCCGGGTCAGCGTGAGATCAAGGTGCTTGGGACCTTCAGCAGTCGCCGTGATGAAGGGCAGGTTGATCTGGGTCTCTTGCACGCTCGAGAGCTCGATCTTGGCCTTCTCCGCCGCCTCCTTGAGACGCTGGACCGCCATCTTGTCGGCCGCCAGATCGACGCCTTCGGTGTCCTTGAAGGTCTTGACCAGCCAGTCGATGATCTTCTCGTCCCAGTCGTCGCCGCCCAACTTGGTGTTGCCGGAGGTTGACTTGACCTCGAAGACGCCATCGGCGATCTCGAGAACCGAGACATCAAAGGTGCCGCCACCGAGGTCGAAGACCAGGACGGTCTGCTCGGTGTTGTCCTTGTCGAGTCCGTACGCGAGCGCAGCTGCGGTCGGCTCGTTGATGATGCGGAGCACCTCAAGGCCGGCGATCTGACCCGCCTCCTTGGTGGCGGTGCGCTGGGCGTCGTCGAAGTAGGCCGGCACGGTGATGACCGCTTGGTTCACGGTGTCACCGAGGTAGGCCTCAGCGTCGCGCTTGAGCTTCATCAGGATGCGGGCAGAGATCTCTTGAGGCGTATAGGCCTTGCCATCGATGTCCATGGACCAGTCGGTTCCCATGAAACGCTTCACCGAGCGAATGGTCCGGTCAGGGTTGGTGATGGCTTGACGCTTTGCCACCTCACCCACCAGGACTTCGCCGGTCTTGGAGAACCCGACGACCGAAGGGGTCGTGCGCGCTCCTTCGGCGTTCGGGATGACGACGGGCTCGCCCGCCTCCAGCACCGAGACCACCGAGTTGGTCGTTCCGAGGTCAATTCCCACAGCCTTGGCCATGATGTCCCTTCCTTTTTCTCTGTTCTTGGTCGAACTTCTGAATAATCGCTGTATCCGACCGTTGGATTGCACCTTGCCCCTCAGGGCAGTTCGGGCGCTTTCTTACGGTCGCTTGAGTACACTCTAGCAAACTTGATACGACTCGTATCATGTTTTTTGTAACACTTTGTAAGAATTGCCTGCCAGCAGGGATGTTGAGGGGATTTTTCTCTCGGTCTCGTCGTCGTTCAGGGACGACGTCGCCAGAGCGACATGGGTGGTTGGCCCGCCGATCACCTGGAGAAGCAAGCCGTTATCGCCCATGGCGGCGACATGGCTACGCTCAAGGACGTGCCTGAACTCATCCTTCTTCGCCATGGCCAGTCCGAGTGGAACGCTCTGAATCTCTTCACAGGGTGGGAGGACATCGAACTCACCGATCAGGGTCGCTCCGAAGCCTCCGAGGCCGGACGCCTTCTTGGCGAGGCGGGAGTTGACGTTCGGATTCTGCATACCTCGCTCCTGACCAGAGCGATCCTGACCGCCCATCTCGCCCTCGAGGCCATGGAGCGCCTCTGGGTTCCGGCCAAGCGCGACTGGCGCCTCAACGAGCGCCACTACGGCGACCTACAAGGACGCAACAAGCTCGAGACCGCCGAGAAGTACGGCGCCGATCAGGTCAAGATCTGGCGTCGGAGCTACGCCACACCACCGCCGGTGATCCCCGCCGGAGATCCCCGCCTCCCGGGAGGCGACCCTCGCTACCGTGACGTCGCCGCCAGTGATCTGCCTGCCTCGGAGTGTCTCGCCGATGTGGTCGTGCGGACCGTCCCGTACTTCACCGATGAGATCATCCCTGACCTCATGGCCGAGGCGGCCAAGGGTGGCGCGGTGCTCGTCGTGGCGCACGGCAACTCGTTGCGCGCCCTGCGCAAGCACCTCGACGGAATCGGCGATGACGAGATCGTCGACCTCGAGATCCCCACTGGTATCCCCTATCGCTACGTGCTCAGTGACTCTATGGAGATCATCGAATCTGGGTACCTCGGCGACCCCGATGCTGCCGCGGAAGCAGCCAAGGCCGTCGGACGACAAGCCGGCTAATCGGTCCTGGCCGACGGTGTCCGACGCCGCCGCTTCATTGAACGAGTTCCAGCGGGCCTGAGACCCGCGCCTCCAACGTGGGTCTCGACGTGACCGCCACGCGCCACCGCCCGGGCCGTGCACGACGGTCCGGGCGGTGGTGGTGACTCGCTGGAAGATCTACAGGGCGTCTACACCCCGCTCGCCGGTACGAACCCGCACCGCCGATTCGACGGGGATGACCCAGACCTTGCCATCACCGATCTTGCCGGTGGAGGCAGCGTCAACGATGGCGTCGACCACTGCGTCGACCTCCGCGTCGTCGATGAGGACCTCCATGCGGATCTTGGGGACAAAGTCCACCTCGTATTCCGCACCTCGGTACACCTCGGTGTGGCCCCGCTGGCGGCCGAAGCCTTGGGCTTCGGTAATCGTCATGCCGGCCACGCCAAGGGTCTTCAGTCGTTCCTTGACGTCATCGAGCTTGAAGGGCTTGAGGACTGCGACAACGAGCTTCATGATCGGTCTCCTCTCGGGTGGGTGATGATTCTTTCGGATGGGGTGAATGGTGCTTCCATGTCAGCTCCTCGAGAGCGAGCTGACCCGCTCGGCGAAGGTCTCACGGGGGAACGCTTCTTCATCATGGACCGCCAGGTCGCCCACCTCGAGCACCTCATCCTTCTCACGAAGGCCTCGGCAGACAAACTTGACGATCAGCAGCAAGATCACCGTCGCCACAGCGCTATAGGTGATGACCCATGCGGCGGCGAGGAACTGCTCCCAGAGCTGGTGGAACGAACCGGTATAGAACCAACCACCCACGCTGAAGGAACCTTCGCCTGCGTAGTCCTTGCCCGTGACTCCATAGACGGTCATTCCGGGGTCAGCCACCAAGCCGATCATCAGGCCACCGATAAGGCCGGCGATCCCGTGGGTGTAGATGACACCGAGAGCGTCATCGACCTTGGAGAACGGCCGGATCTTCGGCAGGTAGTTCCATGCCACCCAGACGACACCCGAGCAGACCACACCAATCACGATCGCCCCGGTCCCGCTGACGAAACCAGCAGACGGGGTGATCCCAACGAGACCGCAGATCATGCCGTTGATCGCACCCAAGAACGTTGGCTTCCGCGTGCTCGAGAAGAGCATGTCGAAGAACATCCAGGTGAGGAGCGCCGTGGCGGTGGCGATATTGGTGTTGAGCACCGCGCTCGCCGTGTCAACTCCCGCGTAGTACGGAGCACCACCATTGAAGCCGTTCCAGCCAAGCCACAAGATGCCAGCGCCAACGGCGACCATCATCAAGTTGTTGGGCAGGGCGCTCATCTTGTCCCGGTTGAGACGGGGCCCGACGATGAAGGCTGCGACAAAGCCCGTCACACCCGCCGAGAGGTGGATGACGTAGCCACCGGCGAAGTCAACTGCACCCTTCTGGGCGAAGAAGCCACCACCCCAGATGAGTGCTGCGTTGATGCAGTACACGAAGGTGATCCACAGGGGGACGAAGACCAACCACGCCTTGAACTTGAAGCGACCCAACAGAGAGCCCAGGAACAGCAATGGGGTGATCGCGGCGAAGGCCATCTGGAAGTAGGCCAACGTCGAGGTTGGGAAGTGGAAGGGAACCAAGGTATTGGTCCCTGACTCCGCTTGGCCCTGCTGAGCGAAGTGGCTGAGGATCGGGTGCGGGTGTCCAACAAAGCCTGACCAGAATGATCCGGTCGCTCCGAGGTGTGCCTGCGGTCCGAAGGCCATGTTGTAGCCCCACAGGACCCAGACCAGCACCACCAGGCTGAAGCCGGAGAAGGCCATCAGCAACGTATTGACGACCCACTTGCGCTGCACCAGGCCGCCGTAGAGGACGGCGATACCGGGAAGGCTCATCAAGCCGACCAACGTCGCGGCAACGAGTTGCCACGTGTTGTCACCTGAATTGAGCCAGGACGGGTATGGGATGTTCGTGACTGCTTCGATCACCTGTCTTGCTCCTCTCACATCATCAGGCCCTTGGGTTGGTGCTCGGCCGAGCATCGTTGGTCAGCCGCGCACATCCCCCTCGGGATCGTGTGAGTACGAGTATTGCCAGCAGGGATTTCTCCACTGTTCCGCCATCGTTACAAGAATGTGAACAGCATCAGGGCCCGAACCGGCCTCGTCATAGCGCTGAGGCCACCGACCGGCGGGGCAATCAGATGGTGATGATTCCCGGGACCCTCGGTCCGTCCTTGAGAGCGACGAGGTTCACGTTGACGTACGGAATCTTGTGTTCCTGGTGCCATGCGGAGAGATACCGGGTGACCATGTGGCTGACTTGAAAGCGGCAGGTGATCGGTGGGACGAAGCCCGCCATCGAGGCGTCGGTGATGTAGCTGAAGGAGTTCTCGTTGTAGAAGGCCACTGAGGCGGGATTCTGGAACGCTCCGCGTCCGTCAGCGCTTGGCGTCAGGCAGAGAAAGACGCCACCGTGAGCGAGAATCCGGTAGAGCTCGTTGAACAGCGCCACCTTGTCTTCGATGAGATCAATGACGTCGACCGCACGGATGACGCCCACGCTGTTGTCCTCGAACGGGAGTCGGCCGTTGAGGTCGGCCTGAATATCAGTACCCGGGACGATGTCGACACCGAGGTAGCCAGGGGGCTTGCGGTGCGCGGCTCCGAGGTCAATGGCGAGCAGGCCCTCGCGCGTGGCCCACGCCAGCGCGTTCGCCTGGAGGTGTCGCTCGTAATTCATCGAGATCTCCAAGCTGACCCGATCCGCACGCTCGGGTTGGGCTTGGGTATTTCCCGGATGAACCCGCTGGAGATAGAGGCACTCATCAATGTGATGGAACGCTCCGTGCTGGTAGAGACGGCACAAGAGGTCGAGATCGTCGAGGACGTGGAACTCGGGGTTGTAGCCGCCAACCTCCTCGTAGGCCTCTCGACGGAACGCTCTGACATGGTTTGGGGCCAGCCAGATACGGCTCACCGCACTTGGAAAGGTCGCCATCGCCACTGCTTCGTAGACCGATTGGCCATCGACGACGGCTTCTCGATACACCTTGCCGTGCTCGAGGCCGTAGGTGCCGTCGTTGCGAGAACCGTCCACGTTGATCTGCGCCATGTTGGAGTAGACGAAGACAACTTCGGGATAGTCGTCAAAGGCCTCTGCGATTCTCTGGAGGGCCTCGGTGGCGAGGACATCATCGTGGTCGAGTTCGACGAGGATCTCCCCGGTGGCAGCAGCGCATGCTTCTCGTTTGGCTGCACCGACGCCGTCGAAGACTGCTCCTTCGAGGACTCGGACTCGGGGATCGTCGGGGCCTTGCCAGGTCGCTCCGCCATTCATGAGGACGATCCACTCAAAATCGGTGTGGGTCTGTGCCAGCATTGACGCCGCAGCGGCATCGAGGAACTGCGGATCGTGGCTCGGAGTAAACACTGAGATCTTCACGGTGACTCCATCTCGATCTGGCAGAACGGGGGTCGATCGCCGACAGCGCGAGGACACCCGTGTGTCAGTGATCGGAGCCAATCCTACCGAAGCCGGACCAGCCAGCTCTCGGCAACTCGTGGAGAGGCAATCGAAGATCTCGCCCATGACATCTGGTCGCCCGGTAGCCTGAGGACATGGTCCTCACAGCGAAAGCTCAGCATGTCTCGGCAATCTGGCTCTTCTCGGAGTGCTCGGGACGAGAGTTGAAGTCAATCACCAAGGCCCTTGATGAAGTCGTGGTACCCGCTGGCCGGGTCCTGATCGAAGAGGGAACCTTGGGGCGCGAGCTCTTCCTCATTGTCTCGGGGACCGCCACAGTCCGCCGCAAGGGACGCAAGGTCGCAACGGTGGGAACGGGCCAGCACTTTGGCGAGTTGGCCCTCTTGGATCATCGTCCCCGAACCGCCACCGTGGTGTCGGAGTCGGAGATGACGCTGCTGGTCCTCGGTCAGCGGGAGTTCAACGCTCTGCTTGACACCACACCAGCCCTCGCCCGCAAGTTGATGGCCGCAATGGCCACCCGCCTTCGCGACCAGGACTCCAAGACCGTTCAGTAATCGCAGGCGGTGGCCTCATGGCCAACCCTCCTCGAGCGACCCCATGACGGCCACCACCAGCGCTGGTACTCGACCGCAACATGGGAGCAGTACGCAACGAAACGCCCAGCGGCGGATCATTCAGGCTGCCCTGATCACCGTTCCCGTCGTCGTCCTCGTCATCATGGGCTGGACCCACCGATGGATGTCTGACGATGCCTACATCGATCTCAGGATCGTCCGGAACGTCATCGAGGGACATGGACCGGTCTTCAACGTAGGTGAGCGAGTCGAGGCATTCACCAACCCTCTCTGGGTGGCGATCTTGGCCATCATCGGAGGCACGCTCCGGTTCCTCCCCTTGGCGTGGTGGGCGGTGCTGCTCGGCCTGAGCCTCACCGCTTTCGGCATGGTGTTGGGAGGGATCGCCGCTGTGCGCCTCGGTCGGCGCCATTCGATCTCGGTGATTGCTCCCGTCGGAGTAGCAGTCATCGCAGTCACTGACTCGATGTGGACTTTCTCAACCTCTGGTCTCGAGACCGGACTCAGCTTCGGTTGGATCGCCATGAGCTGGTGGCTCCTCGTGCGGAGGCTCGAGACGGGGAACCGCACGCTGCTCGCCGCAGTGATCTTCGGCGTCGGACCCATTATTCGACCCGACCTCGCCCTGTTCTCTGGCTGCTTTCTCGTTGGTCTTCTCCTGCTGGTGGGTGCCGAGCGGAGCAAGGGAGGAAGAAGCCGGTGGCGAGCCTTCGGGCCACCGCTGGCATGCTTCGTGGTGGTCCCTGGGATCTACGAGATCTTCCGGATGGCATATTTCGCCATGATGGTGCCCAACACCGCACTGGCAAAATCAGCGTTCGCCCTTTGGCCCGAGCAGGGTCTCTCGTATATGGGCGACTTCCTCGGTCCGAACTGGCTTTGGATCCCCCTTGGGGTCCTCGGCGTCACGATGGCTCTTCGCTATCGGTCGTGGTGGAAGGGCGGATCCCGTCGTGACGTCGTGATCGGCCTCGTTCCTGCGGTGGGCGGTGCGCTCAGCGCCACCTACGTCACCGCAATCGGAGGGGACTTCATGCACGCCCGGATGGTGCTGCCGGCATTCTTCGCCATCTCACTGACGCTGACCCTTGACCTCGGTAACCGCCTCGAGCGCACCATCCCCTTGGTGATCACCGGGATCTGGATGGGGGTGGCGGGCTTCATCCTCCGCTACGACGTCGCCTTCATTGGGCCCAATCACATCGCCAATGAACGAGCCGTCTACATCCGCCTCTCCGGCAATCCCCATCCGGTCAGTCCCACCGACATCGCCAACTCGCCGTGGTCTCGCTATGGGCGCCGTCTCGCTGCCTTGGCGGCACGAACGCCGAAGGGGTCTCAAGTCCTCGCCGTCATCCCGCCCAAGGGCAGTGGTGACCGCGAGAGTGTCAACACACCGCTGACGCTCATCTCCGCTCGCTCACGGCTCCCCGAACGTCTCTTCGTCTCTGCTGGCAACATCGGCGAGATCGGGTGGTCCGCCGGCGATGACGTCTATATCTTCGATTTGGCGTCGCTGGCAGATCCCATCGGTAGCCACACCATCACCGAACCTCACGGGCGACCGGGCCACAACCATCGGCTTGGCCAAGAGTGGTTGATCGCCGATGTGGCAGCACCGGGGCACGATGATCTTCGCGGGCCACGTTCTCAGGCGCAGATTAGAGATGCCAGGGCGGCAATGCGATGCGACCCCCTGCGGTCGTATCTCGCAGCAATCGATGCACCGCTGACGACACGCGGGCTGGCGGGGAACCTGATCCATGCCTTCGAATGGACCTGGTTCCGATTCCCTCCCACTCCTGCGGCCGCCCGAGCGTCACTGTGCTCGTGATCAGCGACACGCAATCGAGACCCCACGTGGCCATCACCGTTTCCCACTGAGCAGCAGGGTCGCCCAGGGTCATGACGCGACAATTCCCCCCTCCCGATCGTCATCGACCGAAAGGGGGGAACTGATCGAATCCCTTATGCCTGGTCGCTCTCCTCGGGAGGAGCAGCCACGGCGGCTCGAGCGAAGAGTGACTCCTCCACCACTTGGCTGATGTCCATGACTCTCACGTCGTCGCCCTTGCCGTTGGCCTGAACCGCATCGTCCAGCATGATCATGCAGAAGGGGCATGCCGTCGAAACGATGTCAGCACCGGTGCTCAGGGCTTCGTCGGTGCGCTCCATGTTCACGCGCTTGCCGATGTTCTCTTCCATCCACATTCTCGCCCCGCCAGCACCGCAGCAGAAGCCCTTCTCGCGACAGCGACCCATCTCCACCTGGGTGACACCCGGGATGGCGTCGAGGACGTTCCGGGGCTCGTCGAACACACGGTTGTGGCGTCCGAGATAGCAGGGGTCGTGATAGGTCACGGTGCCCGAGTATTCGCCCCCAGGCGTCAGCTTCCCGGTCGAGACGAGGTGCGAGAGCAACTCGGCATGGTGAATCACCTCGAACTCAGCACCGAGGTCGGAGTACTCGTTCTTGATGGTGTTGAAACAGTGGGGGCAGGTGGCGACGATCTTCTTGACCTGCGCCTCGTTCAGGATCTCGATATTGGCCTTGGCCACTTCCTGGAAGAGATATTCGTTGCCGAAGCGACGGGCCGGGTCACCGGTGCAGGATTCTTTGGGCCCGAGGATCCCGAAGGTCACACCGGCACGATGCAGCATCCGGGCCGTCGACTGGGCCTGCTTCTTGCCCCGGTCGTCGAGTGCACCAGCACAGCCGACCCAGTAGAGGTACTCGACGTCATCGGGAATGGTTCCGGTGATGATCGGGACCTCGAAGTCCAGCGCGTCGAGCCATTCGGTCCGCTTTGACCCGCCGAGGCCCCAGGGGTCCCCTTGGTTCTCGATGTTGCGCAGGAACAGGTTGGCCTCTTGCGGGAAGCGGGACTCCATGAGGACCTCGTAGCGGCGCATGTCAACGATGGCGTCGACGTGCTCGATATCGACCGGGCATTGCTCGACACAGGCGCCGCAGGTGGTGCAGCTCCAGAGAACGTCTGGGTCGATGGTGGTGGGGACGAGGCTTTCGATCTCTGCGACCTCCGCTGAGCCCTCAGAGAGGAGGCGATCAGCCGAGGCGAACATGTTGTCGCGCAGACCCATGATGAGAAGCTTCGGCGAGAGTGGCTTGCCAGTTGTCCAGGCCGGACAGACCGACTGGCACCGCCCGCACTCGGTGCAGGTGGCAAAGTCCAACATCTGCTTCCAGGAGAAGTCTTCGATCTTGCCGACACCGAAGACGGTGTCCTCAGTGACGTTCTCCATGTCCATGTCAGGGGTCTTGTCCAGACCGCCCAGGGCACGAGGCCGACGAGAAGTCCCGACGTTGATCGGGGCCATGAAGATGTGAAGGTGCTTCGAGTAGGAGACGAAGACCATGAACCCAGCGATAACGGCCACGTTGGCCAGCAGGGCGACGACCTCGATAACGCTGTTGATGCCAGTACCGAGCGGGGCGAGCAGCTTGGCCACCCCCAGGGAGGCAAAGGCCCACCAGTCGTCTTGAAAGGGGAAGAACCCAGTGTTCTGCTGGGCGGCCCGGTAGATCACGAGCGTGATGATCACGAGGGCGATCAGGCCGAGCACGATCCAGGCCGCACCAGTGTGGCTGCCGTAGAAGCGGCTCTCGCGCTGCTTCTTGGCCGGGGCGTTCTTGATCCGGATGATCGAGAAGACAATGAGCGACACCAGCACGGCGGTGGCGAAGAAGTCCTCTATGAACCCAACGAGTGACCACGTGCCCACCAGCGGGATGTGGAAATCACGGTTGAACAGCGAGCCGTAGGCCTCGATAATCGTCAGCAACAGGACGGTGAAGCCCCACATGGTGAAGAAGTGGGCCAGACCCGGGATCGTCCACTGCAGGAGCTTCTTCTGGCCGGCAACCTCGATGATCTCGGCCTCAGCAGCCTTGCGAAAGCCCTGGAACGGACGCTTGGCGGGAGCGCCAGAGCGGATGAGCTTCGAAAGCCAGAAGAACCGCAGACCGGCAACCGTGAAGCAGACGACGGTAACGCCGAGTCCGATGATGATGCGAGCGAGCATGCGTCCTCCTGTAGTCAGAACGTTGCGAGGTTAGTGGTCAGTTCAAGTAGCTGGTCGGAAGTTGTGGGCGTAGCGGCTGGCGGTTGGTCCGCGCTGGCCGTGATACTTCGACCCCAGCCCTGTTGAGCCGTAAGGGCGCTCTGCAGGAGTCGTCATTTCGAAGAAACTGATCTGCCCGATCTTCATCCCGGGATAGATGGTGATCGGAAGATTGGCCACGTTGGAGAGCTCAAGAGTGAGGTGCCCATCCCACCCGGCATCGACGAAACCGGCCGTGGAATGAATCAGCAGACCAAGACGGCCAAGCGACGACTTGCCCTCGAGGCGAGCGACAAGATCGTCCGGAAG
>Ga0194055_10003334_pt1 | contig 12360 bp, 7 predicted proteins | sample SepL449m_MetaG_FD_155482 | JGI IMG/M metagenome (GOLD analysis project Ga0194055, IMG submission 155482) | Anoxic zone freshwater microbial communities from boreal shield lake in IISD Experimental Lakes Area, Ontario, Canada - Sep2016-L442-9m | ecosystem: Environmental > Aquatic > Freshwater >... | reverse complement strand
CCGTGAGGTCTGACCAGCAGTGGGTTCACTTCGACGTCGGTAAGTTCAGGATGCGCAGCAGCCACCGCGGTAATCAGTGCAATCACTCGAGCGGCCGCGGCCACATCAACAGCGGGTCGACCTCGCGCCCCCATGAGCAAGGCCGCGCCACGCAGTGAACGCAGCATGCGCTCGGCCTGCATTGCCGACACGGGGGCCAGGGCGGTGGCCACATCCTGAATGACCTCGGTGTACACGCCGCCAAGTCCGACCATCGCCACCGGACCAAATCGCGGATCACGCCGTACCCCCACAATGACCTCGACTCCATCGGTGAGGTCGGCCATCTCGTCAATGGAACACGCGGGTGGCCCAAGTCGCGCAATCACGTCGTCGTAGGCAGCAAGAAGTTCGTCGGTGGTTGCGATTCCAAGAATCACGCCCCCGGCGTCTGACTTGTGCAACAACCCGAGCGATTTCAACACCAGTGGAAAGGAGAGTTCGCTTGCGGCAACGAGTACCTCGTCACGCGAATGCACAGTTCGTGCTGCTGGAAACGGCACGCCTGCGCCGGCGAGTAGTGCGCGCGCACTCGCGTAATCGGTGGCAGTCACTGGAGGTGCTGGTGCAGGAATCACGGGAAGTGGGTCGAGAGTGCGTGGGGTAATTGAGGCTGCGAGAGAACGTGCCGCTCCCTCGATCGTGCGATAGACGGCAATTCCGCCACTTCGCAGTTCGGTTGCCACCGCCGATTGCGGGAACATCGAGTGCACGGTCACCGCGCGATCGAGACGGCGCGCGATCTCAGTGAGCTGACGTGCGGTGGCGAGTTCCCGCTCACTGATCGCCTGGCTGTAGACGCCGTACCCACCGAAGTAGCCCGTTACCACCAACGCATCGACTTCACCTGACGCCAACACTGCCTCTGCCACACTCGCAAAGCAGGTGATGTCCTGCTCGCCACCACCTGCAACGTCGATGGGATTAGCCGTCGACGCCGAAGTCGGAAGGAAAGCCGCGGCGGCCGCCGCCAACTGCGCTGAGAGATGGGGCACGGTGAGTCCTGCGTGCTCAGCGACATCAGCGGCAATCGATGCATGGCCGCCGCCATCGGTGAGGATTGCGAGTCGTGGTCCTTGGGGGCGAGCCACTGCGCACAGTTGCGCAAGCACGTCGGCCATCTCAGCGGGGGTGTGCACTCGCACGATGCCGGCCTCATGACACGCGGCGTCAACGACGTCGGACGACGAGACCATCGATCCTGTGTGCGACTGGGCCTGCCGTGCCGACGCTTCGCCGGCCCCCACGGTCAGCAGCACCACGGGCTTTCCTGCATCGGTTGCCTGACGCGCCGCGTTGACAAATCGACGCCCATCGCGAAAGTCCTCGGCGTACACGGCGATCACGTCGGTGCCGTCGTGTCCGATGCAACCCAGCACCAAGTCAGCGGCCTCAAGATGTGCTTGATTACCAAGGGATGCAAAGCGCGAGAACCCCATGCCGTGCTCGACGAGATGAGCAGCCAGTTCCAACGACAGGTTGCCGCTCTGCGATACGAAAGCAACACGTCCGCTTGGAAGAGGGTTCGACGAAAGTTCGAGAGCAGACCCCGCATCGAAGACTCCGAGGCAGTTCGGTCCGAGCAGTACTGCGCCAGCATCGCGCACCCGTTGCGCCAGCGCTTCCTCACGACGGCGCCCGTCGGGACCAGACTCACCCAGACCAGTGCTAATTCCAACGATGGCCGTTGCGCCCATCGCGAGCGCATCATCGACGGCCTCGTCGATGGAATCGGCCGGCACGGCGATGGCGGCCAGACCCACCGGCCCGGGAACATCGCGCACCGACCGGTAAGCAGGCTGCCCCAGTACCGTGTCGGCGCGTGCATTCACCAGGTAGACCGGCCGGGACCCTTTCAGTGCTCCGACGGACAACCAGTTGCCCCACTTCAGCGGGTTATCGCTGGCCCCGACGACGACGACAGACACAGGGTCGAACAGAACTGACAGATCGTGATCGTTCACTCGAGTAGCTCCGCGGCATTCACGGTGCGCGGGTAACGCAAATCCAACTCCGCTCGCTTGGAATGCGACAGCCGCGTTGCTGCTTCGCGGGGGGAGATTCCATCACGGTCGGCGTTCGCCAAAATGGTGCGCACCGTCGGACGCATTCGTGACGAGAGCATCGTGAAGGCGGATAGTGCAGTGGGCTCGATATCGCCGAAACACACCCACCACCACCACTGGTTCGTGCCGGTGTTCGCAAGGAAATCGGGAATGACCGTCGTGCCGCGTGCACGAAGGGCATCTTCGGCCTCGACTGATGTCGACACATTCGCAGCTTCAACGATGATCGTCGCGCGGATCTTCGCTACATCATCGACATCGATGACGTACGACATGGCCGCGGGAACAAGAATCTCGGCATCACAACTCAGCCACTGCTCACTGGGAAGTTGCTGGTCGTCGGCGTTCAACTGGGTGCGATCGACCACTCCATGCGAGTCGCGAGTAAGAAGCAGCGTCTCGACTTCAAGGCCGCGCGGGTTGTAGACAACACCCTCGCGATCAGCAATTCCGACAACGCTCACTCCAGCGAGGGCGAGGTAACGCGCCGTCGCTCCGCCCATTGAACCGAATCCCTGCACCACCGCGCGCGATTCGGAAGGTTTCATTCCGCGGTGCTCGAGGGAGGCAAGAGCCGCCTCGGCTACTCCGAAACCGCCGATGAGCTCGCTCAGGCCCACGCCATCGACGCGAACAGCGAAGGCAGCCTCCTGGCGAGCCAATGCTGCCTCGGCGCCGCCAGGAGCGAGACGGTATCCCGCTTCAGCGGAGGACCGGATCCCTTCTTCGGCAAAGACTTCGTCGATCAGATCCTGACGGACTCCGAAGTCCTCACCTGTTGCAAAACACAAGTCGATCACGGGCTTCATCGCGCGAGCCCACCGGCGCAACACTTCTCGAGCGCGAGGATCGTACGGATCGCAGTCGATGCCACCCTTACCGCCGCCGAATGGAACGTAGAGGTCACCCTCTTGCCACAGCACGGGATCTTTCAACGTCATGCCACGCGCAAGATCACGCACTTCCTCAATCGTCACGCCTTGGCGCATTCGCAAACCGCCGCCGGCAACGCCACGACTGAGTCGATCAACCACGATGTACCCGTTGATACCGGTGTCATCATCGGTCCAGGTGACCTCTAGGTAGCTCACTGTTTCTCCTCGCGTGGTGGCTCGAGAACAACCACAACGGTTGGTCCAGAACGGGTGCGGGCTGCCGTGAGCTCGGGCGGCAGTTGTTCGGGTGTACTGATGCGCACTGCGTACGCACCAAGTGATTCGGCAAGGCGAACGAGGTCGCGCGGGGGAGCGGCGACGGCGACCGGTTGTTCTCCACGATCGAGCATTTCATTGCGGATTTCGCCATAGCCGCTGTTATCGAACACGATGAATGCGATCGGAAGGCGCTCGGCCGCCGCGGTGGCGATCTCGGTCACGGTGAAGAGCAGACCTCCGTCACCGCTGATTCCGACAACCTGTCGGTCGGGTGCAGCAAGCGCGGAACCAATCGCTACCGGCACAGTGAAACCGAGAGTGCCGAATCCGGTGGGAAAGTGCAGCGAAGCGGGGTGCCGCACGACGAGTTGGGGAATGACGCCGTAGTAGACGCACATCGCGTTGTCGGTCGCCAGAATCGCGTCACTATCGAGTGCACCGGCAAGTGCCTCAACCCATGGAAGCCAGATGGCACCGGTGCGTTGCGTCTCGACGCGAACTTGCGTGAGCAAATCGTCGACCCACTGTGGGGTACCCGACCGATCGTCGGTGACTAGCGGCACGAGGGCGTCGTGCAGATCACGCAGCGCATGCGCAGAATCGCCGGCGATGAAGAGGTCGGAGTTCACGTTGACCGTGGCCATGCGCTCGTCGATGTCGATGCGTATGACCGAACCCGTGGGCGAGAGTGCCCCAAGGTAGAGGTCGGACTGTCCGAGTTCGGAACCCACGATGAGCAGCACGTCGGCCGCTTCCAATGCGTTGACGACTGCGCGCGTTCCCAAGCGTGAGCCCAGAGACAGGCGATGATCGCCCGATAGAACGCCGGTTCCGTTGATGGTGGTCGCAACCGGCGCGGCTAGCAGTTCAGCGATCTTGCGCAACGAGTCAGTGGCGCCGACCGCACCGCCACCAGCAATGATGAGTACGCGTTCGGCATCGGCCAGCAGATGAGCTGCGCGTTCCACGTTCGTCGCGTCGATCCCTTGCACCGACGGCGCCGGCGCAAGAGTGAGGGAGGCGTCACCGCACTCTTCGAGTAGGTCGAGTGGAATTTCGATGTGCACTGGACGAGGACGCCCATGCGTCATGACGGTGAATGCTTCGGCCACGGCGTCGGCAATCTGCTGATGCGTCGTAGGCCGCAGGCTGCGGTCAACGATGAGTGCCATCGCGCCACCCTGGTCTTTCGCCTCGTGCAAGTACCCGGAACCTGCGGCATTGGCCGCAAGATGACGCGGCATTGCTGGCGACACCATCAGCACCGGTGAGGAATCGGAATACGCCTGGGCGAGAGCGGTTGCGGCGTTGTACACGGCCGGTCCGCCCGTGACGACGGCAACACCTGGTCGACGACTCGTACGCGCGTAACCGTCGGCGGCGTAGCCCGCACCCTGCTCGTGCGTGGTAGCGACAACGCGCACGTGGTAGCGGCGCAGGGCGTCGAAGATGCTCAGGTTGTGTGTGCCGGGGATTCCGAAAACGACATCGACACCGTGTGCGCGAAGCGAGGCAACAACGACCTCGCCACCGGTGACACCGACACAGTGGCTAGCCGCGTCGTCGGATGGTTCGGGCGTATTCACGTTCGGGCAAGCACTCGCGAAATCACCAGACGCTGAATATCAGACGTCCCCTCTTCAATCTCCTCAAGTTTGGCGTCGCGCATCCACTTCTCAGCGAGGAATTCGCGTGAGTACCCCCAGCCGCCGAGCGTCTGCACCGCACCCCACGTGCAGAACATCGCAGTCTCTGAGGCAACCAACTTCGCTTGGGCACACGCGACCGGTGCCTTGGGACTTCCGGCATCGAGTAACTTCGCAGCGCGCCAGGTGAGTAGTCGGGCCTCTTCAACGCGCGTGACCATGTCGGCCAGTCGAAATCCCACGGCTTGATGTTCGATGATGCGTTTACCGAACTGCCGGCGCTCGCGCGCGTAGTCGAGAGCAAGTTCAGTAGCCGCGCGCGCAGTTCCGGTGGCAGCAGCGCCGAGAATCGCACGCGATGAATCGAACGTGTGCATGAGTCCGTAGAAGCCTTTGCCTTCATCGCCGAGTCGGTCTTCGTCGGGAACGAACACTCCGTCCATGAAGACTTCGCAGTTGACCATCGCGCGCTGCCCCATCTTCTTCATGGGTGCACCAAAAGTCAGGCCCTCGGCACCTTTGCGCACCAGAAAGGCGGTGATGCCGTGGGCTCGTTGAGATGGGTCGGTCTTGGCGAAGATGCCGTAGAACTCAGCCGCGCCGCCGTTACTGATCCAGGTCTTCTGGCCGTAGATCCGGTAACCGCCAGGAACCTTCTCAGCGCGCGTGGTCATGGCGGCAGCATCAGAACCCACATCTGGTTCGGTGATGCACAGCGCTGTCAACGGTGGTTTGGGCCCAGAGAGTGGGCGCAGCCAGCGCTCTTTCTGATCGTCGGTGCCGAGTTCGACGAGGGGGTGCGCAAAAAATCCCCCTCCCGCAATGAAATTGCCCAGCCCTGAGTCTCCTGCGCACAGTTCCTCTTGCACCAAGCACTGGGTGAAAGCATCAATGAAACCGCCGCCGCCGTACTCCTCGGGCATCATGAACGAAGTGATGCCGACTTCCGCGGCGCGGTTCCAGATATCCCACGGAACCTCAATGTCGGCTTCATCGACCGCGCGAGCGATCGGTCGAATCTCACGATCTGCGAATGATCGCACCATGTCGACGATGGCAACCTGCTCGTCGGTCAATGGGACAAGCTCGGTCGGAAGTTCGCGCAGCACGGAGTTCTCCTGTCAGTGATCGCCCGAGCGATCTGACTTTCAGGCTATCGCTCCACAGCTGCTATGGAACGGGACGAAAGTCGCGTTAGAGGCGGGCGGCCAAGGCGCTTGCGAGGCCGGGTGAGAGCGGAAGTCGTGGAATCAGCGTCGCTTGAACAATGTGGTACAGATCGGGTTTGCCTGGCCAGACCGTGTGGATCGGAAGGTTGTCGCGATCGAGTTGGTGGTGCCACGATCCGAGTTCGTGATCGATGAGGTATTCGTTGATATACATCCACCACTGCTGCGCGAGCGCGGCGAATCGCTCCTCACCGGTGCGTAGGTGCAGCACGGCCGCCGTGTTGACACTTTCAGCGGCAACCCAGTGCATGCGGTCGTGCACGACTGCCTGGCCATTCCAATCGGTGGTGTACACAAAGCCTTCGGCACCATCGACGTTCCAACCGTCTGCCGCGGCCCGGTCAAAGAGTGCGATCGCCGCTGGCAGGATCCAACCGGGCGCCTCACTGCCGAGAGACGCTTCGACGTGCAGCAGCAGGCGTGCCCACTCAATGCCGTGTCCCACCGTGGCGCCATAAGGCTTGAACGGATCGGCGGGTTGGTCACGATTGAGTTCGAGTTGAGGATTCCACTGCGGGTCAAAGTGCTCAGGAATACGCCAGCCGTGCGGTTCGGCGAAATCGAGTGCCACACGTTGGCATATTCCGAGGGCGCGGTCGAGCCATAGCCGATCACCGGTGGCGTCATAGGAAGCAAGTAATGCTTCGACCGAGTGCATGTTTGCATTGACGCCGCGGTACGTGTCGCACTGTGTGAAGTCCCGGTTCCAGAGATCGACGAACATGCGCTGCTCGGCGTCAAAGAATCGCTCGTTCCATTCGAGCAGTGCTTGGTCGAGCAATTCGCGTGCACCGGGACGTTGCGCGAACGAACCAGACGCGGCGGCGAGCACTACGAATGCCTGCGCGTAGCACGCCTTCTCATCGGGGGTAGTTCCGTCGTCGGTGATCGATGAGTACCAGCCGCCGTTCACTGTGTCGCGCAGCCGCCCCGTGAGCGCATCGAGCATTGCGTCGGCCAGACGCGCTGAACCGGGATCACCCAGCAAGTGACCCACCGAGTACACGTGCGCCATGCGTCCGGTGATCCAGGTGTGCACAGGTTGAGTGAGATCGGGAAGCCCCGCATCGTCAAGCCACGCCGCGCCACCGAGTGGGTGCACGACGCGCCGGCCGAAATCGAGCAACGAGTGGCAGTGGTACGTGAGCCATGCGTCGCTTCCGATGTCGGTCATCGTCGAACCTCTCGCGCTGTCGTCGGGCTCACGTCATCCGATGTGCCCATGTGTTCACGATAGATGTCGCCCGTGTCCGGCGTGGGGATGAGCGTTGTAAGTCACACACCTCGTTCTGTGAGCGTAAAACGCCCGAATCGGGCCTTCTACGCTCACAGAAAGGTCTCGGACTGTACGGGGTTGAACCGTGTGGGTGAGTGACGCTCCCGCGGGGGCCTTCCGACGGTGGCGTTGCGCCGGAGTTGGGGCCACGATAGGCGCGTGGCCCTAACTCCGATGAGTGCACAGGACTCCTTGTGGCTGACCATGGATCGGCCGAACAACCTCATGGTGATCGATGGGGCGATGGTGCTGTCCGACCAGGTCAGTCTTTCGAGTGTCAAACAGGTGCTCGATGACGCCGGCGATCAGTTTCCCGTCTTCCGTCGGAGAGCGATTCACGGCGGTCAGTCGTGGCAGTGGGAAGATGATCCCCACTTTGACATTGACCAGCACGTGCATGACATCCTGCTCGGCGGTACGGCCGACATGCGAGCGTTGCAGGAATTCGTTGCCGAGCAACGGAGTAAGCCCCTCGATCGCGAGCGACCGCTGTGGCACGTCTATCTGGTCAATGGCCTGATCTTCGAAGATGGAACCGTGGGCTGCGCGATTGTGTCGCGGTTCCATCACGCCATTGCCGACGGAGTACGCATCACGCAGGTAATGCTCGGATTGTGCGAGGTGGCCGATGGGGCGACGGTTCCAGCCGTGAGCCGTGGCCAGGGTGACGATGGTGGTGGGTTCAATCCGGTGTCGGCCTCAACCGATGCTGCCGCAGAGGCCGCCCGTGTGTCGCTCACGGTGGCTGGCACAGCAACGGGTGTCGCGGTGAACGCCGCAGGTGCCGCTGTTGAGGCTGCGAAGTCACCGTCACGTCTGCTTGGTGCGATGGCCGGCTTGGTGCGTAGCGGTGTTGACGGTGTGGGCGATGGCGTTGAGATGATCCGCCACCCCGATCGACTCCTTGATGCATTGGAACTGCTGGGGGCCGCGGAGCACCGCAGCGTGAGCGATCTCGCCGCCATCACCAAGTTGGTCCTCACCGATAGTGGCAGCACGGTCTGGACCGGAATACCGGGCACGCGTAAGGCAGTGGCGTGGTCGGCACCGATTCCGCTCGCGCGGATTAAGGCCATCGGTCGCGCCCACAATGCCACTGTGAACGACGTACTGCTGACCGCCGTTGCGGGCGGTCTGCGTCGGTATCTCGCGAACTACGGTGAATCACTCGACGAAGTCGTGTGGATGGTGCCGGTGAATCTCAAGCCATTCGAGGAGAACCTGCCCGAAGACTTGGGCAACTACTTCGCCCTCGTGATGCTTGCGATGCCACTAAATCACGAATCCGATGACGAGGCTCTGGCCGAAATGCACCACCGCATGTCACGCATCAAGAACTCCGATGAGGCAGCGCTGACCTTTGGCGTGCAGCATGCGGTGTCGATGTCGCCGGGGTCGCTCGCGTCGTTCCTCACCAACTTCTTCGCCAACAAAGCCGTCGGTGTCCTCACCAACGTGCCTGGTCCGAGTGGTCCGATGACGTTCGCGGGTGCACCGGTGGTACAGATCGTGGGATTCGCCCCGTGTTCGGGTGATCAGCCGATGACGGCGACGATCTTCAGTTACGACGGTGCGGTCACCGTAGGGTTCGCAACCGATGCGGTACTGGTGCCCAATCCTGACGTGTTAGCCCAACTGGTAGTTGATGTGGTCGAGCAGATGGCTCAACCGGATTCCTGAACAGGCGTAAGCCGCCATATTCGGGCACCATGGGCGTGTGCCGAAATGTGGAAGGAATGACCGGTGAATCTTGGTGACTATTGGCAGATGTGGCGAGCGAGAGGACTGCGACTTCCGCTGACTCACTTTCTCGAGGCGCACGCCTTCGACCTTCGGCGCGGAACAGACACGGCGACCCGGCTGACTCGAGAGCAGTACGAGGTCGAGGGTGAGACCTTCGACCGCTCCACGTTCTACGGAGCTGCGTGGACGTCGGTTATCGGGCAGTGGTTCGACTGGGTGGCTGAGCGGGTCGGCCCCGAATTCAGTAGCAGAACCTTCGTTGACGTTGGATGTGGCAAAGGGAAACCGCTCATCGTCTGGGCTGAGAAGGCGGCCCGAGCAGGTGCCACCATGCCCATCTGCGGCATTGAGTATTACGCCCCTCTTGCCGACATCGCTCGAACGAACGTGGAGCATCTGGGGTTGAGCGAGCGCATCACGGTCATCACTGCTGACGCGTTGGATGTTGAGCCCGAGATTTTCGGTCAACGCCCCGTGCTGTTTTTCTTCAATCCATTCGATGCAGTGGCCATGCGAGCGTTCATCGAAGGCGTGGCGCAGCTCGATCCGATAGTCATTTATGGAAACCCGGTACATGGCGACGTGATCGAGGAAAGCGGATTTACCTGCGTGCACGAAACATCGGGCTGGCACAACGGACTGTTCGTGCGCGCCTATGAGCGTGCAGTACCCGCCACCGCGGCCTGACGAGTGGCGACTTAGAAGACCGGGGTCACGCTTCGCGTTTCAAGCTGCGGGCGAAGCGGCATTCCGCTGTCACCCTCGTTGTCGGTACGCGTGGCGAGAACCTGGTGCAACTGAATGACGTTCCTGTCGAAGCCCACGCGACTCGCGGCCATGTAGAGACGCCACACGCGCGCCTTACCCGGGCCAACTTCGGCGACCGCTTCGTCCCAGTGGTCTTCGAGGTTTTGACACCAGTCGCGCAACGTCATTGCGTAGTGCTCACGCAGGTTCTCTGTGTGCTGAAGCTCGAGTTGTTCCTGCTCGATTGCCTCGGTGATCTGACTCACAGGAACCAACTCGCCGTCTGGGAACACGTAGCGGTTGATGAATCCGTTGATGTTCTGCGTTCGCTGCTTGGTGTCGGAGCGCGTGATGCAGTGATTGAGTAGCCGGCCGCCTGGCTTCAACCGTGTACGAATGAAGGAGAAGTACGACGGGTAATTCTTGGAACCAATGTGCTCGGTGAGACCGATCGACGCAACCGCATCGAAGCCGCTTTCTTGTACTGCGCGGTAATCGGAAAAGCGAATCTGCGCTTGGTCGCTCAGGCCGAGTGCTTCGATGCGGCGCTGGCCGTACTCGGCCTGCTGCTGGGAGAGGGTGGCACCGATGGTGGTGACGCCGTAGTGCTTCGCGGCATGAATGCTGAAGCCACCCCAGCCACATCCGATGTCGAGCACGCGCATGCCCGGCTTCAAGTCGAGTTTGCGGCACACGAGGTCGAACTTCTCTTCCTGCGCTTGCTCAAGGCTTGCGTCGAGCGTGGGATAAACGGCGCAGGTATAGGCCATCGACGGGCCGAGCACCCACTCGTAGAACGTGTTCGACACGTCGTAGTGGTGGCTGATGACCTCGGCATCACGCTTGCGCGTGTGCTGGCGCCGGGTGACTCGGGCTTCCTCCTGCGGAGGCTCAGGGCGTTTGATGGCGAAAGGCGCGAGCTCGCGAACGATCTTGGCCTTGTCGGCCATACTCACTTGGGGTTTGCGCACATCCCAGAGGCGACTGAGGGCCGTGTAGACATCGCCGACAATCTCGACGTCGCCGGCGACGTAGGCACGAGCAAGACCTAGCTGCCCAGGTGACGAGGCAAAGTACGAGACGGCGCGGGGATTACGCAATTCGATGCGTACGTCAGAGTGAGGCCGGCCCGCGCGGCTTCCGTCATAGGCAATGAACTCGACGTCGGAGTCGTTGCCCGCGACAAGTGCAAAAATATCTGCCAACTTCATTCGAGAACTCCCTGCTGCTCGATGCCTGATTCCGAGTGGTCAGGCCCGTCTGACGCACTTTTCGTACATTCCTGCGAACCGTCCGGATGGATCGTACTTCTCCTTGAGCATGTCGTACGTCGGACCACCGTATAACTGCGCGAACGTGTCGCGGTCGTAGTACGACGTGGAATAGAGCGACTTGCGGCCACCCAGTTCGGTAACGACTTCTTCGATGCGGCGATTGATCAGGCCATCGGCCGGGTCACCGCCGTCGGGACGCGGCACCGTCGACCAAAAACCGACGTTGATGTAGGTCGTGGCGGGGTTCAATTCGTACAAGGGCCACACCACATTGGGGTTGCGCTGCTTGAGGGGGCAGAGCCACACGGGCTCGATGCCGACCTCGCGGTGGAAGAACTCGAGGAACGCAGGCAGTACCTCGACCGGAACTTCAATGTCTTGCACTACGGGCTCGCGTTGAGGTTGACGCTTGAGCGTGGCCATCTTTCCAGAGACGTTTGTTTTGCGGTCGAAGGCCACTAACTTCCAGTACACGTCGCTGCGCAATTTCTCTTTCGGCCAGAACCTGCGAATGCGGGGGTTCTGCGCACCGAAGGCGCGCGAGCACCAGAACCAGTCGGTGTCCCAGCGCCAGAGGTAATCGTGAGTGGTGAGCAGGTCAGTCTTGCGCTGCTGAATCGAGCGGTAGTAGATCTGCATACCGGTGTAGTCGCTGGGGATCTGCCCGATCGGGGGTGCATCGTCATAACGACCGAGGGTCAGGTAGTGCTCGGTGTCAGAGAACACGGTGCCGTCGAGGTAATCGACGTGCTCACCTTCCCACTGGTGACTGGCAACGACCTGAGCGAGTGCGTCGGCGATTGCTTGCGCCGATTCGAATCGAATGTGGCGCAGCGCGACGAAAGGTGCTGCCTGTTCGAGTTCAATGCGCAGGCGGGTGGCGTAGCCGAGTGAGCCATACGAATTGGGAAAGCCATAGAACAGGTCTCGGTGCTCGTTGTCGGGTCGAGCGGTGACGATCTCGCCGTTGCCGGTGAGGATGTCCATCTCGACGACTGACTCGTGCGGGCAGCCGTTGCGGAAGGAAGCCGACTCAATTCCCATGCCAGTAACGGCGCCGCCGAGGGTGATGGTGCGTAGTTGCGGCACGCACAAGGGTGCGAGACCGAAGGGCAGGGTGGCTGCCGTGAGGTGTTCGTAGGTGGTCATACCCAGTACGTCGGCGGTGCGGGCCTCGCGGTCGATA
>Ga0194055_10003333_pt1 | contig 12360 bp, 12 predicted proteins | sample SepL449m_MetaG_FD_155482 | JGI IMG/M metagenome (GOLD analysis project Ga0194055, IMG submission 155482) | Anoxic zone freshwater microbial communities from boreal shield lake in IISD Experimental Lakes Area, Ontario, Canada - Sep2016-L442-9m | ecosystem: Environmental > Aquatic > Freshwater >... | reverse complement strand
GATGCTTTGAGCCTGTTCGGCCCAGTAGCCCGTGAGGTCCTGTTCGGCCTGCTTGTAGAGCGAGCGGTCGGTGATCGCCGAGTGGGAGACGAACTCGGCCGAGGGCGCAAACATGTGATCATCGGTTTGGATGACTTCGATCAGTGGACCGCTTTGCGTTGTCAAATCTGGCGCATCGGAGCTGGGCCTTTCAGCCATCAGTTACCTCGTAGGGTCATCGTTCCCGTACGAGAGACCGTCCGGCTTTCCCGTTGATTCTCATTCAATCGGATATGCAAGGACGGCGCAAGCAGGTTGGCAATCTACGACGATGTCGAGGCAACTGCTCGAGCGATAAGTACCGTCAGCATGCTCACGGCTAAGAGCACCTGGAAAGCCATGACGAGTTTGCCCACGCGAGACATGATGGCCTCAGATGTTGGCCCGTAGGTTGAATTGACGTTCAAGGAAATAAACAGATAGTCAAGGAAGTTGGGCGTGGGTGGCTTTTCCCCTTCGCGCGCGGGCCACACGAATGCTCCGCCCGGGGTGCTGACGTCAATAAAGATGTAGACGAACGTAAAGACCAGCACGCTCATCAGGTAGACCAGGCCAACATCCCACAAAGAGGTGAGTCCGCCACCTTGATGGGCGTTGGCCGTTCCCAACATGGAGATCACATTAAGGACGACCTGGAAAACCGCATAGGCCAAATAGAGGGCGATGACCTTGGAAAACTTGTCCAGCTTGTCTGCCAGGATCGCGTAAATGATCAAGAGGCTGGACACAACGAAAAGGAAGGTGCCCAGCAATTCAAGCTTGTCGAACAGTTGGAGTTGTGTGGTGATGTAGCCGCCGCTAATCAAGTGGCGAGTCAGCAACGTATGGAGAAACCAAATCAGGACAAGGGCACCCACGAGTCCAAAGCGACCTTTGCCGCGGTGCAGCTGCGCCCAGAATTCTTGTGCGGGTGCTAAGGCGGTACTTAGGGAAGCGCTGTCGTCTTGATCGTTTTCCACACCCTCAGCCTAGGGCTTTCGCAGCCGGTCGGCGAGCGTTTCTTGAAGCGTTCTTGCTGCTGGCTTGTTGCTACGTTGAAGCTACTGCTCGAGCAATCAGCACCGTCAACATGCTCACGGCTAAGAGCCCTTGGAATGCCATACCGAGTTTGCCCACACGAGACATGATGGCCTCAGATGTTGACCCGTAGGTTGAACTGACGTTCAGGGAAATAAACATATAGTCAAGGAAGTTCGGTGTGGGCGGCTTTTCTCCTTCGCGCGCGGTCCACACGAATGCGCCACCCGGGGTGGTGACGTCAAGAAAGATATAGAGGAACGTAAAGACCAGGACGCTCATCAGGTAGACCAGGCCGACATCCCACAAAGTGGTGAGTCCGCCGCCTTGATGGGCGTTGGCGGTTCCCAGCATGGCAATGACATTCAACACAACTTGGAAGACCGCGTATGCCAAGTAAACGGCAATGAACTTGGACAACGCGACAAATTTGTGGGACAAGACTGCATAAATCATGATGCAGGTGGAAATGACGAAAAGAACCGTACCGAAGAATTCAAACTTGTCCAACAGTTGCAGTTGTGTGGTGACGAATCCGCCGCTAATCAAGTGCCGAACAAGCAAGGTGTGAAGCAACCAGATCAGAACTAAAGCCCCAACAAGTCCAAAGCGGCCTTTGCCATGGTGGATTTGTTCCCAGAATTCCCCGGCGGGGGTTAGCTCAGTGTGCTCGTGGGCGGTGCCGTCTTGATCGTGTTCCACCCCCTCAGCCTAGGGCTTTTGTGTCAGGTAGGCAGGGCTTCAAGGTGCCACCCGCCAAATCTTGCGCTCTAGGGCCTGGCTACGAAGTCAAAACTGTCGCGCTTGTAGCGCTTGAGGAAGCGGTTGCATCCTTCTTGAATATTGGGATCCAACTTGGCGCAAATCGGATCGCCATTGGATGCATGCCGAAAGTAGAAGCCGGCCACCCACCAGTTGTTCATGTCCAAAACCATGGCTCGCTTAACGCCTGCGTTGACCATCGTGTTGGCCATACCTTGCGCACTTAAGCCGGGTGAACCGATGTAGACGATGCTGCCGTCGGCTCGTTGGCCAATGGCCGACCGCCAAGCAAAGGTTTCGCCGTGTGTGGTCGCTCCCCATTGAAAATTGTTGCCAGATTGGACCTGTGAGATTCCCTTATCAATGACTAAGTCCAGGTTTTGTCGAGCGACCTGCACGTTGGGTGTCATAGAGAGATCCCGGCCCCACTTACCGATCTTGATGGAACCGTCTTTGTAGATGACTGTGGTGGCCTTGCCATTGGACAAGGCTCGAATGGTGGTTCCCTTGTAGTAATAACCACCGTGGGTGTCATCAAGTCGAAAGGCGCCATTGAAATTCGCCAAGACGGTTGATTGCAAGTTCTTACTCAATTCGCCATTGGTCGGGGAGGGGCCACCGGGCTCTATGTAGCCGGGAACAAAGACTGCCTTGGCCAGATCAGTGTTGATCCACATCAGTGAGGCAAAAACCGAGGTGTGAATGTTGTCGGCACGAACTCGTGTCACATAGATCGCCGGTTTTCCGTTAACCGTCGAGCCAACCGGCACCCATGCCCCTTCACCCTTGAGTTTTTTTGACACCGGGGAGTCGACGGTGGCTGGGGGAGCAAGGTTTGTGGTGGCCAGCGAGTCAAGGTTCGAGCTCAAGGAAGAGGTTTGACTGGCTTGTGTCGATGGATCATTAGATGCAGGCGTTGATTTTTGGCTTGATGCGGTCGCTCTGGGCTGCGTTGGCTCTGGAGTCGGATCGGTCGTGGCCGCCGGTGATTGGACTTCGTTAAAACCTGGAACAGCGGTAGGTGATCCACCAACCGGCACCTTATTGATGTGGGCGTAATAGAAATCTTCTGCCTTTGCCACAACCGGACCTAAGTGGTGGTCGCGACCCCATTCGGCCAGGAGGACATTTTTCGGTTCGCCTTCAGAGTTTTGCACATAGCTAGAAAACGATGCAACAAAGCCGATGGCCGCAAGTGCTGCAATCCCAAGAATTGCGAAGACGATTCGTTTCACTAGCTACACCTGATAAATCTCTCCGGTTGTCTTATCAATGCTTACTTTGATCGCACTAAGTGGCGATGGTGCTGGTCCACCTGTGACTTGGGCTCCATGAGCTGGGTCGTAGGTGGCGCCATGACAGGGACAAATGAGTTGTTTGGAGCTCGGATCAAAATCCACGCTACAGCCCGCATGCGTGCAAACGCGTGAGAACGCCGCAACTGCGCCGCCACCTAAGCTGACGACCACCGCCGGACTTCCGTTCGCATCTTGAAATCCAACAGCTCCTTGGCTCTGTACATCGGCAAGGCTTGCCACCACGGTGCCATTGGGCTGGTTGGCGCCTGAGGCCTTCTTAGCGGACGCCCTTTTAGTTGTTACCTTCTCTGGAGGTTTGCCCAAGGCAGAGGCGATTCCCCCGACCACAAGAGAAATCGCGATGATGACACCGCCACCGAGTAATTGGCGTCGATCGGTAAGCGATTGCTGAAGTGTGGGCACTGTCTTGTTCTTTGCTCGTTCTTTAGTGGTGGTCGTCGGTTGTTTTGAAATCAAAACAAGCACCATAGGAAAGGAGACGAGGTAAGCAAGCCAGGCGATCGTGTAGATCGAATCCGAACCGAGGAAGTAAGGACGAACATGCCAGGTTGCCGAAAGCCAAAGAGTTAGAGATAAGCCCATCCCTAGAAGTGCGGCAAGTTCGGGCAGGATCCCAGCCAAGGTGGCAAGGCCAATGGCGATCTCGCTTAATGCGGTGCCAACTCCAGCAAGAACGGGAGCATGACCTGCGGCATGTAAGAACGGCGCGATCGGACTTCCCTTGGCGAAGTTGGACAGCTGTAATCCGATGTAGCTCGCCGTACCGGATTTCAAGAATCCTGGGTCAGATAATTTCTGGAGACCCGCGTAGAGGAAGGTCACTCCAAGCCATCCGCGCAAGATGCGGGCCGTCCAGGATTGCTTGGGCCAACTCAGCAACTGAAACGTTGCTGGACTTGTGGCGTTACTCATGAGGATTCCCCTTATTTTGAATAAACCGCGAAGAAGTCGCGACTTGTTGGTGTGAGGTAGCGATTGACGGGTCGTTCAAAGGGAACGAGTTTGTGTGGTTGCAACGAACCACCTCCGTCGGTGAAATACATGTAGGAGATCCACGCTTTGTTGATGTCCAATTGCATGCCGCGAACCGCACCCGCGTGTAACAGGAGCGTGGCTAGGCTCTTCACCGACAGGGCGTCGCCGGCAACATAAACGAGGTCACCGCGCTTGGTGATTCCAATGCCAGAGCGCCACACAAAGTAGGCACCGCCCAGAGTTGCGCCCCACTTGGATTCCACATTCTTTGTTAAGTCTGAAGTGACTTGTCCGTTTTCAATCAGTGGTTTCAAACTTTGACGAACTGAGACCACAGCTGGGCTCATGCGGACGTCTTTGTCCCAGGATCCAACATCGGCATGACCGTCCCGATAAACCACCAGAGATGCCGCTCCTGGTTGCAGAGTGCCAGCTGTTTTCCCATCTTGGTAGTAGCCACCTTTGGCGTCCTTGATCTTGAATCCGCCATTAAAGGTTGCGATCAGGTTCGATCCAGGAGCTGCAGAAACAAAATCGCGATTGGACCAACTGGAAACATTTCCTGGATCTTCATGACCTGGGTGCTGTACAAGGGCAGTGTGAGTGTGATTGAGCCACACCACTCCCGCCAGATAGGACGAATGTTGATTGTCGGGGCGGAGGTAGGCGATAGCCGATGTGGGATCGCCATTGTGGCTAGTAACCGTGTGGAAGATGCCTTCACCAGAGACAACACCGCTGGCTAAGGGCCTTAGGCGAGTTGGGTAAAACGAAATATGCGTAGGTGAGCTGCCGGAGGCTGAGTTACTTTGCGTCGCGGTTTGTTGCGGAAGTGCGTTAATGATTGATGTATCGGGAGCGCCACCGACTTTTGGAGGATGCAAGCGGTAGAGAGCAGATTCTGCACCTGTAACGACAAAACCTAGTTGGTGATCACGGGCCCACTCAGCTAATTTCGCGCTAGCCGGGTCAGCCCCCGGTGTTCGCAATGCGTGAAAAACGCTGACTGAAATCAGTAGCGCCACGGTAAGCAGCAACGTGCGAAGAAGCCGCCGCCGTCGAGTCGTTGCGCTGTTCCTGCGTCTTCGCGACGAATGCGATTTAGGCGACTCTCGCTCGATGGTTGTTGGCACGTAGCCAACGTATGCCTTGAGAAAGGTAATTCAGACACACGCAATGGGGAATTAAGCCTAAGCACAACGGTTATGGGCTGGGCTTAATCTCAAGTTATCATTTGGAGTGCTTGGGCGAGGCCCTGTAGATCCTTGCGCTGTTTGCGGCGGAAGTGCAGTTGGATCCTGCGGCCATCGGTGGTGAACAAGTCAATGCGCCCATTGACCAGCATGAACATCAATGCGTTGGGTTGCTTAACTTTGACGTCAGCAACTTGATTGCGCTCCAAAATCAAGGGCTGATCCCATGACTGACCTGCCAAGGCAATCTTTGACATCTTGTTGGTTCCAACGATGTTGATCGCATGTCCGTCATAATCAATGGTCACCATGTACCCCGTGAAAGTTGTCATAGACCCACGCTAACCCCGTGGGCAGACAGGTTCCGAGCGCCTTGCTCGGTAGGCTGAGGGCATTCCCACGGGTAGACGTGGGATTCACTGCTGGTTCAAGGCCTGGGAGAGCGCTGTGTCAACGCTAAGCGTCACGATCGATGGAGTGCCAATCGAGTGTGCTGCTGGCGCGACCGGTCTGGATGTCTTTGCCGACCGCCGTGAAGTAGTGGTTATGCGCATCGATGGCGAATTGCGCGACTTGCATTTGCCCATTGAAGCCGGTCAGGCCATTGAAGCGGTCACCATTGATTCACCCGATGGCCTCATGGTGATGCGCCATTCAACGGCTCACGTTTTGGCCCAAGCCGTTCAGCAGATCAATCCGAGCGCGAAGCTAGGCATCGGACCGCCGATTGACAACGGTTTCTACTATGACTTTGACGTGGAAACGCCATTCACGCCCGATGACCTCAAGGCCATTGAAAAGCGCATGGAACAGATCGTTAAACAGGGTCAACGCTTTGCTCGTCGCGTAGTCAGCGATGAAGCGGCCCGTACTGAACTGGCTCACGAGCCGTACAAACTGGAATTGATTGGCCTTAAGGGTGGCGCGGACCTTGACGGCGACGTGATGGAAGTTGGCGGCGCGGAATTGACGATGTATGACAACGTCAATGCCAAGACCGGCGAGCGCGAATGGTTTGACCTGTGCCGCGGCCCGCACGTACCCACCACGCGTTTGATCCCCGCCTTCAAGTTGATGCGTTCGGCGGCGGCGTATTGGCGCGGGAGTGAAAAGAATCCGCAGCTGCAGCGAATCTATGGCACCGCGTGGGCTAGCCGCGATGACCTCAAGGCGCACCTGACCTTTTTGGAAGAGGCGGAAAAGCGCGACCACCGTCGCCTAGGCACCGAGCTTGACCTGTTTTCCTTCCCTGACGAAATCGGTTCAGGCTTGGCGGTGTTCCACCCCAAGGGCGGAATCATCCGTCGCGTCATGGAGGACTACTCGCGCAAGCAACACGAAGCCGCGAACTATGAGTTTGTGTACAGCCCGCACTTGACCAAGTCGATCTTGTTTGAAAAATCAGGTCACTTGGACTGGTACTCCGAAGGCATGTACCCGCCGATGGACTTGGACACCGAGTACGACGCCGATGGTCAGGTCAAACGCCAGGGCGCGCAGTACTACATGAAGCCGATGAATTGCCCGTTCCACAACTTGATCTATAGCGCGCGCGGACGCTCCTATCGCGAACTGCCGTTGCGCTTGTTTGAATTCGGAACGGTGTATCGCTACGAGAAGTCCGGCGTGGTCCATGGCTTGACCCGCGCCCGCGGATTTACCCAGGACGATGCGCACATCTATTGCACGCGCGAACAAATGGCCGAAGAACTTGATCGCTTGTTGACCTTCGTGCTGGACCTGTTGCGCGACTACGGGCTCGATGACTTCTACCTTGAGTTGTCCACCCGCGATCCGAACAAGTCCATCGGCAGCGATGAGGTGTGGGAGGAAGCCACTGAGGTTTTGCGCTCGGTAGCGCAGAATCAGGGACTGGAATTGGTCATGGACCCTGAAGGCGCTGCGTTCTATGGCCCGAAGATTTCCGTCCAAACGCGCGACGCCATTGGCCGCTCATGGCAAATGTCCACCATTCAGGTTGACTTCAACTTGCCCGAGCGCTTTGACCTTGAATACCAAGCATCTGATGGCTCTCGCCAACGACCGGTGATGATTCACCGCGCGCTCTTTGGTTCCATTGAGCGCTTCTTTGCGGTTTTGCTTGAACACTATGCCGGGGCTTTCCCTCCGTGGTTAGCTCCCGTTCAAGTTGTCGGGATCCCGATTGCCGACGAACACGTTCCGTACTTGGAAGGCGTAGCTGAAAAACTTCGCGCGGCCGGCATTCGCGTTGAGGTGGATGCATCAAGCGAGCGGATGCAAAAGAAAATTCGCAATGCGCAAAAACAAAAAGTCCCTTACATGCTTATCGCCGGTGATGAAGATGCGGCTGCGGGCGCCGTCTCATTCCGTTTTCGTGATGGAACCCAAGACAATGGCGTTGTCGTCGATGAAGCAATTGCGCGCGTAGTCGATGCGGTTAACCGACGCATCCAGGTGTGATGATGAGTTACACGGATGCCTTTGATCGCCTCTGGACGCCACATCGAATGGCGTACATCAAGGGTGAAAACAAGCCGAGCACAGCCGATGCTGGTGATCACTGTCCCTTTTGCAGTTCACCGCACGACCCCGCTGAGGAATCACTGGTCATAGCAACCGGACAGCACGTTTATGCGGTTCTCAATCGCTACCCCTACAACGCCGGTCACCTTTTGATCTGCCCCTTTGAGCACCTGGCTGATTACATTGACTTGCCAACGGGAGCATTAGCTGAGTTCACCGAGTTCACGGTTACTGCGATCAATGTTCTTAAGGAAGTCTCACGTCCTGCTGGCTTCAATATCGGGATGAATCAGGGCGGTGCTGCAGGTGCCGGAATTGCCGCACACCTGCACCAACATGTGGTGCCTCGCTGGGGCGGGGATACAAATTTCATGCCCGTGGTTGCCGGGACCCGCATATTGCCCGAGTTATTAGTACAAACCCGTGAGCTTTTGTCGCAGGCCTGGAGTCAGCATGCTGGCTAACATCGTTGCTGTAAACCATCAAGGGACGGGAGGTGTAGCCAGTGAGTCAGCCAGCTGAACTCGAGCGGAAAGCAAAAGCTAAGAACCTTGCTTCACGTGCCATTGATCCGATCGCGCGGGGCCTGCTAAAGCTTCATGTCTCTGCTGACGCGGTAACAATCACTGGAACCCTGGGAGCGGTGGTTGCCGCTTTGTGGTGCTTTCCAACCGGCCACCTTGTTGCGGGAGCAATCATCGTCTCACTCTTCGCTTTCAGTGACATGATTGATGGCTCCATGGCCCGGCAAGCTGGGAAGGTTTCGGAGTGGGGAGCCTTTCTCGATTCGCTCCTTGATCGCGTAACCGATGCGGCTATTTTTGCCGGCTTGACGATTTGGTTTTTGGGAAATGGCAATGAGCCAATTCTTGGATACGCATCGCTTTATTGCTTAGCCGCCGGCCAAGTCATTAGTTATGCGCGCGCCCGAGCTGAAGGTTTGGGTCTGAAAGCTTCAGGTGGCATTGCCGAGCGAACCGAGCGCCTTGTTCTTGTCCTGACAGTGACCGGGTTCTCTGGTCTTGGGGTTCCTTTTGTCCAGGCCATTGGTTTGTGGGTCTTGGTTGCGGCCATCACCGTTACCGTCATTCAACGCATGATCATGGTTCGTCGGCAGGTTTCCTAAGTGGGCAATGTGCGCGATCGCGCCGTGGATCTGGCGTATGCAGCTGGCTGGAGTGTGGCAGGAGCGGTTCCGGAGCGCCTGGTTCGTAAGTCATTTTCGGTGCTTGCTGATCAAACCTGGGCCCGCGATGGGGATGGCGTACGACGACTCAGTTCGAATCTGGCACGCGTGGTTGACCCGAACACCTCTCCTGCGGAGCTTGCCGAGCTAACTCGCCTATCGATGCAGTCCTATATGAGGTACTGGCGCGAAACGTTTTCATTGGCGCAATGGAGTCCCGAAGAGATCCTTTCTCGCATTCATGTTGTCAATCCAGAGGTGGTTCAAACTCTCGTTGAAGATGACCGTGGCTTGGTGATTGCTCTGTCGCACAGTGGCAACTGGGATTTAGGTGGTGCGTGGCTCGGCATTGCCCATGGCGCCTTCACAACCGTTGCTGAACGCCTCAAGCCAGAAGCACTCTTTGAGAGATTCAAAGCCCATCGTGAGTCTTTGGGGATGGAAATCTTGGCTGCTGATGGTGGGCCGAGAGTTTTAGCCACCATGAAAACTCGACTGCGTGAAGGTGGCATTGTGTGCTTGCTTGCCGATCGTGATCTGAGTGGAAATGGAATCCCAGTCAATTTCTTCGGCGCCCCGGCCCACTTTCCGGCCGGTCCTGCTGCGCTGGCCACAAGCACCGGCGCTGCTTTGCTTACCGTGCGGTTTTATTACAAGGGCGAACAGATGGCCATTGAGTTTGATGAACCATTGCGTGAAGTATTACCGCCGACAGCTCCCAGGCATGATCGAATTCAGGTGTTGACTCAGCAGATGGCTGATGCCTTCCAAGCAAATATCAGTGCCCATCCCACGGACTGGCACATGATGCAGCCGTTCTGGGATGAGGATCGGGGATTGTTGTGAGCGAATCTGAGGTGATCAGTGCGGAGGGGACCGATTCCAGCGGCCCATCGCCCACGCACCAATTTCGACGAATCGGGATCGTGTGCCCATATTCCTGGGATGCGCCCGGTGGGGTGCAGACTCATGTTCGCGACTTAGCCCATGCCCTGATCGCCAAGGGGTACGAAGTTTCGGTGCTGGCTCCTGGTGATGATGAACCAGATGAGGATTTTGTGGTCTCGGCCGGACGAGCAATTCCCATTCGCTACAACGGTTCGGTCGCCCGCTTGATTTTCGGGCCACTGTCCACGCAGCGAGTGCGCAGGTGGATTGATGAAGGTCACTTTGACATCTTGCACGTGCACGAACCGGCCGCACCAAGTTTGTCACTAGTTGCAACGTGGGCGGCCGAAGGTGCAATCGTTGGCACGTTCCACACCTCAAATGAAAACTCACGAATGATGTCCGGCACCGCGAGAATCTTGCGGTCAGCCCTTGAGAAACTCAATGGGCGCATTTCGGTCAGCGAGTATGCGCGTGAAACCTTGCGCGAGCACATCGGATTTGATTCAGTCATCGTTCCCAATGGAGTTGATGTTGCGTTTTATGCCGACGCTGAGCCGATGACTTCCACTCCTGTTGACGCTGAAGTGGTCACCTTCTTGGGCCGGGTTGATGAACCACGTAAAGGTTTTCAGGTATTTGCTCAAGCGATGCCGGCCATTGCGCGAGAGCGACCCGAGGCGGTGTTTTACGTTGCCGGGCCAGGTGATGTGGATTCTGCCCTGAAGTTAGTCCCGCGCTCACTCCATGGGCGCATCCATTTCATGGGTCGAATATCTGATGGGCAAAAGGCTGCTCTGCTTCGTCGAAGCAACGTATTTGTTGCCCCCAACACCGGCGGAGAGAGTTTCGGAATTATTTTGCTTGAGGCCATGGCTGCCGGTGCGTGCGTGGTGGCAAGCGACCTTGAAGCCTTCGTCAAGGTGCTGGGAGACGATGGCGCTGGGCGCCTTTTCCCCAATGAGGACTTTGAAGCATTAGCACGTGAAGTCATTGAATTATTGACGGACAAGGCTGTCCGAGAGCGCATTGCTCATCACGGTCGCGATCGGGCGTATTCCTACGATTGGAATGCGGTGGTCAATGAAGTCATAGAAATTTATGACACGGTTTATGTGCCCGGTGAGGTTGTTCGCGAAGATGTAGGTGCAACCGCACTTGGTCGAGCAAAACTTTGGGGCAGGGGTGAGTCATCGTGAACTGGTCTACCTGGGCATTACTTGCCGCGGTAATCATTGGTGTGTATTTGAGTCAGCTGGCCGGGCGCCTGGACCGTTTACACATCAGAGTCGATCGCGCCGAAGCAGCACTTCGCGCGCAACTCTTGCGCCGAGCGAGCGAAGCCATCGAGCTGGCAGCCATGGACGGGCCCCTTGATCCAGCTGCTCGTATAACCATCGATGGCTTCGCTCATGCAGCCCGAGATTTTGGCGAAACAGATCTGGAGAAGGATCACCGAGCTCAGCGACTCGAGCAAGCTGGACGAAACGAAGCTGAAGGTGAATTGACAAAAGCCCTGCAGGCGGCTTTGCCCGATGAGCAAAGTGTCATGGAGTATGCGGCCATAGGCGGGGGTTCCGAGTTGATGGAAGAGCTCGATTCGACCACTCGCAGAGTTGAACTAGCCAAGGGCTTTCATGCCGACGCGGTTGCCCAGTGCCAAAAGATGAGGCGACGAGCAATCGTGCGGTTCCTGCACCTACAAGGACGCGCCCCGTGGCCGGAGTTTATTGACATTAACCTGGCTCAACCGACTGGTTTCGCGCATCGTTCGCGTTAAGGCTCCAACGTCAGACTCCTGAATTTGCCCATTGCGCCATCGCCTACGATGGACACCTAGGGCCATCAACTGTTGAGGTTTGAACGTGACTGAGAATCAAGGAACCACCGGCACCAGCGCCGTCAAGCGCGGTATGGCAGACATGCTCAAGGGTGGCGTCATCATGGACGTTATTGACGCGCAGCAAGCGCGCATTGCCCAAGATGCTGGTGCGGTAGCAGTCATGGCCCTTGAGCGCGTTCCGGCCGACATTCGTCGCGACGGGGGCGTAGCTCGGATGTCTGATCCAGACATGATCGAGTCCATCATCGAAGCAGTGTCCATCCCGGTGATGGCAAAGGCGCGAATTGGTCACTTTGTTGAGGCCCAAGTCCTTCAATCACTTGGCGTGGACTACATCGACGAATCGGAAGTGCTCACGCCGGCAGATGAGGTCAATCACATCAATAAGTGGAACTTCACGGTTCCCTTTGTTTGCGGAGCCACCGACCTAGGTGAAGCCCTTCGGCGCATCGGTGAAGGTGCGGCCATGATTCGTTCAAAGGGTGAGGCCGGCACGGGAAATGTCGTTGAGGCCACGCGTCATATGCGCCAAATTCTTAACGACATCCGCCGACTAAGCACTTTGGATGAGGACGAACTTTTTGTTGCAGCCAAGGAACTTCGCGCACCAGTTGGATTGGTTCAAGAGGTGGC
>Ga0194055_10003332_pt1 | contig 12360 bp, 12 predicted proteins | sample SepL449m_MetaG_FD_155482 | JGI IMG/M metagenome (GOLD analysis project Ga0194055, IMG submission 155482) | Anoxic zone freshwater microbial communities from boreal shield lake in IISD Experimental Lakes Area, Ontario, Canada - Sep2016-L442-9m | ecosystem: Environmental > Aquatic > Freshwater >... | reverse complement strand
CCTCTTCATCGGCCGGCACGAACGCCGCAAGGGGGTGCCGGAGCTCCTTGCAGCGATCGGCCCGCTGCGGGCCCCGGGGGTCGAGTTTCACTTCGTCGGCCCGATCCCCGAGACGCTGCGTCTCAAGCGCGACGACGTCGTCTACCACGGCACCATCACCGACACCGTCACGCTCCAGGGGATCCTCGACTCGAGCGACGTTCTCCTCTGCCCGAGCTTTGCCGAAGGGATGCCGACCGTCGTCCTCGAGGCGATGGCCCGGGGCTTGGCCGTGATCGCCACCGATGTCGGCGCGACGGCGGAATGGGTCGACGCCGACAACGGCGTTCTTCTCCCCCGCCCCGATGTCGGGGCACTACGGGCCGCCATCGAGCGCTTCATCGCCCTGCCCGCCGCCGATCTCCACCGGCTGCAATCGGCCTCGATCGCCAAGGCGCAAACCTGCACCTGGGATCTGGTCACGGCGAAGACCATCGACGCGATCCAGTCCCGCCGCGATGAAGTCTCTCCATAATCCAGCCTGCACCGATCCAGCCCAACGCTCGCAGCTCTCAACCGATCCGGCGGCGGAGAATGACGAGCGGATCGGCCTCGTCGCGAGCCCACTTCGCGCTCATCGGCTTGGCAAGGACGATCCCGGCGAGGAAGCCGGCGACGTGGGCCGAATAGGCCACGCCCCCGCCACCGCCGCCGGAATCGAACAGGCCACTGACGACCTGGAAGAGGAACCAGATCCCCACGGCCATGTACCCCGGCACGTCGACCATCATCCGCAACAGGATCACGCTCACGCGCCGGTGCGGATGGAGGACGAGGTAGGCCCCGAGCACCCCCGAGATCGCCCCCGATGCCCCGAGGCAGGGGGTGAGCGCTGCCTCGCCTGTGGCGTTGGTGGCCACGAAGGCCAGCGACGCGATGATCCCGGTGGCGAGATAGAAGAGCGTGTAGCGGACATGCCCCATGCAATCCTCGACGTTGTCGCCGAAGAGCCACAAAAACCACATGTTCCCCAGGAGGTGCATGACGCTGCCATGCATGAAGATGCCGGTGAGGAGCGTTAGCCAGACCGGGATCGGCGTCGGGCGCAGCCCCGGCACCGACACGGAGAGCTGTTGCCCCTGAACGGCGATCTCGCGGACGCTCGGCTCGGTGACGACGTCACGACCGGAGAGGATCTCCGCCGGCACCTGGCAGTAGGCGAGCGTGACGTCGTCGTTCTCCCCCATCCCCTGGAGCACGACAAACACAAACACGTTGAGAACGATCAGCGCGATCGTGATCAGCGGAAAGAGCGTCCGATCGGAGTTGTCGTCGGCGACGGGGAAGACCATGCATGGGCTCCGGGCTTCAGAGAGGTGATCCGGTGGCAGTTATCGACGTCACTTCGTGAACCTGTGGAGCATCCGGTGGCGGTAAGTTTGGCCGGGATCGAGCCTGGTGCTCGGCCAATCGGCGTGGTGGATCGAGTCAGGATACTTCTGCGTCTCCAAACAGATGCCGCCATGCTTGGCGTAGACCGTGCCCCCCTTGCCTGTGAGCGTGCCGTCGAGGTAGTTGCCGGTGTAGACCTGAACGCCGGGCTGATCGGTGAGGATCTCCATCTGTCGGCCACTGGCGGGGTCTCTGAGGATGGCCGCCGTCCGCAACGTCCCATCGGGCTTCCAGCCACGGAGCACGTAGTTGTGGTCGACGCCGCCGGGATTGGTGCCGTCGGCACTGGCGGGAAGGGCGTCGATCGCGGCGGCCAGTGCCCCGGCCGGCTTGCGATCGGGGCGGAAGTCGAACGGTGTTCCCTCCACCTTGGCAAACTCGCCGGTGGGAATGCCGCCCTCGTCGACCGGAAGGTAGGCGTCGGCGTTGACGGTGAGCTGCTGCGGGCCGACGTGGCCCGACGACTGGCCGGCCATGTTCCAGTAGGAGTGATGGACCATGTTGACGATCGTCGCAGCATCGGTCGTGGCCGACAGGTCGACGATCAGTTCGCCGGCAGGAGTGAGCGTGTAGACGACCTTCGCGGTGAGCCTGCCCGGATAGCCCTCTTCGCCGTCGGGCGAGACGGTCGTGAGCTCGAGCGACGGGCTGTTGCCGGCGAGATGCGGGACGGCCTTCCAGAGATGCTTGTCGAAGCCGACCTGGCCGCCGTGAAGGTGGTTGGCGCCGTTGTTGGTAGCCAGTGAATACGATTTCCCGTCAAGATCGAAGGCCCCCTTGGCGATCCGGTTCGAGACCCGGCCGCAGGTGGCGCCGAAATACGGATGCCCCTTGGCGTAGGGCTCCACCGAATCGAAGCCGAGGACGACATCGACCGGTGCTCCGCCCGCTTCCTTGGCCGGGACGTGGAGCGAGGTAAGGATCGCGCCGTATTCGCTCACCGTGGCCTTCCAGCCACCGGGAACTTCGAGCGTCCAGAGGTTGACGGTGCGGCCGTCAGGGAGCGTTCCGAACGGCGTGGCGACAGGCGCATGCATGGCGGTCGAACTTCCCTGGGCTGGTTGCGGATCGGCGGCGGAAGCGACTCCCCCAAGGAGTACTCCCACGATCCCGGCGGCGGCAAAGACGGCGAACCTCGACATGGTTTGTTTCCTTCCGACGGGCAAAGGAGGGACAATCCAGCGCGGACGCCCCCCAAAGAAAGAGCATCGTAAGGGATGGACGCCCGTCATGGCAGCAGGGCGGCCGACTCACGCCTGGGGGGTCGACTTGGCGGTCACCCGCGGCTTCGGAGCGGGAGCGCCGGCCTCGACCTCGGCCTGCCGGCGGCTGATCCAGCCGTCGACGCTCCAACCCCCGCCGCCGAAGGCAATGAGGGAGATCAGCCCGCCGGCGATGGCAAGATTTTTGAGAAACTGGATCGTCTGCAATTGCCGCTGGAGCGGATCGACAAACTGCCAGAAGTCGTGGAAAAAGTAGGTGGCGGCGACGAGGAACACCAGCAAGAAGAAGGCCCCAATCCGCGTCCAGGCCCCGATCACCAGCGACAGGCCGCCGAGAAGGAGAAGGCCGATGGCGCCGAAGAGGGCGAAGGTGGGGTTTGGCACCCCTTCGGTCTTCATGTATTCGGCCGTCGCCCGGAACTGCGGGATCTTGTTCCCCACGGCACTGGCGATGAAGATCGCGGCCAAGCTGATGCGCGCCAAGAGCACCAAGAATCCCTGCATCGCCGCTGCGAGTTGCTCCATACCGACACTCTCTCGCCGGGACTGCTGGCCATCCGGGGCCGCCACGGTGGCACCGGGGGCCGTCAAGAGATGATGGTGGCTGGCCGGGGCCGATGGGGCAAGAGCAGATCAGCGGTGGAAACAGGGCAACCGGGGAAAACGGCCCGCTCCACGCCCGCGGCGCCCTCACGCCGGCTGGTCGCGGGTGATGCAGTGGAGCCCACCCCGGCCCCGGACAACAACATCGAGCGGCACTGGCTCGATGACCCGCCCTGGGAAACAGGCGGCGAGGGTAGCGAGGGCCTGCCGGTCGGTCCGCTCGCGGAACACCGGCACGGCCACGAACCGATTGCCGACGTAGTAATTGAGATGGCTCGCTGGCAGCTGCACTCCGCCGTAGGAGAAGCGCGGGGGGATGTCGATCGGGATCACCTCGATTCTGTTTCCCTTCGCATCGACAAGGGTCTCGAGGAGGGCGAGATTCTCGGCGAGCGGGAGGTGGTTCGGATCGCCCCGGTCGGGCTGGCGGGCGGCGACGACGACCCCCGGCCTGACGAACCGGGCGAGCTGATCGATGTGGCCGTCGGTGTCATCACCGGCCAATTCGCCCCCCGTCCACAGGACACGCTCGACACCCAGATTCCGCCGCAGGATCACCTCGAGGCGTTCCCGCGTTACGCCGGGATTGCGTGAGTCGGTGACGACGCAGCGGGCGTTGACCAGGAGTGTCCCCTCGCCGTCGGTCTCGATCGCGCCCCCTTCGAGAATGATCCCCGGGGCGAAGATCGTGCAGCCCTCCCGGGCGGCGATCGACCGGGCAACCTGCGCATCCGCGTCCCACGGGGGATACTTGCCCCCCCAGGCGTTCCACTCCCACGTCACGGCGGCCGGGGGGAGATCCGCTCCCCTGCCCGGGACAAGAAACACAGGTCCCGTGTCGCGGATCCAGGAGTCGTTGGTGGGGATGTCGACGAGCGTCACGCCGGGGGCCCCGCCAACCATGGCGCTGGCCTCGTCGAGCACGCCTCTGGTGCCGATCACGCGCACCGGTTCATGGCGGGCAAGCGTCCGCACGATCCGGGCGTAGGCGCGGGGGATCTCGCCAAAGGGGCCGAGAAATGTGGCCCGGCGATGGGGCCAGGCGATCCACGTCGCGGCATGCGGCTCCCACTCGGCCGGCAATCGGTAGCCGAGCGCCGCCGGATTCTTTCCATCGGCCTCGTGGCCAGGGCTGGCTGTCATGGCCTAGCGCCCCCAGCGGAGCGTCAGGTCGCTGTAGGCGTCGATCCGCCGGTCTCGGAAAAACGGCCAGCGCGTCCGCGACCACTCGATCCGGGCCAGGTCACACTCGACGACAACCGTCGCCGGCTCGTCATGCGAGAGCTTGACGATCTGCTCGCCGCTCGGCGCGTAAACGACGCTCGCCCCCCAAAAGCGCAACGGCCCCTCATGGCCGCAGCGGTTGACGGCGACGACAAACACGCCGTTGGCGATCGCATGGCTGCGGAGCATCGTGTCCCACGACTCGTACTGGGGGGCGTGGAGATCCTCCTCGCCATCGAGCCAGCCGATCGCGGTGGGATAGAAGATCGCCTGGGCGCCGGCCATCGCCGTCAGCCGGGCGGCTTCGGGATACCACTGATCCCAGCAGACGAGTGGCCCGATGGCGAGCTTCGACGTCGGCACGCTCATGAAGCCGGTGTCGCCGGGGGCGAAATAAAACTTCTCGTAGTAGTGCGGGTCATCGGGGATGTGCATCTTCCGGTAGAGCCCGACCTGCTCTCCGTCGGTCTCGAAGATCACGGAGGTGTTGTGGAACAGCCCCGGCGTGCGGCGCTCGAAGACGCTCGCCACGACAACCACGCCATGGGCCTTCGCCGCCGCGGCGACTCGTCCCGTCAGATCTCCCGGCACGATCTCCGCCTCGGCGAACTTCGCATGCTCCTCCGCCTGGCAGGGATACTCCCCGGCGAACAGCTCCTGGAGGCAGACGACGTCGGCCCCGAGACTCGCCGCTTCGGCGATCCCGGCCAGGGCCTGCGAGATATTCGCCTCGCGGTCGGGGGTGCAGGCCGACTGAACCAGCCCGATCCGGACGACGCCCGCGGGGAGAGGACGGCCCGACGCGGCCGGCTGTTCGGCGCGCAGGCTCCCCCCCTGCCCCGCCGCCTTCCGGCTCATCGCTCGACCGCCTCGAGCTTCGCCGCCGGCACCGGGTACTGCTCGGCCAGTTCGGCCACATCGCGGCGCGTGGTGGCGATCACCTGCTCGCTCTCGGGATTCTTGAGCACTTTAAGAATCCAAGCCGCCACTTGCTTCATCTCGTCCACACCAAGCCCACGGGTGGTGAGGGCGGGCGTGCCGAGGCGGATGCCGGAGGGATCCATCGGCTTCCGCTCATCAAACGGGATCATGTTCTTGTTGCAGGTGATGCCGCAGCGATCGAGAACCTGCTCGGCCATCTTGCCGCCGATCCCCAGTGGCGTGACATCGACGAGCATCAGATGGTTGTCGGTGCCGCCGCTGACGAGGCGCACGCCGCCGGAGGCGAGGGCCTCGGCGAGGGACTTGGCGTTCTCCACCACCTTCATCGCATACTGCCGGAACTCCGGCCGCAGGGCTTCTGCGAAGGCGACCGCCTTGCCGGCGATGACGTGCATCAGCGGCCCCCCCTGCTGCCCCGGGAAGACGGAGCGGTCGAGCATCTTGGCGTCGGCCGAGCGGCACATGGCGATGCCGCCGCGCGGTCCGCGGAGCGTCTTGTGGGTGGTGCTCGTGACGAAGTCGGCAACCGGGACGGGGTTGTCGTGGATCCCGGCGGCGACGAGGCCGGCGTAGTGGGCCATGTCGACCATCAGTTTGGCGCCGACCTCCCGCGCGATCTCGGCGAAGGTGCCGTGGGGGATCTCACGGGGATAGGCGCTGGCACCGGCGATGATGAGCTTCGGCTTGTGCTCGCGGGCGAGCCGCGCCACCTGATCGAAGTCGAGGCGCTGATCGCTCTTCCGCACGCCGTAATGGACAAACTTGTAGAGCACCCCGGAGGCATTGAGCTTCATGCCGTGCGTCAGGTGGCCGCCATGAGCGAGGTCGAAGGCGAGGACCGTGTCGCCCGGCTGGATGGCGGTCATGTAGACCGCGGCATTGGCCTGGGAGCCGGAGTGGGGCTGGACATTGACATGCTCGGCGCCGAACAGGCTCTTGAGCCGGTCGCGGGCGAGATCCTCGACCTTGTCGACGAACTCACAGCCGCCGTAGTAGCGATGGCCGGGGTAGCCCTCGGCGTATTTGTTGGTGAGCACGCTGCCGACCGCCTGCATGACGGCGGGGCTGGTGAAGTTTTCACTGGCAATCATCTCCAGCCCCTCGAGCTGGCGCGTCTGCTCGGCCTGCATGGCGGCCCAGACGTCCGGGTCTTCCTGTTCGATGAAGTTCACGGGGGGCCTCCTTGAAACGGGCGGGATAGAAGCGGAAGCAGGGCTCACAGCAAAGCGTAGGCAGGGCTCGAAACCCCGGCGACGGGCAGAAACTACGATTGTGGAGGGGGCGTGCGCGGGCGTCAACGAAACGCCCGATTCCCCGGGAATGCCCGGGGAGGATGCCCCGGGGACTTCTCCCGAAAACCGACCGGCGCTGGACGGCCCGCCGCGAATCTGTTTCAGACCGCTTCGGTGTCGGCGACGAGGCGTCCGGCCCGCCAGGCCTTTTCAAGCGCGGCATGGTCTCGCTCGGTCTGGTCGGCGTAGGCCACCGCGAACTTTCCGATCGCCGTGTCGAATTGATCGCCACCGCCCAGGTAGCCATCGATGGCCGCAGCGTCGCCGGAGCGGGCATGGGCGCCTGCCAGTGTCCAGCCGCACAGCTCCGCGTAACGATCCAGGCCGGCTGGCGCCAAGGCGTCGATCGCCACCGAGTATTTCATGTCGCGCAGCTGCCGCACGAAGTAGTCGTGCCCGTCGCGGGCCCGCAGCCATCCGAGGAAAATATCGCTGGTGGCCTGGATCATGCGCTGTCCCGCCACGACGCGCTGCCCTTGGTTGGCATACGGCGATGGCTCGGCATACGGGGCCAACACCGACGGCCGCGCTTCTTTGATCTGAAGCAAGAGGGGAGTGCGGTCGTCGCACACCAGCAGCGCCACGAAGCAGCGGGTGCCGACGCTGCCGATGCCCACCACGCGCATCGCGTAGTCCTCGAGGCGGTAGCGTTCCAGGAGGAAGCGGCGGGATCCGTCCAGCGACTGCAGGTAGCGCCCGATCCCGTGCCGCACGATCCGCAAGGCCCGCTCGTCGACGACGCGCTTCGTCAGCGGCGGCGACTCCACGAACTGCCGCCCATCACCAATCGGCTCGGTGATCTTTGGAAACAGTCGCTCGCCCACCCGCTGTCGGGCCTTGCTGGCCATCCGCTCGCTCAATCGCCGCGATTCCTCGTCGGTGGCGCTCGCCACCAGATCGTGGGCGTCGATGTGGAAATACCAGACTTCTACCGGGCTCATCGCGGCGAACTCGTGCATGTGGAGCCGATAGCTCGCCGCACTCCGCACCGCCAACGCGGTAGCACGCTCCTCGGAAAACCCGTTCACGCGCGCTGCCACCACCAGGCTCGCCGCCAGACGCTTCACATCCCATTCCCACGGGCCGCGGAGGGTCTCGTCGAAGTCATTGATGTCGAACACCAGCTTGCGCTCGGGTGAGGCAAAGACCCCGAAGTTGACCAGATGGCAATCGCCGCAGGCCTGCACCGTAAGGCCCGTCACCGGCGTTCCGGCCAGATCGCAGGCCATCACCGCCGGCGCTCCCCGCAGGAAGGCGAACGGGTTTTGCAGCATCCGCCCGAAGCGGATCGGGGCCAGCTCGGGCAATCGGCCTGCGTTCGATTGTTCGAGCATCGCCACCACGTCGCCGCCGGGCTCGCGCGCCGTCCAGTCGCCGTGCGACGTTCGCGGCACGCTCTGCCGCAGCGCCTTGCCCGCTTGCTGTCGGTCGGCGAAAGGGGTGCCACTCATGTCGTCACCTCGTCTAGGGCCCGGTCGCGGGCCGCGCAGCGTACTTCACAGAGTCCCGGCAACTGCCCCCGCTAGGAGCGCCACGAAAGCGTCGCCACGACCAGCACGTCGAGGATCATCGATTGCCGGGCATACGCGCGGACCGGCTTGGTGCAGACGGAGACATCGCCCAACTCGGTCTTCACATGGCCGCGGACGATGTTGTAGAGCCCGAGCATCGGCAGCAGGGCCAACACCGCAAACAGCACGTCGACCCGCACCTGAAACACAGGCGCGCTGTTGACGTAGGCCAGCAGCGCCACGGTGAGTGTGACGAATATCGCCTGGAGCGACACGACCTCGCGAAATGAGTTCACCTGGTTGACACAGGGGGTGGCATCATCCGCCGGGGTGCCACAGACGACATCGATCACATCGCGAAAAAAGTTCATGGTGAAGGTCGATCCCCGATTGGCCGGAGCTCACGCCAAGGCGGCTTCGCATGGCGGAGACTCAATTTCGACTCTTGTCCGCATCCGAACATTGAGCGCTTCGAGCACTTTCATCGCCCGTTCGAGCGTGACGCCGAAATACTCGTTCCGCTCGTCGCGTGAGATCTGGGATTCGTGCACCCCGAGTCGTCGCGCCAATTCCCGTTGCGTCATCCCCTGCGCGATCCGGAGGGAAATCAGGAGATGCCCGAATCCTCGGAAGTTGTCGATCTCGTCAAACTCCCGTCGCTTGAGCCGCTCGTAGCTGTCGACCTGTTCTTTCAGTTGGAGGTGGAACGATTCCATCGGGTCGATCACTCGCTTGATCTCGTCAGCGGCCAGACCCGCCTCCCGGAGACGGGCCTGATATTCGACGAGCCGGCTGGCTTCCTCCGCGAGCCGACCGACGGCCTCTCGATACTCCTTCTCGTTGTGAATCATTGCGATCCTCCCTTGCGAAGTTTCACGATTCCCCTCGGTGTTCCGTCCCGGCGCGACTGGCGAAACGGGGAGGGAAATTCGAGTTCGTTTCCGTGCCGGTCGCGAATCCCACAACCGATCCCCAGCCCGGGCAAGTGCGGATACAGTTCGACCCGATAACGGTGCCACATGGGGAGTTGAAGCTTCGGATAGCCGCGGTACGGCCGCCGGGATTCAGGAGCCCACGTCCAAACTTTGTCCGGATCAAGGAAATTCAAAGCTCTCTGGAGTTGGCCTGACTTGAGCTCTTCCAGCCCACACACGAAATAGCCGTCGATGTCGTTGGGATGGTCCTTGTCCTCCGCGAACGACCCGTCGGCATACACCTCGCCGACCCCCGCCTGCCAGCGTTGGCGCGTCAGCACCTCGAGATTGTCGACGAGCGTCATCCGCCACGCCCCATCCCAGGTCGCACTCGCCGCGGGCTTGCCTGGCCCGAGCACCAAGACAGACTGCCGCAGCTCGGAGAACGAAACCTCGTGGTCGCCTGGTGGCAGGAGACCATCGGGCCCGAAGTGAGGGATCGATGACACGGGCGAACGTCCTTGCAAACACGATACTTGACATAATTGCCACAGATGACTCAAAAGCCAAGTTCTCTCCAGAGAAGTGCTTTTTGAGTCATTGAGGACCGCCCGAGTGGATCGCGAGCCACTCCTCCACGATCTGCGAGAGCTCGGCGAAGACTTCCTCTTCACGGTCGCCATGGCAGCAGCGGCCGACCAGCGGCGGGGCGCTCGCCACGAAGCAGGCATCCTCCGGGCTCCATTCGACGATCTTCACATACGGCCGAGCCTGGCCGGAGGAACGCGACAAGGGACGGGCGCGCCGCTCCGAAGGCACCGCGGATTCAGCCCGCTCCACCGGATTTTCCTTCACGAGCTTTGATTTCGCCGACTTCTTCGAGGGCATTTTGCGCCTCCTTTTCCCCACATTCATCGGAAAAACAACCGACTCGCCGCTCCCTTGACGGGCAAGCGGAGCGATCTTACCATGACTTATCAAAACATCAAATAAACAACTAAGATCGGCATAGATCCGCCGCAGGATTTTCCTTTCTCATGGATCCACGCACAAACCCTTTCGCCCCAGGGGCGGGCAACCCGCCACCCGAGCTCGCCGGTCGCGACGCGATCATCGAAGAGGCATCGATCGCCCTCGATCGGATGAGGAATGGGTTGTCTGCGAAGAGCATCATGCTTGTAGGGCTTCGCGGCGTCGGCAAGACCGTCCTCCTCAACCGGATGCACCTCGACGCGGAAGCCAAAGGGATTCCCACGGTAATGCTCGAGGCTCCCGAGCGCCGGTCGCTCCCAGCGATCCTCGTGCCTCAACTCCGACTGGCCCTTTTGAAGCTCGATCGCATGGCCGCTGCTGGCGATCGAGCCAAGCGCGCCCTGCGGGCGCTGGGGGGATTCGTTCAGGGAATGAAGCTCAAGTACCAGGACATCGAGTTCGGACTCGACCTCGGCATCGAGCCCGGCGTGGCCGACACCGGCGACCTTTCCGCCGATCTCACGTCGCTGTTTCAGGCGGTCGGCGAGGCGGCGAGGGAGAAGCGGACCGTGGTCGTCCTCTTCATCGACGAGTTGCAGTACGTCGAGGAGGACGAACTTGCCGCGCTGATCGCGGCGCTCCATCGCTGCGCCCAATCACAGCTTCCCGTCACGCTCATCGGCGCCGGGTTGCCGCAGCTTGTGGGACAGATGGGGAAGGCGAAGTCTTACGCCGAACGGCTCTTCGAATTTCGTTCGATCGGTCCGCTGGAAAGCATCGATGCCCGCCAAGCGATCATCGCACCAGCGGAACGGTGGGACATCAATTTCAGCGACGACGCGGTCGAAGAGATCCTCCGGCAGACCGATCGCTATCCCTATTTCCTCCAGGAATGGGGGAAGCACTCCTGGAACATGGCCACACAGAGCCCCGTCCAACTCGGGGACGTTGTGGCTGCGACGGATCGAGCGCTCGCCGAACTCGACGCCAGCTTTTTCCGCGTCCGCCTCGATCGACTCACCCCGGCGGAGAAACGGTACCTGAGGGCCATGGCCACCCTCGGCCCGGGGCCCCATCGATCGGGTGACATCGCCGAGGAACTGGCGAAGAAGGTCGAATCCGTTGGTCCGACTCGTTCGAATCTCATCAAGAAGGGAATGGTCTACAGCCCTGCCCATGGGGACACGGCATTCACCGTTCCCCTCTTCGATGCGTACATGCGCCGCGTGATGCCGACCGCCGAATGAAGCCCGGCTCCCTCAATCGATCAGCAGCGGCTCCGGCATGAAGGTCAGCACCGGAATCAACAGCGACAGGAGCCCGAGCGTCGTCCGCCGCCAGTCGAGCGGCGGCCCCTCGTCTTGGACCGGCGGATGGTCGATGCCGATGAGCGTCACGAGCACCACCATGAGCGTCCAGTTTGTTCGCCCCGTGACGATGATCGCGGCAATAGCTGCCAGGAGCACGCCGCGGGCCAGCCACTTCGACCGCTCGCCGAAGAGGGCATAGATCACGTGGCCGCCGTCGAGCTGGCTCATCGGCATCATGTTCAGCCCCGTCACGAGCAGCCCCACCCAGCCGGCCATGAAAAGGGCATTGGGGCGGATCGTCCCCGCGGCGATGTCGGGGCGCAACCACCCCAGCAGCCAGTGCCCCGCGATCGGCAGGCCGAAGAGGCTCTCCACCGAGGGCTCGGCCCAGGCCATCCCCGCCACGAGCGCCGGAATGGCGATTGCCAGCCCAGCCAGCGGCCCGGCGATGGCGATGTCGAAGAGCTCGCGGCGGGTCGCCCGCGATCCCTCCATGCCAATGACCGCGCCGAGCGTGCCCGTCAGCAGCACCGGCACGGGGAGGAAGAAGGGGAGCGTCGCCGGGATGCGGTGGACTGTCGCCGCGATGAAGTGCCCCGCCTCGTGGGCCGTGAGCACCGCGAGCACCGCCACCATGTAGACCAGCCCCCGCAGGCCATGCTCCGCCAGGCCACCGGCCACGTCGGCATCGACGCCGAGGACGAGCGGTTCCCAGCCGACGACACCGGTCGAGAAGGTGGTGAAAGCGGTGAGGAGGTAGAGCACCCCCTGGAGGAGGCGGCGGCGGATCACGAACCGAGGCGTCCGCCCCGGAAGCGGGAAAACGGGGTAGACCGGGGGAGCCGGTGAAGCCGGCTCAAAGGTTGTCGGGGACGGGGGCATCGTCTCCAGAGAATACCGCGGCCAGCCCGATTCCGCAGCGTTTCGCCGCGCTGATC
>Ga0194055_10003328_pt1 | contig 12367 bp, 11 predicted proteins | sample SepL449m_MetaG_FD_155482 | JGI IMG/M metagenome (GOLD analysis project Ga0194055, IMG submission 155482) | Anoxic zone freshwater microbial communities from boreal shield lake in IISD Experimental Lakes Area, Ontario, Canada - Sep2016-L442-9m | ecosystem: Environmental > Aquatic > Freshwater >... | reverse complement strand
AGGTGCTCGGTCGGGCGCCACTGCGGCGTGTCCGCCTTCAGATGTTCGAGACTGAACCCCTTGGCGAGGTCATGACGACGTCGCTGGCCGACGGCGACTCCCTTCGTTACTACCCAGCCTTCGATCTGCCGGGTCGCGAGAATCTGGCCCCCCAGGCTCCAATCCCAGCTGCGCATCGTGTGCAATTGCTCTGCCAGCAGCGCCTCGACGGATCACTGACGGTGGGCGACACCCATTACTACGAGCAGCCTTTTGATTTCGATCTCGACGAGGATCCCACCACGCATCTCGTGGACACCTTGGCGGCGGTACTCGGTCGCCCTGTTCCTCGGATCGTGCGGCGATGGGCTGGTGTCTACAGCCAGTTGGACCTCCCTGAGGGAGCGGGCCCGATTTACTACCGCGAGGAAATAGCTGATGGTGTCGTCGCCGTGACAGGACCGGGTGGTCGAGGAATGACCCTCTCGCCAGCGATTGCTGAAGAGACGTTCGCATGAGGCCGACTGCGCTGATCGCTGACATGGCGGGGACGACCATTGAGGATGGTGGGCTCGTTCTTGCGGCATTCGCCGATGCACTCGATGCGCTCGGTATTCCCGAAGGTCACGCCGAGCGATCGGCCGCGCTCGCCTTCGTGGTCGAGACCATGGGCCAATCAAAGATCGACGTCTTCACGGAGTTGTTCGGTGCCAATCGGGCTGATGAAGCGAATCAAGCATTCGAGGCTGCGTACTCGGCTCGCCTGGCCATGGATGGCGCCCAGCCCATTGCCGGAGTCCCATGGCTTCTTGAGGAACTTCCGCGACGAGGGGTGGCCGTGGCATTGACGACCGGCTTCTCTCCCTCCACCAGAGAAGCACTCCTCGATGCTCTTGCGTGGCAAGACCTTATTGCGGTAGCCATCAGCCCAGCAGATGCGGGGAGGGGTCGTCCTCACCCCGACATGGTTCTCGAAGCAGCGCGTCGCCTTGGCATCGATGACCTCGCCACGGTGGTCGTCGCCGGGGACACGGCAAGCGACATGGAGGCTGGAGTGGCAGCGGGGGCGGGAATGGTGGTGGGAGTTCTGAGTGGCACTGATGGAGCCGCCCGACTCGAGGCTGCCGGAGCGACGCACATCCTGGACTCCTTAACGGCGCTTCCTGGACTTCTCGACCTGTAACGCTTCCTCAGGTGAGGCCAATACAGGCGGCACACACACCAAGCACAGCGAAGTGGTGAGGGTCGACCTCGAAGCCGTGTTGCTGCCGGGCACCAGTCACTAAATCTTCGAAGAGCCGCGGCGAGACCTCGATCATGGATCCACAGCGTTGGCACGTGAGGTGCCCGTGAGCCACCGAACGCAAATGATAGGTGGCAGGGCCTGTGCCCGAATGGCTGTGTTCGACCAATTTGAGGCGTTCGAACTCGTCGAGGATCCGATAGATCGTCGATGGTGCCACCTCGACGTTCCGACCCTGGACGAGCGATGCCAGTTCGTCGCTGCTCAGATGTCCTGGTGTCGTGGCGAGCACTTCAAGAAGCAGACGTTTGGTGGTGGTGACTCTGCCCCCCGCAGCCCTGATCGCCTCAATCCCGGCGTCGATGATGCCAGCTGTTCCCGCCTCAGGCTTGGACACGGGGGAGGCTTTCTCCAAGGTCGGTGGCCCAAGAGCTCAGTGGGATCACGTGATGACGGCTCTGCTCCAGAGCAATTGCTTCGGGTGAGTCGTCGAGGGCGACCACTGCATCAATGGCCCACCAGACTGATGAGATTCGCTGGACCTCTCGGACGATCGCGTTGGTCAATTGGATAAGGGCGTCATCGTCGCCAGGCAACACAACCTCAGCGATAGGCGAAACCATCCTGTGTCGCCAGAGGTCACCTTCAAGATCCACCGTTGCGTGGGACCCCTCGATTTCAACGACATGGACGACATGGCCGGCACCAGCCAGGGAGCTGGCAGCCGTCATCATGATGTCGTTACCCCCCCGGGGTGCTGCGAACACCACATGTCGAACGTCGCTCGACGCTCGCTCGACGAGTGCTCCCGGGCGCGTCACGACACTGCCGGGCTGTGACTTGTGGGTGGTGATCGTGGGTGCCACTGAAAGCCATCCGTCGAGGAGCGAGAGGGCTTCGACGACATCGTCGGCGTACCGGAGGCGCACCGCATCGTCACCGAGCCCTGCGTCAATGGCGTCGTCGATTTCGCTGGCGCCTCTGCGGGCAAAGTTCTCGAAGTCACGACGAACGGCGTGAGCCCCCTCGATTGGGGCCTGATGACGGGCGGCAAAGTACGCCCGGTTGATCAGGATGCTTCGTCGAGCGAGAGCGATTCGTCGCTCACCTCGGATCTTTGACGGGAGGAACTTGTGGAAGACAGGACCTCCATCAGCAACTCGTACGATCCACCCGCGATCAAGCAGACGCCTCGTCAGATCCGTCTCGTCGTGGAAATAGTCGTATTGCTCGTCGAATCCTCCGATGCTCCGAAGAGCATCCGTCCGAAACACCATGTTGGTGCCGATGGGGTAGACGAAGGTGCTGGCCGCAGGGGTCTCCGTGAGCCCGATGATCGGGCGGGCAAGTGACACCGAGGCATCGCCAGCTCGGGAGCAACGGCTGTAGCGAGCTTGGTGGGTGTATCCGGTGTAGTCGAAGACCTCGCCGCCGACACCGCCGACCTCAGGATCGACGAAATGGTTGATGAGCTCGGCAAGCCACTGTTCGGTGGGATACGCGTCATCGTCGATGAACGCCACGAACTCGCCCCGGGCGACGTCAATCCCAAGGTTGCGCGAGCGCGCCAGGTTGCGGTCCTCGGTTGAGACCACGGCGGCGATGTCTATGCGATCCGACAGGCGACCGATCGTCTCGTCGCCTCCGGGGCCGACCACGACAATGATCTCCGCAGCCACGTCGAGTTGGCGGGCAAGGCCATCGAGACACAGGCCGAGCGCTCCGACACGGTCGACGGTGGCGACAACGATCGAGACCAAAGGGGATGGGGCTGGGTTCACCGAGCCGGGTTGGCGCTGTCGTGTTGACGAGCGATCGCCTGCTCGACCACCGCGATCCGATCGGCCAACTCGGCGTGGTTCCGAGCTTCAAGCCGAGCAGCCTCATGGGGCTGCGCAGCCAGCTCGGCTGCTTCCTCAAGGCGGACATCGAGGGCCTTGGCCTGCACGAAGAGTTCTCCGGTGAGAGCCATGTACTCATCGATCCGTCGCCCCACTGAGACAATGAGATCATCGAGGCGACGGACTTCATCGCGGATCGATTGCTCTGTGGCAGCCCCAAGGCCCGCAATCTCGTCATTGAGCCGTGCATGGAGATGGGCGACCTGTTCGGTGACTTCATCTCGCAGGCTCTCAACGGTGTGTCGCTGCTCGGCCAGGTCCTTGGTCGTGGCGACTGGGATGATCCGTCTGGAAACCGGTCGTCTTGGCTGTTGGCCGATGGTGTCTTCCGTCATACTCACGTCCCTCCCGTGATCATCAGGGTACCCGTTTGACCCAACAGGTATCTGGTGAAGCGATGCCGTCTCGGCCGCCCTTACGATGGACACCAGAACAGGGAGGATGAGGCATGCTCTTTTCACGGAAGCCCGAGATGGTTGATGCAACGACTGCGCTCCCAGGGCGAGACTCGGTGCAACCCGTTGTCGGCCTGCATTCGTCGCTCGGTCATCCGCTTGTCGGTCCATTCCCGGAGGGCATGGAAGTGGCCTATGTGGCCATGGGGTGCTTCTGGGGCGCCGAACGTCTCTTTTTCGAGACCCCAGGGGTCTTCACCACGGCCGTGGGCTACCAAGGGGGAGTCACCCCGAATCCGACCTACGAAGAGGTCTGCTCCGGGAGGACCGGCCACACCGAGACGGTGATGGTGGTGTTCGATCCCGCCGTCATCTCCTATGCGGCGATCCTCTCGATTTTCTTCGAAGGCCATGACCCAACCCAGGGCAACCGCCAAGGCAATGACATCGGCACGCAGTATCGATCTGCGATCTTCACGACTTCGGAAAGCCAGCTCTCCGTGGCGCTGCGTGCGGCGGAAGCCTTCAACGCAAAGCTCCTCACCAGCGGCCTTGGCCCTGTGACCACCGAGATCGAGCCCGCCGATCGCTTCTTCTACGCCGAGGACTACCACCAGCAGTACTTGGTGAAGGTTCCCAATGGATACTGCGGCCTTGGCGGAACGGGCGTGAGTTGCCCGGTCGGCCTCTTCAGCTGACTGAGGGTGCGCTGTCGCCGAGGAGTTGAGGGGCAGCCGCTCTGTGGGCGTGCCTTGATGTTCTCAGGGACCAGCCAGGGTTGAGGTACGCGCCAGGGTGGCCTCAGCCTCGTCCATGAAGCGACGAACGAGCTCTGCTGCACCAACAAGTTGATCGATGGCGCCAACCGCCTGGCCGGCGGGGTAGCCCTCGCGGTCGGGGTCGACGCCGAGGGCATCCTCTCCACCACCGAGGTGGAACGTCTGATTCGCGAATGATGCCATCAGCTGTTCAGGGAATGGCTTGAGCTCCTCGGGGTGCGCCTCGAAGTGAGCGGTGGTCTCGTTCTTGATCACCCGCATGGTCTTTCCTGAGAAGGCTCGGCTCACAGCGGTGCCGTCTTCGGCGGCACCGAGGATCTTGTCCTTGAACCCCGGCACAGCTCTCGCTTCGGGTGTGGCGATGAACCGCGTACCGACCCAAATGCCGTCAGCGCCAAGCGAGAGGGCGGCTGCAAGGCCGCGGCCATCGAAGATGCCTCCGGCGGCAACCACCGGGACAGCGCCCTTGACGGCGTCGACGATCATGGGAACAAGCGGCATGGTGGCAACTTGGCCGGTGTGGCCGCCAGCCTCAGTTCCTTGAGCGATGACGAGATCGCAGCCGGCATCCACAGCCCGGCGGGCATGCTCGACTTTGCCACACATGTTGGCAACGAGAACGCCTGAGGCGTGGCAGCGCTCGACTGCTGCGGTTGGCACACCAAGGCCGGCGACAAAGACCGAGGCCCCGCCCTCGATGAGGAGATCGACCAATCGGAGCATGTCGCCCGCCATCGCCGTAAGGAGATCGACTCCGAAGGGCTTGTCGCTGGCGGCTCGTGTGGCGGAGATCTGGGAGACCATCTCCTCTTGGTTCATGGTCGATGCGCCGAGGCAGCCAAAGCCCCCAGCGTTGGAGACTGCGGCGACGAGGGCTGAGTAGGAGACACCACCCATGCCGGCAAGCATCACTGGGTGTTCCACCTGCAGCAGCTCAGTCAATCGTGTCTTCATGGTTCCCCCCGTTGCCGTGATCGATACGATCGAGACGCTACTCGCCTCGGCGTTCATTCTTCGATGGTGCCGCCATGATGACGAGACCGACCGCAGCACACAGTAGTGAAGCGATGAGAAGGCCGACCTTGGTGGCGTCGAGCAGATGTGGTGCATGACCGAACGCCGTGGTGGCGAAGAGGAGTGGCACAGTGAATCCAATGCCGCACAACAGGGATGCGCCGACAATCTGACGCAACGAGGTGTGCCGGGGGAGCCGGGCGAGTCCGAAGCGGAGGGCGAGGAGAACACCGCCGGTGATCCCAAGGAACTTCCCGAGACTCCTCGCCGCCAAGATGGCGATCATGAGGCCAGACTGACCGGCCCACGGTTGAGCACTGAGATTGACGCCACCGGCGACGAGTGCGAAGAGCGGGAGGACGAGGAAGGTGGAAAGAGGAACGGCCGCCCTCTCGAGAGTGATCCCCGGGCTCCGAATGGCGTGGCCGGTCGGGACCATGACGCCGATGACCACCCCCGCCAGAGTCGGCTCAATGCCAAGTTGAGCCAGGAGCCACCAGAGGCAGAGCCCAGCACCGACAAACACGGGCCACGGCGATCGCCTGCGCCTTGCTACAAGTGTCACAGTGATGACCGCAGCGATCCCGATGACGAATGTCGCCCGAGTGAGGCCAGAGACCGCCGGACCATGATTACTGGTCGCTGCCAGGACAACAACGGAAGCCACGTCGTCAGCGACCGCTAGCGCCAGAAGAAAGACCCTCAGCTCAAGCGAGGCGCGTCCACCGATCAGGGTGAGGGCGCCGAGGGTGAAGGCCACATCGGTCGCCATTGGGATGCCCCACCCTCCGAGGGCGCCGTGAACCCCGAGGACCAGCACCGTGACGGCGTACACGCCAGCCGCAGCCGCCATGCCACCGAGTGCTGCGACCACGGGCAGGATCGCCGTCGACCGATCAGCGAGTGCCCCGTCAGCGCGCTCTCGGCCGATTTCGAGTCCGACGGCGGCGAAGAAGGCGATCATCGCTCCGTTGGTGATGAGGCTGGCAACGTCGCTGATCTGGGATGAAGGGACGGACCAGATTGAAAGTGGGTGGCCCACGAAACCGGCGTAGAACCCCGGAGCAGTGGTGGCAACGATGACGGCCAGCGCAAGCGCTGCGGTGAGCACGATGCCACCGGCCGCCTCCTCGCGAAGCAACTCGAGGACGAAGGCGGTTCGTGAGGGGCTTGACGTCAAGCGTTGTGTTCTCTTCGGTGAATCAGCCACTGCCTCTGAGTCTCCCACCGAGCGGCGCTCCAAGGAGCACTCGGGCCGCGTCGCCTCCCGCCGCTACCCCCACGATGCTTCTAGACTCTAAGTATGCCCAATGAGTCACAGCCCAACGGCTCGGACCACTGATGACGACGGCACCTCCAGAGGTCGTCTCACTCCCGCAGCGACGAGTTCTCGTCATCTTTAGCGCGCTGATGTTGGGGATGTTGCTTGCTGCGATGGACTCCACAATCGTCTCGACCGCGCTTCCGACCATTGTCGGGGACCTTGGCGGCGCCTCTCATCTGAGTTGGGTCGTTACCGCATACCTGCTGGCGTCGACCGTCTCGACCCCTCTCTGGGGCAAGCTCGGCGACCTCTATGGGCGAAAGCGCTTCTATCAGGCCTCGATTGTCCTGTTCCTCGCCGGGTCGATGCTGAGCGGGTTATCGCAGTCAATGATCGAGCTCATTGTCTTCCGAGCGATCCAAGGGCTCGGCGGGGGAGGACTTCTCGTCGGCGCTCAGGCAATCATCGGCGATGTGGTCAGCCCTCGTGACCGAGGACGTTATGTGGGGCTTTTCGGAGCGGTCTATGGCGCCGCGACGGTGCTCGGGCCCATGATTGGCGGCATTGTCACGCAGTACCTTTCGTGGCGCTGGGTCTTCTATATCAATCTCCCCATCGGCATCGTCGCCATGATTGTGACTGCCGCTGCCCTCCCGAGCGTTCGCACCCGGGTGGCTCACACCATCGATTACCTCGGTGCCGGCGTCCTGACGGGTGCAGCAACATGCCTCGTGTTGTTCACCTCTCTCGGCGGAACCACGCTTCCTTGGTCGTCGGCAACGGTGATCGGCCTAGGGATCGGGGGCCTTGGGTTGACGGGCATGTTCCTCGTGATCGAGAAGCGGGCCACAGAGCCGGTAATCCCACTTCGTCTCTTTTCGAACAAAGTGTTCTCGGTTGCCTCGGCTATCGGCTTTGTCGTGGGGTTCGCGATGTTCGGCGCCTTGACCTTTCTCCCTCAGTTCTTCCAGTTGGTCAAGGGTGTAACCCCAACTGCATCAGGTCTCCGGCTGCTCCCACTGATGGGTGGCCTCTTCGGTGCCTCGATCTTTTCGGGGCAGATGATCAGTCGGGGGAGCCACTACAAGCGGTTCCCCGTGATCGGAACGCTGCTCATGACCTTGGGCCTGTGGCTCATGTCCAACGTCACGATGACCACCTCGGGCTGGACGACCGCTGGCTACATGCTTGTGTTCGGACTTGGGCTCGGTCTGGTGATGCAGGTCCTTGTCCTCGCAGTGCAGAATTCGGTGACCTACAAAGACCTCGGGACGGCGACGGCTTCGGCCAACTTCTTCCGCATGATTGGTGGCTCGTTCGGAGTTGCCGTCTTTGGGGCGATCTACGCCAACGTTCTCCCCCGACGACTCGAGCACCACCTCGGCCCTCTTGCTGCGAAAAGTCAGCTCAGCGCATTGACGCCCGAGGCCCTCCATCGACTGCATGCGGTGGTCCAGCAAGGGATCATGGCGTCAATCACCGAGTCGATCCAGATGATCTTCCTCGTGGCGGTGCCGATCGGCATCGTGGCATTCGCCTTGACTCTGCTGCTGCCCGAGGTTGAACTTCGCTCGACGGTCCGGGCGAACCGGGATTTGGTCGAGACGCTGCCCGCCCCTGAAGCACGATCAAGTCTCCAAGAGGTCGAGCTCGCTCTCGAGCGTGTTATCGGTGTGGAGGACCGGACCCAGGTCTATGTCGCCCTTGCGGCTCGAGCGGAATTGGATTTGGGCCCACAAGCTTGTTGGCTGTTGTTCCGATTAGGCGAGCGGCACGACCTCGACGAGGCCACGCTCGAGCGTCACTACAAGGTGCCTGATGGCGTCTTGGCTGCGGGTCTCGGGGAACTTGCCACGAACGAACTGATCGTCAAGCGGGACCAGGGTCCCCTTGTGATCACCGACCAGGGGCGCGCCGCCATGGCAGCGCTCACCGAAGCGAGGCGAGTGGGTCTCGAGGAACTCCTCGAGGGATGGGATCCCCGGGAGCACCCGGAGCTCGAAGTGCTGGTGAGGCGTCTGGCGACTGTGCTTCTGGCCGATGACGATCGCCTCCTCACTGCGGCTCGGCCGAGACGAGCCACCTGAGGCGTCGCTCTTCTCAGGTGCTTTGGTCGCGCAGGGATGCGAGGAGCCCGTCCACCGAACGCTCGATGATGGCGACGCACTGATCGAAGTCGGTCTGGTCTCCGTAGTACGGATCGGCGATATCGACCTGGCCGCCGATTCCGGCGTAGGGGCGAAGCATCACGAGGTCACTTCGCCGATCGTGACCGATACGACCAGCCAGGATCTGCTGGTGCTTTCGGTCAAGGGCAACGACGAGATTAGCGCTGCTCAGTATCTGATCGGTGGCGTGCTGAGCGATGTGGTCGCTGGGGTCGTAGCCACGCTCGGCGAGTGCTTGGGCGGCTCTGGGGTCAATGACTTTGCCCACGTGCCACGACGCGGTCCCGGCACTCGAGACGATGAGGGAGCGGGAGAACTCATCGTCCATCGAAGCAATCCTTGAACGAGCGATGATCGCTGCCGCAGGAGACCTACAGATGTTGCCGGTGCACACAAAGAGCAGGTGGCGGCCCGAGGGCGTCACGCGCTGTAGATCTCCTTGAGGTCCTTCTTGACGATCTTGCCCGTTCCGGCTCGGGGCATTTCGTCGCGCAGTTCGAGGCGCTCGGGGATTTTCTGGGTCATGAGGCCAGCGTCGCGGCAATAGGCGACCATCTCGTCAAACGTGAACTCGCCGGTACCGGGAGCGGCCTGGACCACGGCGCAGACCATCTCGCCCCGTGATGGGTCGGCGAGGCCGATCACGGCCACCTCCGCCACCTTTGGATGGGCGCTGAGAAGATCCTCGATCTCCTTTGCGCTGATGTTTTCGCCCTTGCGGACGATGACATCCTTCAGACGCCCGGTGAGGGCCAGATGCCCGTCGTTTCGGAGGATCCCGAGGTCCCCGGTGCGGAACCAGCCGTCCTCATCGAAGGCATCAAGGTTGAGCTCTGGGTCGGTGTAGCCACGGAAGACCATCGGTCCCTTGACCCGTACCTCACCCTCTTCGCCAGCGGCTGCTGGCGTGCCATCAAGCTTGACGATCCTGACGGTGGCGCCCTCGACGGGGGCGCCGTCGGTGTTGGCGAGTTGCTCGTCAGTGTCATGCGGTGAGCCGTTGGCGATCATCGGGACTTCGGTCATGCCATAGCCGTGGACGATGCCTCGCCCGCCGATCTCGTCACGAACCTCGGCGTGGAGGTTGGGTGGCTTGGCCGCGCCACCGCCCGACATGAGGCGCAGAGTCGGGAAGATCGATACGTCAGGGTTCTTGCGCTGCTCGGTGAGGTACGCCACGTAGAAGGCGGTGGATCCACCGACCATGGTCGCCCCATGGCGGTTGAAGATCTCGATGGCGTCGGTCGGCATAAAGGCCTCAAGGAGGATGGCAGGGAAGCCGAGAGCCAACATGGTCACGAGGTAGTCAGGTCCAGCGATGTGGGCGAAGGGGAAGGCAATCGAACCGACGTCGTCTGGCGACATGTCGAGCGCTCGGGCTAGTCCCCAACCGCCAGCGATCAGGGTCTGGTCGGTGTGCTGGACGCCCTTGGGCTCTGCGGTCGAGCCTGAGGTGTAGTAAATCCATCGCACCGGCGCATCGTCGGCGTTGGACCCTGCGGGAGGTGGCCCGAGGGTGGAGGGGTCGCCGTGGGGGAGACCTGCCGAGAGGTCAAAAATTTCCAGCTCGAGATCGTGCTGCGCCATTGCTCGAGAAGCGATCTGGGCGAAGTCGATGTCTCGCCAGGTCCCCGGAATGATCAAGAGTGATGAGTCGGTCTGCTTGAGAGCGAAGCCAACCTCACGCTCTTTGTAGAGGTGGATAATCGGGTTTTGGATTGCTCCGAGCCGCGAAAGGGCTGCCGAGGTGATGATGGCCTCGATCGTGGTCGGTAACTGCCAGCTGACTCGAGAGCCAGCGGAGACGCCGAGATCTTGAAGACCCGCCGCTGTGGTCTCGGCGGCAGTGAGGAATTCGCCGAAGGTCAGGGTTCGTCCCGTTGGGTCGAAAAGCATCGGGTGATCGGGTGATGTGGCCGCTCGTCGCTCGATCAGTTCCCACAGGGTTGTCGTGCCGATGATGGCGTCAGCGTGGCTCATGGATCCTCCTTGGACGTGGCTAATGATGACAGGTTCACAGGAGGAACGGGAGACCATCCCGCGTTGTGATTCAAGGGTTTGGGACCATGGAGACAACCAAATGGAGGGGCAATGACCGACGCGAAGCACGGAACCAACGATCGACAAGCGGGAAGAGCATTGAGGTTGGGGATTTCTGCTGTTGCCGTCGTCCTGTTTCTTTGGTTCATCATTGGGAACGCACAGAAGGTGCAGATCCATTTCTGGGTGACCTCGGCACAGGCTTCTCTCATCGCCGTGATTTTGATCTCAGCGGCCTTCGGGGCAATTCTGGCCCTACTTCTTTCGCGAGGACGCAAGAGATCCAAGCGCTAGGCGCATTGGAGCCTCAACGAGGGGCGTCGGCCACCGAGGTGGGCAGGGCATCCGGCGAGGAGGCGCCCTGGGTGGACCATCTGGCTGTCGCGAGAAGGATGACTTGGTAGGCAGCGAGGATCACAAGAGTCCACACCACGCCCGACACGCTGTGAGAGCGCAGGATGAAGACTGCTGCTCCCGCCACTCCTACCCACCGCAATGGCGCCCCGTTCCGAGCAACGAAGGCAGCTCCTGCCCGCAGATGGGTGAACGCCTTGGCGGCCGACTCACTCTGGCGGACCGATTCTGCAGTCGAAGCGAGGGTTGACCGGCTTCCCTTTACTGCTCGACGTAGCGCAACAGCCCACGCCGACCCTCCGGCGAGCCAGAGTCCGAGGGCGATGACGACCATGATGCCGAGAGTCCACAGGAGGCTCCCGTGCAGGTACCGAATGAGCGCGTCGAAGACATGTTGAGCGAAGACCTGGGCGGAGACCGGGACGCTGTGGACGAAGAGTGACTTGCCGACAGTGAGCAAGGCGGCGAGGCCGAGACAGCCCAAGATTCCTCCGAGGATCAACCGAAGCGCAGTCCGCCGACGGTTGACGCCGATCGCGATGGCTGCGAGTCCGAGGATCGGTGTGCCAATCAGGAGCAGCATGCGCAGATTGATGGCGAGGTCAAAGAAGAACGACGCCTGCTGGACCTGCTTCGCTGAGAAAATCTTGAGTGACAGTTTTCGATTCGTGTCCAGTGCGCCCTTGATGGGATTGAAGAGGGTTACTCCCTTGGCGTCGAGGGCGTCGATCCCCGATGCGATCGCAGGGGTGAGGTCCACCACGACTTGACGGGCTTTGGAGACCGTTGGAGGGTTCTGTCCTGTAAGGACCGAGACGGCCGTCGAGTGGGTGAAGCGGTTTTCTTTATCCCAGAGGCGTGCGAAGACCGCAGATGAGGTGACCTTTCTCATCTGAGTGTCAGTAAATCCATGGAGTTGGGCGGTGACTGGTGCAGCGATGAACCCCACTTGCTTGGGGAGTGCGTCGGAGATCTTCTGCTGGACGTCGAACTGCGTGAACAATTTGTTCGTTGCCTGATCGGCGATGTAGTTGGTCACGATCGGATCGTGGACGAGAGGGTGGAGGGTTGCCACGTAGCGATCGGTGTTGGCCACGGTCTTGACGGCCCAACCGGCGACGAGCGTCAGCGGTGTCAGGATCGTAAAGGCGACGATGAGAACCCATGTGAGGACCCGACGACCTCGGTGGCCTGAATGCTTGTGACCAACTTGGGCGCCAGGCGCCCAAG
>Ga0194055_10003327_pt1 | contig 12368 bp, 9 predicted proteins | sample SepL449m_MetaG_FD_155482 | JGI IMG/M metagenome (GOLD analysis project Ga0194055, IMG submission 155482) | Anoxic zone freshwater microbial communities from boreal shield lake in IISD Experimental Lakes Area, Ontario, Canada - Sep2016-L442-9m | ecosystem: Environmental > Aquatic > Freshwater >... | reverse complement strand
GGAGTCAAACAATTCACCTAAGCTGATACCATAGGCACGAAGATTTTCCGGGTTGACATCGATTTGATATTCCATTGGCATACCGCCTACACTTGCAACTTCGGCAACGCCCGGAGCGGAATTTATCTGTGGCGCGATAAGGAATTTATTAAGACCCCACAATCTTGCAGAATCAATCGTTGTGCCCGGAGTTGGTTCCACTGTGTACCAATAGATTTGCCCTAATGAAGTAGCGTCAGGCGCTAGGTAAGGTGTAACTCCAGCTGGAAGTTTATCTGAATTTTCAGCTAGGCGCTCTAATACTCGTTGTCGCGCAAAGTAGAAATTTATCTTGTCTTCAAAAATGACAGTGATCATTGAGAAATTAAATTCTGAAGAAGAACGGAGCGTTCGAACCCCCGCTAAACCCTGAAGTTTTCTAGAAAGCGGGTAGGTAACTTGATCTTCGATTTCGCGGGGACTTCGACCTGGCCAGTCAGCAAAAACAATAACTTGGTTTTCTCCAAGATCGGGTATTGCATCAATAGGGGTATCGTATGCAGCGTAAATCCCCCAGCCGGCAAGGACTAAGGAAATCATGATTACTACAAAAGGGTTTCGAATTGAGAATTCAATCCATTTTCCAATCATGGTGTGACTCCTGCTTTTTCTTTAGGTGCAGGATTCTTGCTTTTAAGCATTTTCAATCGTGATAAGGTTTTTGCTGAATCCGTCTTTGCTTCTTTTAAACACCCATCGCAACAAACGAAAGCTGTCTGGCCCTCAATGGTAAATTTGATGGGTACCCCCATGGAGCCTAGTTTTGAATTTTCTTGGCTGGCGCATAACAGTTGCTCTAGAGCTAACTTCTTATCCGCGGGTGATAGTTTTGATAGATTTGCAGCAATAGTTGCTTCTTCGTCATCGGGTGTAGAGGGGCGGATTGCAGCCTTGCTTGAACCGGTGCCCCCAAAATAGATAGAACCTAAAGCAGGATTTAAGCGAGTTTCGGCATCAACAAGAAAAGAACCTTGTGTAACAATATCGTCTCCTTCTTTGATCCCAGAATATACGGGGAAAGCCGATTGTCCATTGGGAAGCTTCATGCGGGGGCCTAGCTGGACGCTTACTCCCACATAAACGCCCGGCGATTCTTGCTTATAAACCACTTGCGAGGAGCCTGTATCGATCACGCTATCCTCGGTTACCGAAAGGACTTTGTCGCCTTTGATTTGAAAAGGGAATAATGCTTTACCATCTGCCCGCTTGAAGTTTGCAAGTTCCGAAGCATTGGTTTGTAGTTCAACTTTTGTTGCCATGCCTGGGCGTAAGCGATTTCCTGGATTGGCCATTTCAAAGCGAACGGAGAGAGTTCGGCTTTCCTGATCAACATGGGGGTAAATAAAAGAAAGCGTTCCTTCGAATTTTTCTCCTGGGTAAGCTCTGCTGGTAGCAAATACCTTCCAATGGTTGGTGTTGCTTTTCTCCTGGCCTAATTGATGATTTACTGGAGTAAAAAAACCTAGGTCATCTTCGTAAAGTTGCGCTAGAACCCAGACGCGTTCAAGATTTGCAACATCATAAAGCGGCCCGCCTTCTTCAACATATTGCCCTTCTTTCGGGTATTTTTTTAACACATGGCCGTTAATAGGTGAACGAATTGCTATTCTTTGAACCGGTACATTATCGCGGAGGATTTTTTCAATTTCGATAGGTCCAACGCCCCATAGTTCCAGTCGTTCGCGAGAGTTTTTTTCCAGACTTGGATTGTTAGATCTTCGTGCATCGAGAAGATTTTGCACCGTGATTATCATGTCGGGGCTAAATAAAACCGCTAACTCATCACCTTGATGCACCATCTGCCCTGTCTGATTTACCACCAGCTTTTCTATTCTTCCTTTAACACGGGCGGCAACATGCTTTAATTCTCGTTCATCAAATTCCACGGTTCCAACAGTGCTGATTTCTTTGATGAGTTGAGCATAAGATACCGGTTGAGTTCGAACCCCTGCCAGAACCACTCTGTATGGGGTTAATTGAACCCTGCTGACTACGCCGGGTGGAAGCACATCCGGAGAAGAGAGCCCTTTTTTTCGTTTACTTAAGCCCATGAAGCATATGGGGCATTTTTCGTTTTTTTTCTCTGTAGTAAAGCTTGGGTGCATGGGGCAGAAATATTCAAAACCTTCACCTGCACCTTCCGTTACCTGACGGTTCCATGACCATTTTTGCCCTAGGGCAATAAGAGTCTCCCATTTTGCAAGGGCCAAACCTATTGCACCAAGGATTAAAATAAACCGAAGTCTAGCAAGGGGTGTTAGTACAAGAAGTTGAAACCAACTCAATCCATTTTTATTGGGGGTTTCCATGATTCGCTCCTTCAAAAAAGCTTAGATCGTTTTGTATTGCAAGTTAGTTAATATGTTTAGCTGAAATTAATTAATAAGATTGGAATTTAAATGTTGAGTTGGCAATAGATCAGTATTAATGAAGTTGAATCTTTAATTTTAAAAGAGCAGTGATCAATTTTTCTTGGTAAACCTTGATTTAAGTTTGTGTTCAAGGAGAAAGTATTGGCGCCGTTAATTAGTTGTGGTTTTAAATTGAGTGCATCTGCGATTTCTGAAATAAGTGTTTTTGATTCGGGTAAACCATTTGAATGCAATACGCATTTGCATCCAGTGGCGCTCATAATATTAGAAATTGAAAATACTTGATTTTCGTCAATTGTACAGCATGAGCAGATTCGTAATTCCTTGCACTGCCCGCAGTGCGATGATTCCATGTTTCCTGGTTTTTGAGTAATTGAAATTGTTGATTGGGCGCTGGCGCAAGCGCAGGATATAGTAGGTACGAACCACCCTAATACGATGCTAATCACCGTAAAAGTCAAAAGTATATTTCGACCAATAGTTTTACTGTAAAAATTCATATTATTATTCTAAAGGCTGTCTTTAAATTTTGTCAAGGAATAACGATTAATCTTCGAGAATTGCTGTTAATTGCAGTTGAAGGGCCGGCACGATTGTGATTTTGCCGAAGATGGGTTAAAGGGGCGAGCGCTGTTGTTTGTTGTTATAAAAAAAGCCCGGTCCCTAGAAAGGCCCGAGCTTTTAGTGGTAAATCTAAACCCACAAGTGTTTACTTGGTGATTTTTGAAATATCGCTGGTGATCTTTTCAATATCAGCGTCTTTAAGAGTGCCTTTGAATGCATGATTTGCTTTAACAACTCTACCGGTGTAAAGCAGAACGGTGATATCAGCATCTTTGCTAATCTTATATTTTTCTGGGCCAGCAGGATTATCAATGCTTAGAATGGTATTCTTCACATTTTCCTTGGTAGCCATTGCTTTCAATTTGCCTTCTAAATCTTGTGAATCAGAAAGGTAAACAACATAACTTCCCATTTTCGAAGAACTATTTTTGGCAGTTGCTTCATCAATTTTCTTGATAAGCTTGGTTAGGGAGTCATCTTGATTGCGTGCGAAAATAACAGCTACGGGGTTATCTCCATTGGAACAGAACAAGCAGCTTTTTTGGCCAGCGTTTTCACCTGTTACATTCAGCGGATGAAATGGGCCAGGGACTTTTTCTTCAACTTGTGGTCCGGACTTAACTGCATCAGCAGCTTGGATACTACCGATTACTAATCCTAAACCAAATGTGCAAACAGCAAACATGCGGAAAAGATTCATATAAAGTCTCCTAAATCTCATTACCAAAAAGATGTTACCTACAACATATAAGTAACTAAAACAATTCTTGAATATTGAAACACCTAATAATAGGTGTGGGTAGGTCCTGAAAAATTAAAATTAGCAGTAACCCCATTAATTATAGAAGGTATTAAAGTAGAACCTGTGCTAAAACAGAATTCAATTAAGCGCAAGTTCCGAAGAAATACATCCAATGATTTTGATGTTAGCAGTAGTGGTTAGTATGTGCAATGGTTTTTTTGTATTTTTCTAGTGAACACATAATCTAAAATATCTAGTGATTTTAAGTGTTTTTGATTTCCCAATTTAATGTCAACAGTTCAACAAATTTGTAGTTAAGGTTTAAATGTTTATGGAGTTAAAGTTAGCAACTAATTTGGTTTGCCCTAGGTGTTCTGGGCCATTTGTTTGCGATATTAGCGCAGGTGCTAAAAGTTGTTGGTGCATGAGTTTTATCAAAGTCAGTACGTTTTCTCTAAGAGAATGGCAGGAGAAAGGGTGCCTTTGCCCTTCTTGTTTGGCAATAATTGCATTACCTGCTAAGAAAACCGAATTAATTTAATCTCATCATCATTGTAATCTAAGATTATGCTTTCTACTTCACGATACAAACGCACGCATTAGCCTTCATTACCTTTGAAGGCTGCGCGATTAGTTGCTTATTTAGCGCTTTACTTGTAATTGTTTGGCCTTTGCAAAATCTGCATCAGCTTCTTTGATTTTACCCATGGACCGGTAAACTTGTTCCCGATTGGAATAACCCGAAGAGTCTTTTGGAGAAAGTTCGATAGCTTTTGAATAGTCTTCAATTGCTTCCTGGTTTTCACCTTGAAAACGATGCGCTCTGCCTCGAGCTAGGTAGGCACTCACATCTTTTGGGTTTAATTCAATAGCGGTTGTGCATCGTATTATATCTGCGTTAAAATCTTGCATTGGAACTCCTTGTGAAAGTGCTGTTCATTAGTTTATTGTCAAGGTAAAACAAAACTTTAGATAGTAAAATACTCAATTTTTAATGTTGATTTCAAAGATTGTTGATTGGAATGCTTGTTTTCATCTTCTATTGTATGATTGCTTGGGCCTGTTTTTTTGGTTATTTTATGTTGTGGCATCTACCTTTGTAATGTACTTTAATTTTTTGTTTTAATAGGGTTTAGAATTAAGGGTGTACATTTTCATGAAGTTTAAATTATCTGCAATCGCTTTTGTTTCAGCATTATTCTTTTCTAAGTTGCTTTTTGCAGAAGCGCCGGTTACATCTTCTTCTGTTTTGAAGCCCTTTGTTGACAAACACGAACTCGCTGGCGCAGTGGCCTTAGTTGCTGATAAAAACAAGGTGCTTTCGATTGAATCGGTGGGATTTGCTGATATTGCATCTGGAAAAGCTATGAAGCAAGACAATATTTTCTGGATTGCTTCTCAATCAAAGCCAATGACTGCAGTTGCTGTAATGATGCTTGTTGATGATGGAAAGATTTCGCTTGATGACCCTATAGAGAAATACCTTCCCGAATTTCGTGGTCAAATGTTTGTTGCTGAAAAAGATAACGAGCACATTGTTCTACGGAAGCCGAAACACTCAATTACTGTCCGTGAAACACTTAATCATACAAGTGGTTTGCCATTTAAGTCTGCAATTGAAGAACCGACCTTGGATGGCCTCTCGCTTTCTTCTGCAGTTCGAAGTTATGCAATGACGCCCCTTCTTAGTGAACCTGGCACTGTATACAGATATTCGAATGCTGGTATAAACACCGCTGCTCGTTTAATTGAAGTTGTTGCGAAAGTTAAGTACGAAGATTTCATGCAACAAAAATTATTTGACCCTCTTGGAATGAAAGACACTACTTTCTGGCCTAATGAAGCACAATCGTTGCGAGTTGCAAAATCTTATCGTCCCAATGCTTCGAAGATGAATCTTGATGAATTTCCTGTTAGTCAACTTATTTACCCTTTGACTGACCGGGTTCATCGTTTTCCGATGCCCGCAGGTGGACTATTTTCTACTGCAATTGATACCTCCCTTTTTTGCAGGATGTTGTTGAATAATGGTGAACTTGATGGGAAGCGTTATTTGAGTGAAAACGTGATACGTGAGCTTTCGAAAAGGCAAACACCACCCGCAATTAAAGAAAGTTATGGTTTAGGTTTTTCAGTGAGTCCAGATAGTTATGGTCATGGCGGTGCGCATGCAACCAATATGGAAATACGATCGGGCAAGGGCCTTGTGCTAGTATGGATGGTTCAGCATGGTGGTTTTCCTGGCGAAGGTGGTAAAGCTCAAGGTGCATTTAGGAATTGGGCATTGGATAAGTTTGGTAAATAGTTGGAGCTATTTGATTATCTAAAGTTATTTATGTCATTTTCAATGATAATCTAAATGCATTAGCCTGTGATTTAATATCTTTTTTTGCGTTATCATCTAGACGGTTGAGATTTCTTACTTGCATTCCCATTCTGGGGTTTGAAGATAGAAGTTTTTCGTGGCGCATAAGAAAATCCCAATACATCGTGGTAAATGGGCAAGCATCTTCTCCCACGGATTTAGTTGGGTCGTATTTGCATTTCTTGCAATAATTACCCATTCGATCGATGTATTTTCCTGATGCAATATAAGGCTTTGAAGCCATTACGCCTCCATCTGCGTATTGAGACATCCCAAGCGAGTTTGGGAGTTCCACCCACTCCACTGCATCTACATAAACAGCGAGGTACCATTCATGTACTTGCTTCGGTTTCACACCATATAAAAGGCAAAATAGACCAGTAATCATAAGGCGTTGGATATGGTGGGCATAACCATGCTTAAGGGTTTGCCCAATAGCTTGGTTTAGGCAATTTAAATCAGTGTTTGCTGTCCAGAATAAAGCGGGAAGATCGTGATTGGCATTAAGGGTATTGCGTTCGAGGTATTGTGGCATGTAAAGCCAGTAAATTCCGCGGACATATTCTCGCCAGCCAAGAATTTGTCTGATAAAGCCCTCTACAGATGCCAAGGGTGCTTTGCCTGATTTAAAATAGTTTTCTGCTTGGGTGATTACTTTAAGAGGGTGGATGAGATGTAGATTCATCGCAGCAGCTAAGCGGGAATGGTATAGCCAAGGTTGATTTGTCCACATTGCATCTTGGTAATCCCCGAATTTATCCAATCGGTTATTGAGAAAATCTTTAAGCGTTTCTTCAGCTTGAGAGGCAGTTACAGGCCAGTCAAAATAATCCAGATCTCCGGGATGATCGGGGTAAATTTCATTAACTAGTTTGATAACTTGTTTGGTAATTTTATCCGGAGGAAAAAAAATCGGTGATGGAAGCAGATCTGGCCCTTCTTTCGAAAAACTCTTGCGGTTTTCCGAATCATAATTCCATTCTCCACCTTCCGGTTTATCATCCTTACACAGGATTTTGTGTTTTTTACGCATTTCTCGGTAGAAATATTCCATCCGAAGTTGCTTGCGATCTTTTGCATGAAGCGCGAATTCGTCAATCTTACTAAGGAAATGATCGTCCTCAATTATCTCCAAGGTTAGACTATTTTCGCTTACTGCTTGTTTTAAAAGCATCTCGACTCTGTGTTCTCCCGGTTTTCTTACTTTAACTGATAAGCATTTTGTTGATTTTATAAACGTAGACAATTCCAAACCTAGAGAAGTGGCGGGGCTTTTTGATGTCATTTCCGTGTATGAAAAACGCATCCCCTTTCTTTCAAGTTCTGTTTTGAAATGTCGCATGGCGCTAAGGAACATTACAATACGGGCTTTATGGGTCCAAACATGGGTCGCTTCCTCTTTTACTTCAGCCATCCATATTAAATCTTTGGTTGAATCGTAATCTTTAAAGAAAGATGAATTGGTTGTAAGTTGATCTCCAAGAACCAAGTAGAGTGACCTAATTTGGGGTGATTTTTTCATAAAGATGATTTCCGATTTCTTCTGCAGCGTTCAGAACAGTATTTTACATCGCTCCAAACTTTTTCCCACTTCTTCCGCCAAGAAAAAGGTCTATTGCATGAAGCACATATTTTTTGAGGTTTTGGTTTAATAATGTTGGTCTACTTATGCTAAGTAAAACACCCGGTACAATCCCATTAATGTCATCTCCTATTAATAGACATGTGGTTTTTGTTTAAGTAAATAATTTGAGGTTTTTCTTTTTTATCTTTTCACTCTTATACACTTACATTTCGTTTTGTATTACCGTAAAATTCAAAGAAGTATATGATTCGTGGGTAGGGATTGGCTTTGGTTAAGCTAAACAACTGAATTCGAGGTTTTAATGGACAAGATACTTTTTCTCCTTCTTGCTTTTTTTCCTACCAAGGATATGAATTGGCCTAGTTATCGTGGTCCCCATGGTGATGGCCACTCTGATGCCTCAAGTTTGCCTATACAGTGGGACGAGCAAAAAAATGTCCGATGGAAAACTTCTGTTTCTGGTAAGGCGTGGGCGTCGCCTGTGGTGTGGGGGAATCAAGTTTGGTTAAGCAATGCTACCGAAAAGGGTGACAAATTAAGTGCCATTGCGTTAGATATCAATACGGGCAAAGTGATTTTTGATATTTCTTTGTTTACGATTGAAAAACCGATGTTTACTCTTCCGGCAAATAGTTATGCTACGCCTACTCCGGTAATTGAAGAAGGTCGCGTATACCATCATTTTGGCAGTGCGGGAACAGTTTGCCTTGATACTAAAACTGGAAAAACAATCTGGGCTAGACAGGATATCCCTTGTAATCATCATCGTGGGCCTGCTTCTTCTCCCATCATTTTTGAAAACCTTTTGATTCTTACCTTTGATGGTTTTGATGTTCAATATCTAATTGCCTTGGATAAAATTACTGGGAAAACTGTTTGGAAGAAAGATCGTTCCATTACTTATGGCACTGATAATGGCGACAATAAAAAAGCATTCTCAACTCCATCTGTATTTAAGATTGATGGCAAAAACCAATTGGTTAGCGCTGCAGCAGTTGGTACTGTTTCTTACGATCCTGCAACGGGTGAAGAGTTATGGAAAGTTCATCATGGCGGTATGAATGCATCTTGCAAACCCATAATGGTTAATGGAAAGATTCTTGTAACGACAGGGGATGGCGGGTGGAAATTGTTTGCAGTTCGACCAGATGGCAAAGGGGATGTAAGTACTACGCATGTAAGTTGGAAAACAATTAAGAATGTACCATCCTATTCAACCCCATTGGTGGTTGGTAATCAGGTATTCATGGTGAGTAAAGACGGTATTTTTTCTGAGCTAGATTCTGAAACGGGTGAGGTCGTTAGGACTGAAAGATTAGCTGGCGCTTTTTGGACATCCCCACTTTTTGCTGATGGACGAATTTATTTGTTTAATGAGCAGGGAGCGGGTTATGTTGTTCAAGCGGGAAAAGATTGGAAATTAATTGCCACTAATAAGTTGGAAAATGGCTGTATGGCATCTCCTGCTGCAGTTGGAAAAAACATTATTGTTCGTACTAAAACTTCTATTTATTCTATTGAAAATAAAGATTAGTACTGTTTATTTAGCTGTTTAATATGTCGCTCTGTTTTATTTTGATATGAGGTTTTCATGGCTGTGTTGCTTAGTGTACAAGGGTTAACAAAATCCTATGGGGTCCGTCCTTTATTTACCGAATTAACATTTGATCTTTCTGCCAACGAACGGGTTGGCTTAATCGGCCCTAATGGTGCAGGTAAATCCACGCTATTGAAAATTCTTGCAGGTAAAGAAGAATTGGATTCAGGAACTCGATCATTACGTAGAGCAACAAAAATGGGTTTTGTTGCACAGGATGATGTTTTTCCGCAAGGGCTTTCTGTTCAAGATATTATTAGGGCTCGGTTGGATAACGAATTCCTTGAAGAGCATGAAAAAGAAACCCGCATTAGTAAAGTCTTAACTCGAACTGGTTTTGATGATTTTGATAAGCCGGCCCATTTGCTTTCTGGCGGTTGGAGAAAAAGGCTTGGTATTGCCAGAGAAATGGCGCTCGAACCTGATCTTCTTTTACTTGATGAGCCAACTAACCATCTTGATATTCCTGGGATAGTTTGGTTGCAAAAGCTTCTCCGTGCTTCACCTTTTGGTTATTTGGTAGCTACCCATGATAGAGCTTTTTTGCGTGGTGTTGCCGATGAGATCCTTGAAATTAACCGGGTATATCCAGGTGGTTTTTATCGTGCCCCTGGCAACTATGATCAATTTCTTGAGCACAGAGAAATTTTCCTAGATGGTCAGGCTCGTATGCAGGAATCTGTAGCGAATCAAGTTCGAAGAGAAACCGAGTGGTTGGGTCGTAAGGCCGCTGCTCGTACATGTAAGGCTACTTCACGTATCGATGAAGCTGCCAAACGAAGGGGTGAGCTTAAAGAACTTCAATATCGGACCGCTGATTCTGGCTCTGCTGGTTTGGATTTTGTTGGAACAGGAAGGCAGACCCGTAAGCTTATGAATGCTATTGGTATTGCCAAATCTTTTCCTGGGCGTGATTTGTTTTCAGGCATTGATATTCAATTAAGTCCCGGTACTAAACTTGGTTTACTTGGACCAAATGGTAGTGGGAAAAGTGTGCTTCTTAAAGTTCTTTCAGGGGAACATAAACCCGATGTAGGAAATGTCACTGAGGCCGAGGGCCTTAGAAAAGTTATTTTCGAACAAGGTAGAACCGCTCTTAATCATAACGTTACTTTAAGAAAGGCACTTTGCCCCAATGGTGATATGGTTGCTTATCGTGATAGGCAAATTCATGTTGTTGCATGGGCTAAACAGTTTTTATTTAAAGTAGAGCAACTTGATGTATTGGTTGGCGCTCTTTCGGGTGGTGAGCAAGCTCGTTTGCGCATGGCTCAAATGATGCAACAACCTGCTGATTTGCTTTTTTTGGATGAGCCGACCAATGATTTGGATATTCCTGCGTTGGAAGTTCTTGAAGATACTTTGTCTGATTTTACTGGGGCATTGGTCATTGTAAGTCATGATCGTGAATTATTAGACCGGATTTGCACCGAGGTTATTGGGTTGGATGGTCGGGGCGGTTCTGCAATGTATGCCACAGTCCAACAGTGGTTGAATGTGTTTGAAAAAGCTGCAGCGAAAGAGCAGAAGCTTTCCAGTAAAAACACTGTTAATACCACCGTGAATTCTTCTGCCAAATCTTCCCCTTCAAATGCAAAACGCAAAAAGTTGAGCTTTGCAGAACAGCAGGAATATGACCAGATGGAAGCTAAGGTAATGGTCGCTGAGGAGAAGATTATTGTTCTTCATGAAGAAGTAGAAAAATCAGCCACAGCAGGTCATTTGGTTTTGACCAATGCTTGTAATGCTCTTGAAAAAGCTCAAAAAGAAATCGAGTCGCTATACAACCGTTGGCAAGAACTAGAGCAAAAACTTGATGGCAAGAGCTAGTTTAATTTGCTTAATTTATTGATTTATTATCCAACCAATGGTCAAGCCATTGGTATGCGGTTTCTCTGGCAGAACTTGGAAATGTGTGTTTCGCCTTATGGTTTATAAGTCCTATTTTTTCTTCCGCGTCAAATAATCGGTACACAGGTAATGTTGCATGTATGATTGGCCAACTTGAATCCCCATCCGCACTATTTCCTCCCATGATTAATATCGGCCTTGGTGCTATGAGTGCAAGCACTTGATGGTGTTTAATTGCTCTTTAGTACGAATGCTTGGGTTAAGGTGGTATGAGGCCGATATCAAGGATTATTGCATTTTTGTATGGTTTTTGGGTGAGAGTAATCCAATCGAAAGAAATTGGTTTTTAGCCAATCGGAGTGAAATTTAAAATAACGCCATTGGTATTGTAAGATTCATGTTGTTATATCTTTCGTGTTTTTATTGTTTTGTTAGTATATATCAACATTAATAAGGGGATTCGAATTGTTAAAGAAAATAATATAAATTAATATTAAAAGAGTTAATATTTCGGTTTTAGATAGAAATGGTTTTTTTTAAATTAATTATTGATCTTTTTGAGGTGTAACAGATGGTTCGATTTTATGCTTTGGTTTGTATTTTTCTTTGCTCCAATATCACCCTTGCGGGTGGTGACTTGCGTGTAGAAGGTAGGCATGCTGGAAGTGTAGAAAGTGATGGAACAGTTCGGATTAGTGGAAGTAATGTTGGTAAATTCGATAGAGATGGTTCCATCCGCGTTAAAGGTCGAAATGCTGGGAAAGTTGATTCTAGTGGATCCATTCATATTGATGGCAGGTATGTTGGGAAAGTTGATAGCGATGGTACGGTTCACAAGGATGGTTCTAATGTTGGGAAAATTGAAAAAGACGGAACTGTTAGAAGGAATGGGAAAAATATCGGAAACGCCAAGGGGGTTGACCCTAAGTATGCTGCGGTTATTTTCTTCTTCGGCTTGTTTGATATATATTAATCTTAAGAAGTTCAATGAATAAATTTGGTGCTCCGTTCTTCGTTTTTATATGTAGCTTGTTATTTATTTGCCATGAATCGGGATATTTGCACGACAAGCAAGCTAACAAGAAAAGTATTAATAAAAAATACTCCACTTATTCCAACAAAATTTAAAATGCTTTATCTCTGATGAAGTGATGCAACAAAACTCTGGTTCTACATGGGTATGGTTTGATGCTTAAAATATGGGGATACGGAAAAAATGGCCCTGCTGATGGTGGCCCTAAAAAGAGTTCTCC
>Ga0194055_10003326_pt1 | contig 12373 bp, 8 predicted proteins | sample SepL449m_MetaG_FD_155482 | JGI IMG/M metagenome (GOLD analysis project Ga0194055, IMG submission 155482) | Anoxic zone freshwater microbial communities from boreal shield lake in IISD Experimental Lakes Area, Ontario, Canada - Sep2016-L442-9m | ecosystem: Environmental > Aquatic > Freshwater >... | reverse complement strand
GCTTTTTGCGCCTTTATCTCTAAGCGAAGTGGCAGTGCTGTAGATTTTTATCTTCCTGGGCTTTATATAAATGCTGGTTATGGCTTGATGTACGCACTTACTAATTTAATTAAATGGCCAATTTTGGGAATTATGCTGGGACCAATTTTGGGTGAGAACTTGATGTGGCGAAAAGATCGTGCCCGGGTAAGAGCATATGTAATGGCAGGTTGGCTCTGGGTAGCTATGTTTGCTGCACGCCTTCTTGTTCAATACCCGCTATATAAGAGTGGAAATATTAATGCGCTAGGTACAGCTCGATTAATTATGGGATATCCATTATTTATTGCAACCGCTTGGGGAACTTGGCAAATACTAAAGAAGACTCCTATAACTAAAGTTAATTAAATAAAGCAGGATTTAAGTTGCGCTTCAGCAGTAGCGGAGGCAACAAATAGCAGTTCATCTCCGGCAACAAATAGATCATGATCCTTTGGTGTGATCACATGCCCATCACGGACTATTGCTGCCAAGGAAGCGTTATCAGGAAGAGAAATTTCGCTCACTGTCTTGCCGCAACAGGCTGCATTATCTGGCAAGGTAATCTCAACTAAATTAGCTTCACCCCTACGGAATGAAAATAGTCGCACTACATCGCCAACACTTACCGCCTCCTCTACCAACGCTGAGATAATTCTTGGTGTTGATACTGCGACATCAACCCCCCATGAGGTGTCAAACATCCATTCATTTTTTGGATGATTAACCCGAGCAACAACACGTGGTACGCCATACTCAGTTTTAGCAAGCAGTGAGGCAACTAGATTTACCTTGTCATCACCAGTTGCAGCAACTAATACTTGGCACCCATCTAGCTTAGCTTGATCTAAAGCGGCTATCTCGCAAGCATCAGCTAATAACCACTCAGCGGCAGGAACTGAGTCCATCTTTAATGCTTTTGGATCCTTATCAATTAGTAACACTTGATGGCCATTTCCTAGCAACTCTCTAGCAATAGCTCTGCCTACATTTCCCGCTCCAGCAATTGCAATTCTCATTCTTATGCACCCTTCGGTGATTTAGAAAGAGATTTTTCAATCTCGGAAATCTTTTTCTCATTTACAAGCAGATGAACAAGATCCCCCTCTTGCAGCACTGTGTGCTCATCAGGAAGTAATGCCTCACCTAAGCGGGTAATAAAAGCAACTCTGGCATCGGTATTTTTCTCAATTAATGAAACTGCCTCGCCATACCAATCATTATGAAGATGTACCTCAACTAATTGCACAGTTCCAGTTGCATCTCGCCACTCAGATTTTGTGCCATCTGGTGAAAGTCTGCGCATAATTTGATCAGTTGTCCAAAGCACAGTTGCCACAGTTGGAATACCAAGTCTTTGGTAGATCTCTGCGCGACCTGGATCATAAATACGGGCAACAACATTTTTAACTCCAAAGGTTTCTCTTACTACTCGAGCTGCCAAAATATTTGAGTTATCACCATTTGAAACAGCGGCAAATGCATCAGCCTTTTCAATTCCGGCCTCAAGTAAGGTGTCGCGATCAAATCCCATACCGGCGATTGTTCGGCCATTAAAGTCTGCACCTAATCTGCGGAATGCCTCCCGATTTTGATCGATTACCGCAACGGTGTGGCCAGCTTTTTCTAAATCAATTGCCAAGGTGGAACCGACGCGACCACAACCCATAATTACGACGTGCACAAAGTACAACTTACACCCATATGCTCACTCCTATGGAATTAAACGCTCAAGAGCGGTTAAAAGTGGGTGAGGTAATTCAGGTCGAAATTGGCCCGGTTGCACATGGTGGTCACTTTGTTGCTCGCCATAATGGACAGGTTATTTTTGTCCGTCATGGCATAACTGGTGAGATGGTAAAAATAAAAATTACCGCAGTAAGTTCTAAAATCGCCCATGCTGATGTGATCGAAGTAATAACCGCTGCCACCTCCAGAATTACACCACCTTGTAAATATGCTGGTAAATGTGGTGGTTGCGATTTTCAACATATTGATCTTGCAACTCAACGAGATTTTAAAGCTGAGATTGTTAAGGAGCAATTTCTGCGTATCGGCAAGATGGATTTAGTAGAGCTTGGATTTGATTTAAAGTTAACATCAGTTGAACCAGCAGATGGTATGCATTGGCGCACTCGGATGGATTTTGCAGTATCGCCAAGTGGTGCGATTGGGTTTTTTGGTGCCAGAAGTAATGAGGTAGTTGAGATAAAGGATTGTTTAATTGCAGATGAGCGAATGAATGTGGCTGAGTTAGCAAATCGAAGTTGGAAATCAGATGCCAGAGTTGAGGTTGCCGTCTCAAGCACCAATGAGATTTCAGTTATGAGAAGTGGCAGAAGTATTAGTGGACCCACGCAAATTGTTGAACAGGTCGGTGGTAGCTCTTTTAAGATCTCACCAGTTGCCTTTTGGCAAAGTCATAAAGCAGCTCCAGTCACCTTAGTTAAAGCAGCTCTTGCTCAACTTGGTGCTAAAAATGGTGATCATATTTGTGATCTTTACGCCGGAGTTGGTTTATTTGCAGCCGTCTTATTAAAAGAGGTAGGGGATCGTGGTTTTATTACCTTGATTGAAAGTGATAAGACAGCGGTTGCTGATGCTCGGAAGGTATTTTTAAATAAGGAGAATGTAAAGATATTGCAGGGCTTAGTTGCTCAGCAACTTCCAATTGTTAAGCGAGCAGATTTAATCTTGCTAGATCCACCTAGAACTGGAGCTGGTGAGGTAGTAATTAAACAGATAGTTAAATTTAGGCCAAGAAAAATTGTTTATATTGCATGTGATCCAGCAGCATTGGCGCGAGATGCAAAAACTTTGGCAGATGCAGGTTATAAGTTAGATCACATAGAAGCCTTTGATTTTTTCCCAATGACTCAGCACATTGAGTGCGTGGCTGGATTTGCACCAGCAAAGGAGTAGGATTGGCAGTATAAATAGCAAGAAAGTAGGTGTGGGGCGTTGAGTAAGAACTCATTTAAGGCCAAAACCACACTTGATGTCGCAGGTAAAAGTTATGAGATATTTGATATTACCGGCTTTGCCGAAGCAAAAGATCTGCCATTTAGTTTAAAAATATTGCTAGAAAATCTACTTCGCACCGAAGATGGTTTGAATATCACAGCTGAGCAGATTAAAAAATTAGCGGCCTGGGATCCAAAAGCTGAGCCAGATACTGAAATTCAATTTACGCCAGCCCGCGTAATTATGCAGGATTTTACTGGCGTGCCATGCATTGTTGACCTGGCCACGATGCGGGAGGCGATTACTGATTTAGGTGGAGATGCATCAAAGGTAAATCCATTATCACCAGCTGAGCTAGTAATTGATCACTCCGTAATTGCAGATTTATTTGGCAGCAAAGATTCCTTTGAGCAAAATGTTGATATTGAGTACCAACGAAATAAGGAGCGTTATCGTTTTCTGCGGTGGGGGCAGAGTGCATTTGATGAGTTCAAAGTTGTTCCTCCTGGCACTGGGATTGTGCATCAGGTAAATATTGAGTATCTAGCAAGAGTAGTGATGAGCAGAACTGTCGATGGTCAATTACGCGCCTATCCAGATACGGTAGTTGGCACAGATTCGCATACCACTATGGTCAATGGCTTAGGTGTACTTGGTTGGGGAGTTGGTGGAATAGAGGCTGAAGCAGCTTTGCTTGGCCAACCAGTCTCGATGTTAATTCCTAAAGTAGTTGGCTTTAAATTAAATGGAAAGTTACCAATTGGCACTACTGCCACAGATTTAGTTTTAACAATTACACAAATGTTGCGTAAGCATGGGGTAGTTGGAAAGTTTGTTGAGTTTTATGGTCCTGGAGTTAGTGCACTACCGATGGCAAATCGAGCAACAATTGGCAATATGTCACCAGAGTATGGCTCAACATGTGCAATATTTCCGATTGACGAAGAGACAATTAATTATTTGAAATTTACTGGCAGAGGAAGTGAACAACTGGAATTAGTTGAAAAGTATGCCAAGGTAAATGGACTCTGGCATGATCCAGCTGCAACTCCTCGGTTCTCTGAAAAGTTAGAGTTAGATCTTGCCACAGTTGTGCCATCTATTGCCGGTCCTAAGCGACCACAGGATCGGATCTCACTATCAGATGCAAAGAGCTCTTATGAAAAGGTGTTACCTAGTTACTTCACCGATAAGACAAGTAAAAGCAAGATTGATATAAAGGTAAATGGTAAAGCTACTAGTGTTACAAATGGTGATGTAGTAATTGCATCAATTACCTCCTGTACAAATACTTCAAATCCATCGGTAATGATTAGCGCTGCTCTACTTGCTAAAAAAGCGGTGGAAAAGGGATTAAGCAGTAAGCCTTGGGTTAAGACCACACTCGCCCCAGGCTCTAAGGTGGTAACTGATTATTATGATCGCTCTGGCCTTACTCCTTTTATGGAAAAGCTTGGATTTAACCTAGTTGGTTATGGGTGTGTTACCTGTATTGGTAACTCAGGCCCACTGCCAATTGAGATTAGTAAAGCAATCAACGAAAATGATTTAGCGGTCTCAGCGGTGCTATCTGGTAATCGTAACTTTGAAGGGCGCATATCACCTGATGTAAAGATGAATTACTTAGCATCTCCGCCATTAGTTGTTGCATATGCATTAACCGGCACAATGGATCATGATTTTGAAAATGATCCAATTGGTAAGGGTAGTGATGGTAATCCAGTTTATTTAAAGGATATATGGCCAACAACAGAGGAGATTGATGCTGTGATTAGCTCATCAATATCTTCGGATATGTTTACCAAGGATTACGCCTCTGTCTTTGATGGTGATAAGAGATGGAAATCTTTAGAGACCCCAACTGGTAATACCTTCACTTGGGATAGTAAATCAACATATGTAAGAAAGCCGCCATACTTTGATGGAATGCCACGAGATCCAAAGCCAGTAACAGATATTGCCGGAGCTAGGGTGCTAGCTTTCCTCGGTGATTCAGTAACCACCGACCACATTTCCCCAGCCGGAAATATTAAGGTTGATTCACCTGCTGGTAAGTACTTAGCTGAGCATGGAATTGAGAGAGGTGATTTCAACTCTTATGGATCCCGTCGGGGAAATCATGAGGTGATGATTAGAGGAACCTTTGCAAATATCAGACTTAAAAATTTATTATTAGATGGAGTTGAGGGTGGCTTTACAAAAAACTTTTTAGCAAATGGTCAGCAAGCAACAATTTATGATGCATCTTGTGCTTATATTAAAGTTGGGGTGCCATTAGTTATTTTGGCTGGCAAAGAGTATGGCTCCGGCTCTTCTAGAGATTGGGCGGCTAAAGGAACAGCACTACTTGGTGTGCGAGCGGTTATTGCAGAATCATTTGAGAGAATCCATCGTTCAAATTTAATTGGTATGGGAGTGCTACCACTACAATTTTTAGATAACCAAAATGTTAAATCACTTGGATTAAATGGCAGTGAAGTATTTTCAATTACCGGTGTTACGGAGTTAAATGAGGGTATTACACCGAAGGAGGTAGTTATTACCGCCGGGGATAAGAGCTTTAAGGCCAAAGTTAGGATCGATACACCAGGAGAGGCTGATTACTATCGCCACGGTGGAATTATGCAGTATGTATTACGCTCACTTTTGAGCAAATAAATCGCATTAATAACCGCCAACCTTTAAACTAGACCCATGCTTGAGTCCATCAAATCACCTGCAGATCTGACAGCTTTAACAGTTGAGCAATTAACACAATTATCAGATGAGATTCGCACTTTCTTAATTGAACAGGTCTCTAAATCTGGTGGACATTTAGGTCCAAATCTTGGTGTTGTTGAATTAACTATTGCTTTGCACCGCACCTTTGAATCACCAAAGGATGTAATTGTTTTTGATACTGGACATCAAAGTTATGTGCATAAGTTATTAACTGGTCGTATGTCTGGGTTTGAAAAACTTCGGCAGCGGGGTGGAATAGCCGGATATCCAAATCGCAGCGAGAGCGAGCATGATGTAGTTGAAAACTCCCACGCCTCAACCGCTCTTTCTTGGAGTGATGGAATAGCCAAAGGCTTTGCCTTAACAAATCAAAGAGATCGAACTGTGGTTTGTGTAGTAGGCGATGGTGCTTTAACTGGTGGAATGAGCTGGGAGGCATTAAACAATATTGCTGCGAGTACTAATGAGAATCTAGTAATCGTGGTAAATGATAATGAGCGATCTTATTCACCAACTATTGGTGGACTTGCTACCTACCTTTCTACTCTGCGCACAACCCGCGGTTATGAGAAATTTTTAGATTGGGGCAAAGGCGTATTAGAAAAGACACCTTTGGTTGGACAGCCAATTTATGAGACCTTACATGGTGTTAAAAAAGGAATTAAGGATGTTGTCGCACCACAAGGTATGTTTGAAGATCTAGGTCTTAAGTACTTTGGCCCAGTAGATGGTCATGACATTGTTGCGATGGAAAAGGCGCTAAAGATTGCTAAAGATTATGGCTCACCAGTTTTAGTTCACGTGATTACTGAAAAAGGCCGCGGCCATGCTCCAGCATTAAATGATGAAGCGGAAAAGTTCCACGCTATTGGTGTCATTGATGCTGAAACTGGTCAGCCACTTAGCAAGGCTGGCGTTAGTTGGACATCAGTATTTTCAGATGAGTTGGTAAAAATTGGTTCAGAAAGAAAAGATGTTGTGGCAATTACCGCAGCGATGATGGGTCCAACTGGGTTAGATAAGTTTGAGAAGGCATTTCCGGATCGAACATTTGATGTGGGAATTGCTGAGCAACACGCCACAACCGCTGCTGCCGGAATGGCATTTGCTGGCCTTCATCCAGTAATTGCTGTCTACTCCACCTTTTTAAATCGCGCCTTTGATCAACTGTTATTAGATGTAGCACTTCATAAAGCTGGTGTGACATTTGTATTAGATCGAGCAGGTATTACTGGTGATGATGGACCATCTCATAACGGTATTTGGGATCTAGCATTAACTGGAATTGTGCCAACTTTGCATGTGGCAGCACCTCGTGACGGGCAGCGTGTCAGAGAGACATTGCGCGAGGCGTTAGATATCTCAGATGCACCATCATTAATTCGTTTTCCAAAGGGTGCAATAAATCCAGATATTCCAGCCTTTGAACGCCGGGATGGGATTGATGTTTTATATCGTGGCGAGAGTGCTGATATTTTATTAGTAAGTATTGGTGCCTTTGCTGCAATTGCAGTTGAGGCAGCAGCGCAGGCATACCGAGAGGGAGTAGGCGTTACCGTTATTGATCCAAGATGGGTAAAGCCACTACCAAAATCATTAATCACAATGGCCCAGCGCTATAAGAGTGTTGTTGTGCTAGAGGATGGTATTAAACATGGTGGTATTGCTAGCACAATCTCTGAGTTATTTAGAGAGGCGAACTTAAATGTGCCGGTGCATTCAATTGGTGTACCACTGGAATTTCTTGAGCATGCAAAGCGGGCGCAGATATTAGAGGATTTAGGAATTACTGTTCAAAATATTACTCGCTCACTTGTTACTTGGAGCAGTAGTGATTTAGCAATTGATATTAAGGAAGAGATGCCACACCCTTCAGATGAAAACGAGCACCGCAAACCGCTTCGCTAATTCCTTCTCGATCTAGATAAGGCAAAATTCCACCTAGATGCATCGGCCAACCTGAGCCAAGTAACATGCAAATATCAATCTCCTGCGGTGTTGAAACAACACCATCATCTAGCATCATCTTTGCTTCAATTGCTAATGCTTCAAGGGCTCGTCTTCTTACCTGTTCAGCTGTTGAAACCTTTGATCCCTTTTCTAACAATGCTAGCGCTGCTGGATTAACTACATTTACGCCTTGTTCATTCTTTACATAAAATGTCTTTACTCCCTCTTTAACAAAGCGCTGCATCGTTGGAGAAATTTTGTAACGAGCTCCAAGATTTTTATTTAGTGTCTCTGCCACATGCAGCGCCACCCCTGGACCAACAAGCCCTAATAACTCAAGAGATGACATTGGAAAACCTAAGGGCGCCATTGCTGCATCTGCTACCTCGTAAGGCGTTCCTTCATCCATCGCATCTGTTACCTCACCCATAAATCTGGTGAGTAATCTATTAACTACAAATGCTGGTGCATCTTTAACAATCACCATAGTCTTCTTTAGATCCTTACCGATATTAATTGCAGTAGCAACGGTGGCATCATCAGTTTTAGTTGTTCTTGCCACCTCAAGTAGTGGCATTACCGCAACAGGATTAAAGAAGTGAAAACCAACTACCCGTTCAGGATTTTTAAGCCCTTGACTCATTGCCTCAACTGATAATGAGGAGGTGTTAGTTGCCAAAATACACTCTGGTGTAACAATTGCCTCTAGATCCTTAAACAACTTTTGCTTTAAAGATAACTCCTCAAAGATGGCCTCAATAACAAAATCAGCATTAGCAAAAACTTTTTGATCAACTGATCCAGATATATTTCCCAGTAATCTAGTAGCAGCCTCCGGATTTAGCCGCTTCTTATCAACTAGCTTTTGAATCTCATTTTTAATCCAAGTGATTCCCTTATCCACCCGCTCTTGATCTAAATCGGTAATTACAACTGGCACCTTTAAGTTGCGTAGCATTAGTAGGGCAAGTTGAGATGCCATCAGGCCTGCGCCAACCACACCAACCTTGGTAATTTTGCGAGCAAGTGCTGGCTTTGGAGCACCTTCAACTTTTTTGCGCTTTTTTTGAATTAAATTAAATGCATATAAAGAGGCACGGAGTGCATCACTCATTACTAAATCGGAAAGTACTTTGGTCTCAGCAGCATAGCCGTCACGAACTGAATTACTTTGGGCCGCCTTAATTAATTCAAGGGCGGCAAGGGGAGAGGCAATCGGTGCCCCACTATATTTTTTAGCGATTCCAGCTTTTCCAGTTGCAATTGCCTTTTCAAAACCAGCACTATCCTTACTAAAATCCTTTCGCTCAATTTTTTTCTTTCCACTTAAAATATCAGCAACAAATTTAACTGAGTGCTCAAGAAAATCTGCTGGCTCAAATATTGCATCTACTACACCGAGTGAAAGTGCATCCTTCGCCTTCATCATCGTGTTGTTATTTAGTGCATTTAAAATAATTACCTGCACAGCATTTTCTGGGCCAATTAATTTAGGTAGAAGTGTGGCGCCACCCCAGCCAGGCACTAACCCTAGAAAACATTCTGGTAGACCAGTGAAGGCGGTTGTAGCAAGGGTTCGGTAGTGACAATTAAGTCCAACCTCAAGCCCACCACCTAGCGCCAAGCCATTTATAAATGCAAAGGTTGGCTTCTTACTCTCATACAGTTTAAGAAATACCTCATGACCTAACTCACCAAAAGCGGTTGCAACAGATTTTTCTTTTACTGCTCCGATACCGGAGAGATCAGCTCCGGCGGCAAAGATAAATGGCTTTCCAGTTACCGCAATTGCTACTGCATCAGTTTTTTGTGCTTGATCAATTGCGCTAGCAAGTGCATTTAATGATGCTGGGCCAAAAGTATTTGGCCTGGTGTGATCTGCTCCGTTATCTAATGTAATTAAAGCTAACTCGCCATTGTGACCAAATGGAGTGAGGGAGACCATGCGTAAAATTGCATTTGTTACAACCTCATCAGGTGCGCCAGCTAAAACTTCAGCCATTACTTACTACCTTTGTAATTTGGATTCTCCCAAATAATTGTGCCACCCATACCCAGGCCAATGCACATAGTTGTTATGCCATATCTGACCTCTGGGTGATCCTTAAATCCATTTGCTAAATTAAGAATTAGCCTAACTCCGGATGAGGCAAGTGGGTGGCCAACTGCGATGGCACCACCATAGATATTTACCCGCTTATCATCATCGGCAATGCCAAAGTGGTCAAGAAATGAAAGCACTTGAATTGCAAATGCTTCATTGACCTCAAATAATCCAATATCTGTTATATCTAAGCCAGCTTTTTTAAGCGCTTTGATTGTGCTTGGTACTGGTCCATAACCCATTATTTCTGGTTCAACACCGGCAAAGGCAAATGAAACTAACCTGGCTTTAATACTTAGATTTAATTCTTTAGCTTTACTTTCTGATGCCAAGATTGCTGCGGTTGCACCATCATTTAAACCAGCAGCATTTCCAGCAGTCACTCTGCCAGCTGCTCTAAATGGTGTCTTAAGAGCGGCAAGTGCTTCAAGTGTTGTTTGAGGCCGAGGCGGTTCATCAACTGTTGCTACTCCCCAACCAAGCTCAGCAGTTCTAGTTGCAACTGGAATTAGATCTGGTTGAATTTTATTTGCAGCATATGCTGCAGCAGTTTTTTGCTGGGAGGCTAATGCATACTTATCAGCACGCTCTTTTGTTAGGTGAGCAAATTTATCGTGTAACCGCTCAGCAGTTGCTCCCATTTGCAGGGCATCGGTATCAACTATTTTTTCCGCTAAATATCTTGGATTGGGATCCATGCCATCACCCATTGGATGATTTCCCATATGTTCAACACCACCGGCAATTGCTAAATCATATGCACCCATATTTATGCCACCGGCAATTGTTGTTACCGCAGTTAACGCTCCAGCACACCAGCGATCAATTGAGTAGCCCGGAACTGATTTAGGAATACCAGCTAATATCGAAACAGATCTTCCAATATTCATTCCCTGATCACCAGTTTGGGTGGCGGCCGCAATTGCCACATCATCAATTTGATCTAACGGTAGATTTGGATTTCGCTCAAGCAGGCCGCGCAAACAGCGCACCATAATGTCATCAGCTCTGGTTTGGGCGTAAAGTGAACCAGCTTTGCCAAAAGGAGTTCTAACTGCATCTACTAAAACCACATTAGTTTTTGCGGTGGCATCCTTGCTCATTGCATTTACTCCTAGCTAATTACCTTGGTAAGGCTAGGTTACTCGCCAGTAGGCAAATTGGGTAGTGGCTACTTAACTAGCGTGGCCATCTTTGTCAGCACCGGTTGGGTATAAAGGCGAAGTGTGATTACTAGGTATGCACCCCAAAGCAGTAACTGCATCCAAGAGGTACTTACATCAAAGCCAATAGTGCCAGCAAGAAGTGAACCGGCGATTGAATCCTTTGCCATCACCGATGAGATATCCCAAGCAAATGCAGACTCACCAGGGATCCAACCAAGCTCTTGATACTCATGCACGCCATAGGAGAGAACCCCTGCTGCCACAATAATTAATGCCACTCCAGTTATAGTAAAAAACTTACTTAAGTTTAATTTAACTGAGCTGTTATAGATCATGTAACCAAGGCCAATTGCTAATCCAAGCCCTGCGATTAAGCCAATAGAGGCAGCGGAGGTGGCTGCTACCGTTTTAAAATTTGTGTAAACAAATAAAGATGTCTCAAGTCCCTCGCGAGCAACTGCAAAAAAAGCAGCAGCAGCTAGTGCTAATGGCCCAGCTGTTAATGCGGTATCAACCTTGCCATGTAACTCATTTCTTAATGTTCTGGCCGCCCGCTTCATCCAAAATACCATCCAAGTAACAAGGCCAACCGCTAAAAATGATGTGGTACCTGCAAAGAATTGCTCGCCACGAGCTGATAACTCAGCTGAGGTGAAGGTTAGAAAACCACCTAAGCCAAAGCTGGCAGCAAGGGCTAGGAAAACTCCAACCCAGATTGGTCTGAGAAGTTGGCGGCGATCAGTTTTAACAACATAGGCAACTAAGATGCCCACGATCAAAGCAGCCTCAAGCCCCTCACGAAGGGCGATTAAAAAGGTGCTTAACATGGGATAACCATAAACCCAGATTATTGAATTACGCAACTTAAGTGTTGCGTAATTCCTGTCACAATTACGGCTCGCTTATCGCAACCTCAGCCTCAATTGGTTCAGCCTCTACTGGCTCAGGGATCACTACCGGCTCTATCTGACCTAAGGCGGATGCGATTGCGCTAGCAACCTGCTCAATCTGCCAAGGCCGAGCGCCCATCTTCGCTAACTCATTTTTTACAAAAGATTGATACTCACTACTTAATGCCGGTGGCTGTGGCCAACAGATCTTTCTTACCAACTCAGGTGTTACTAGATTTTCAGTCGGCACCTTAATCTGAGCAGATAACTCAAGCAAAGCTGCTCTGGCATGGGTTAACCTGGCATAGCCAAGTGGGTTTTTCTCTTTCCAAATTTTAATGGGTGGCAGATTTTGAGATGGCACTCGAAACTCAGGTTGATCTGCAGTTGGTGTTTGTAGTGCAAGATTTAAAACATCTAACCATCGATTAAATGGCGGTGCATCTAATCGTGTTCGCCTACCAATTAACTTCGCTACCGCCTCTAGATTATTAGGTCGCTTTACTGCCAGATCAACAATTGCTTCATCTCCTAATGTCCGCCCTGGTGCTAGATCTAAT
>Ga0194055_10003325_pt1 | contig 12379 bp, 8 predicted proteins | sample SepL449m_MetaG_FD_155482 | JGI IMG/M metagenome (GOLD analysis project Ga0194055, IMG submission 155482) | Anoxic zone freshwater microbial communities from boreal shield lake in IISD Experimental Lakes Area, Ontario, Canada - Sep2016-L442-9m | ecosystem: Environmental > Aquatic > Freshwater >... | reverse complement strand
AATCGTTCTCAACGAGTCCACGGTTTGGTCTGGCAGTCCCCAAGATGCTGACCGAGAAGATGCAGTAAACGTTCTGCCAGAGATTCGACGCCTTCTGCTTTCCAACCAACCAAGGAAAGCCCAGGAATTGTTACAACAGAACTTTGTTTGTAAAGGTCCTGGATCGTCGCAAGGTAAGAATGGTCAATTCGGTTGTTATCAAATTCTCAGCAATCTTCGCATTAAGTACGACCACAAGACATCGAAAGACTATAAGCGAACCCTCGATCTGGAGTCTGCAACCAGCAGCGTATCCTACGTTTCTGACAACGCCAAATTTGAGCGTGAAGCGTTCGTCTCGGCACCAGACCAAGTTTTTGTTTACCGAGTGTTGAGTAAAGGTACCAAAAAGATTAATGCTCTTATCAGCATGGATCGGGCTGAGAACGCAAACACCAGAGTCGATCTCGACCGCATTGTCATCGACGGTCAATTACCCAGCGGAGCTCCTGGAATCGCCGGTCTTCGATTCCAAGGGCAGACTAAAGTTATCGTCAAAGGTGGAACCCAGGATCCTAAGGGAAATGGCATCGAAGTAAAAGATGCCGACGAAATGCTGATTCTGGTTTCTGCAGGAACGAGCATGTTCAATCCTGATTTCGTGTCAGTGTGTTCGAAGCAACTGTCCGCAGCCTCAAAGCTCAGTTTTGCCGATCTGTCAAAGCGCCATATCAAGGATTATCAAAAATTCTTCAGCCGCGTTGACCTCAGTCTTCCAATTGCTGCCAATTCAACCTTGCCAACGGTCGAGCGTATGGCCGAACTTGCCAAAGGAACCTCCGATCCGACCCTTTGCGCGCTCTATTTCAATTTTGGTCGGTACTTGCTTATCAGTTCTTCGAGACCGGACAGCCCATTGCCTGCGAACCTTCAAGGAATTTGGGCCGAAGAAATCCAGACCCCTTGGAACGCAGATTTTCATCTGAATATCAATGTCCAAATGAACTATTGGCTCGCAGAAAACTGCAATCTGTCCGACTGTGCCAATCCGCTACTGAACTTTGTTCCTAAACTGGTTGACAATGGCAGCAAGACCGCCAAGGCCTATTACGGTGCTAGGGGGTGGGTCGCCCATACCATCACTAATCCGTGGCACTTCACTTCTCCGGGTGAAGGCGCAGGTTGGGGTTCAACCGTCACCTGCGGGGCTTGGCTCACCGAACACCAATGGGATCATTACGAGTTCACCCAGGATAAATCGTATCTCAAGTCTGCGTATCCCGTACTCAAGGCCGCATCGTTATTTTTCCTTGACATGTTAGTCGTTGAACCAAAGCACGGGTGGTTGGTAACCGCGCCATCCAATTCGCCCGAGAACACCTATATCCATCCTACTGATGGTGGCCTCAACACCTGCTTGGGACCAACGATGGACCAACAGATTGTTCGTGAATTGTTTGAGAACACGATTAAGGCCGGCGAGATTCTTGGTCTCGACTCGTCTCACAGAGCCGAGCTAAAAACCGCACTAGCAAAACTTGCTCCGATGCAAATTGCCCCAGATGGCCGATTGCAGGAATGGCTAGAGCCTTACAAAGAGGCGGAACCGAAACACCGGCATGTGTCTCACCTTTATGGCTTGTATCCTTCCAATCAGATCACCTTAGACGGGACTCCAGATTTGGCGGCTGCTGCCCGAAAATCGCTTGATGCGAGAGGTGACGACGGAACCGGATGGAGCTTGGCTTGGAAGATCAATTTTTGGGCAAGGCTTCAAGATGGAAACCGAGCCCTGAAAGTTTTTCATCGTCTCCTGCGACCGACTGGCGTCGAGGGATACAACTATTCAAACGGCGGAGGAACGTACTCTAACCTGTTTGATGCTCACCCACCATTCCAGATTGACGGAAATTTTGGTGCAACTGCGGCAGTTGCCGAAATGTTGCTCCAAAGCAAAGTGGGCGAAGTTACGTTATTGCCGGCTTTGCCTGACGAATGGGCTTCGAAAGGCTCGGTAAAAGGGCTCAAAGCCCGAGGCAATGTCACGGTTGACATCGCCTGGGCAAACGGAAAGGTTACGAATTACAAAGTTCGTGGCGTCAATGCCAAGTCGACAGTCGTAAAGTTTGGAGCCGGTCGAGCGAAATCAACTAGCTAAATCGTAGATCAGAAAATGCCAACGGATAGGTGATTTCGTTCAGGTACTTGAGATCCTTGCCAAGGCGAGCCTCAAAATTGACACTAACCTCGTTGTTCATGCTGCCCCAAACAAAGCCGCTATAGCCGCCAAACGACGGAACAAGCCCAAAGTAAAACCCACGGTGGTTAAAGACATTGGAAAAGAGACTCAACACCTCTTCGCATGAATATGGGCAGAACACGTGGTTGTCGGCTTGAGTGACGACAATTCCGTACGGTGACGCTAAGCGGGCGATATCAGCGTAAAACTCCTTCGTCCAAAGCATCTCGCTGATCTCGCCTTCCTCTTCCTCGTAGGTATCGGTCGAGTCAACAATGATGAGGTCGTACTGACCGGTCGCATTCTTTACAAATGGAAATGCGTCGGTGATATGCAGATGAACGCGAGGATCATCAAACGCCCCATGGCTCAGGTTTGGCATGTGCAGGCGGCATGCATCGACAACTCCCTGGTCAATCTCAACCATGTCAATGTGGGTTACGGAAGGGATTTTGCAAAGCTCCCGGATAACTCCGCCATCGCCACCACCAATGACCAAAGCTCGCTCAAAGTGTGGCAAGTTTAGGCTCGGAATCTGAACCAAGCATTCATGATAAGCTGCTTCGTCGAAGTCGGTGAGCTGGATATGACCGTCAAGCAGAAGTGCTTTTCCGAAGACTTCGGTATCCAAGATCGTTACATTTTGGAACTCAGTCTGAACATTGCATAGTTCGCTGTTGACGGCAAACGACATTTGGATCTTGTCGGAGCGGATTGGGATAGTGAACGATGCCACTTCAATAGGATACTGCTTTTGGATTTAAGATCGCTTATGCCGCCTCTTCAATGTTGTCATGCGACGACTTCTTAATCGTTACGAGTTTTAAGTGCCTCAATTTGGATCCAAATGCGACATCGATGAGGCCGAGGAGGGCTGGGATTGCCAAGGGACTCCATGTTGCCCATGCAACACTCTTAAATGCGAGCGGAATACTGGCAAGAAAGACCAACGGGATAGCTCCGATTCTCCAAACAAAGAAGTCTTCAACATTTTTCGAAGTACTATCACTCGTCATTTCTGATCGGCAGCACCTCAACCAAATACCTAACATGCTCAGTCCAGCAACAGCGTTGTTGGTAGCGTACATCACCCATGCGCTCGCTAACGTTGGGTTTCCACTATGGATCGATGTAGTTAAAGGGAGGATCGATACAAAGAACAGGAAGATGACGTTTTGCCAAAGGAGCGTGCCATTGAATCGGTTCACATGTCGGAATACACGTTGGTGAAGCATCCAAAAGCTGGCGATAATGAAGAAACTCAGTGTATAACCAAGCAGCGCGGTTCCTTGTTCTTTGATGTTGAACCAAAGCACCCCGTCGCTCTCTGCGGACACAAACTTCTGAATGTCGAGTCGAAAAATGAGAAAGGTCAAAACGATGGCGAAGACACCGTCGCTCAACGACTTCAGTCGCGACAGTTCAGTCCCTTCATCCCGTAATTCTTGACGAAACCCCATTGCTACCCCTCGGTAATACAATTCGGACAATCGGAATCGATTGCTCATGGCTTCGCCGATGCGTTAAGATAAAGCTAGAGCAAATACTGATGATAGGTTTACTAGCTAGTCTTTTCACCGTGTTACCGCGTTCCCAAACCCCACCGAACATGGTCACGATGCAAATGGTTTTCCTTCGTGTCGTGCCGGGGCGAAACCCGCTTACGCCACATCTCGACAAAAACTACAACGAGCGACATATTTCTGGACTCAAAAAGCTTTGGGAAGAAGGAAAGGCTATAGCAGTTGGTCCGTTCGAAGATGAAAGTTACGCAGGCGTAGTCCTGCTCAATGCAAAGGACCCCGATCAAGCGAAAGAGTGGCTAAAAGACGATCCCTACGTAAAGTCCGGATACATTTCTCTCGATGTATTGCCATGGTTCTTCCAGAACGTTTTTGTCAAGGCTCCAAAGTTTGATGACATCGAGAAAGTCTGGTTTGGTATTCTCCAGAGGCCCAAAAATGCGCCACAATATCCTGCAGCCAAGTTGAGCGAGATGCAAAAAGGTCATCTCGAAAACATTGGAAAAATGGCCAATGATGGAATTCTTGCCGCCGCGGGACCGTTAGTAACAGATGGAGATCGACGGGGCATTTTCGTCTTTTTCTCCAAAGATATCAAGCAGATTCAGCGTGCCGTTGCGGTTGATCCTTTGATTCGAGGAAAGCGGCTCGAGTTGAAGTTGATGCGCTGGTGGACCAGTAAGGGAACAGTTGTACAGTATAAAGGAAGGTAATAAGATCGCAGGATTAAACGTAAGCCAAAGAGCTCTGTGGATTGGTGTTGCCTCTTTTTCAATCGTAGCAATTGGCTTTGGCATTTGGCGACCATTCGGTTTTTCGCCCAATCCGATCAATCAGCCTCTCATCGAAGAACAAACTTCGCGAGCGTCTGGTTTCACCATGAAGGCAGAGGCTAAGGTTCAAAAGAACGCCAAAACCGGAAACTTCGAAGTCGTTTCTCGATTATTTGCAACTGGACCAATGCATAAGACCGAGGTTATTCGGATGGAAGGGCAATCATCGCTGATTACTCCTGATGGCAAAATAACACCCTTTGGACCGATGGCTTCAACATTTTCCGATAACCTTATCGCCACCTTGTCAATGAGCAAAGTTCCGGCCGGATCCAAAGTCAAAATCACCGGATTCGTGCACGTTTACCACCGAGGAGAAATCAAGTCAGAACGAGAGATGGTTGCCGATGGATCGATTAGGCTTTATATGAATACCGGGACAGTCACCTTCCGCAAGGCACCCAATTCTAAACCTCCGCAACTGATCGTCGAATGCGTCGATCTCAGTTCGGTACATCAGCATGGGCTAGAACTGTTAGGCAAGGACAAAAAGACAGTCTCGAACCGAATATTGCTCAAAGAAGGCAAGCAACTTATTGACCGAGAGACGCTTCCTTACCTGGGAAGGCAACTTGGAATGGAGCCGTACATTATTCGGCAACTCATTCCAAAACGGAAAGAGCCAATGACATTAGTCATCCCGGTTCAAAACAACATTCCTTAGCCAGCATATTCTGACCAAAGTCAATGTTGAGAATTGCTCAAACCATTGACTTCGCGTAAACGTCTGTTTGAAAGGGTGCAATATGCTTACCGCCCTCATATTCTCAATCCAAACTCAATCCGTAACTCTAGCCGCTGGCAGGATCACGTTTGAAAATCACCTCATTAAAGCGACTCTGCTCCAGACTCCTTGTTGGTTTGTGACTTGTAAAAATTCGCGAGTATCCATACTTCCACCCATAAGGGGCAAATCTTTTAACTTTGACTACAACACAAAGCAACGAACTCTTTTGGGGGAGCAAGAATACTTTAATGCTCCCGTATACGAAGAACTTACTCGAGCAGGAACGACATACCGATTTGTTTATTGTGAAAGTAGTGCTTCAAAAGAACTACAACTACAAGGACAAATTATGGCTCCTCTTGTTCGAGACGCAAACTACCTCGTCTGGTCTTGTGCTTTTGATGGTGTTAGTTCTGATTCGTCAACCTTTATGCACACCGCGATACAGGAGTTTTTATTTAAAATTCCACAATCCATGAGAAACAACTCGCTACGACTCGCTAGGGGTCGAATTCGGACTGCGAGTCAAACTGAGCCAAAAAATGATATGGAAATGCTGAGCGGAGTCCTCAAAACAATCTTAGTAGGTGGATTCGATGCGCGGGATGCGGTGAATTTCTTAGCTACAGTACCAAGGACACTTGAACAAGATTCTCAAAGCTACTTGCAGAATGACCTACCGATTAGCGCAATGAACTTTCGAAAATTATCGACAGATAGAGAAGTTCGGACCGCATATTCCTTCTTGGCTCAATACTTTGGTGGCCGTGCCTATCGAAAGGACTGGCTGGACGATCTATCTTCCCTTTCCTACACTGACCCGGTAAAAGTTGCCAATTCTGCCTTGAGTTCTTTTGCCCCAGATACATTTAGGTGGAGATACACAGATATTGGAGCAACCTTCAATTCAAAAAGCAATCAATACAAACCATATGTCGAACCAAATAGTCAGGCACTCACTCGATTTCAGAAATCGAAGGACGAAAACGTTAGGATGATCTTGACTCACTACCTTACCAATCCTGGAAGCGAAGAAGAAGCGAAAAAATGGATTCCTGTACTTGTTCACTCTACAGAAGATTCGTGGGCGAAACCGCTAGCGATCAAACTCGCGGAATGGCTCAAGAGTCCTGCATTATCTCCGGACTCTGGAATTACGATGACTGGGCTTCGACAGAAATACAAAGACATCTATGGTATCGATTGAAGGGAACTTTCCCTGCCATGCATGTTGGTATTCTCACAGCATAAATGCGAGTTCAGAAAGTTCTCTCAATCAGTGCCCTCCTCCTTCTCTCCGGATTCTCTGCCGCTCAATCCGCTGAACTGTTTAATTCCATGCAATGGAGGTTCGTGGGGCCGTATCGAGGTGGTCGATCACTAGCGGTTGCCGGCTCCGTTCAGCATCCTAAGGAATACTTCTTTGGGGCAACTGGTGGGGGAATTTGGAAGACGGTTGACTCTGGTGCTAACTGGAAGCCCGTTAGCGACGGATTTTTAGGCTCAAGCTCGGTTGGCGCAATCACCCTCGCCCCAAGTAACCCAGATATCGTTTACGCCGGAACCGGCGAACGGGACATTCGAGGCAATATTTCCGAAGGTGACGGCGTCTATAAGTCAACTGACGGTGGAATGACTTGGGCAAATATCGGACTCAAAGAAACCCAAACGATTTCTCGAATCGTTGTTCACCCCACAAACCCAGATATTGTTTGGGTCGCGGCTCTCGGCCATATTTACGGCCAAAACGATGAGCGCGGAGTCTTTAAGTCAGTAGACGGTGGCTCAACTTGGAAGCGCGTACTTTTTGCAACAAATCAAGCCGGTGCAGTGGACCTCGTGGTTGATACGAAAGACCCTAAAGTCTTGATGGCAACCATTTGGGACGCCTGGCGAACCCCCTACTCTCTAAACTCGGGTGGACCCAATAGCACGATCATGAAATCGGTTGATGGTGGAGAAACCTGGACTGATATTGGTCGTAACGAAGGACTTCCAAAGGGGATCCTCGGGAAGATTGGAGTCTCGATTTCGCCGGTTGATCACAACCGTTACTGGGCTCATGTCGAGGCGATTGATGGCGGAATATTTGTTTCCGACGATGCCGGTGCGACCTGGAAAAAGACCAACGATGATCGCAACTGGCGTCAACGGGCTTGGTATTACACTCACATAATTGCTGACCCCAAAGACAAAGATGGTGTCCACGTTCTGAACGTTGGATGGGGCAAATCGACGAACGGCGGAAAAACGTTTACCAGCCTGAGACCACCACACGGCGACAACCACGACTTGTGGATTTCTCCCGATGATCCCAAGAGAATGATTGAAGCGAACGATGGCGGTGCGACGATAACCAGCGACGGCGGCGTGACCTTTAGTGAGCTTGATATGCCTACGGCTCAGATCTATCACGTTTCCACCGATAACGCGTTTCCCTACAACATCCTCGGCGCACAGCAGGACAATAGTTCGATCCGTATTCCTAGTCGAACCCTTGGCAACGGAATTACGAAGGATGATTGGACGGGTACCGCAGGTGGAGAAAGTGGTTATATCGCGGCAAAGCCGAACGATCCTGATGTCGTTTTTGGTGGTAGCTATGGCGGTGACCTCTCTTGGTTTAATCACCGGACAAAAACCTCTCGATCCGTTGATCCTTGGCCAGATAACCCGATGGGGCATGGCGCGGAAGATTTGGACTACCGTTTCCAATGGACCTTTCCAATCGTCTTTTCTCACCACAATCCTGAGCTTCTTTACACTTGTTCACAATTTGTCATGGCAAGCACGGACATGGGTCAGAGTTGGAAGAAACTGAGTCCAGATTTGACTCGCAACGACAAGACAATGATGAAATCGTCCGGTGGTCCGATCACCAAAGACAACACAAGCATTGAGTACATTGGCACCGTCTTCACCCTCGCAGAGTCACCCAAGAAGAAGGGAATCCTATGGGCCGGTAGCGACGATGGCCTCATCCATATCACCCAGGACGGAGGACGTACATGGACCAATATCACGCCGTCAGCCATGCCGAAATTTGCGAAAGTTAGCATGATTGAGGCTTCACCATTTGATGCTGGAACCGCTTTTGCTGCGGTTGATAATCATCTCAACGATGACCAAACGCCCTACGCCTACAAGACAACTGACTTTGGCAAGTCTTGGACCGCGATTACGTCCGGACTCCCTAAAAATGCCTTTGTACGTGTTGTTCGCGAAGATCAGAAGCAACCTGGTCTTCTCTATGCTGGAACTGAAACTGGCCTTTTTGTCAGCTTCAACAGCGGAAACCGATGGCAAAGTCTACAAAACAACCTACCGCTCAGTCCTATTCATGACATCGCTTGGAAGGAGAACGATCTCGTCCTCGCAACTCACGGTCGCGGTTTTTGGGTGATGGACGATCTTTCACCACTTCAACAAATGGCTGCTGATCCAAAGGCTGGAATGCGTTTGTTTAAGCCAAAGGACACCATTCCGGTCAACTACTTTGGGCAAGGTGGTCCAAGAGTTGGCGCGAATCCAAAAGGTGGCCTCGTAATCAATTACTACCTGCCCGACGAAGTTAAAGACATTAAGTTTGAAGTTTCAGATTCTGCTGGCAAACTCCTGCAAACCGTCTCGGGTCAAACCAATAAGGGTCTACATCAAACCAGCGCATCCTTTCGATACCCTTCGTTTAAGATGGTCCCTGGCATGATCTTTTGGGCGGGAGGAGCTTCTCCAATTGCTGCCCCTCCTGGGGAATACAAGCTAACTATGATTGCCGACGGTCAGAAGATGATGACAACATTCAAGTGGCTAAAGGATCCTCGGACACCGGCGACCGACGCTGACCTTCAAGAGAAATTCCGGTTCCAAACTCAAATTGCAGCAAAGATCGATCTTGCTCACGCAGCAATGAATCGAATCAAGAAGGCAAGAGACGCTCAAGGTGCAAACGCAGACCAGGCATGGCTCAAGGGAATTACCGAAGTCGAGGAAGCCATCTATCAAACGAAGAACAAGAGCGGTCAAGATCCTCTCAATTATCCAATTCGTCTGAACGACAAACTGGCTGGAGTCTTTTCCAATGTATCTGGGGCTGACTATCGTCCAACGAAGCAATCGTACGAAGTGTTTAACAAGCTTGCCAAGGAACTTGATATTCAGTTGGCGAAACTTGATAAATTGATCCCGCCTGAGAAGGCTACTAGGTAAAGTTAAGTAATGTTCCGACCAATTTATGCTTTTCTAGGCATCGCCACAATTATTACGCTGACTGCATGCGTAGGTCAGCAGCAGGAGCCTTATAAGAAAAATGAAGGCGTAAAGAGGTCGGGGGTTAACATCACGAACCTTTATAACGACACGTGCGCCAAATGTCACGGGAATAATGCTCAGGGCGGTGGCGGAGGCACGAAATCGCTTCTTACCGTTGATAAGTTCGACCAAAAGTGGGACAAACCATTCTTCGATGCAACTCGAAACGGTGTTCCTGATGCCGGAATGGAAGGATATGGTCAAACCATGTCCGACGAAGAAATATGGGCATTGGTCGTCCACATTCGCGAACTTCAAAACAAAGCGGTCCGGGGTATGACAGCACCAAAGCCAGTCGACGACGTTTATACAAGTCAATATTACAAATATAAAGTTGAAACGGTTCTCAAGGAAGACAGAGAACTTAAAACCCCATGGAGCATGGATTGGCTTCCAGATGGAAAGATGCTCGTGAACTTCCGACCAGGAATCATGTGCGTTGTCGAGAACGGAGTAAACCTTGGACGAGTCGAAGGTCTGCCAGAATCTACCGAACTTGGACAAGGCGGATTGATGGAAGTCGCAGTTCACCCGAACTACAAAAAGAACGGTTGGATTTATCTCTCAATTGCCGATCCAAAAAATGGAGATCGACGAAATGCGTTCACAAAAATTGTTCGCGGAAAGATTTCCTTCGAAGGTTCTAAAATGACATGGTCAGATGACAAAGTAATCTTCAAAATGACCGACGACAATTACACGGGTGCCGGACAGCACTTTGGTGGAAAGATAGTTTTCGACGGCAAAGGACACATCTTCTTCTCAACCGGTGAGCGTGGTAATGGTCCACTTGCCCAACGCCTCGATAAACCAAACGGCAAAATCTGGCGACTGAATGAAGATGGATCAATTCCATCGGACAACCCATTTGTCAACACGCCGAACGCGTTACCTGGAATATGGACCTATGGCCAACGAAACCCTCAAGGCTTAGCCATGGACTCCAATGGCGACCTCTGGGACACCGAACACGCACCTCGCGGTGGTGATGAAGTCAACCATATCATCAAAGGTTCCAATTACGGTTGGCCAGTAATCTCTTACGGTATCAATTACAATGACTCATCCGCTTCAGTGCCTTGGCCATCACCTGACCAAAAAATGAAGATGTCGGTCTACCGATGGCTCCCATCAACCGGTGCGTCTGGGCTAAAAATTGCTAAGGGCTCAGCATTCGCAAAGTGGAAAGATGACCTGATCGCCGGTGGTCTCGCTGGACAAAACATTGACCGAATCCGAATCAAAAACGATAAGGTGGTTGAGAAGGAAACCCTAATCTGGGGAATGGGAAGAGTCCGTGATCTCGCATTTGGCCCTGATGGCAATCTTTATGTCGCCTTGAACGAGCCAGACCGAATTGTCCGGCTCGTACCAGTAAAGTAAGACACAAGTCTTACCGGCGATCAATACTCGCCGGTAAGACCCTTTTTTTAGTGCTCCATTGCGTAATGTACGTTGCTAATATTGATCGCATTATATTTGGTTAATACAAGGTCGACTGAAGTTTGGTCGAATTCATCTGGTAAGGTGATTGCCAAAATCGCACCACCCTTATTAAAGGTATCTCGATAAAGGTTGATTGTTTCTTCGTTGACGCCTTGATCTTTGAGATAGCCTAGGGCTCCTCCAGCAAGTGCGCCTGCTCCGGTGGTTGCGGCCGCACCAAGAATAGCGGTGGCGAGGGCTCCTCCTCCAACTACCAGCCCAACTCCAGGGACGAATATTGCCGCGAGAGCCGCTGCGACTCCTACTCCCAAACCAATTCCTAAGCCCTTTTCGGCTCCAACTACGGCATCAGCAGCAGTTGTTGTCGACAACCCGGACTTTGATCCGAGTTCCTTGTTTTCAAATTCATTTGCACTGAACATAGTTGTGTGGTTCCTGCCCTGATGCATATCATGAGGAACAAATTTTAGACCGTGCCCTTCGTATTGCTCATGGGCGACAAGGCTAAAATGTTCGGCAGTTAGGCCAGAGTCCATAAGGGCTCCAGTAGCACGCTCTGCGTCGTCGATAGTGGAGAAAGATGCGTATATAGTTGGTCTCATGGTTTACCTTTGGACAATTCCTGCCCAGTAGTCTTTCATGACTCCTATTTGAAAGCAACATCGCGCCAGGGGTGGATTTGCTTGTCTAAGCTTTATCCGACAAAGGGCAAGAAAAAAGCCCCATGCAATCTGCATGAGGCTTTTTCCTAAGTCCTGAGTTTTGTTCTCTGACCCCTGATGAATTAGTCCAAAGGAGCAATAACGACTCGTCGATCTGGCTCTTCACCTTCGCTGTAAGTCGTAACGCCTTCGATCTCTTGAAGAGCTTTGTGAATGACTCGTCGCTCAAATGCAGGAAGTGCTTCAAGAACGGCTTCTTCGCCTCTCTCTCTTACCTTCTCGGCAATCTTTGAAGCCAAGTTAGTCAATGCTTCAGCTCGCTTCTTTCGGTAGTCGTTACCGTCAAGAGTGACGCGAACGCCGTTGGCAAGCTGTTGCTTAGCGACCAAGTTGATCAAATACTGGAGTGAGTTCAGAACTTCGCCATTCTTACCAACAAGATAACCGGCTTCCTTACCGTCGATCGAAAGGTTGATATATTTGCCTTGAAGTTCGCCAACGACGATTTCAGCTTCGAGACCTGACTTGTGAGCCAAAGTATTCAAGATAGCTTCAAGCTTTGCGGCATCTTCCTTTGTTGCGACAACTTCTGGACCAGCATCTTCTTCTGGGGCAGCTTCGACTGCAGGAGTTGCTTCACCAGCGGCGGCTTCAACTGGAGC
>Ga0194055_10003324_pt1 | contig 12380 bp, 5 predicted proteins | sample SepL449m_MetaG_FD_155482 | JGI IMG/M metagenome (GOLD analysis project Ga0194055, IMG submission 155482) | Anoxic zone freshwater microbial communities from boreal shield lake in IISD Experimental Lakes Area, Ontario, Canada - Sep2016-L442-9m | ecosystem: Environmental > Aquatic > Freshwater >... | reverse complement strand
TGGGCCGCTCCGGAGGTGCCCACGCGCTTAAGGATAGATTCGTACTTCGTCAAAGTGGCCCCGTCGAGTCGGCGGGAGGTCACTTCGCGGCGCGAGCGAAGATCCGCCAATTCCTCGTCCAAGGAGTAGTGCAGTTCTTTGACGGTGGCGTCGAGCTCGTGACGTTGACGCACCAAGGGGGAGCCTTCGGCTTTGATGGTAGCCACGGTCTCCTCGGCCGGCTCGACGGCCAGGAGGGCTTCGACTTCTCGATCTTCCGCCGCACTCACGATGTCGTCGAGGTGTCGCAGTTCCACGTCCAGAGCCGCCACGTCCTTCGCGGCGGTGGAGGGGGCGTTGATGCGTCGCGTGAGTTCGTCGCGTCGCCGACGCAGGGTGTCGGCCTGCTCGGTGGCCAAGCGGAATTCCTCTGCTAGGGGGGCCCGCAGCGCCTCCGCCGCACGCAGATCGGCGCTCAGCTGCGTGAGTCGCGCATCAAGCTCACGCAGGGCTACCAGTTCGGGAAGATGGGAGCGTTGGCTGAGAACCTTGTCCAACCAGCGGTCGGCTTCGAGGAGCGCGACCAGGTCTGCAGCGTCATTCATGACTGCCAGTGTCGCACACTCTGCACGGTGGGGTCGACCGCCAACTTCGCCAGCACGGCGCGGAGAGCGGGTTCGCAGCGTTCCAGGGCTTCGGGAAAATCAAACCAAAAAACCTCCGGACTCTCCCCCGCCGGCGGCGTCGGATCCTCAGGATCGGCCACGAGGACGTAACGCAGGTCGTAATGGGTGTGCCCGCGGGGGCCGGGATGCACGTCAACGTGAAAGAGAAAGGGCGGGTCGCAGTGAGCAGCCGTCAGTCCGGTTTCCTCCGCGCACTCGCGCAGGGCCGCCGCCGCGGGCTCCTCCCCTTCATCAATATGGCCACCCGGTTGCACCCAAATGCCCAGGCGTCGGTGGAGGTGCAAAATCACGCCACGGCGCGAGACCACAAAACAACTCGCCGTCACGTGATGCGGTGAGGATGCTTCGGAGTAGGGGTCCTTCTGGGTGAGATGTTGACGCAGTCCCGCAATCGACGCCGCCTCGCGCTCATCCACGGGGCTAATCAGGTCCACCTGGGCTAGCACGGCCGCGACGCTCACGAGGGGAACAACCGTCGCACGGAAACGGGCAGGTCGAGGTGACCATCTGACATGGCGCCGTTGGTGTCGGGAATGGGTGCGTCGTAGACCAGACGGGCCGGCACCGTCCCGCTCCAAATTTCGAGTTGTTGGTCGTCCACGTCGTCGCTGGTGGGGCCCTCGGACAGCTTGGCCGAAGCTTCGTCAATACTGAGGGCCACCACCAAGGTCAGGCGCTCTTCCTGCTTGCGCAGCGGACGAACCTCACCGCCACGGCCCGGCAAGACGGCGTCGACGAATCCGTTGAGCGCCGCGCGGCGCTCCTCGCCTTCGACCTCGCGCACCTGGCCCACCACGGTGACTGATCGATAGGCGATGGACGATTCAAAACCACTGCGCGCCAGTCGCAGGCCGTCATAGAGGGTGACCGACAGTGAGCCACGCCCGGCCGCCAACCACGAGCGCAGGGCGGCATTGGACCGTGAACCGTGGAGATAGATGATGTCGCCCTGGCGCGAATGCAGGGTAGGAATCGCCATGGCGAGGCCGTCGATGGTGGCGGCCAGGGTGCAAAAGGGTGCGGCGTCAATGATGGCGTCCACCGTGGCCGCGTCGTAACGGGCTTTTTCGGGGAGGCGCCGGACGCGAGTGTGCTCTCCGGGGCCGCGATTCGTCATTAGGCGCGCAGGTCGCCGCCGAAGAAGGTGCGGGCGTGACCGGCGACTTCGACGTTGCGCTCGAAGAGACGGGCGTGCATGACACCCCCACGGGCCGACGCCTGGCGCACACTGAGAGTAGGAGAACCGGTGCGCTCCGCCCACCAGGGGGCGATGGCGCACATCGCACTTCCGGTAACGGGGTCCTCGGTGATACCCAGTCGTGGCGCGAAGACGCGGACCGACACGTCCACCCCGGGGCCGCCGGGGCACACGGCCATGACCAAGGAGGCCGGAATGAGAAAGAGTCCCATGTGGTCGACGTGGAGCCCACAGAGCTCGTCGTAGTCGTCCACCACACAGAGCACCCCGCGCGCACCGGCTTGGTAGATCTCGCGCACGTTGCCGATGGCGCCGTTCAGCACGCTGACGTCTAAGCGCTCGATGTAGGAACGCGGGAGGTCGATGCCGAGCAGGCCCCGTGGCAGGGCGCGACCCGTCAAAACTCCCGACCGGGTCTGGAAGGAAATTTCTCCGGAGGGAACGCCTAGTTCGCTCAGCACGACGTGCAAGGTCGCCAGGGTGGCGTGGCCGCAGAGATCGACTTCGACCGTGGGCGTAAACCAACGCAGCGACCACTGCTCGCCCACCCGACGTACGAAGGCCGTCTCGGAGACGCCGAGCTCGAAGGCGATGAGTTGCAGTTCTTCGTCCGACATGGCGCGCTCGAGCAAAATCACCACCGCCGGGTTTCCGCGGGCCTGGTCGCCAATAAAAGCGTCCACCCACCAGAGACGGTGTCCGAAACCTGCGCCGACGTTATTCATACTCTGTACATTGCCACACCGCGCCACAAAATCGGCGTAGGGTCGTACGGTGCGCGTGGCTACCTTCAACATTCATGCCGGCGTGGACGGGTGGGGCCGTCGCCAGGACGCCGTCGCCGTCGCCGTCGCGCTCGAAGCAAATCTCCTCTTTGTTCAAGAGCTATGGCGAGGTGAATTCGACGATCAGGTCGTGGACCTCACCAGCGGATCACTGCGGCTGGTCGGCGAAGTGCCCTTGTCACAGTGCGAGCGCGTCACCGGCGCACGTGGTGGTCGTGGGTGGCAATCCCCGTTGGCGCTGCTACGCGGTGACTCCGGTCTCTTTTTCTCCGAACGAGTGCCCTTGTCGGCGCGACGCCAACGCGAGCGAGGTGCGGCCGTGGGCGTGGAAACCGGAACCTGGGGCGTGGGTCTTTTTACCGACCTCGAGGTCGTCTCCAGTGAGATTATTCACTTACCCCAACTACGCCGCGACAAGAGCCGCCGGGCCGTGATCGTTGCTCGTCTACGTGACAGTTCCCACGAGTTCTATGCCCTGGCCATCCACGGGGCGCATCTGAGCCACGGCTCGCTCGTGCAGTATCGCTTCCTGCAAACCCTCATCGATGGTCTAGATCCCCTACCGATGATCTTGGCGGGGGATTTCAATTGTTGGCGCCCCCTTCTTCGCTGCGTTCTGCCACAGTGGCGTTCGGCCGTTCGACGTCGGACGTGGCCTGCCTGGGCACCACATTCCCAGATCGATCACATCTTGCTGCGAGGTTCTTGGCGCGTGGCCGGCGCCCGCAGCGTCAACGGCCCCAGTGATCACCGTGGCTTGGTAGCTGATCTCCACTGGACTTAGTCCAGCTGTTGACCCATGGTTTCGGGTAGTCGTTGCAGTACCAGCATCAGGGGTAGCGCGGGCAAAAAAGTCCACAGCGCTGCGAGTCGCAAAGACGACGTGACCTGCGGCCCGTGAAAACTGTCGGCCAGCGCTCCAAACACTCCCAATCCAATAACCGCCCCCACCACCCCCGCTACCACGACCCAGCCTGCCGCTGTCGCTCGCTGGTCGCGCGGGAAATTCTCGTTCACGAGGGCACTGGCCGCGGGAGCGAAGATTCCGGCGGCGAAGACTCCCAAGAGATAGCCCGCGATAAATCTGCCTGAGCCTCCGCTGTAGGCCAATGTGCTCGTGAGGGCGGTGGCCACAACCCCCACCGCTACGGTCGATCGCCGACCCCAACGATCCGCGAAGAAGCGTGAGACGAATAACCCGACTACTCCCGTGAAGGCGCTCAGACCGACCACCAGAGCCACCGTGTGCGGCGAGATTTTCAAAATCCCTTCGCCGTATACGAATGCGAAGCCGTTCGCCGGGCCCGCAATGACTCCCATGGTCAACGCGACGGTGGCCACGATTCCCAGCGAACCGCGCGATGACCGAGCAATCGCCCCGAGGCGCTGACTAGCTCTTTCCCCCTTCGTCTCGGGAATTTCCCCCAGCCGAGGGGCAACCAGCATCGCCGGAATCAGGGCCAGAGCGAATAAAAGACGAAAAGAGTTAGGACCCCGAATGAGCCCGTGCAGCACTGCCGAAAGACCAGCGCCGATGCCAGAACCCGCCGCCAGCCAAGCGAGAAGGAATACTCGACGGCGTGACTCCGAAATCTCGACCATGATGACTTGCAGAACGGAATTAGAAGCGGTCAGCAATGGTCGAGCGCACGCAAAGCACGCCACGAAGAACCAGTAGCTCGGAGAAAGAGAAGCACAGGCGGTTACCACAAGACCAAGGAGGGCCATTCGACGTAACATGTACTGGCGACCACGTCGGTCGGCCATCGCCACCAGTGGTAGTGCCAACAAAGTGGCAACGCGCAAAGTGGCAAGACCAGCACCCAGGGTCGATCCTGAAAGCCCCACTACACCGTGGATGGTGGTCGATAATTGCGGAGATCCGAAATGATGGGCGACATCGTCTAACGAGGCCACTGCCCCGAACTGTCCGAATCCGGTCGCGACCGCCGTGAGAATGATGGTCCGTTCAACGCGCGACAGAGTAGTGGGCATCAGCCCATTTCAGCACAATGCCCGACCGCTCAAAACTTCACCCCGACCAACGACTCCCCTCAACCCAAGAAATCGTCGTCAGCTCCCCCGTAGGTGCTGGTCACATCGGAAAGGTTGAGGCTGATAGTTGGTTGGAATCATCCGAGATTCCGGCCGCGTTGATGGCGGTCACCGTGACCGAATACAGGGTCATACTTTGCAAACCACCAAACACGTGGGATAAGGGTCCCGATGTCCATGTCCACGTACCGCCATCGTTCGAAAGACGGACAACGTACGAGGTGATAGGCGCCCCACCCGTCTGGGTGGGAGCCGCCCAGGAAACCGTCAGAAAGTTATGATCGCCCGTGACACGAGTTAGTACTGGTGCAGCGGGAGCAGCGACGGAGATCGATGAATTAGATGCCGTCGACAGAGCGGAAGTTCCTGCAATATTTGTCGCGGATACGCTAAAGGTGTAACGAACTCCGAGGCCTACCGCAATCGTGCAGCTCAATTCACCCGTCGTCGTGCAGCCGGCCCCACTCGGAGACGACACCACCGTGTATCTCGTCACGGGAGCGTCCTGCGGCTGGGCTGCCTCGTTCCACGCCACCGTCACCGACCCATTTGCAGCACTGGTTGTGCTCACGAGACCAATGGCTACCACGTTGTAGGGAACTGTCGGGAACAGAACGTGTGGAGTGGCCACGGTGCTTACTGGTTTTGAACTTCCTGCGGCGTTGTAAGCTTCCACGGAAAAAGTGATGGGGATTCCGTTCTGCAAGTTCTTAACGGTGCATTGCAGGGGACCAACGAACCACACGCACGAACTGCCACCACCCGAAACGACGTACTTGCTAATCACGGCTCCACCAGTAGAGATGGGTGCATTCCAACTCACTTGCACAGATTGATAGGCCGGTACCGACGTAACGCTCACTACGGATCCTGGAATAGTTATCGGGGTAACAGTATTCGAACTGACCACGAGCGAGGAGCCCATTGCATTGACAGCTACCACGTTAAACGAGTAGGTGGTGCCATAGGTCAGCCCCGTCACCGTGCAGGCCAAAATAGCGGTACGGCAGGTGAAGTTACCGGGCGAGGATGTCACGATGTACGTTGCGACCGGCGCGATAGCGGCATTTTGCGGCGCGGACCACGTGAGACTTGCCGAAGAAGTTCCCGTGGAGCTAGTTCCCAATGGAACAAACACGTCGACCGAACGCGGTTCGAGTGGGGGCGCAATCAGCGGCACAGCGCTGGAGGGCGTTGATGGTATCGACGACAAGACTCCCGCGAGGGCAGTGACCGTAAAGGTATACGAAGCACCTAAAGGCAGCGAACTGATGACACACGTCAGGGCGCCACTCGTGGTGCACAATCCCTCGCCCGAACTAGAGCTCACTAGATAGGAGGTAATTCCCGTTGCGACATACGAGGGAGCTTTCCACGAGATTTTCGCCGTGCCAGCCGCAATCACCGTCGCTGTCACTCCTGTGGGTGATCCGGGGGTGTGAACTTCCACAATGGTGTTACTCACATCTGATGGGGGGGAGAAACCAATGGGGTTTTTCGCAACTACTCGGAATGTGTAGCTCTGACCTACGGTCAAACCGGTTATCACACACCACGGTAGCTGGTTGATGCACGTCTGACGAGATGTACCCGTCGTGACGTAATACGTCACTGGACCGGCGCCTCCGCCGGACGTCAGCGGACCGTCACCACCGTCATTCGTTGGTATGTTCCACGACAGCTGAACCGAACCGTCGGGATATTCCTTTGCGCGAAGTTGCGTAGGAGCAAAGGGAATCGCAAAACCAGGAGTTACGTAATTACTCATCGAAGAAACTGCTGAAGTGCCTGCATTGTTCAGGGCGACAACCGTGAACCGGTAGGTCAAGCCATTGTCGAGATTAGTTACCGAGCAACTAGTTGTTGAGGTCGTACAAGTTAAGTCCCCCGGTATCGAAGTCACCGTGTACGAGGTCACCGCCGAGCCTCCATTATTCATGGGACTCTTCCATGACACTACGGCGAGAGTATTTCCGCTGACGGCTGAGATTTTGGTCGGGCTGGCCGCTTGAGTGATAGGTGTGACCGCATTGCTCGTTCCGGCAGAGGAACTTCCAGAACGATTTATGGCCACCACGTTGAAAACGTAGTTTTTGCCATTGACCAAGTTGCTGACCGTACACTCGGTCGCAGTTGCCGGGCTCGGCGTACACCCAGCGCCTGCTGGTGTCGACGTCACGGCGTACGAACTTATTGCGGAACCGTTGGTTTGTTCCGGGGCGGTCCACGACAGGGTCACCCGCCCGGCGGCAGTAGCCGCGTTGGTGGCAATTACCGCAGCCGTGACGTTCAATGGAGGAGACGTGACCGCTGACGGTATCGCTGCAATCGTCGACGAGTTCGAATACGAGGAACCACCAGGGTTAGTGGTCTGGACCGAGAAGATATAGCTATCACCATTCGTCAAACCAGTGACAAGGCACTGCAACGGACCCGAAGCCCACGAGCAAATCTGTCCACCATTGGATTCATGCCCCGCCGAAATATCTGACGCCACTACTTGATATGTAACTCTTCCCCCACCAAGATTGAGAGGCGCGCTCCACTTCACTAGCGCAGAGTGATTCTGCGCTCCCGTGGCGGTCACATTGAAGGCTGGGTAGGGGGCATCAAACTGGGAGACGACTGCGCTGGCTACGGAGGGCGCAGAAAACCCGAGTGAGCTTTTCGCTTTCACGATAAAGCTGTAGTTCACCCCGAGAACGAGTCTGGTTACGCTACAGGTCGTCAAGGTCGTCAAAGTGCACCAAGTCCTACCATCCGAAGATGTCACCGTATATCCAGTTATGGCGAATCCTCCATCGTTGGCGGGGGCGCTCCAGGTGACCGTCAGCGATCCCTCCCCGGTAAAACTAGCGAGCACACCAGTTGGACTGTTGGGTACGGCCTTTGCCGGTTTCGTCGAAGAACTTGGAGCGGAAATAACTGACGGGCCAACACTATTCAGTGCAACAACGCTGAACTTGTACGTCGTTCCGTTAGTCAAATTGGATACGGTACACGATGTTGCTCCGCTCACCGTGCAACTTTGCCCACCAGGAGCTGCCGTCACGACATACGAAGTAATCGGCGCACCGCCATTAGACGATGGCGCTTTCCAGCTCACTACGCTGCTCTGATTCGCGATGGTACCCGTCACCAGCGTGGGGGCGCTCGGCACCGAAGTAGGAGATATCAGAGCACTAAGTGCTGCCGAAGTCGTTCCGGCGGCGTTTTTTGCCGCGACAACAAAGCCGTAGGCCACGCCTTGGGTCAAATTGGTAACCGTACAGGTCAGAACCGCAATGGAGGTACACGTCTTTCCCCCAGGACTTGACGTCACCACGTAGCTCGTAGCCCCCATGGCCGCGTTCCACGAAACGATCACCGAGCCCGTACTCGTGTAAGTAATCTGCGGCGTCGTTTGCACCAACACTCCCGTCGGAACTGCGGGAAGTGGCATGGGAATTATTGCTGGCGACGTCGTCGCACTAGAGCTTCCAACGATATTTTTGGCCACTAGTGAGGCGACATACGACGTCATATTTGTCAACCCGCTAAACGTACAAAGATGAGTTGTCGCAGCCACTGAACATAGCCCGCCGCTATTCGACAAGGCAACGGTGTACCCAGTGATTGGCGACCCGCCCGACACGACGTCGCTCCAGGCTATGGAGATGGTTCCATCATTGACCACGATTTGACTAATGACGGGGCTACCGGGAACCTTCAGTATTGTCCTCGCGTGGGGTGCGGGAGCATAGAGACGGGCGTGAGGTTGCACGTCCGTAGGGCTAACGCCCCCATCATATTTTTCAACCGGAGATGCACCATTTTGGTTCAGGGCAACCATCGAGATTGAGTAGGTCGTTCCATTTGTCAGCCCAAAAATGGAGCAGGACAATGCTCCGGTTGTCACACAGTTGAAGCCCGAAGGTGAGAGAGTGACTACGTAGTAGGTGATCGGCGAAGAGCCATTGTCACTGGGGGCGGCCCACGTAATAGTCATCGTTGTATTCCCAGCAAGCACCGTCACTATTTTCGGAGCTGCGGGTGGTGTTATAAGAGCCACCGGCTCGGAAAAAGCGGATAGCGCAGAGAGGCCGTTCGCATTGCTCGCCGCCACCGCAAAAACGTAGACCTGACCATCAACGAGACCTGTGACGGTACATTGACGATCGCTCACGTTGGCGGTCGTACAACTTGCATCAGTAGTGACGATGACTTCGCTTCCGACGCTCCCCGTCACTTCGAAAGCCTTGACCGTATAGGACGTGATGGCGGAGCCACCGTTGTCCAGGGCTGCTGAGAAAATGACCTTCATCTGTCCGGCACCGGCAATCGACGCGAGCGGCCTAGCGGGTGCACTGGGTGCTGTCGAGGCGGCGGCCGGATATGAAGGTAGTGAGGAACCAGATACACCAGCTGCATTCAGCGCAGACACCCGAAAGCTGTAGTTAATTCCATTGACCAGGCCAGTGAGCGTGCAGGTCAGTGCTCCCGACGTTTGACAACTTCTCCCCCCCGGCGACGCAGTAGCAACGTATCCAACGGGCTCAGAACCACCGTTATCACTCGGGGCAAGCCACGAAACGACCAGTTCACCACTTGCGCCGGCGGTAACTGTCACATTTTGTGGCACGGACGTTGTAGAAGCTGGCGTAATCGGGTCGCTCGCGGCCGAGGGGTTACTTAGTCCCTGAGTATTTTGAGCCTGTACCGTGAAGGTATACGCCACACCGTTAGTAAGGCCAACAACTCGACAAACCAATGGCCCAAAACTCCATTGGCAAGTACGGCCGTCCGGATTGGACGTAACGACGTAGCTCTTAATCCTATCTCCATCGACCACCAGTGGCGCCTGCCACGAAACCTGCGAAGATCCGCTTTGGTAGGACGTGGCGACAACTTGCGATGGGGCATTGGGCACGCCAACACTGGTGACGGGACGTGAGCCTCCGGAAATACTTCCCCGACCAACGTTATTCACTGCGGTGACGAAGAAAATATAGGTCGTCCCGACTCCCAATCCGCTCACGACACAGGAAAGGTCTGCTCCGTTCGGTGTCGTGCAGCCTTGAGAGTCTGGACTCGAAGTCACTACATATGAAGTGATGGCTGATTCCCCATCGAAATTGGGGGCGAACCATGACACCAAAATATTTCCCGAACCTGAGGTAACTCCTACTACCTGTTGCGGCGCATCAGGCCGTGACGCATAGGACACAAGATCACTGGGAAGAGAGCTACTGCCCGGACCGTTAACATTTAGAGCAACCACGCTAAAGGTCACCGGCTTCCCGATGATCATTTGTATCTGGCAGGTCAACGGTCCACTCACCCAAAGGCACGTTCGACCGCTCGGGCTCATCGTCACTAGATAGGACGTGACGTCAGCGCCTCCGTTATTCGCGCCGGCCGTCCATGCAACATCGGCGATTCCATTTGATTCAATACTGGCCGAGACGTTCACTGGCGCATCCGGCGCTCGTGACGGCGTGACGGCGCTGGTGCTTACCGGCAGACTTTCGCCGCTTTGGTTCATTGCCACTACCGCGAAAGTGTAGGAATCCCCATTAGTGAGACCCGCCACGGTGCACGCCAGCGGGCCGGTTAGCCAGGTACAGGTTTGTCCACCATTGGTCGGTGTCGTGGTGTCGGAGGCGGTGATCACGTATTGGGAAATAGTTGCCCCGCCGTTAGTGGTAGGGGCGAGCCAGGTGACGACTGACAATGCATTCCCGTTTTGGGTAGCCGTAGGACTACGTGGCGTCGACGGAGGTCCCGACGGTATCGCCGGTCCAGCCCAACCACCAATCTGGGAGTTGCCCAGCTGATTAACTGCTACCGCAGAGATCGCGTAGGAAATTCCATTCGTAAGTCCATCGAATGTACATTTATACGTTTCTAAATTTTCGCAGGTAAATCCACCCGGCTTGAGACTCACGACATACTTGGTAACAGCGAAGCCACCGTCATAGGCTGGCGGTTGAAATTCCACGACAATACGATTGCTCGTTGCCGTAACGCTCGTTATGGTGGGCGCGCCGGGAGTCGTTCGTGCTGGTCTAATTGATACTTTTGTCATTGAGGGCAAGGAATTGCCTCCAGCATTGCTCGCGACAACGGTGAAAAGGTAGCCATCACCATCGGTGAGACCCGTCACGGTGCACGCCAGCGGGCCGGTTAACCAGGTGCAGGTTTGTCCACCATTGGTCGGTGTCGTGGTGTCGGAGGCGGTGATCACGTATTGGGAAATAGTTGCCCCGCCGTTAGTGGTAGGGGCGAGCCAGGTGACAGTGCTTTGCTTATATTGAGGCGTGGCCCCGACACTTACGGGAGCTCCTGGTACCGTTATTGCAACAACCGCGTTACTTTCGGCAGACGCGGCAGAGAAGCCGACACTGTTGAAGTTGGTAACGGTAAAGGTATATCTTGTACCCACCTGCAGACCTGAAACAATGCAACTACCCGCGCCAGTGGAATCAACGCACTGTCGACCTCCGGGTTTGGAAGTGACTACGGCTTTGGTCTCTGGACTTCCCGGGTCATAAGGCGACAGATTCCACGAAACATTCACGAGTGGCTTCTGCGAATTAGCCACGCCAACGACCGCAGTAGCCGTGACGTCCGTCGAGGAATGCGGGGCTGTCGGGTGGGGCACCACGGCGTTTGATAACCCAGAAAAGTCAGAATCACCTTGAGCGTTGGTCGCAACTACAACGAAGCTATAACTCTGTCCATCCGTCAAACCTTCAACAATGCAGGTCAGAGCAGCACCATCAGAAGTGCTGCAGGTATCACCCTGAGCGTCGGACACGGTGTATTGCGTTATGTCCGATCCTCCAGTGTCAGGAGGGGCGAGCCAACTTACGACTGCCTGAGATTCTTGAGCACTCGCGGTCACATTCGTCGGTGGGAGCGGAACACTCAGACCAGGAGTAACGGTATTCGACGCTTCAGATTGATTCGAAGAACCAACAATGTTAACCGCGACCACAACGAACTGATAAGCCGTTTCAGCGTTCAAGTTCGTAAAAGTGCAGCTGGTTACGGTGACGGTGCAACTCCTACCACCCGGTGACGCAAAAGCAATATACGAAGTGATTGGCGCACCGTTGGAATTACCCGCGACCCACGTTAAATTGACTGATTCGTAACGCCCCGTGGCAACGACGTTTGTGGGCGGCGCTGGTCGACCTGGATTAAATAACGGTCGTACAGCATTTGAGGCCAGCGAGGAATTACCCGTCCCGACTGCGTTGGAGGCACGCACGGTGAAGGTGTAGAGAAGGCTGCTCTTAAGACCGGCAATGAAGCAGGTGGTTAATTGCGTCTTGCAGGTTAGTCCTCCGGGGCTAGACGTGACTGTGTACGACATTGGGAAACCAACCGAGTTCAGCGGAGCCACCCAACTGATAGTCGACGACAGATATTCGGCCGACGCGATGGGTGCAGATGGTGCATCCGGGGCGACCGCTCGGACGTCGAAGGTAAAGATTGCCGACGCTGGAATTCCCGGTCCGGATCCCGAAGAAAGATTCGTTGGTTGAATACCGGTAATCTTGATTTTGGACTTACCACGCAGCATGGCTACGAGAGGTTCACCAGAAACCGATGCGTACACCGTAGAACTAACGGTACCGGCGAGGGAGCCGGACGAGGTATTGGCGATAAAGATATTAAAAGCTACGCAGC
>Ga0194055_10003323_pt1 | contig 12382 bp, 8 predicted proteins | sample SepL449m_MetaG_FD_155482 | JGI IMG/M metagenome (GOLD analysis project Ga0194055, IMG submission 155482) | Anoxic zone freshwater microbial communities from boreal shield lake in IISD Experimental Lakes Area, Ontario, Canada - Sep2016-L442-9m | ecosystem: Environmental > Aquatic > Freshwater >... | reverse complement strand
CCCCAAGCATTCATCCCATTCCCCAAAGCCCCACTCAAGACAATCGCCAACCACCCAACCCCCGTTCCCAATCGAGCCAACACAAACCACCCGAAAAGCAACCCCGTCGCGAGGTTCGCCAATAAGTGGGCCCCATCGGCGTGCAAGGTCAGCCCAGTAATCGTCTGCCACCAAGCCCCATCCAAAATCGCTCCACTTACCGCCACCCCTCGCTCCCGCCACTCCACCCCCATCACCGATTGAATCCCAAAAAATATCCCTAAAATAACTCCCCCAAAACAGAGCGAAAGGAGCGAAACCTTGGCTTCTACTCGCTCCTCGACCACCCCAGGACGCCCCGATTCCTCCCTCTCAAATGCCGCCAACTCTTTCTCCGCCTCCAAACGAACTCCCGACTCTACTCGCAAGACCCACTCATCTTCCTCCCTCTCAATGGAATGCGCCCACTCCCTCGCCGCCACTACCAACCCCCGCTCTCTCGCCATGGACAATTTCCGATAACGCCCAACCTCCACCAATAATTCGTGACTTTCTTGCGGCTCAGACATCAATCGTTCACCACATACAGACCCCACAAGTCACTCCTCTGCCAAGAAAATATCTGCCTATTTTCCACAAAAGCCCCCTTCAACCCACTCTCTCCCATCATCCTCCAGCCCATCACCGAAAATCCCCAGCAGTTTGCGCTTTTCACGATCGTTCTTTCCCTCTAATCCTCTTCCCCATGCGTCCGTAGCTCAACTGGATAGAGCGCTGCCCTCCGAAGGCAGAGGTTGTGGGTTCGACCCCCGCCGGACGCACTCTCCCTTCTCCCCAGAGGTGTTCCTCAGACTAAAACACCCAGACTACTCCGCAAACAAGTAGCTCGCAGACTCTCTAAGTCGCCACCCGATAATTGCTTAAAAGGCTCGGGCTTCGGCTGATCTGCCACTTCGATCAAGTAAAGCACCCCCGCCATCAAGCTCTCCTCACTCTCTCGAATCAGCAACTCAGGCGGAATCTCCGCATCCAAAATCCCCATTCCAAACTCCGAGATTTCTACCAATTCCTCCACCCACCGCATCACCGTCGGAAGCGACTTCCCCGGGAACCGATGCTCCACCATCGCCAACAAATCTTTCCGCGAACTCAGATTCAACAAGAGGGCGAGAAAAAATCGGTGCTCTGGTTCAACAACCATCCGCCGCATTTCCACTAACCCATCCCGGCGAATAATCTCGTTTAAGGTCGGTTGCACATAACCGGCCAACGCTTCGTGCCTTTGCCGAAAAATTTCCCAATATTCCTCCCATCGTCCAAGGCTTCTCAAATACCCCACCGCGTTTTGCAAAATGAAAAATCCCCGCTCAAAGTCAAGCCCACGCAGCATCGCCGCCAAATGAATCGGGTAACTCGGATGCTCCAGCTTTTCTAAAAGATCCAACACCTGCTTCCGGCGGGCCGTCAACGCGTCGGCCTGAAACGGATCCACCGCCAGATGCGGTGGAAGATAGGTGAACTGCGGCCCCGTGCCTGGGTCGTGATGCGTCCGGATCACCACGGAAATCGAAGGCCGTTCCAAATGGAAAAGCGCGTGAATATGGCCAGACCCCGAAGTAATTGGTACAGTTCTTCCAGTTTCTAATAGCTCCACCCCAAGGAGTTGAAGATTTCCCACCCGCAGATTCGCCGAGACCGACTGGGCATTGTGAAACTCATAAGTGGCGTGAATGCTTTCCCCTGCCAACAAATGAAACGCCCCCGAAAACTGGTGCTGATGGATGTCCGTGGTCCCATCCATCCAAAAAAGCATCTGAATATAAAAATGCGGATTCTCATAAACAATCAGCTCCGGTTCCCCAAAGCCCGATTGACTTTGCAAGGGCTGCTCGTCTTCCAGCAAAAATGCCTCGATCAATTTTTCCATCTCAACCCGTTCTGCCGGTGGACTTTGCTCCAATGCCTCGACGGCAATCTCCGGAAATCGCTCTAAAGAAAAATTCGCAGACCTCCACCGCGCCAAAACCGATTTGCCCAACACTTGAAAGAAGTCATCCATGCACTCATCTGCGAGTAAGTTGCCACCCCGAGCAAGACCGATTCTCCACCCACCCGATGAAAAGCTCGCTCTCCCCAACTCCTAGTGCTGGGGAATTTGATTCAACGTATAGTAGGCCACGGGATGAATCAGGCCCTGCATCGCCCGGTCACGCACCCCATCGAGATGAATTTCATGCACATGCCCCCTGACCAACTTGCTCACGACAATCCGCACCCCCAACCCATCCGCACTCACCGTGGCAGAGACCACCTTCTGATCCGCCTGCTCAATCTCTGGACTCCCATACTCCGCGTGGTAGTGATGGGTAAACGTCTCCACTGTATAACTATTTGCCTGCGAAGCCGTTGCCACATCAACTGGCGCAGTAAATCGCAAATCAAATCCATCAGGCCGCACCCGAATCGTCTGCACTTCAAAAGGCAGTTTTCCCGTCCAATCCAACCGCTGTAACCCGCTCTCCGCTAGCCCGCGCACCGGCCACCCACGCTTGCTCCCCCCAGTGAAAAGTTGCCCTCTCTCCGTCAAAACTCCCCCGATTAATCCCGTCATCAATCCCTGTCGAAATGGAAAACACGCGCCTTGATACACCCCGTTCACCTTCTCCAAATCAACCCGCATCACCAAACTCAACGTGTAGTCCGCCACAAAGAGTTGCCCACTAAATGGCCCAAACTTTCCTCCCGACCGATCCAACATCACCGCCGTCGCCGATTGCCCCATCTTCTTGTAAGGGAAGATGATCGCGGGAAGGACGAGTTGCGGAATCCGCTCCCCATCCAAATAATACCGAGCCTCCTCGGTGTTCGTCGGCTCCGCAGGCCGTGGCCCCATATTCGGAGCGATCCGATACCACGCATTCCCAATCGGATGCCCATTAAAACCACTCGGGCGGAGATGTTTCAATGAACAAGAACCATTCCATGGACCTTGGTTCTCCGTATAAAAAGCGTCCCCCTCCAAATTAAAGGCCACCCCTCCAGGGCTCCTCAAACCACTCCCCATGGCCTCCCACCGACCATCAGGAAAATGACGCAGTGCCCACCCTCGAAATGGCCGGTCGGAGGTGTAGCTCCCCGTCAAACAATGAACCGTCCAGATCGCTCCATCCTTGTCAAAGTCCGAACCAAAAGTGAACTCATGCTCGTCACCCCACCCCCAAGCATCGCTCACCGTCTCATAACGATCCGCCCGCCCGTCCCCGTCGGTATCCAACAACCGCGTCACCTCACTCTGTTGCGTGGCATAAAGCACCCCCTCCCTCCACCCCAACCCCAAAACCTCCGTTAACCCTGTCGCAAACAGCTTCCACACCGGAACTGGCGGAGTCTTCTCCGCTCCGCTACCCAAAAAAACATCGCCCCTCCGAGTCCCCATGGCCAACCGCCCGTCTGGCAATGATCGCAGACTTCCCGCTTCTGCCACTGCCCCCACTGGTAACCCAATATTCGTGATCGAATAAAATTCCGCTTCCCTCTGGTTCACCTGCAACACCGCAAGGTCATCCGTATTCAAATTTTGTTTCGGACGAACCCTCTCCGCCCCCCGACTACTCTCCCCAGCGAAAAGGCATACGAAAAGGAACGGGATAAGTTTACCAAACATAATCAATCTCCAAAGCCGTTTTGCCATCGTGAGAAATCGGCACGAGTAATTCCTGCTTTCCCCCTTTTCCCCTCAAAATTGCTTCCTGATTAATCTGCAGAGTCAACTTCGTCTCCCCTTCAATCCTCCATGACCCCTTCCCCAAAGACGACAACCGTCCCGTTGCCACCCGAAAATAACAACCTTCCGCGACCGACCCATTAAACCGAATCGTCCGGTGAAGCGATTCATGCCCAGAGGCTTCCCGAGGAACCATCAAGTCCTCCACCCCTAAGGCGTCGAAGGCGTATAAAAAAGTCGGCCGATTGGTCGCGTCCAATTGCACTCCCCGAAATTTCATCCCCAAACTCTTACTCGACTGCACCGGCCACGGCGTATTCCGATCCCCAAGAATCGCCAGCGGCGACCCATGAGAAAAAATCACCACTTCCGTGCCCAGCGGCCGAATGGAGTCCATCCCTTGGACACTCCAATGGGGCGATGCATTCAGAAATCGACCACGCCACAGAAGTGCAAGTCGCATTTCCTCAGAATCAAAGGCCCCATTCAATCCCCCAGGAAATCCAGTCGCAATCCCCCGAAATCCTCCTTCCCAAAGCTTTCCACGATAAACCACTGTTTCCCCGCCAACGATCAACTCCATATTTTTCCTGCTGAGCCCCTCCGGAAATTTTGCCCGATCTCCCTCCGCAAAGTACGCCCACAATCCTGCAAATTGCCGATCCAAATCGCCACCCAAAACATCCACCAGCGGACTCACCCCGCCGGGCCAAAACGCGGGCATCCGGGTTCCGGGATGAAACCGATTCGGGTCCCGCAAAAATGCCCGAAACCAATCCTCATTTAGCCGATGCGCACTCGTCGTCAAATCAAGCAATTGCAAGGCGTGAGCCGGTTGCTGGTTAAATCGATGACATCCAATACAGGAAAGCCCGTCCGTTCCCGTAAGCCGCCTTCCCGCTTCCACAAGGATCTCGTGACCATCGCTCGGCGGTTTGATCTCCTCCGCATGCCGGTCAAGGGCGATGAATAATTTCGCCAATGGCTCCAACTGCTCAAGACTCGGCGACTTTGCCCCCATCTTTCTCCGCTCATCCTCCGCTTCGGTAAATTGAGGCATCCGCGTGTTCATATACGTCCGAACTCGCGGCGCCTCAGTCCTCACCCCATTGGAGGACACTCCACCCCCAATCACCCCCGCTCCATGAAGGATCATTCCCCTCAACCAATCCGCCTGAAGCTTATTCCCCACTCCATCGAGCTTCGGCGGAATCCGCCCCTCATCGCCAAGGTCATCGACATTCGCGGTGAAATATCCGTCCCACCCTCGAGGCACACCCCCCAAACCATCCCTCGCATGACAAGCAGAACACTGGAACGAGGCCATCAATTCTCTCACTCGCTCCGCCGGAGCAGGCGCCTTCAATCCCACTTGATTGATCGACACCAAGGCCTGTCGCAATGCTCCACGCTTCGCCGCTGGCAAAGCAAAGTCAGGAACTTTTCCCCCGGGCGCTTCTGCTAAACATCCGCGACTTGGATCAAGGCGTGCCAATGGTGGAGCGAGGCGTTTCCCCTCGTCGTCTCCGTGACAAGCCTGGCAATTCAACTGGCCAAAACGAATCCGCCCTTTTTCAGCCAGCTTCCGATTAATCACGAAAAGAGCGGGCCCCTTGGTTTTCTCTAAGTCCTTATCCGCCCTTAACTTCCCCGCTGGAATTTTTCCCCGAATCACTCCGGGCCCCTCCCATTCTAGAACCAGTTTCGGGGTATTCCCACCCCTCCGAACAAAGTCAACCTTGATGGCGTGCCATCCCAACTCCAGATGACGGACACTCTTGATCTGGGTACTTTCGCGCTCCCAAGCATCCTCATCCTCCGCCCATTGTCCATCCACAGAAATCCGCGTCGCCCCCTCCGCAGCTAAGTGAAATGTATAATCGCCCGCCCGATCAATGAGGATCCAACCCGCCAACCGAATACTCAGTCGACGATTGACCCCAGGCACTTCCAAAGAAAACTCTCCCACGGGTGTCGTGCTCGCTGGCACTGTCGAGTCCAATTCAGCCAAAGACCGCACTCGCTCATGCCAGACGGTAGCCTCCAGCGGAGAAAAAATCTTCGTCTCCCGCAAAAGATAATGCGCAAGATCAAATGCCTCTGCTTCAGTCAGATGCATCTTCGGCATTCGTCCAGAAGGACGCACCGCGTGCGGATGCAAAAGAAACGCCTGCAAACCCTTGAACGACCACTTCTCCGCCATCTTCGGCAAAGGAGACGCCCCCACAGACTCCACTCCACCCTTCATCGGACCGTGGCAAGCAACGCACCCAATCTGATGATAGAGCCCTTCACCACGAGCGACCGCCGCGCGGTCGGGAGGCACCACCCGAAACTCCGACGGACCGTTCCCCAAAAGATAGTGGGTCAACTCCTCCACCGCTCCCGCTCGCTCCGAATTCGTCAACCCATGGAGCAGATCGGGCATCGTCGTTCCGGGAACGGTCTCACTCGGGTTGGCAAGCCACTTGCGCAACCAATCGGGATTCACACGCTTTTCTAAGCCCGCCAAATTTGGTCCTCGCTTCGGTAAAATCCACGCTCCCTGCTCCAGCGACGCCGCATGACAACCCGTGCAGTTCAACTGACCAAGAGCCACCGAATTCCTCACTCCATCTTCACCAAACAACTCCCTTCCAAAGCCCAACAAACCCAACAAAGCCACCACGAAAATCATCCCCCAATTCGGAAACCATCCTCCACGGCGTCGCCCCATCGACCAATCAAGTTGCGCGTTCATGCTCTTTGTTTTGAAAATGCCTTCCTGTACAGAATCTACGCCTCACCGCCACCGAAGGCGACAAGGCACTCAGAATAACCAGAAAACTCTCGAACATTTCATCCCCAACCCCGCCTCTAGTCAACGCCTCCCTACAATAAATCGCCCAGAAACTCTCCAACCCCAATTACCCCGCCGTCGGACGGAATCCCTTCGTCGAACCACTCACCGGATCCAGTTGCACAGTAAAGAAATTCAGAGGCGGAACGCTTCCCGTCACCTTGTCATTCAGACTATGCACAGTCAAAAACCACCCGCCCGATTGGGTCGGCGAAAGGTTGGTCGATCCATCCTGAAGAAACCGAAAGGCCACATACTTGTAGCTTCTCCCCACCCCCCGAGGAAGCTCAGGATCCTTGGTCGTCGGAACTTTCGCCGCCTGACCCGTCCCCGCTATTAAGGTGGAAAAAACCGCCGCTGGATTGGCGATCACCAAACCTGGAAACCGTTGCACTTTATCCGCGGGCACCGCCGCACCTGATTCCACGACCTCAAAAACTTGCAAGGCGCGGTATTGCCAAGTCGCCGCCGTCGCCACCGCTTCCCCAGGTTGCTCAGGATCGGCGTATTGATAGAACCGCACTTCCATCGCCCTATTCTTGCTCAGCGCCAACTGCCGCGCCAAACTAAGCTGATCCACGAGAATCTGCGAAGTCTGCGTCATCGCCGATCCCCGGATAATTCCCGTCACTGCAGGTACGGCAAAAGTCGCGACAATCGCAATCACCACCATGACGACGAGGAGTTCGACAAGGGAAAAAGCGGATGCCCGTGGCGACCTGGGGAAAGATTTCATCTGCCTACAATGGCAAAAATTTCCCGAGCATCCAGCGAAAGAATCAACTATTTTCATGATTGTCTCACGGCTTGGAACCGGCGGTTGGGTCCCGAATTCCCAAACCGAAACGCCTCCCTGGGCTCAAACCATTTTTCAAATCAGCGATCTCCACCGGTTGCAGGCCACAACGGAATCGCTGTCGCCTGTTGGCTCAAAACGGCATCCCCCTCCAATCTTTCTGAATGAGCCAGTCTCCAAAATAACCAGCGAGCCTCGGTCGGTGCCTACTCTTGGCGCTCCCCTCGAATGGTGACGATCACCGTCGAAAGGCGGGAGTTCACCCGGTCGTAGATCAGAAAAAGCTTCAGCCACCGAGTAACGATCGGGCTATGGGACGGTAGAACCTCCAGGGTCGCCTCAAAAATCGCCTCCTGCCCAGATGGGCTCACCGCCACGAAGTGAAAGTCGGGGTGGGCAAGGCGCGGAACCCGAGCGTAAGTTTGCATTTGAGCTTTCGCCCAGCGGGACAGGCCAATCACCATCTCCGCAGTCAATTTTTCCTCCAGAGAACGAAAACATTTCGCCCAGTCTTCGGTCACCCGGGAAAGGTCTTGGGGTCGCGCCAAAGCGGAATCGCTCGGCCATTCCAGTTCAGGAATGCGCTCCATTTCCGCCAGAAAACGCCTTGTCACCGCTGGCTCCCCTGGCGAGGCCACCTCCCCATAGGCATTCCCATGCCAAATCAAACCAAGCGTCACCCAACAAAAAACCTTCATTAAAGACGACCAATTCATGCTCTCCATCTCCTAAAAGAATCACCAGCCCAAAGGAAGTTTCAATGCACGTCGTAACGATGCCCGATCATCCACCCTCCCTAAGTCGGCGGAAGTGAGTTCAACTGCCGAAGCGGATTCCATCCCCGAGGAGCCGCCCGCCCCACACTCGACCACCGCATCCCTCCCTTAGTCCAAGCCATTCGATGAGCCAGCGGGCTGATCCCTTGATCCTCATCCGTCACTCCAGGCTGAAACCCACACGAAGGACAAATCTCATAAGACCCTCCACCCGCATCAGTTCGCGGAGGCTGTTCCAGTCGAAACCAACCACAGGAAGCACATTGATACATACTCTATAACGAAACGATTTTCCCCGGCTGACGATCAAAATAATCAGGACTATTGGGTTTGAAAAATGTCTTCGTCGTCCCGTCTCGGTTGTACGCCCCAAATGATCCCGTCCGCCGATCATAAATCCGTATCACTCCAGTCGGGTCGACCTTGCTCTGCCAGTGCTCCGCCTCCGCTCGCTGACGAAATTCCCAAGCCATCCGTGCATAATCATCGGAATTCTTCGCCCCAAAATCTGCCCCATGCCGAGCATAGTGGTCGGGCAAAGAACTCAAACTCCCCCAAGTTTTACTCGTCGGCGGTGGCGAGGAAAACAAGCGGCCCACCGGTGGAACCGGAGTAGACGGCCGACTCTTCGCCAAGGGCGATCCCTTCCCTTGCCTCGAGATTGCCGCGGGCGAGTCTCCCGTTTTAAAGCAACCCCGCCCGAGCTTTTTACGTGCGGTCCCCACTTCGAAAAAATACTCGGTTGCAGGCAATAACCCCGTGAGTTCTACCTCATGATCCGCAGTCAACTCACCCTCAGCGTGATCAGTAAGACGATCCGCCTCCCGACCATAAGCAACTCGCGATCCCGTGGGAATATCCGTCCGCCACCGCACCCGCACCGCATCAGCCGCCAACGGAACGACCAGCGGCGCCCCTAATAATTCCGCCGCCCACACCGCGCTTCCCCCGAAGAAACAGAGGCCTAGAAAAAGTTGGAAAATCTTCCCAACCCCAGCCCGCCGACCGGTGCTCAATACCTCCACCCAAGACATCGGAAAAGAACTAAGCGACCGGAGCCTCTGGTGGTTTCGCCGGCGGATCCACCACGAGTGCTTCCTCAGCCAGCTTCTTTTTCGACTTCCGCTCCACGAGATAATAGAGAACGGGAATCAGAAAAATCGCGATCGCACTCGCCGCCACCATTCCACCGATCACCGTCGTCCCAAGAATATTTCGAGAAATGGCACCCGAACCCGTCGCCTTCCAGAGTGGAATACAGCCGAGAATAAACGCGAATGAAGTCATCAAAATCGGGCGCAGACGAAGTTTGGCTCCTTCGAGAGCGGCGTCAAAGGGCGATCGCCCTTTCTCTTCTTCGAGTTTCGCAAACTCCACGATGAGGATGGCGTTTTTGGCCGCCAAACCGATGAGCATCACCAGACCGATTTGCGCATACACATTGTTTTGCATCGAACGACCGAAGAGAGCAACGAAAGCACCAAAAACCGCGACGGGCGTGGCCAGAAGCACCGCAAAAGGCAGGGACCAGCTTTCATACAAAGCCGCGAGCACGAGGAAAACAAAGAGGAAAGAAATTCCAAAAACCACGCTCGGCGAAACCCCTTTCTGGGCCTGTTGTTCTTGAAAAGACATCCCTAAATAATCGAACCCCATCCCTTGAGGCATCGTTGCCGCAAAGACCTCCTCCATCGCCTTCATTGCCTGAGCTGAGCTGTATCCGTCGCTCGCATTGGCATTAATCTGGACACTTCGAAAAAGGTTATAGCGCATCGTAAACTCTGGCCCACTCGCGGAAGTCAGGGTGGTAACCGCACTCAAAGGCACCATCTCTTTCTCCGTGTTTTGCACAAAGAACTGCCCAATCTGGTTGGCGTTCGTACGTGCAGGTCCATCGGCCTGCACAAAAACCTGCCACTGCCGACCAAAGAGGTTGAAATAATTAATAAAACTTCCGCCCATAAATGTCTGGAGCGTCTTATAGACATCATCAAGCCGCACGCCTTGCTTGAGGACTTTCTCTTGATCGACAGTTGCCTTGATCTGCGGAATCACCGGAAGGGCGGTCGAGCTCACACTGGCAATTTCGGGGCGCTTCCGCACCGCTTGCATGAAGGTTTTCATGTTCTGGGTGAGAAAAGCCACGTCTTGGCCCGATCGATCCTCGAGAATAAATGTCACTCCACCCGCCGTGCCAATTCCCGGAATCGCGGGTGGCGAAAATGCGAAAGCAATGCCCTCGTTGATCTGACTGAGTTCACGATTCAAGGACTTCTTGATGAAGTTATACTGCTCGGTGGGAGCCTTTCGCTCGTCCCAATTCTTCAGCGTAATAAAAAAGAATGCACTATAAGTATCGGTCACCCCGCTGAGCATGCTGTAGCCGGAAATTGCCGAGCAAGCCTGCACCCCAGGAGTATTCTGAATGATATCCTCGATCTTCGCTGCCACCGCCGAAGTCCGTTGCGCGGATGAGGCATTCGGCAAAAGAACCTCCGCAAAAAGATAGCCCTGATCCTCTTCAGGAAGAAATCCCCCGGGAATTTTGCTCCCAAAAAAACCCGCGAGCACCGCACAACCGATCAAAACAAAGATCGCAATAAAGCTTTTCCTCATCAACCCACGGCAGGTCCCCACATAGCCGTTGGTCACCGCTCCAAAAGCCCGATTAAACAAATCGTAAAACTTTTGCATGAAACCCTTCCCACGCGACTTTGGCCTCAGAAGCAAAGCACAAAGCGCAGGACTCAAGGTCAAGGCGTTGAAAGCAGAAATCAGCACCGAAACAGCAATCGTCACCGCAAACTGCTGATAAAGTCGCCCAGTAATTCCCGGCACAAAGGCCGTCGGAATAAACACCGCCGCTAAAACCAGCGCAATCCCAATCACCGGGGCCGTGACCTCTTCCATCGCCTTCAACGCGGCCTCTTTCGGCGATAACCCATGCTCGATATGATGCTCGACCGCTTCCACCACCACGATCGCGTCATCCACCACCAGACCAATCGCCAAGACCAGCCCGAGCATCGAGAGGGTGTTGACCGTAAATCCAAAGACGGGAAACATCGCAAAGGTGCCCACCAAAGAAACCGGCACAGCCAACAAGGGAATCAGCGTCGCCCTCCACCCTTGAAGAAAGAGAAAGACCACGATCAAAACCAGAACGAGTGCTTCAACAAGGGTTTTCTTGATGTCCGTCATACTCGCCTCCACCGCCAAGGTGGTATCCAGTGAAACCGCGTAATCAAGATCAGGCGGGAAGTTTTTCTTCGCTTCCTCCATCAACTTCTTCGCCCCTTCCGCGGCCACGATGGCGTTGGTCCCCGGCAACTGATAAAGCGCCACCAATGCCGAGGGCTTTCCCGCATATCGGCTGGAAATACTGTAGTTCTGTGCCCCTAATTCCACTCGGGCGACATCACCGAGATAAACCATCGACCCATCCTCATTCGCCCGAAGGACAATTTTTTCAAACTCTTTGACCGACGAAAGTCGCCCCTGGGTCAGCACCGCATAGGTAAACTCTTGCCCATCGGGAACAGGCTGAGACCCAATCTGCCCCGCAGGATTCACGTTATTCTGCTGCTTCATCGCGGTCAAAATCTCCACGATCGTAATCCCTAACTTCGCCAATTGATCGGGCTTCACCCATGCGCGCATCGCATATTGCCCAGCACCAAAAACCGTGACACTGGCGATCCCCGGAACCCGGGTCATTTTATCATTGAGGTTGATATACGCGTAGTTCGCCAAAAAGACCCCGTCGTAGGTCCCGTTAGGAGAAAAAAGCGCAAACATAATCAAGGGCGCACTCGTCGATTTTTGTACGGTCACCCCCGCCGCATTGACCTCAGAAGGAAGCTGGGACGCCGCCTGCGTCTGCCGCATCTGGGTGAGAATCTGATCGGTGTTCGGATCGGTCTTGATGTCAAAATCCACCGTCAAGGTCATCGAACCATTATTCGCGTTGATCGAATACATGTAGTTCATGTGGTCGACTCCACTCATCTGCTGCTCAATCGGCGTCGCCACTGCTTGCTCAACCGTCAAGGCATCGGCACCCGTGAAACTCGCTTTCACCTGCACTTCCGGCGGAACGATCGTTGGAAATTGCGCCACTGGCAGCGCCAAGAAAGTCACCACCCCGACGATCGTCATGATGATGGCGATCACCATCGAAACAATCGGCCGATTAATGAAAAATTTTGCCATAATCAGTTACGGTTTAACTGGCGGAACCACTGGACTCCCAACCGCAGGCGCTGGAA
>Ga0194055_10003322_pt1 | contig 12386 bp, 13 predicted proteins | sample SepL449m_MetaG_FD_155482 | JGI IMG/M metagenome (GOLD analysis project Ga0194055, IMG submission 155482) | Anoxic zone freshwater microbial communities from boreal shield lake in IISD Experimental Lakes Area, Ontario, Canada - Sep2016-L442-9m | ecosystem: Environmental > Aquatic > Freshwater >... | reverse complement strand
ATATAGAATCGGCTAAATTATCACTAGAACCAAACGAGTACATGATTATATATTAACAGAAAAATAACATTGATTTTATGCTTATTTTATGTTACTATATATTTATGACATTCAGAGGTGAAATTAAAGAAACTCTAGATAAATATAAGGCATGGAATCGTTATGACAATCTATCTAAAAATATATTGTCAGGTGGCATAGCTTTATCTTCAATTTTTGGCTTAATGGCTATCTATAATTATGAGCAAAATGCTATACCTCAAACTGAGATTAATGACATTATTCATGGCGCTAGTTCAATAAATAACCCCAAGGATCAGGCAACCTTAGAAGCTGATCAAAAGAATATAGACAAAAATAGCTCAGCCGTTAATCTTGATCTTATGATTGCAGGAGCTGGACTTGTTATAGCTGTCAGTGGCTCTGCACTTGGTGAGCTCAGAAGAATTACTAGATAGTTATCTATCTATATTGTAAGCTTAAGATAAGTTACTAATAACTTTTCTTTATGCATAAAATATCTTCCAATGAATTCGAAAAACTAGTACATGACTCGGTTGACGGGCTACCAAAACTACATAAGGATAACCTAAAAAATGTTGGTTTTTTTGTTTTAGATTTTCCAACCAATGAACAGATAGCAAGGTCTAACCTTAAACCAGGACAAATGCTACTTGGTCTCTATGAAGGTGTTCCACTGTCTCAGCGCGGCGGAAATTTAAAGCTCTTACCAGATACTATTACCTTATTTCAAATACCGATAGAAATGAGCGTAAATGATATACAGCAGCTTAAATCTAGAATAAAAAACACCGTTTGGCATGAAGTAGCCCATTACTATGGACTTGATCATGACAAAATTGATGAAATACAAAATCGTAAGGTTTAAGGTTAACCTCAGTGAATACTGTATAATAGCTAGTTAATATGAAGTTAGTTATTCAAGTACCATGTCTGAACGAAGAGCACACTCTTCCTCTTGTTCTAGAATCTATACCAAAAAAGATAGAAGGTATCAACGAAATAGTTGTCTTAATTATTGATGATGGATCTTCAGATAAGACTCTTGAAGTTGCCAAGAAGCATGGAGTTAAAGAAATTGTTCACCATACTTCAAATAGGGGACTAGGTGTTTCCTTTCAAGATGGCGTAAACAGAGCTCTAGAGATTGGAGCCGATATCCTTGTAAACACCGATGGAGATAACCAATATCCTCAGGCTCAAATAGGTGATTTAATAAAACCAATTATTGACGGCCAGGCAGATATTGTTATCGCAGATCGACAAGTGCATAAGATTGCTCACTTTTCTAAAGCTAAGAAAATACTGCAAAAAGTTGGAAGTCGAGTCGTTAACATTGCTGCAACAACCAATTTACCAGATGCAGCTAGTGGCTTCAGAGCCTACTCAAGGGAATCACTTATCCAACTTAACGTAACAGCTAGGTTCAGCTATACCATGGAAACAATCATTCAAGCCGGTAACAAAAAACTAGCCATAGTCAGCGTCCCAGTAGAAACTAATCCCAAAACAAGAGAATCTAGGCTATTTAAATCTACCCCAGAACATATAGCTAAATCTTCTTTTGCAATTATTCGTTCATACATAATGTACAGGCCTTATATGATATTTATTGGGCTAGCTATATTTTTATTCTTACTCTGTTTGATCCCATTCGTTAGATATTATGTATTCTTTTTAGAAGGTCGGCACGGCCAACACGTCCAGTCTTTACTGCTTGGCGTAGCATTACTGCTCAGTTCAGTCATGGCGGTTGTCCTAGGAGTAATAGCTGACCTAATTAGGATTAATAGAATACTTAATGAAGCAAGTTTGGAACATTTGAAAAGAATTAGGTTTTCTAAAAATAAGAACCTAGAACAATAGGCTTTAAGACATTTTGAACATCATTGGTTAGTGTATTAACCGTTGAGTTATTCCAAAGCCATGTGTCTTGATGTCTAATAATAAAGGCTGAAGCTCCACCACCATATAATAAACACATGAATACTAGGCATACAAAAATGCCTTTGTAGTAATTTTTATGAAGATTAAAGTACTGTTTATATCCAAGTGATAAAAGATAAATAACAATCAGAAGTAAGGGCATTAAATACCGGCCCTGAACTGCTACCTCTTGATGATAAACGGTATATTCGTAATAGTTATATAGGAAGAGTACTACCGTGTAGAAAACCGTAACAAAAAGAAGATATCTATTGATTATTTTCTTAAAAAAGACTGTCCGGTAATATTTCAAAAGCAAAACTACTCCTAGAGAAGACACAATGACGGCTGTCCATTCAGGCACAGGCAGGGGAGGAAGTCCGTAATATTTATCCCCAACCTTGGCCAGTGAAAAGAAGTAGCTGTATGTCATTGTATGACTCCAGTTTTGACCATATAGAACTATGTTTTTTAATGGATACTTGTCCTTAACTTGTAGATAAACTTGGTTGCGCCAATATGGACTGTAGGCATTGCAATCTTCCATATCAATAACCTGATCACAGCTTGGAATGGGCGTATGGTACTTGAACGTATTATAGCCATACATTGCCACGAATAAACCAATACAGAGAGATAGAAATGTTCCTAGGAATAGTTTGTTCAGCATGCTCAGCCGACTTATACTTTTAGACCAGTCTTTTATCTTTATTGAGTTCGGCTGACGATAGTTTTTAAACAACCGGTAAGATATAAAAATGAATTGTCCAACAAAAATGACCAGAAAGATATATTGAGTTAGACAGGCAAGACAAGCAAGACTGAACCACAGTACTAGATCTTTAATTGGTAATTCTTTTTTGTTGGCTAGATTATTTAGTGCTCGAGCTGAATAAAGAATAGTTAAGGGTGTCAAAACAAGCAGTAGATTGTCATAGTTAGACTGCGCTCCCAAGAAAGCACTAATTGGTAATAGGATGTATATAAATAGTAGAGAGTTAGAAAGCGCGCTCGAAACCTTGAGATCGTTAAATAATTTCTTGAAGAAAATAAGACTAAGAGTAAACAAGCCAATATTGAAAAACCTAAAGATACCTTCCTGGTATACATTGTTACTAGTGAATAAGCCGACAATTCGATATGGGAAGCTGAGCAAATAATGATAGAGATAAGATGGGTCTCGAACAATTTGACCAAATTGATTAACATCATCCGGTTGAGTTGAGAAAAAAGGTAGCCAGTAATGTGAATATAGCTTGATTAACCCAAGGTGGTAATCTTCGTCGTAACCCATTGGATAGTTGTAAGCTAGGGCTAGCCAAACGGCCTGGAATACAAAGAAAGCAATTACAAAGTAGAAGAACTTTCTACTACTGATAATACTGATTATTTTTCGGTTGATTCTAGTTAATGTCATAAGTGATTTATGGCTCTTAATAAAGATTATTTATTATTCGGCTTAGAACTAGCTTAAACTATATCTATATTTTTTAAAACTAAAGATTTAAAAAAGGTATAATACTAATTAAGCATATGAAATATACTAAAAAGCTTTTATCGCTTAGCATAATCATCCTAACAATATTAGGATTTATCTATTACTTTATCAGCCATCCTTCATCACTATCAGCAATTAAAAATTTATCAATTATTAATATTAGCTTTATCCTATTTCTTTATTTCTTAGCACTGATAAGTTTAATCTTAACCTTAAAATTTTCAGTTGAGCTGTGCGGTATAAAAATAAAAAGAATTGAAAATATCCAACTGACTATTTGGTCTAACATCGCTAATTTCTTTGGGCCTCTTCAAAGCGGGCCAGGGATTAGAGGTTTATACCTAAAAAAGAAATACAGTCTTAGCTTAAAGAAATTTCTTTATGTTTCGCTGCTTTACTATGGCTTCATAGCACTCATTAGCTTTATATTTATTGGACTTGGAAGTTTCGCTTGGTATTACGGCCTCTTATTAATATTACTAAGTCTCGCAGTCATATATTTTGGTTTTAATTTCTTAACAAAAAGAATCAAGCCTCAAGATCGACCAAAACTAGCACTTTCAATTGTTATTAAATTATTCGTTATGACGTTAATCCAACTGCTCATAACTTCCATCATCTATTTTGTTGAACTTAAGATTGTTAATAAGAATATTGGTTTTAATCAGGCTCTAGTTTACTGTGGTGTAGCTAATCTAGCTTTGTTTGTATCTATTACTCCAGGAGCAATAGGTTTTAGAGAGAGTTTTCTACTATTCTCTCAGAAGCTACATCACATATCTTCCTCTAACGTTATTTCCGCCAGTTTAATAGATAGGTCAGTCTATATTGTTTTCCTATTAATTCTGATTGCAGTTGCTAGTTTTATGCATATAGGTAAAAAGCTTAAAAATATAAGCTAGGTAAAAGTTGACTTCGAAATAATCAATCAAGATACTAATAGTCCTGCTTGGAGCTGTCTTCAAGCTCAATATTTGCGCCTTAAAACTAATAAAAGACTATGCTAAATTTTTACTGATTGAATAATAGATTCTAGCGATTTAGTAATTACTGAATTGCTGTAATGTTCCTGGTATAACTTATAGCCATTCTCACTAATTCTAGTTAGTTCTTGGGGGTTATTCTTGGCCCATAATATTTTTTCTACTAAATCCTTAACACTAGCTTGTTTGGCGATAATACTATTTCTTTTATCGATAAAATATTGATTGGCCTTACTCTCACCAATAAGTACCGGTCTTTGCGATGCTAAGAACTGGTAGGTTTTTCCCGTAATAACTCGGTCGGCTTGAGGAGTCCCTCCATAAGGTCCACCTAAACAAAGATCTGAGTCAGCAATATAATCTATTAACTTGTCATACTTAATCCAAGGGTAATAGGTTATTCTTGCGCCGCTAGAGATAGCTTTGTTAATCTGACCCTGAACCAATCTACCGCCACCTGCAATTATGAAGTGAACGTCCTCTTGGCTTGTCAGTTTAGCTGCCTCAAGAACATAAGGCAATCCATGGAGAGGCAGCATATTACCGTAATAGAAGACACCAAAAGATTCTTTGCTTTTAGGTTCTTGTTTTTTAAAGACGCTCTCATCGGCACTGACTGGTAAGGTTTTATACTTACTAATACTAACGCCTGAAAGTTTTGAAGATATCTCAGCATCTGGCGTAGTATCACTCAGAATAATCTGACATCTATTTAGCCATTTTTTATACATTGGATTAACAATCCTAGTTATTAAACCAAAACTAATATTCTTTAAGCTTATATCATGCTTTTCTTCAGTCGACCATGCCAATGGAACAATAAACTCATCAAAAATAACTGGTTTATGTTTAGCTAAGAAAAGCACAAATGGTAATATTTCTTGTCCACGAAATGTTAAAAAATAAATATCTGGATTAAGTTTTCGGACTTTAATTAACTTATATATGACTTCAATAAAACGAAATGGATTAGTTTGACGGTTCTTAACTTCCAAAACTTCAACTCCTGAGATATCCGACAAACATCTTTTTATGACCTGTCCTCTAACATAATTTGGGTCTTTATAGCAGGTAATTAAGGCAATCTTCATGTTTTTATATAATACACCTTAAATATCTTTGGATATATTGTTTAAGTATTTGTTATAATAAATTCTAATGATTACATATCTACAATCTATGTTGCTCGGATTACTGCAGGGAATATCTGAACTATTCCCAATTTCATCTCTAGGTCACTCAGTATTATTCGCATGGCTCTTCGGATGGACTAATATTGTTAAGCAACAAGCTAGTACTGAATCCTTTTTCTTAGCATATCTTGTCATGCTCCATGTAGCTACAGCAACAGCCCTGTTAATTTTTTACCGCAAACAATGGATAAAGATAATAAAAGGCTTCTTCAGCTCAGTTTCAAAAAGAAAAGCTGAAACTAGTAATGAAAAACTAGCTTGGCTGTTAATCGTAGCTACAATCCCAGCTGGTATCTTCGGCCTAACCTTTGAACATATGCTAAGGACTCAATTTGCTAAACCACTATCAGCTGCAATTTTCATAATCATTAACGGCTTCATCTTACTGTTTGGAGATTACTACATAAAGAATCATCACATTAAGAAACCTAAGCGAGATTTTCTACTTGATACTTCTGCTAAACATACAGCTGACAAAATGACTTTCCTAAGAGCAGGTATGATTGGTTCAGCTCAAATATTAGCTCTTTTTGCAGGTATCAGTCGCTCCGGTGTGACAATTATCGGTGGAATCGTGACTGGTTTAGATTACGAAGATGCTGCTAGATTCTCTTTCCTATTAGCAACACCAATTATCCTAGCTGCTGGACTACTAAAATTACCAGACTTTTTTGGACCTTTAGCTAATGGTGCTAGACCTCAAATTTTAGCAGGCGCTCTAGTTGCTGGTCTATCGGCTTACTTTACAGTTAGATTCCTCGATAAGTATTTCCAAAATAAGACTCTTAGGCCATTTGCTATCTATTGTTTTGCTCTTGGTATCTTCATGCTACTAGTTGGCTTCCTCGGATATCGACAATTCTAGATAATATGCTGGATATATTATGAATCTTGCTGACTTAGCAATAATATTTATCTTAGTATTCATGATATACCGTGGATCTAGAATTGGTTTTATAAGAGAAATATTTGCCACCTCTAGCTTCATTCTCAGCATTTTCATAGGCGCACTAATAATTCCGGTAATAATAAAGCACGTTTCTAATGCAAGCAATAGATCTATCTGGGCAATTAGCCTGATGATCATTTTTATTCTGACATTTTTGACTATTGGTGAGCTGATAGGTGACATTGTTAGAAAGAAATTCGTGACTAAAAAACTAGATAAGCCAGATCGTATTTTAGGTGGAGCCTTAAGATTCCTAGGAACTCTAGTGGTCATCTGGTTAGCTGCTAGTATTCTTATCCAAATACCAAATAAAGCTTTAAAGTCACAAGTTCAGCAATCCTTAGTAATAGGTCAGATCAATAAAAGCTTGCCATCAACTCCTAGTTTTATGTCGACTATCGGCAATATAATAGCGCCTAATGGCTTTCCAATGGTTTTCATAGGCAATGAGCCGCTTGCTAATAAACATATCGCCCTGAACGCTTCAGATGCTTTAAACAAATCAGTCAACCGTGCTCAGACCTCAGTCGTTAAAATTGAAGGTTTGGGTTGTGGCGGTATCGTAGAGGGTAGTGGCTTTATAGCTGCGAATAACCTGGTTATCACTAATGCTCATGTCGTCGCCGGAATTAGAGCACCTTTTATATATGATCAAAATGGCCAACATAAATCTAGTGTTGTTTACTTTGATCCTAATCTAGATGTAGCTATCTTATCTAGTTCAAACTTAAGTGGCAGTCCATTAGCAATAAATACCGGAAATGTAGAAGACTACACACTAGGAGCTGTCATGGGATATCCGGGCGGTAAGGATCTTGTAGCAAAAACTGCTGCTACACTCAATAAGCTGCATGCTACAGGTAAGAATATCTATAACCAAGGTGATACCTTGAGAGATATATATGTGATCCAAGCAGATATCCAGCCTGGAAATTCTGGTGGACCATTTATAGATAGCAACGGTCAGGTTGATGGATTAATCTTTGCCAAGTCAACGTCTTATCAGAATCAGGGATACGCTTTGTCGATGGGCCCAGTAAAAACAGCCCTGAATTCAGCGATAGCAAATCCTACTCAAGTTAATACCGGACAATGTGCAGAATAATTGAATCTATGTGTATAATATAAATAATGGTCAGTAAGAAAAAACAAGGTTTCAGAATTGATAAGTTAATTCCATGGGTTCTAGTTATTACTGGAATTATTGGACTAGCCATGTCAGCTATTTTAATTTTCGACGAAGCTCAAATCGCTAAAAACCCTGATTATCGTCCAAGTTGTAATCTGAATCCAGTAGTTTCGTGTGGTTCGGTTATATCTTCGAAACAAGCCCAAGCCTTCCACTTCTCGAATCCATACATAGGCCTTGTTGGTTTCACGGTTGTTATAACAACTGGAATGGCTATCTTCGCCGGAGCTAAACTAAAAAAATGGTACTGGCTAGGACTTGAGTTTGGAACTATCTTTGGGATTATTTTTTGCCATTGGCTGTTTTATCAAAGTGTCTATAAGATCAATGATCTCTGTCCATTCTGTGCCGTTACATGGGTGATCACTATCACCATGTTTTGGTACACTTCATACTATAACTTTCATCATGGCTATCTTAAGCTTCCAGCAAAACTTCGTCCAGCAGGACAATTCGTTAAGAAGCATCATATCGATATATTGGTCCTATGGCTACTTATTATATTTGCCTTAACACTCAAGCATTTTTGGTACTACTACGGTAAGTTCTTAAACTAGAGTCACTAATCTATTCATAACGCAACGCAAGAATAGGATCTTTACGTGCTGCTTTGAAGGCTGGCAATGAGCCAAAGATAATTCCGATACTAAGAGACAGTAGGAATGCAATCACAAGTATTGGCCAGCTAATCTTAGGGGACAGGGAAGTAGCTAATATTAGCCCGTAGTCAACCATGAAGGAGATAATAACGCCTAGTATTCCCCCGAAAAGACTTAGTACGCTCGACTCAATCAGAAACTGCATGAGTATTTGGGAGTTAGTTGCACCTATGGCTTTTCTAATACCGATCTCTTTAGTACGTTCAGTTATAGATACGAGCGTAACATTCATAATCCCAACTCCACCGACTACTAAGGCAATCGATGCCACGATAGATATAAGGTAGGTGATTGAATCGAGTACTTGAGAAGTTATCGCTAAACTCTGGCTTTGTTTTAAGACCGTGAAATCTTGGATGCCACCATGAAGTTGCAATAAATTCTGGTTAATAGTTTTGATCGAGGAACTGACTGAGCTAGAATTTTGAGCCTTTGCCATTATTTCGTAAATTGGTGCCGTATTATTAGTCAGATTCTGAGCCGTTTGATAAGGGATAAAGATTGCATTATTAAAATCTGTATTAAGCGACAATGGAGCAGACTTAAACTGATCAAAAACTCCTCTGACTATAAAAGTCTCTCCGTGGAATTTAAAAGATTTACCTAGCGGAATTTTCTCTCCAAAAATCGTATAGGCTATATTTTGACCAATCACTGCCTGGTAAATATCGCTACTACTTGAATCAAGATATTCTCCGTAACTTATTTTCTGGTTAGCTAGACTAGGGAACTTATCTCCAGCACCAATTACGACTACCGAATATTTACCGTTATCACTTTTCACTTGGCCATTAACTATATTGAGGGCAGTTGAGGATTCAAGACCTGGCGTTTTAGCTACACTGGCTACATCATTCTGTGTCAGGCTAGATATACTATTAGAATTAGATAGCTGGCTCAAATTACTCAGAATATTACTAGAATTAGATTTATTAAGCTGCCCAGGCTTGACTAGTATTAAGTCCTTGCCAGAAGCATTAATTTGACCACTAACCTGGCTCTTTATACCATTAGCTACAGATACAATTGTAACCACAGAAACAATGCCAATAACTATACCAAGTACAGTTAAGAAGCTTCTCGTTTTAGCGTATCTAATAGTTCGCAGCGCTAGATAAATATCGTCTCTATAGGAAATAGACATTATGACTTCTTCCTCTTTATATTATTTTTTCTTTTTTTAGGAACTGGCTTCTTATGTTTAGCGGTTTTCTTCTTAGCGTGATGATTCTTCTGGGGGATAGCATCCATGATAGCGGACACGCCAGCTAGATCATCTTCAATAGTTTTCTTTGGTGCCTTATACATAACTTTTTTAGCCGTCTCAGCAACTTCACCGATTTTTGTAGCCTCATCCACTAGCACTGAACCATCATGCATATAGACAACCCTTGATGCATATCTAGTTATCTCTGGGTTGTGTGTTACTAGTAAAATAGTACTGCCAGACTTATGAATTTCAGAGAATAGTTCCATAACTAGTCGCGAGGATGCGCTGTCCAAATTACCAGTTGGTTCATCAGCAATAATAATTTTTGGGTTGTTAACTAGAGCCCTGGCAATAGCTACACATTGGGATTGGCCTGAACTTAAATGATTCGGAAAAAAATACTTCTTATCTGCCATGCCAACTTTATCGAGCATAGCCTCGGCCATTTTCAGTCTTCGGTTTAAGCCGACTCCTTTATAGGCAAGGGGCAGGGCGACATTTTCTAAGACATTCAATCTAGGTAACAAATTAAAGGATTGAAAAACGAAGCCAATAGTATCGCGTCTAATTTTAGCTCGCCTGCTTGTTCTTATTTTATCGACACTTCTTTTATTCAGCATATAGTTGCCATAAGTTGGCCTATCTAAAAGTCCTATGATATTCATAAGAGTAGATTTTCCACTACCGCTTGGCCCCATGACTGCGATAAACTCATTTTCATCAATACTTAAAGAGACTTCCTCAAGAGCTACGGTTGTAGCATCTCCAAAGCCATAAATCTTACTAACTTCTTTTAGATTAATTATGGACATACCGTAAACTATATTGTACAGTGGTTTTTCCACAGTTTGCAAGGTGTTTTTAAAGAATTTTTAAGCTATAATATAAATGCTTTAAAGATATGGAGAGGTGCAGGAGTGGTTTAACTGGCTCGCTTGGAAAGCGTGTGTCTGGGTCAAACTGGACCAAGGGTTCGAATCCCTTCCTCTCCGCCACATTTTATTAGACTATTTTACTTCGACTACAATAACTGTTTTATCATCATTTTTGGTAGAAATTTCAATTAATTTATTGGCTACGTTTTGAGATTCATCATCGCAGACTGCCGCAATTTGTGCTTCACTTAATAAATTCGGTTCTTTGTCACCAGTAATACCATCAGTCACTAAAATAATTTTATCTGAGGCTGTTACTCTTATAAATCCAGATTGCTCAACAGTCTTAGGCTCACTACTATTAGGGGCATGGCCAAGATAGTTACTTATATGATGCCCAAAACCCTCATCGTGGGATAATTGACTAGCTTCACCCTCCCTATATAAATAGATTCTAGAATCACCAGCTGAAGCCCAAATTAAGTAAGGGAAAGTTGTATCATCTTCTTTAATTTGAATAACCCTAGCAACAGTACCCGTAGTCACACCATCAGTCGATTTTGAAACTATGTTACTAGCATCCTGCAATAAACCAACTAAGTTAGTAATTTGATTTTCTAGACTATCTGCAGCTTCATAAATCTCATCTTTAATCATTGCAACGTTGAATACTGCGCTAGCAAGAGTTGCTGCAAAACCACCCTCGCCACTACCACCAGCACCATCAAAAACTCCAAATAAACCGATTTCATCTCTGACAATACTTGTATCTTCGCCCTTTAAAGGTAACTCGGCTGTACCTACTTCAAACCTTGGATCAGGCTCATTTCTAGCTTCATATCTATACATACTGAATCTCCTTGTCTAGCTAATTCCCAATCAGAGTACCAACTGTTTTACCTTTAATGGCAGCGTCTATATTGCCCTCGGTCATACTTTCGAAGACTATTATTGGCATCTCATGTTCAAGTGCTAAACCTAGCGCGGCTTTATCCATTACCTTAATAGCATCATTTTCAACTGCTTCCAGGTAAGTAATGTGGTCTATTTTTTTAGCATCTTTGAATTTGGCAGGGTCTTTATCATATACTCCGTCAACCTTAGTTGCTTTTAGAACAACCTGACAATCTAGTTCAAGCGCAATTTCAACGGCTGCGGTATCAGTAGTTAGATATGGACGTCCAGCACCACCCGCAACAATAATGACTCTTCCACTTTCTATGTGCTTATTTGCTAGTCTATGGATAAATTTCTCAGCTACCTGTTCGGCAAAGATATTAGACAAGCATCTAGTTTGTAATCCATTGGCTTCAAATATATCTGTTAACGCCAAGGCATTAATCATAGTCGCGAGCATACCCATATGATCACCAGTAACTCTTGCAATACCATGACCAGCAATTTGAGCACCACGTATAAAGTTGCCACCACCAACCATGATTACTATTTCTGCACCATCACTTTTTGCTTTTTTTATTTCTTGGGCAAGCCACTGTGCAAACTTAGGATCAATGCCTGAATCATATTTACCAGATAATTGTTCACCAGAAAGTTTCAGTAGGACTCGTTTATAACTCATTAGTAATTTATTCTAGCAAGTTTATTGGCTTAGGGCTATACTAAATTACATATTATGACTAGTATATGTTCTTGGAATGTCAATGGAATTAGAGCGGTGGACAATAAAGGCTTGCTAAAGCCATTTATTGATTCATTGCAACCAGATATTATTTGCCTACAAGAAACTAAAGCTCTTAAAGAGCAAACTGAAATAGATTTTACTGGATACCATGAATACTGGAACTCAGCCGAAAAGAAAGGCTACTCCGGAACGGCAATATTTACAAAAATTAAACCAATCAATATTACTAATGGATTACCAG
>Ga0194055_10003321_pt1 | contig 12386 bp, 12 predicted proteins | sample SepL449m_MetaG_FD_155482 | JGI IMG/M metagenome (GOLD analysis project Ga0194055, IMG submission 155482) | Anoxic zone freshwater microbial communities from boreal shield lake in IISD Experimental Lakes Area, Ontario, Canada - Sep2016-L442-9m | ecosystem: Environmental > Aquatic > Freshwater >... | reverse complement strand
GTCGACCTTGATGACCAAACTGATCGAAGATGCATTGCCTACGTTGTCCGTGCCCACCAAGGTGTAGCGGTAACAGCCGGTTGCCGCTGATGTTTCGAGAGCGCCAACAGCGCGCGGAATAACACTCGCCGCGGCGTATGCAGAGCATGTACCACCAGACAAAGTTCCGACTTCACGGCTCAAAACGTTGCTTGCCATGCCACTAGCGGCATCGGTGAAGTCGGTTTCGGTTTGAATGGAATAGGTTCCAGTTGTACTTGTACCAAGTCCACCCGCATTAGAGGCAACCACGCTATTAGCGGTCAAGGCGCCACCGGTGGGGGCAGCGTTGTCAGCAGCAAAGGTCACACTCGAGTCGCTGATGTTGCCCACAACGTCGCGAGCAGTAACGGTGTACTGCGAGGGAGCCGCAGATCCGGCATTCCACGAGAAAGTGCTCGAGGTGTAGGTCTTGGGGTTAGCCCCTGACCCACTTGAGATCGTTTCGGCCGCGTGCGTCCAACCAAATCCATCAACTGCAGGGAAGGCAGCTGATGCAGGGCCGGACTTGTCATCGGTAACCGCAGAACTAATGGTTAATGAACCGGCAGATGCAGAACGGAAGTAGATCAACGAACCCGACTTGAAGGCGTTTGAACTGCTCACGGTCAGTACTTGAGTAGGTGCGTGGGTGTCGCCGTTTACCAGCAACGATGCACTTGGTGCGCTTGTTGCCGACCAGGTACGGAACACCGCGGTGACGGTGTACGTGTAGGTAGCATTTGGAACTGAGTTGTCAACGCAAGTAATGGCAGAAGCCGACAAGTAACTGGCCGAGTTTCCAGGGGTAGTTCCGCAGGCATTCGCCGTCGAACTTCCATCATTGCGTTGAACGTAGTAACCGGTAAGCGATCCGGCAGGAGCTGTGGTTCCGGTGTAGGAAACCGTCACGGTGCTGTTGTCCACGGCCAACAAAACTGACGTGGGCGGGTTCAAGGTTGCGGCGGCTGCGCTTCCACCACCGGTACCCAAAGTGGTCCAGTAAGCAAAAGCTGCAGCACTTGCCCCCACAACTAACAAAGCACCGACAACGGATCCGACGCCGAAACGGCGGAACATGCCGGTAAATACAGAACGAGTGGCGGTAAGCATTAGTCACCAACCCCTTGTCCTGTTAAGAGCAACGGGAAAGTAGCGCCCTTACAGGCGCTTTGATCCGTGGTTGCTAGATCCACCAGTTCAATCGGCAGTTCCACCTGCACGCTTGAGGTCGCGGGGATCATCTGCTTGGGGCCAGTGCCATAGAGGTAGTGGCCCACATTGACCCATTCGGGTGAACATGCTGTATTCGATGGGATGCCAACTTCGACATCGACGCGGTACAGCTGGGCTGCGAAGGGGTTGGGGTTGTACACCGTGACAAACAAGGTGCGTGATGCACCTGGTTGTAACGGACCGCTCACAGTTGAGCTGAGCGAAAGGTCATAAACAGCAACAGCGTTTGTGAAATCAAAAACCACCGTGTTTACGCCATTGCTGACCGTCGCAGCTGAAATCCGTGAAGTGGAAGCAGTGCCCACACCATCGGCTGCACCTGTGAAAGTCAGCGTGTGACTGCCCGGCTCCAGATTCGTTGGCACCGTGAACTCATAGTTCACCGCGCCATCGCCTGCAGCCGAAATGGTTCCCAAGTTGCGAGGAGTCGATCGAAGGATCACTCCTACCGGGGCACCTGGGTTAAACCCACCGAAGTGAAGCAGCACCGAATCCCCGGGTTCCAATGCTGGGTTGTTAGGTAGAACTTTTCCATCGGGACCAGTGGCGACAAGTTCATCGCCAGCCGAACTTGCAGTTCCCGATCCACCGGATGTCGTCGCTCCAACTTGTGGAGCAGTTCCCTCTACCGTGACCGAAGTCGATCCAAAGGATCCACCAAGCGGGGTGTTGGTTGCCGGCGCAGTTGGCTGAGCCAAGCTCGGCGCCTGAGCAACATCACCACGCGAACGCCCACCGTTGTAAGCGGTTGTAAACACCGCTAGAACGATGAAAACCCCAGCGAGCAGAACAAGCCCAACAAGTTCAAGCGGCGCGCGGCCACCTGAAATCTTGTTGGGCTTGTTCATGATTACTCCTCTAGGGCTATGCGTTATGCATTGCTTCTATTGCCCTGACTGCCTGAATTAGCTAACGGTGAAGGAAAGGCTGACCGTTGCGTTCTTGCAGGCGTCCTGGTTGTTAAAGGTGTCCTGAAGCATCTTGATGGAAGCTCCAGTTTCGGTTCCGGCGTAGTAGTTATCGCCATTGGAGACCAGGGCGTTGATCGTGCCGTTGGTGACTTCGAAGTCCGAAGCGGTGCAGCCCTGCTTGTTGGTGCCAGAAACAGCGACAACAACGGTGCCGACCTTTTCAGCGTTGGCGTCAGGGTTGTTGATCTTGATGTTGATGGCCTTTGCTGGGCCACCTGGGTACAGACCATCAACCGTGTTGGTCTGCGCGATGGTGATATTGGCGTTGGTGCCAGTGGCGACTTCGCCAGTACCGGTACCAGTGGTGGTCCAGTACGCGAAAGCGACACCGCCACCGACGAGAAGAGCAGTTGCAGTTGATGCAATGAGCAACGCACCGCGCTTTGTCTTGATGAACTCCATTGTTTTTCTCCTTGTGTGTTCACTAGCCCTAGATGAGCAGTGAGTTTTAGTCACCGACATTTGTCGGCATCAGTAGTTCATCAAGAAATGCGCGCAGGCGAAATCGCACAGTCGGACAAAGCCAATGGCACCTTTAGCCAACTTTGAATAAAACAAACGGTTGGCGGCCTGATCTATCCAAAAGGATGATCGGCATCAGTCAAAAGGTTGACTTACATCGTTGTTACATCGCGTTAGGTATAGCTCGGGTGACACATGCAGTCAACGAAACGAATCGAACCAAAACGCATCCAATCCGCCAGGCACATCCTTGATCAACGGCTGAAATCAAGTCCTCACGGTGAATCAATGGGGCGCAGGACAATTCCTGCGCAGTATTGCCGGTATCAAAAATGATGCTTAGATTCTCCGGTGACGAGGTAGGGTAGGCACATGATTGAGGACTCAGCCCCAACGAGTTCTCGCCAGTGGACCTTTTTGACCAATCATGGCCACGCGATCATCTACCTCAATAGCCACCCAGACGCCCGAATCCGCGATATTGCCGAGGCCGTTGGAATTACCGAGCGAGCTGCCCAGGCGATCTTGTCGGACCTAGAAGCCGATGGTTATGTCACCAAGACCAAAATTGGCCGGCGAAACCACTACGAACTGCACGACAGTTTGAAGTTCCGCCACCCGGTCGAAGCCGGCCACAAGGTCAGTGAACTGTTGGAAATCTTTTCGGCGCCCACCGCTCGGCTTGCTCAGTAGTTCGCGGATCGGCCAATGGCTTTTCGGCTAGTTGCTTCGAGCACGCACAGTCACGGCGGCAACCAAGGTGATCACTGCTGCAAGAGCCGCGAAGATGGCCGCGAGCGTTGATTCGGGAATTCCGGTGGCGCGTTCAACTGCTACCCAAGCCAAACCCCACGCCAAACCAACAGCTGGTGCAATGCGGCCCTTCAAACCAATGGCTAACACAACCCCCACCACGGCCGCTACAACCAGGACAACCACGGCCAGCCACGTTGCGAGAGTTCCCAGTGGATCGATTCCCAAGCTAATTCCCGCAGCGGCTGAGTTTGCGACCGTAGCGATGCACGCCCAACCCAGGTACAGACCAAGAGTTCCGTCGATCATGACGCGTTCGTAACGCGTGGTGGCGGGTTGCTCGTTGAGTCGAGCGAGAATCAAAACAAGCACCGCGACCAGAGCTACCAAGAGCAGCACGCTGACAACGAGCCAGGCCAACTGAACGGCAGCGATCCACGCGGCGTTCAACAGCGCCGAAGCAACGATGAGCCAACCAGCGCGACGCTGACGGGAATCCTGAGTGCGCCACGGCATCGCTTGATTGATGCCTAAAAGAAGAAGCCCGGTGTAGATAACACCCCAAATAATGAAGGCGGCGCCACCTGGAGCGACCAACGTGGCATCACTATCGAGCACTCCTCCGGCTACTTCACTGACCGGCGTACCAACAACAGCGCCAGAACCTAGGAACGACACGACAACAGCGATGACCACACTCACCAGCACACAGAGTTGGCGAACACCGTCGCGTTGATTCAACGTTTGCGTGTTATCAGTTGCGGTCATGCGTAAGCCTCCGGCGAAGTCGTTAGTGGGCGCAAAGGCCACAAGCGAGCATCGTCAGTATGGCTGACCGCATCGGGTTACGCAGGGCAACAAGGCCGCAGCGCTGGGATCTCAGACCTGCGCAAGCTCGCCAATTACGACTTCAACTGGACTAGCGTGTGAAAGACCACCAAGGGCTGGCGGGCCGATGGCCACTTACAACGACAGGAACGTGATGACCCAGGATTGGCAAAACCAGAGTCGGCAAGCGCCTATTGCAATTCTGGTCAACGGCCCCAGTTCGTCAGGTAAGTCGACATTGTGCAAAGCGCTGCAGGAACGTCTAGTCAGTGATTCCGGCGGCGATCAATCAAAGGCTTTCTACCGAGTTGCCTTCGACGACATGGTCTTGATGATTGCGGATTCGCTTTACCCGATCAGCTTTGTGCAACTGCAGGGACGTGACACCAGCACCTTGGCATCCCGCGCACCCCACGATGGTCGAGCGGCCTGGGAATACGTCAGCGACGTTGCTGCAGATGAAAATCCTCGGGTGCGGCTGGCAACCAGTCCGGTCACACGGCAGCTATTGACTGGGCTTCACCGAAGTTGGGGCGAACATCTTCGCCTGGGCACTGACTTGATCATTGACCACTTCATCCAAGACGAAGACTGGTGCGATGAGATCCTCGATGTTTTGCAAGCCGCCGATGCCAACGTCCTGCTGGTGGGTGTCCACTGCTCAGTAGAGGAACTTGAACGACGCGAATCATCGCGCGCTGATGGCGGAGTAGAAGGGCGCCCCCGTGGATTGGCCCGACGCAGCAACGAACTGTGTCATTCCCATGCTCTGGTCTACGACGTTGACGTCTGGACCGATCGGCAATCCACTGCAGAGTCGGTCGAGGCCGTCATCAGCGCTTTAGATTTGGCTCGACCGCTTGGACCTACACGGCGCGTAAACGCCAATTCCTAGTCCTCGGGATGAAGAGTGCGCCTGTAGGGATTCGAACCCCAAACCTTCTGATCCGTAGTCAGATGCTCTATCCGTTGAGCTACAGGCGCGTGGCTGTTGAGCCTGCGAAAGCATACAAGTGAGCAACTTTGTTCATCTCGGCAGGCAACGTGGTGCACTTGCGTTGCGTGGACCAAAGCCCAACGGGAAAAATGTGGCGGAGGTGGAGAGATTTGAACTCTCGATGGGCGATAAACCCAAACCGCATTAGCAGTGCGGCGCCATAGACCGGACTAGGCGACACCTCCCCACGCACAAAGCCGAAGCGATGAGCGCGTGCTGAAGGCTACCTGAAGGACACCGGCCCTTAGTCCTCGGCTTCAAAGCAGGTGTCTTTAACGGCAACAACCGCCGATAGGCTCGCATGGTGAGTCCAAGCAAGCCAGCAAATCGTCGCACTCCGGGCACTAGTAGCGCGCGAAAACTTCTCACCACCTTGCTGTCCTTCACCGCGCAAGAACCCACTCCTACGATCAACGAAATCGCCGCCACTGTTGGGGTGCCTGTTTCGACCATGTATCGCTACATCTCGCTCTTGCGTGAAACCGGGTTAGTCGAGCCCATCGGTGACGGGCGTTTCCGGCTCACCGATGCAGTAGTTGGCCTCAATGCTGCTGCCGACGCAGGTCGCACGAGTTTGCTTGAAGCCGCTAACGCTGAACTGACCGCACTGCGCAATGCCATTGACGAAACCGTCTTGATTGCCCGTCGCGGTGGTGAGAATGCGTACTGCGTTGCGCGCGAAGAATCTTCACATCCAGTTCGCCTCCAATTCGCTGTCGGACAAGCCATGCCTCTGCATTCGGGTTCAGTTGCTCGTGTCCTTCTAGCCAATATGCCCACCAGAGATCGGTTGGCATATCTGGAATCGCGAGAAAGCGAAATTTCAAAGGACCGGGCTGCCCTACTTACTCCCATTGCACTTGATGAACTGCGAAGGGCTGGCTGGGCTCAGTCTTACGAAGAAGTCGACGCGGGCATTTGGGGCTGTGCTGCTGCCATTGAGGTTGACGGACAGGTCATCGCAGCGCTGGGAACAGCTGGACCGATTCATCGCCTTGACGAGAGGAAGCGCAAGGTCGTCATTGATGCGGTGCGAAAAAGTGCGCAGACAATTTCGCTTGCAATGCAAGCTGGTGTCTAATTTCTGACCGAACAAGGCCTTTGGACTTGACTCATAGCGAGTTACATCTGTTCCAATGGATGCATGCGAACTGTCGTGGTCCTGATGCTCCTAGCGTTAGTGGCTGCTGGGTGCTCCAAGAAATCCGAACCAATCCAAACACCCACTGGAACGCCCACCCTTACCGATAGCCAAACGCCCACACCAACTGCTTCGACACCAACGCCTAGTGCCACCCCGCAGCCCACAGTTGCAACCACAACGATCACCATGAAGGTGGTTGGTGGCTGTCGTGACTGCTTCTTCCAGGCCTACACAACGGTGAACGGGGTGACCAAGCCTTACGGTCAAGGTCAAGGCTGGCTAAGTGCGCCACCAAAGTGGGTAGTGCCCACAAAATTCACGCACAACATGTCCTTTGGCTATACCGATCTTCCACCCGATGACACCAATGGGAATCCAACGGTTGTTGTTGTGCAATACCAAGGTGTTGCAGTCGGAACTGTTCTCACCGCCGCTCAAGCTCAAACGAAGAAATTCGGCTCATGGTGTTGGAACGGGACGACCAAGAAGACGTTCACTATTCAGGTGCGCGCAGCCACCATCAAAGTGCCAAATACGGATCCAACAACTTCGGGCGTTGAGCCTTTGAAGGATCAGGTGTTGGTCTATGCCAGTCCCTTAATCGGCAACGGCGGCACGTTCCACTCGACGTTCTACGGTGGTCTGGGCATTTCCGGCACACCAGAGTGCCCGTAGTCGAAGCAACTCACCAACCAATGCTTAAGAAGTCAGTGTTAAGCAGTCAACGCGGCCAGTTCGCTGCGAACTCGCGCAATGGCTTCGTGCGCTGAGGTGAGCATGGACGTCCCGCGAAGATAGGCCTTTTGTGCTTCAACATCATCTTGTATCGCGCGCAGCATGTCGTTGCGAGCCTGTCGAGCTGACTCATCCTTTTCCTGCATATCCTTAAAGTTCTTCTTCGTATTTGCTTGAACGTACGAGTGACACACTTCGCTGCGCACGACTCCGTGAATTTGTGCCGCCTTCTGAGCATCTGCGCCACGAAGTTCGACGGCTTCGATGACATCACCGGCAGACCAGGCGTCGTGGAAACCACTATTCATGCCAAATCCACCCAACGGATTATTCATGTGTGCCGAGTCGCCGGCCAGCAAGATGCGGTTGATGGCAAAGTTTTTCGCAACACGTTGGTTAACCCGGTAAATGGATTTTCCAACGAGCGGGAAATCAACATGTTCGTGACCTAGATCGGCAAGCACGCCGTTGAGTCGTTCCTGAATGCGCTCGTCGGTCACCGCATAGTCATCGGCTTCATCTGGTCCAACGGCCATCAAACAGCGCCAATGATCGGGCGTCTTGAGAAGAACCATCCACTCATCAGGGTCGGTGATGTAGGCGACCTCAGCTAGATCTTTCATCACATCGCGGAATTCAAAGGTTGTGGACATCACTAAGAATCGTTCGGCAAAAGTCTCGCCAGGGAATTCAAAACCGAAGGACTGGCGAACCATTGAATTTGCGCCATCACATCCGATTAACCAGTCACATTCGACGCGGGTCCCATCGTTCAAAATGGCCACGGCGTAATCCGTGTGGTCTTCGGCGCTAGCAACTCCAGAGCCATAAACCAAGTGTGCATTTGGATACTGCTCAAGGTGTTTGCGAACGATGCGCGTGAACTTTGATTGTTCAAGCTGCAGGCGGTAGGGGTACTTGGTTTCATCCTTGAGAAGTGACAAATCAAGTTGAGCGATAACTCCGCCCTTACGATCGCGCTGTTGAAACAAAGGAACGACTAATCCTTGTTCCAACATGTCATCAATCAACCCAAGTTCTTCACACAACTCCAAAGTTGGAATGTGAAAAGTCGATGCTTTCGAGTCAACCGAAAGGTCATCTCCCATTTCGAAAATTGTGACGTCTAAACCAGCCTTGGCCAATTTCAATGCAGCTGCCATGCCGACCGGACCAGCACCAGCAATCACGACTTGTTTGCGATCCGACATCAACAATCTCCTCTTTACTGCTTCTCACATAGTGAGAGGTACCCTCTTTGGATGTGAGAGGTTATCAGGTGGGCGTGGGATTGGGCAAGGACGAATAGAGCAACCACGTGCCATTTCGCAGGACCAAGACCTCACGTTCGTATGTGGGCTTCCCCTTTTTGGGGGTCAAGCGCGCCTGGACAACAGCAGCTCCGGTCTTGGTATCAAAACGCACCGTTTCAGTATTGAAGTCCACGAACTTGATATTGCCCAGTGACTTCAAGACATCTTTTTCGCCACCTTGTGGAACGTCAGCAATCGAAGCCAAAATCTTGCTACTTGAACCGCTAGATAAATCCGCTGCAAGTTTTTCCAGCTGAGCAGCCGAAGGCCCCTGCTTTGCTTGCGAGCTAACACTTTGAGGGCTGGACAAACCAAAGGCTGCAACAACACCAACGATCAGCCCGACTACTACCAAGCACGCCACGATGACAATCCATCGACGATTCATCATCATGGTGTACCCACCACCTGGTGCCGAATAATTGTTCGACCCTCCTCTGGTGCTACCTGTTGGGCCAATGTTGTCATTGGCCACTCCACAGCATCAATTCTCGTTGAAGTTGTTCATCTAGGACAACCTCGGCTACGTCCTGCGGTTGGCAGTTCGTCCAATATCCGCCGGTAGCCGGTGCAGGTGTTGTACTCCTGACTAGCTGAACATAAGACAAGGCAGGATCAAGATTGGACTGAAAGATCGTGCTGAAGAAAGCCGCTGCGCCGCTGGGCTCAGCTGTTGAATTACCCACCTGATTGCCGCTAGCTACGACCTGCACAGTCGCATGTGAGCCTTGCGTACCCAACTGCCGACTTAATCCAAGAGCGCACGCAATGCGAACAGCCGACAGGGTAGGCAGCGTTAAACCCACCTCTGCACCTTGTGCCACTGCCACCAACTCGCGGCGTTCAACACCACGATGATCTTCAGCGCCCACAACGATGATGCGCAACTCCCGTGGGTTGATTTCAACTAAGTGCTCCTGCAACGCTAAACCTGCTTTGTGTCGAGCAATCAACGCGCGAACATCACCGGACTTATCGGCTCCCGCCCAATCATCAACAAGGACATCAACCCCGCCATAGGCATTGACGAGTCGTTCGGCCAAAGACTGCGCCCCGGAAGCCGTCGTCAGATCCGCCTCAACAACATCAATGCCGGTGTTCAATGTCCAACGAGCAATGGTTTGCGCAATTTCCTGCGCACTGCCCACGTCATTGGTAACCAGTACAACCTTGGCGCCAACTTCAGCCAAATCAGTTGCGACATTGGTGATAGTGCTTGAGCCAACACCGGTTAATACACACACAAGTCCACTGACGTCACGGCGCGGCGGGTTATCGGGATCAACTTCTGGATTCTCATGTCTAAAGGAGGGGAAAGGCATCGCAAGAGTCGCACCAAACAGCGCGATGGCCTGCAGGAGTACGTAGAAACTCACGTTTCCAAATACGATCACATAAGCGGTAGTGATCGTGACATTAGGATTGTGCGCAAGAATAACTTTTCGAATATTCCACTCGAGCACATTGTGTTCGGGGGCGATATAGATATCCCAGTAGATCGCATGCCAAAGTCCAATAAATAGCGACAAAGCCAAGTAACACGTGGCAAAGACTGCAAGTCGATGTCCTAAATCGGCCACCCCAAAGATGCGATCCGCGGTAACAAAAACGGAAGCAAAAATCATGCCTTCGCTCAAGCCCCACAAGATTCCAAAGATAGGCGTCTCTGGAATGACGATTTTACGCCCGTGAGCACGGGTGCCAATGGGCCAAATAATCCAGTAACCAACGACAACAACAGTCACGGCAACGAGCGTGAAGATCCACCAAGCAATGTTGTGGATCTGACCAGGGAAGACAATGGGGTTTTGTGCAATCGTGGAAACTGCACCTGAAATAAATCCCAGCGCCCAAGCGAAGGCAAAGTAAGCACAGGCGCGCATCCAAGCAAGCTTGGGCTCATAACGACGTGGATTGCGATCCTTGGTGTAGCTACGAATCGCGCCTACAAAGCCTGCGCCCACGACCGCTGAAACAACAGCCGGCACAACCTGAGGCGAACCCAGGACCAATGCATTCATGGTTGTTACCGTAGTGGCGAAATACACAGTCAGGAATTAACTGGCGGAGGGCGTGGGATTCGAACCCACGGTTGAGGATCACTCAACAGCGGTTTTCAAGACCGCCGCACTAGGCCACTATGCGAGCCCTCCACCACAAACCGTACCGGTTTGCCCTCCCGGCTGTGCCTGTGGGAATACTCAAGTTGCAATTTCGCCAAACCCACCTATGGTGAAAATGTGACTGAACAACAGGTCTATGAACGCATAGACGTTAAACAAGGATTTGAGGTCCGCAAGTACGCGGCACACGTACTCGCCGAAGTGACCATGGTTGGCCCCTTTGAGCGAGCTGGCAATGCTGGCTTTGGTCCCCTGGTCTCCTACATCAGCGGACGCAACCGCAGTGGAACCAAAGTGGCCATGACCGCTCCAGTTATTCAGGAACCACTGGATGACCCGATGACCTATCACGTGTCTTTTGTGATGCCAGCAGGATCAACGATTGATCAGTTACCGATTCCGGCTGGAAATGGTGTGACGCTCGTGGAGGTTCCTTCTCTGATTGCGGCGGTCTCGCGGTATTCAGGTCGCTGGAGTGAAGACAGTTACAACAAACATGTCAACAAACTTCTCACCGATATCGAAGCTGCTGGATACACCGTGATGGGCAAACCACGCTTTGCTCGCTTTGACCCACCGTGGAAGCCAAGTTTTATCCGGCGCAATGAGGTTGTCGTCCCGATTGCTTAACGTGGGATCGAGCGCGAGCTACTCGCAATCAACGCCATCTTTATCACCGTCGCGATACCAGTAATACTCAGGATTTCTGCCCCGAACGTAAGGGCCATAGCCGGCAGCCTTGGCAGCCGCGCAAGTGCCAAAGCGCGGATCCAGCCCTGAACCAGACTTAGAACTTGAACCCGAACTTCCACTTGAACTAGATGAAGAGCCAGCTGGCGCGGTAAACCCAGAAACATAGGTGGGCCCACCACCTGAAGCTGCAGCTTGATTCGGGCAGGTCTGCAAAATTTGATACAGGCCATCGCGCTCGGCCGCGGTTACGTACAGCCCATACTTTTTCTTGACGCCAATTTGCCGACCGGCATAGGCACACCAATACCTGCGATTGGCTGGCAACCAGGTCGCGGCATCGCCATCGCCCTTTTGTCGATTTTGGGTGGAGTCAACCGCCAACAACACCAAAGGATCATTGGCATAGGCGATGCGCTTTCCAAAGGTCCAGCTCCTTGCACCGGTTTGCCACGCATTAGACAGCGCAACTACGTGATCGATGTCCACCACGCTTGCGCCTCGGATGTAACGCACGGTTGTTCCGGTGTAGGGATCGGCAAGATTGCCTGAGGTCACGACACATCCGCCGGTGCCGGCACGAAAGGTTTTAGAGCGCAGGTCTCGATTCAAAATGTCATCACGGGTGTCGCAACCATTTCGATCAACATCTGCCCATGCTTGACCAAACTGAGCGCGCGAATATCCGGTTTTGGGACCCCGTCCAGCCACACGCAGGGTTTGCAGAACTGCAAGTGCCGACTTAGCCGGCGGGGCCACCGCAGATGATGGGGATTTTTCGGGCGCCGCTGTTGGCACCTCCTCGGTGCTAACCAGTGGCGCAACAGGTAATGGGGACTCGACCGTGGCCACTGGACTTGGAGCCGCAGCGGTTGGGGCGCTAACGGTTGGCCGCGAGCAAGAAGTCAGCACAACCAAGCCCAAAGCCAAGGACCAGCACAGCTTGGCCACAGCCAAATTCCGATTTGTCTGCATTTTCCCTCAATCCACCCGTTGCCCAAGCAGATTACGCGCGAACGGCCGCAACTCCGCCACCAGCCACGGGTAACCAGACTTTTACATGTCTAGGCGGGGGAAGGGATCTCATCTGAAATGGGGGTTACCAAGGGGTGGGGG